>Ga0116230_10002912_pt1 | contig 16535 bp, 18 predicted proteins | sample S1TSphfallax_3_FD_88678 | JGI IMG/M metagenome (GOLD analysis project Ga0116230, IMG submission 88678) | Host-associated microbial communities from peat moss isolated from Minnesota, USA - S1T2_Fd - Sphagnum fallax MG | ecosystem: Host-associated > Plants > Peat moss > Unclassified | place...
ACGCCGACGGGCACGACGGGAACGTTCGCCCGCAGCGCCAGGTAGGCAACCCCCTCCCTCAGCTCGCCGATCTCGTCACCCGATCCACGAGTTCCCTCGGGGAACACCACGAGTGGCTCTCCCGAGCGCAGGACCTCCACGCACCGGCTCAGCGCTTCACGGTCTGCCGTTCCCCGCTGCACGGGAAAGGTGCCGAGCATCTCGAGGAGGCGCCCCACGGACTTCACCTTCCACACTTCACCCTTCACGAGATAGCGGAGCCGCCGTCTCGTCACTCGGGCGACAATCAACCAGTCGACGTTTGAACGATGCACTGGCGCAAGGATGAACGGGCTGTCGAGCGGTAGGTGCTCACGTCCCACCACTCCCCCTGGCCACCACAGTCGGCTCGCTCCGACGGCAATGAAACGACAGATGGCATAGAAGCGCAGCTCGGCCTTGGTCACAACAGGGCCAGGATCTCGTCGACAACCTCGTCGACGCTCTTTCTCGTCGAATCGACGACAGTGGCGCCTTCGGCGACGAGGAGCGGTGAGGCGGCGCGCGACGAGTCCAGCTCGTCACGGCGTCCGATCGCAGCCGCCACCCGGGCCTGCTCGTCCTCGACTCCGAGCTCCCGGGCACGGCGCGCCGCTCGCTCGGTTGGATCTGCCGTGAGGTAGACCTTCACGTCGGCGTGCGGGAGCACGACACTGGTGATGTCTCGACCTTCGACGACTCCGGCGCCACGCTCTTCAACCCATGCTCGCTGGCGCTCGACAAGCTCGGCACGAACCGCTGGATGGGCGGCGACAGCCGATACGACCGAGGTCACGTCGTCACTTCGGATCGACGTCGAGACGTCGTCTCCATCGAGAAGAACCCAGTCCGAGCCGTCAGCCGGCTGCACCCCCACCGTCAGCTCGACATTGCGAGCGAGCACGACGAGGGCATCGCCGTCCGAAGGGTCGATACCGCGGCGAATCGCTGCGAGAGCAACGGCGCGGTACATCGCTCCCGTGTCCAGCCGGTCGAGTCCAAGGCGCGCAGCGATCGCTCTCGCCACGGTCGACTTGCCCGATCCTCCAGGCCCGTCAATCGCGACGATGGTCACTGCATCGCACCCACTGCGCCGAGCGCACCCACTGCGCCGAGCGCACCCACTGCGCCCATTGCGCTGAGCGCACCCACTGCGCCGAGCGCTTCCAGGAGGAGCCCGCTCAGGCGCAGTCTGCTCAGTCGACTCATGCAAGTCTCCGCATCGCAGGCCGGTAGCCGTGCTCGATGAGCGCTGCTCGGGCACCATCTGCAGCCTCGGCGTCGATCACCAGCACCAACACCCCTCGTTCGCCCTCTGCCGAGTGGGCGATCTCGAGGTCTCGAATGTTCGCACCGAGCTCGCCGAGAAGTGTCGTTACCTCGGCGAGCACGCCTGGGCGGTCCGGTACGGGAATGCGGCACTCGACGACGGATTCGGGACGAGGAGCACGTGGCGGCAGGTTTCGACGCGCGCCTCGGGCCTGCTCAAGCAGTGCGACCAGGGCATCGCGATCCCCTTCGACCAAGATGCGGCGCGCCTCGTCCAGCCGGCCTCGTAGGTCGTCCAACGCCTCGAGCACCGCATCCGCGTTGTCGCGGAAGATGTCCGGCCAGATAACTGGATCCCCGGCTGCGATCCGTGTCATGTCTCGAAAGCCACCCGCAGCAAGGCGCAAGAGGACGGAGTGCTCCTCTGAGGCGTCCGATGCCAGGTTCATCAAGTTCGCTGCTGTCAGATGTGGCAGATGCGAGACAATGGCAACCAGCGCATCGTGGCGAGTCGGAGCGAGCTCGACAACGTCTGCGCCAAGCAGGGAGACAACCGCACGAACAGCACGGAAGGCATCAGGGCTGGTGGTGCTGGTTGGCGTCAAGACCCACGTCGCGCCGGCGAACATCAGTGGGTCCGCTCCGTCGGGACCCTCCTGCTCTGAGCCGGCCATCGGATGTCCCCCGACAAAGCGCGGGTCGGTGATCGAGCGCAGTACCTCGCCTTTGATGCCACCGACGTCGGTCACGACCAGCTCAGTGTCGCTAGCTCGGGTCGCGAGAATGGCGTTGGCCGTCGGCGCGATCGACGAGACAGGGGTGGCGACGAACACGAGCGCCGCCTCGGGGTCGTCGCCGAGCTCGTCGACGACCCCGAGCTCGAGCGCCCGGGCCGTCCGCTTCTCATCGACGTCAACTCCGCTCACGTGCCAGCCGAGCTCGCGAAGCCCAAGAGCGATCGAGCTGCCGATCAATCCCAGGCCGACGACCTGCACGCGTCGTCGACTCAGAGGAGCTGTGGTCATCGGGAAGCTGTGCTCATCGGGAAGCTGTGCTCATTGAGCGATCTGGCTGGCCAGCTTGGCGCGCATGTCCGCGGCTCCTGCCAGGTACACGTGGTTGATCTCCGCCCGCGTCCGCGTCGTGTAGACGTGCGCGAGGACTCGGACGCAGCGCTCGGGAGCACCTTCGATTGCCGCTTCGACCGTCCCAAGTAGCGGTACATCGTCGAGCCCGAGGAGCCGGGCGGCGGTCGCGGGGAACGCCGAGACGATGTCGGGGGTGACCGAGAAGATCATGCTCACGATGTCGTCCGCAGCAAGACCGTTGACCGACATGAGCGTGCGCACGAGCTCCTGCGTCCGCTCGGCGACATGGTCAGCCCTGTCGTGATCGATCGTGGTCGCGCCACGCACTGCCCGCACCACCGCATCCATCGGGCGGCAGCCTACTGGTCGATCTGCCCTGGGTCGACGCCTGTGCCTGCCCCTGCCGCCTCGGTGAGCGCACGTACCTCATCGATCCCGAGTGATCGCCACTGACCCGGTCCAAGGCGTGAGTCCGAAAGTGTGCCGATGCGCGTGCGTACGAGCCGGGTCACGGGATGACCTATCGCATCACACATTCGCCGGACCTGGCGGTAGCGCCCCTCGTGGATGACGATGCGCAGCACGCCATGAGCTCGACGCGACACTTTGGCCGGGGCGGTGATCACACCGGGCTCGATCTCCACGCCTTCGCGCAGGCGTCGAAGGGCAAGGGGACCGGGATCTCCCACCACCTCGGCCAAATACTCCTTTTCGACACCGTGACTGGGGTGCGAGAGGAGCTGGGCGAACTGGCCGTCGTTTGTCAGAATGAGGAGTCCCTCGGTTGCGCCGTCCAATCGACCCACGGGAAAGACGCGTGGTTCGTGTGGGACGAGATCGATCACCGTCGGACGTCCCTCGGGATCGCTCGCCGTCGTGATGACTCCGGAGGGCTTGTTGAGCACGAAGTAAACCAGACCGGGAACGATGCCAATGACCCGGTCGTCGACCTCGACGACGTCCCGGTCGACGACGACCCTGCGCCCGAGGGTTGCCACCTGGCCGTTCACTTTGACGCGACCATCCGCGACGAGGTCGTCACAGACCCTTCGCGAACCGAAGCCGACCCGCGAGAGGACCTTTTGCAACCGGTCTCCTTCGCCGTCGGGTGCCCAGTTGCTCTCGCCCTTGCGCGTCAGGTCGCTCTCGCCCTCGGGCGTCGGGTCGCTCTCGCCCTTGGGCGTCAGGTCGCGCAGCTCGATCACTCGCTCGGGCTGGCGCGCAGTACGTGCTCGAGGGCCTCGACGGTGGCCGCATCGGGTACGAACTGGCCGAGCGGCGGCAGATCCTCGGTCCCGTTCAGGCCCATCCGCTCGAGGAAGAGCGTCGTCGTGCCGAACAGTACGGCTTGGCCGGGGCCATCGTCACGTCCGACCTGCTCGACATAGCCACGAGCTGTAAGCATTCGCATCACGCCATCGGCGTTCACACCGCGGATCGCACCGACTTGTGCTCGTGAGATTGGCTGCTTGTACGCCACGATGGCGAGCGTCTCGAGGGCAGCTGGCGAGAGGCGATGCGGGACGTCATCGAGTACGAAGCGCTCCACGTAGGCGCGATAAGCAGGGTGACTCTGCAGGCGGTAGCCACCAGCGACACTTGCCAGCTCGAAGCCTCGCTCTTCCTCCTCGTAGGACGCAGCTAGTGCCGTGCAAAGCTGCTCGACGTACTCCACGCCAACTTCGAGCAGCTCGGCGAGCACGCCGGGAGCCACTGGCTCAGTGGCGACGATGAGGACGGCTTCGACCGCCGCGGCCTCGGCTCGCCATTCGAATGGCAGGGCGCTCATGGAACAGCGCCCTTTGGCGGGCTCATCGAGCGCTCACGGGGTCGACGTCGTAGGAGTCGGCAGCGACATGACGCAGGTCTGCCGATGCTCCAGCGACCCAGCTCACCGTAAGATCACCCCAAGTCGTCAGCTGCTCCAGCTCGACGAGCTCTCGCTTGTACAACTCCAAGATCGCAAGGAAGCATGCGACGAGCTGAGTGGCCGAGCTCGCCTCTCGTGTGAGTTCGCGAAACGTCACCCGTCCTCGCCCTGGTAGATCGCCCACGAGGACCTCAATCGTGGCCTGGACACTGACCTCGTCGCCGTGCAGCTGCGCCTTCGGCACGACCTCGACGGGCTTGGCCGTGATCGCGCGCACGGCCGCTCGGGCGAGATCCTCGCCAGTGACGCCAGCGAGTAGATCAGGTGCGGGCATCTCGAAACGCTCGTCCGGACCGGCTCGCCGAGCGAGGGACCGCTCGGCCGCCTCCTCGAGTGACGCGAGCACCCGACCCGCACTCGAGTAGGTCTTGGACTCGACGAGACGGGCGAGCAGATAGTCACGAGCCTCGAACAGTGCGAGGTCGTCATCGAGATCGATGTCGTCACTTCCGGGCAAGAGCCTCCGGCACTTCAGCTCGACAAGTGTCGACGCGATCAAGAGGAACTCGGTCGCGAGCTCAAGATCCAGGGCACCGATCTTGGTGATCTCGGCGAGAAAGCCGTCGACGATGTCTGCCAGATGGACCTCGTACAGATCGACCTGCTGGGCAGTGATGAGGTGCAAGAGCAGTGAGAACGGACCGTCGAAGACGTCGAGGTGTACTTCGTAGGCCACGCCCTCACGCTAGTTGTCAGGAGCTGGATCGGGAACGGTGGACGGAGTAGTCGTGCGAGCACTCTCTGGCAAGTGCTGGCTGGCTGGCCAGTGCTGGCTAGCCGGTGCTGGCTGGCTAGTGCTGGGCGAGCTCAACGGTGACTATCCTTTGCCGATGACGCGTGTCCTGTCTGGAGTCCAGCCCTCCGGGGTCCTTCATGTCGGCAACTATCTCGGTGCCGTCAAGCAATGGGCAGCGACCCAAGCCGAGAGCGATGCCTTCTACTGTGTCGTCGACCTCCACGCTCTGACGCTCGACATCGCACCCGACGACCTGCGTTCTCGGACACTCGAGACGGCCATCGGTCTCATTGCCGCTGGGCTGGACCCCGATGTGTGCACCTTGTTTGTTCAAAGCCATGTCCCCGAGCACACCGAGCTCGCATGGTTGCTCGAGTGCACGGCGTCCTACGGCGAGCTGAAGCGCATGACCCAGTTCAAGGATAAAGGGGCAGGCCAGGAGTCCGTCAGAGCGTCGCTCTTGACCTATCCGGTCCTCATGGCAGCCGACATCTTGCTCTACGACGCTGACGAGGTACCGGTCGGTGATGACCAGCGCCAACATATCGAGCTGACCCGAGATCTCGCCGCGAGGTTCAACGGTCGCTATGGGGAGACGTTTGTCGTGCCGGAGGCCGCGATCCCCAAGGTTGCCGCACGCGTCATGGACCTGCAGAACCCCGAGAAGAAGATGTCGAAGTCGACAGGTACGCCGGCGGGCACGATTGCGATCACGGACTCGGCCGACGAGATCGTGAAGAAGGTGCGGCGCTCGGTGACCGACGCCGAGACCGACGTCCGCTACGACGTCGCCTCCAAGCCCGGTGTGTCGAACCTGCTCGAGATGCTGTCGGCCGCGACGGGAGATGATCCTTACGTTCTTGCGTCGCGCTACACGAGCTACGGCCCGTTGAAGAACGACGTCGCCGACGCTCTCGTTGCACTGCTCGCTCCGGTCCGCGAGCGGATCAACGAGCTCACGGCCGATCCCGGAGAGGTCACCGCCGCTCTCGAAAAGGGTGCGGACAAGGCTCAGGCCGTTGCCAGCGTGACGCTACGGCGCGCCCGCGAGGCGATGGGGCTCACGCAACGCAGGATCTCCTAGCGAATTTGACGCAGGCAGTACGTCCGAGGTGCGTCTCAGCCGGGAGTGCGACTCGGCCAGGAGTGCGACCCGGCCGGGAGTGCGACCCGGCCAGGAGTGCGTCTCAGCCGGCGAGATCCTTCACGATGGCCGTGACAGCGTGTCGCAGCGTGGCGGTGGGCCTGATGGTCACCGGTGCCGTCTGAATGAGCACGAGGAACGAACCTGCAGCGAATGCGTCAAGGCGCACGCTCGATGCGGTGCTGGTCGAGCCGAGCCCGTCTTCTTTGCCGTTGCCGAAGTCCACATAGTTCACGACCGAACCGATGGACTGCTCGCTCATCGAGCCTCCAGAAGTCTTGACCAGGTACCTGAGGTAGGCCGTCGCTGACATCGGCGGCTTCTTGGCTCCTTGTGCGGGAATCGATAGTGCCTTCAGGTCCGTCGGCGTGACACAGCTCACGACGAGAGCTTTGCTACCAAAGTCGATGGTCTCACCGAGGGCGTTCGGCGCATTCGCCGAGAGCTTTGCGTCGTTGTACGCGGTGATCTTCGGGCCGGTCGCCTTGGTGAATCCAGCTGCGATCATTTGTGCCTTCGTGACGCTTGCACACGAGTGGCTGCTCGTCGTGGCCGATGCCGCGGAGGTCGCCACTCCGGCTCCGAGAGCGACGGTGGCTGTTACGGCCAGCGATCCGGCGACGGCGCCTACGTGCCGAGCCGAGACGAAGCGGACGAGACCGCCTGGAGATCGCATCTGTCGTTTCTGCATCACTCGACCCACTTTCAGCAACAGGCCATCGTGGGCCCCGCAGCAAATTGGAAAGAGGCGCGCGTTACCGCCTCGACGAGGACACTACGGGTGCAACCTTGCGACCAAGTGAACCGTGGGCACTCACCTCAAAAGACGATGTCCGACCAGTACGTCAGGCCATGGTTGAACAGCCCATCGAGGGCTCCTGGGGCGAGAAAGACGAAGCCGAGCACGATCAACATCGTGAACGGGCGAATGCGGTAGTAGCTCGCGAGCATCGACTGAGGCAGCAGTCGCTCGACGACGGCTGAACCGTCGAGTGGAGGTATCGGAATGAGATTGAAGATTCCGACAAAGACGTTGACCTCGCCGAACAAGAGCAGGATCAGATCGCCCAGCGGCCATTTGCTCGGATCGACGTAGTCGAACAGGTAGGGCGAGATGATCCCGCGCAACAAAAACCCTGCCGCAAGGGCGAGGATGAAATTCGTCGCCGGACCGACGAGACCGACGAGGACTGCCTGATTGCGTGGCCGTCGCAATCCGCCGATATCGACGGGCACGGGCTTCGCCCAGCCAAAGGCCGCATGCCCCGATGCGATCAGCACGATCGGCAGGAGAACCGTGCCGACCGGGTCGACGTGACGAAAGGGATTCAGACTGAGGCGCCTGGCACGCTTGGCGGTGTCGTCGCCGCAAAGGTAAGCAACAAAGCCGTGGGAGACCTCGTGGAGGATGATCGTCGGCACGAGGACCAGGAAGTACACCACATCCACGCGATTGATGGAATGGTGCTTGGCGATTTCGTAGATCGCCGCCGCCAGGGCTGCCCCGCCGCCGACGACCCACGGGCCGTAGTGGTTGAGGCGCGACCGTCCCACAGCGGGACTCATGGTCATCGCGACGCCGTACGAGGGCCGGTGGTCAGCGCTGGAGCTGTGCGCAGGTGATACACGTCGTGACGGCCGGCTTGGCCTCGAGGCGAGCCTCGGAGATCGGATTCCCGCAGCGCGCGCAGATGCCGAAGCTGCCGGTGTCCCAGCGTGTAATGGCGAGCTCCACGGCATCGAGCGACCGGCGTAGCTCGGTGGCCAGTGACTCGGCCTCGCCACGCTCGGCCGTGACCTGGCTCGTGTCGGCAAAGTTCGCGTCGTAGCTGAGGCCGGTGTCGCTCACACCTGCGAAGCCGAGCTCGGCGAGCTGGTGAATGAGCACGTCACGCTCGTGTTCGAGCATGGCGCGATGATCCACACCTGCGGTTTCGGCTTTCGTGTTCGTGCTCACCACTCCACCCTACTTTGTCGATACCCCAGTCGAACGGGCACGCGTCGCTTGGGCTCGCGGATGAGCGGCAAGGTAGGCACGACGAAGATGCTCCTGGGAGACCTTCGTATAGAGCTGGGTGGTGGTGATGGAAGCGTGTCCGAGCATCTCCTGCACGACCCGGATGTCGGCCCCGTGATCGAGCATGTGCGTGGCGCAGCTATGACGCAACACGTGCGGCGTGACTCGATCACCCAGGCCAGCTTTCATTGCGTAGTCGTGGACGACGACCCAGGCCGCTTGGCGGCTCATGCGGCGGCCTCGCGTCGAGATGAACAGTGCCTCGTGGTCGTCTCGACGAAGACGCAGGCCATCGACCATGCTCGTGCGGCCACCGGGGCCGATCCAGCGAGCTAGCGCCTCTCGGGCACAACGCCCAACAGGCACAAGACGTTCCTTTGACCCTTTGCCGAAGAGTCGCAGCAGTCCGGCGTCCCACTCGAGATCTCGATGTGACAGCCCGACCAGCTCCGATATGCGTGCGCCCGTCCCGTAGAGCACCTCGAGCATCGCCCGATCGCGCAGAGACTTTGGGTCGTCGCCTCGAACTGCGTCGATGAGCCGAGTCACCTCGCCTTCGCTCAACGCCTTCGGTAGACCGGCTGGTACACCCGGACGTGCCACATCGAGCGTCGGGTCCTGATCCGCACCTCGCTCGTCGTGGACGAAGCTGTGCAAGCCGCGAAGTGCGGCCAGCGCCCGTGCACGTGACGACGGAGCAAGGCCACGATCGACGAGCGATCCCAAGTACTGCTCAATCACCTGTGCACTGACGTCGCCCAGGTGGAGACCGTGTTCGCTGAGGTACGCCTCGTACGCCAGCAGATCCCGCCGATAGGCATCGATCGAGCTCGGGGCGCGTCCGCGTTCGACGGAGAGATAGGACAAGTACTCGACAGCGTCAAGCGAGAGCGTACGACGCTCTCCGGTGACCTTGTCGTGCTGAGGCTGTTGGTGCTGCTGTTGCAGTGGCTGTTGCTGTGCTGGTGGCTGTCGAGGCCTGGTCAGAGGACCGTCCAGGTCGCTCTGGCTCATTGGGCCGCAGTCGACGTCCCGCGTCCAGACTCACGCTTTGACACACGGTCGAGCGCCACGGCGCAGCACAGGATCGTCTTGGCGTCCACGATCTCTCCCGACCCGACGAGCGAGTACAACTCACGGAGAGGAAAGCGCTCGATGGTCATGAACTGCTCTTCGACTCCCTGGGTCGACTGGCCTACCTCACGCAGGCCTTCGGCGAGGTAGCAGTGTGTCGTCTCATCGGTAAAGCCCGGCGAGTTGAGGAACGTGGTGATGAGGTCGAGCGAGGCTGCCTCGAGTCCCACTTCTTCGGCAAGCTCTCGCCGCGCGCCGATGACTGGAGGCTCACCTGGGACATCCATCTTGCCGGCCGGGATCTCGAGCACGCTGCGGTCGACTGCGGCACGATATTGGCGAACCGCCACGACCTCGCCGTTTTCGTCGAGCGGCACCACGCAGACGGCGCCAGGATGTCGGACGATGTCACGTTCAAACGTGAAACCGTCCGGATCGACGAACGTCCCGGTGACGACCTTCAAGAATCCGAGATCGAGCCGACCGCGCTCGCCTATGCGCCGAAAGCCCGAAGGCTCAGCTGGCATCGACGCCAAGCTCGAAAAGATGTGGCTCTCGCTCTCGCGCACGCTCGACGGCGGCACCCACCAAGCCTCGAAAGAGCGGGTGTGGGCGATCGGGTCTGCTCTTGAACTCTGGATGCGCCTGGGTGCCCACCCAGAAGCGGTTTCCCGGTAGCTCGATGAACTCGACCAGGAGGTTGTCGGGTGATGTGCCCGAGCAGACCAGACCGTGCTGCTCCAGGCGTTCCCGGAATCGCGGGTTCACTTCGTAGCGGTGGCGGTGTCGCTCATTGACGACCGACTCGCCGTAGAGCTCAGCCACCTGCGAGCCAGCCTTCAGCATCGCCGGGTAGGCACCGAGGCGCATCGTGCCTCCCATATTCACCACGGAGACCTGCTCGTCCATCAAGTCGATCACCGGGTAGGGCGTCGAATGGTCGAACTCGGAGGAATTGGCGTTGTCCAGCTTGACCACGAGCCGGGCAAAGTCGATGACCATGGTCTGCAACCCGAGACAGATTCCGAGACATGGCACGTCGTGCTCTCGAGCGTAGGTCGCCGCTGCGATCTTTCCCTCGACACCTCGCTCACCGAAGCCACCGGGAATCACCATCCCGTCCAGATCGCCGAGATGTGCCTCCGCGAGCATCCCCGTGACGTCGCCTGCTTGGATCCATTCGATCTTCACCCGAACACCGTGGTGGAAGCCGGCGTGCCGGAGTGCTTCGGTGACCGACAGGTAGGCGTCGGGAAGATCGACGTACTTGCCGATGACGCCGATACGAACCTCGTCGGTCGCCGAGACGACCCGATCGACGAAGTTCTCCCAGGCCGTGAGGTCGATCTCGTGGCCAACCCCATCGAGGCGCAGGATTCGACAGACCGTGTCGTCGAAACCCTCCTCGTGCAAGAGCAAGGGGATCTCGTAGATGCTCGCTGCGTCAACCGCCGAGACGACGGCCTCGATTGGCACGTCGCACAGGAGCGAGATCTTGCTCTTCAGCTGGTCGGAGATGGGGTGATCGCTCCGGCAGACGATCACATCGGGCTGGATACCACGGCTGCGCAGCTCGGTGACCGAGTGCTGGGTGGGCTTGGTCTTCTGCTCTCCGGAGGGTGCGAGGAAAGGCACCAGTGTGAGGTGCACGTAGCAGACGTTCTCTCGACCGACTTCACGGCGAAACTGTCGAATCGCCTCGAGAAAGGGCACGATCTCAATGTCGCCGACGGTGCCGCCAACCTCGACGATCACGACATCGACATCCTTGCCCGATGCCTCGAGACGCCGGACCCGCTCCTTGATCTCGTCGGTGATGTGGGGGATCACCTGGACGGTCTTTCCGAGGTAGTCGCCGCGGCGTTCCTTTTGGATCACCGCCGAGTAGATCTGTCCCGTCGTGGCGTTTGAGCTTCGGTGGAGGTTTTCGTCGGTGAATCGCTCGTAGTGACCGAGGTCAAGGTCGGTCTCGCCACCGTCCTCGGTAACAAAGACCTCACCGTGCTCAAAGGGGTTCATCGTCCCCGGGTCGAAGTTGATGTAGGGGTCGAGCTTGCACATCGTTACCCCGAGACCCCGAGACTTGAGGAGTCGACCGAGTGACGAGGCCGTGAGCCCCTTTCCGAGCGAGCTCGACACGCCACCCGTCACGAATACGAACTTCGCCAATTGCTCCTCCGGTTGTCGATGCACACGCTACCCGCACGCGAGCCACAGAGCGCGGACAGACAGCTCAGCCAAGACGAACCGACTCCAACAGCTCTGCAGCGTGACGCTTGGCTGCTTCGCTGTCGGGCTGACCGGAGAGCATGCGTGACAACTCCACCAGTCGAGCATCGCCTTCGACGGGCGACGCCTGGGTCACGGTACGGCCGCCGTGGTCGGACTTGACGACGGCAATCTGGCGATCAGCGTGAGCTGCTACTTGAGCCAGATGGGTCACCACAAGAACCTGGCGACCACGCGACAGAGCAGCGAGCGCCCTTCCCACTGCAAGTGCCGCAGCTCCTCCGATCCCTGCGTCGACCTCGTCGAAGACGAGCGTGGGAGGCGCCGCGCTGAGCTCCAGTCGAAGCGCCAGCATCGTGCGAGCGAGCTCGCCCCCAGATGCTGCGCGCCCAAGTGGAAGGAACGCCTCACCCTCGTTCGCCGCTAGCTGGAGCTCGACTGCGTCGCCGATCCCCTCAGACGGCACGTCGACCCGCAGCCGAGCGCGCCCGAGCGCCAAGTCGCCAAAGTGGGACTCGACGGCAGCCGCTAGGCGTGGCGCTGCCGCCCGACGCGCATCGCCGACGTGGCGCTCAGCCGCGACGAGCTCGGATCGTCGGACGGTTCGCTCCTCCTCCTTCGCAGCACGAAGGGCATCTGCCCGCTCGAGCTCGACGATGCGCTCCTGCGCAAAGGCGGCAAAGCTCAGCACGGCGGCGAGGTCATCGCCATGCTTTTTGATCAGGCCCAGCAGCCGCTGGCGCCGCTCATGAACCCACGCCAATCGCTCCGGGTCCTCGTCGAAGCGCTCCGCCGCTTGGCGAAGCTCGCTGCTGGTGTCGTCGAGCTCTGCGAGACCCGAGCGCAGCCGGGCAGCCAGGTCACGCAAAGGTTCGAGGTGCTCCAGCTCGGCAAGGGCATCCCCAGCGAGTCCGAGCGCGCCACGCGGATCGTCACCGGCCAGGAGCTCGTGCGCACGTGTGACGGCGGTACGTAATTCGACGGCGCGTGCGAGGAGCACCTCCTCCCGGGCGAGCTCGTCGTCTTCTGTCGGAGACGAGATTGCCAAGGCGTCGATCTCGGCAAGCTCGAATCGGAGCAGGTCAAGCTCCCGGAGTCGGGTCCGCTCGTCGCCACCGAGCTCGACAATGCGTCGATCGAGCTCGGTGATCGCCTCTCGAAGCGCTCGAACCGGCGCAAGGTCCACTCCGGCGAACTGGTCCAGCGCCGAGCGTTGGGTGGAGGCGCTCAGTAACGAATGGTGCTCGTGCTGGCCGTAGAGGTCGACAAGGGCACGTCCGGCCTCGGCCAGCTGGGTAGCTGATGCCATGCTCCCGTCGATGAAAGCCCGAGAGCGACCCTGTGCGGGGACCACGCGGCTCATGACGATCTCTGCGCCGTCGGGGTTCACAAAGCGCCCCTCGACGGTCGCTTGCGACGCACCGCTTCGCACCATCGACGGATCTGCCCGTCCGCCGAGCAGGAGCGTGATCGCGTCGACGACGAGGGTCTTGCCTGCCCCGGTCTCACCCGTGATGGCGGTCAATCCCTCGCCGAGCACGACATCGAGGTCGGCGATGACCCCGAGCTCGCGTACGCGCAGCTCTACGAGCACAAGCGGCTCATCGGCGTGGCCTCAACGGTCTTGGAGGGAGAACTTGGCACGCAGGATTGCGTGGAAATCCGGTCGCCCGAACCGCACGATCCGTGCCGGGCGAGGCCCGGCGACGACCTCCACGAAGGTATCCGGCCCGAGGGTCGCCACGGTCGAGCCGTCCACCGTCAACACCGCGGGTCGGCCATCGATGAGCTCAAGTCCGACGGTCTCGTCCGGCTCGAGGACGAGCGAGCGATCGAACAGCATGTGCGGTGAGATCGGGGTCACCACGATGGCACGAAGATGTGGGGAGACGATCGGTCCGCGGGCCGAAAGGTTGTACGCGGTCGAGCCCGTCGGCGTCGCGACGATGATCCCATCTGCGGCAAACGTGAGAAACGGGCGACCGGAAATCGATGCCGCCACCCGGATCGTGCGGCCCGGCGCCGCCTTCTCCACGACCACCTCGTTCAAGGCCACCAGGCTGTTCAGCTGCGTTCCCGTTCCACCTCCCGTTTCACGGTCCTCATAGGTCGCTCCCCGTTCTTCTCGGGAAGCATCGCCCACAGATGCGGCACCTCGGATATTGACGCTGAGCGTCATGCGCTCCTCCACGTCATAGTCACCGGCCACAAGCCGCTCGAATGCCGCAGCAATGCCCGAGGGCTCCACCTGGGTCAGATAGCCGAGGTTGCCGAAGTTCACACCGAGGACGGGAACGTCCAGCTCGAGGAAGGACTGCACCGTGCGCAGCATCGTGCCGTCACCGCCGAGGCTGACGGCGAAGTCGAGCCGATCGAGCAGGTCGGGGGGCGTCCTCGAAGACCCGTCGTCCACGACGACGTCGTACCCGTGAGCCTGCCACCAGCCCTGCGCGCGATCGGCGAGCTCCTTTGCAGAAGCCCGGGTTGGATTGACGACGAGTGCGACGCGTCGGTCGCCGGTGAGTGGCACCTCGCCATCCTTGCGGGCACTGCGCCGAAGATCAACGCCCTCCAGGACTTACCGGTCTGCGTCGCTCCCATCACCGGGGCTTGCCGTGCCGGTGGCCTGTGTGTTCCCGCCAGCTTTCTTGGGCGCATTGGCCTTCTTGGCAGCGCCGGCCTTCTTCGGCATCGCGGCTGTTGTTGCACCGCCAGCCTTTGCAGGAGCAGGTATTTTGCTAACCGCAGCCTTCTTCGCTGCACCTGTCGTCTTTGCCACAGGCGGCGACTTCTTAGCAGGCGGCGACTTGGTCACCTTGCCTGCCGGTGCGGCGGGCGCTGCCGGTGCAGCGGGCGTGTCCACGTCCGCATCGCGCACCAGGGCGATCTCGGTAATCGTCCCTGCGCGCTCGGGAGAGCTCTCGCTCTTCGGTGTGGCACGCGCAGCGGCAGAGCTCGCAGCTGACCTGCCATTCGAGACGAGGTCCCCGATGATCGAACCGACGCGGTCGACGATGTCGCTGAGGTCAGCCTTGCCCTTTGCGGTCATCGCCCGGATCATCTCGTCGCGACGTCGTGCAGCTCGTGCCGCGATCTCCCGACGGATCTCCGCCCGAATGGTGTCGGCGAGCTGTTCGGCGCTACGCCGAGAGCGAGCCGTGAACTCCTCGATGAGGTCCTCGATGCGCTCGCGTCCTGTCGACGAGTCGTCGAACAAGTCACGAAGCAGCCCTTCGACCTCGTCGCGCCCTGCCTTGGACAGATTCGACCCGACCTCGATATAGCGCTTGACGCTCTCTCGTAGCTGGTCTCGTGGAGCCATACCGCCACAGTATCGCTCGCGCTAGCTAGAGCAAGCGCGCACGATGCAGGTTCGCTCAGGCGAGCACGCGATGCACAAGCGCCGCCAGATCCGCGTCCTCGGAATCCGGCTCCGGTTCAAGGGGCCCATGGCTGGGTCGGGTGACACCGGACAGCACAAGGGCAAAGTCGCAACCGATACCCCGGGCCAACGCGCCGTCGGTCGAAGGTCGGTCTCCGACGACCACGTCGACGCCAGCCAGGCGGAGCTTTGCCAGCGCCACGGAGGCTGCGTACGGCTTACCTGCGATCTCCGCGTCCTGGCCTGTGGCCGTGGTGATTGCCGCCACGATGGCGCCTGCACCAGGAACCGGGCCGGTGGGTGTGGGGAACGTCGGGTCGTCGTTTGTCGCGATGAGGCGCGCGCCGGCCATGATCGCGCGACACGTCTGCGCGAGCTGTGCCATGTCGAAATCTCGCGCGATGCCGACCACGGCCACGTCGAACTGGTCGTGCGATGAGGCCCGGCCAGCAGGGATGGTGTCCAGCCCACGAGCGTCGAGTGCCTCGTGGATCCCGGGACCTCCGAGCACGAGCGCCCGCTCCCCTGGCTCGCACAGCGTCGCAGCGGCCTCAGGAGATGTGAGGAGGTCTTCGTCGCGAGCCACGATGCCAAAGCGCTCGAGCTTTGCCAAGTGATCGGCGCGTACCGGATGGGAGTTGTTCGTGAAGAAGGCCGTGCGTACGCCACTTGCGACGAGGAGTGAAATGGCTTCGGCTGCACCGGGGATCGGCTCGTCGGCGAGCCAGATGACCCCATCGAGATCGAACAGCCAGGCACCGGGCACGTCGCTTGGCACGTCGCTTGGCACGTTGCTTGGCACGTCGCTTGGCTCGTCGCTTGGCACAGCCAAATCCTGACATCTACCAATGCACACGTGTGCTAGTCAGACTGCATGCCGCGTTTCGAGCCGTTCCTCGGCCTTCGCTATGACCAAACGATCGCACCCCTGGCCGAAGTGATCGCACCGCCCTATGACGTCGTGAGCAGCGAACAGCGGAGCCAGCTCGCAGACCGCAGCCCGTACAACGCGATACGCGTCGAACTGCCGAGTGACCCCGGGGAGAGTGGCGACCGCTACGGCCACGCTGCGAACTTGCTCGATTCCTGGGAGCACCAGGGAGTCCTGCGCCGCGACGATGCGCCGACGCTGTACGTCTATCGGATGCGCTACACCGATGACGATGGCCGCAAGCGGTCGACGACAGGAGTCATCGGCGCACTTGGGCTTGACCGCGTGGGAGGCACCGAGGTGCTGCCCCACGAGCGGACGATGCCGAAGCCGAAGGGAGACCGACTCGAGCTCTTACGGCGCTGTGCCACGAACCTCTCCCCGATCTGGGGACTGTCGCTCGCTGAGGGCCTCGCCGCAAGCTGCATCGAGGCGACGGAGGGTGCTCCAGCGCCGATGTCGGCGACCGACGAGGAAGGCGTTGTCCACGAGCTCTGGCCGGTCACTGATCCTGGAGCGATCGCCTCGATCTCTGCACTTGTGGCTACGACGCCCATCGTGATCGCCGACGGCCACCACCGATACGAGACGGCGATCTTCTACCAGGCCGAGTTGCGTCAAAAAAACGGCGGTGCCCCAGGTGGTCATGACTTCGTGATGGCGTTGATCGTCGAGCTCAGCGAAGGCGAGCTTGCCGTCCAGGCCATCCATCGCCTC
>Ga0116230_10002914_pt1 | contig 16522 bp, 15 predicted proteins | sample S1TSphfallax_3_FD_88678 | JGI IMG/M metagenome (GOLD analysis project Ga0116230, IMG submission 88678) | Host-associated microbial communities from peat moss isolated from Minnesota, USA - S1T2_Fd - Sphagnum fallax MG | ecosystem: Host-associated > Plants > Peat moss > Unclassified | place...
AAAGAGCTTTCCCTCAAAACTAACCAGCTAGGTCGGCTAAAGAAAAAGAAAAACCACTACCACCCCAGAAAACAGAAGCAAAAACTCTCCACAATTCACAACACAGTGCGAATCACATTCAGAACATTGTCCAGAAAAATAGGTGAACAAAAGAGCTCCGCAACAACAACAAAAAAAAAGCCTAAAAAACAAAAAAAAGTGTTCATTTTTTAGACTCTAGCAACCGATGTGCAGCAACGAAAAGAAAAGAAAAGAGGAGCAGAGGAAAAAGCTCGCTCATGCGCAAGGAAACTAGCATTGCTGCAACGGGCAATGAGATAGAGAAAGGAGAGCGGGGGGAAGGGAGGAGGAGCCAAACCCTAAAAACAACCCGCTAGGCCGGTCTCCGTGCACAAATTCAAATCCCTTGTGTACAGGAATGGTGGCATTGGGCCAGTAGCTGTTGTGCTTTGTGGTTCGGATGACGTGTTCACTGGGGATAGGCTAGGCTAGTTATAGTATGTAGCCGTTTGGAAGGTACTAGCTTTGAAGAGTAGGCTAGCAAGGAACACCCAATCCACATCCCTATCCACATCCCAACCCACATCCCAATCCACCTCCCAACCCACCTCCCAACCCACGTCCCAATCCACATCCCAACCCACATCCCAACCCACATACCCATCCCATGTACCACATCCCTACATCCCAACCCACATACCTATCCCATGTACCACATCCCTACATCCCAACCCATGTAACCATCCCATGTACCACATCCCTACATCCCAACCCACATGCCCATCCCATGTACCACATCCCTACATCCCAACCCACATACCCATCCCATGTACCACATCCCTACATCCCAACCCACATACCCATCCCATGTACCACATCCCTACACCCCAACAACCCACGTACCCATCCCACGTACCCATCATCCCACCATATGCCACCCACATCCCTACATCCCTATAGTCTTGGGCGGGTATCTTCTTTCACATGTATTGAACAAACATGGCATGGAAATTATATATCAATGTGAAGCCTCGAAGGCCTAGGTATAGGAATACTTTTAGCAAACTAGAGCCCACCAAACATAAACCTAGGCATGTGCATTCCAAAAAAAATGATCATAATTGACATTTTTTTCAATAGAATGACAAATAGATGAGTCCAAATACACTCGTGAATGTGACACTATCACACATAATTGACAACTAATTTATTTGCATAAAACATTTTGTGTAATAATCGTAATCCTATTATAATGACTAACAACCAAACACCAAAAAATTGTAAACTCAATCACTATAATTGTAGCCTAGTTGATGAAACAATCCAACAAGGTGGAGAGTTGTTGATGAGGACAAAGAACAAGATGGACTCTGATGCAGAATCTAAGGAATGGTGGGAGGTTGTAGAAGAATATTTTACAAAGGAGTTAGAGAAGAATCTAGCTTTGCATAAAGTTGATGAAATTTTTTTGAGGTACAAGTCAGAAGCTTCTCAAAAGAATTTTCCAAATTTCATTTGTGGCAATCCAACAAATACAAAAGTATCGAGCCAAGATGAAGAGACAGAAACAAAGCCTAGTGGGACAACTCAAGAGGAGGAAGTACAAACTGAGGAATCACAAGACCTCAAAGTGGAGCAACTCAAGAGGAGGAGCTACAATCAAAGATACCACATGACCTTGGAGGAGGGGGTCATGAAGAAAAAAAACAAGAGGAAATTCAGGAACTAAAAAAGGTGGAGGCTATTCCAACACTAGAAGAAGAGATATCTAAAATACAACATCTAGACATAGAACCACAAACTGAATTAGTGAGTGTTGTAAGCATTGTTGAAGTCATAAGTAGCCAATTTATTTAAGTACAACCTAGGAAAATTGACATAGCAAATTGGGTGGTGGGCACATAGTGCACCTTCGAATTCTTTTTAACTATGCACATAAGCAAACAAAGACATTCAAGTCATCATGAATTCAAGCTTGCTCAAACAATTGATGTTACATTGAATTCATCTTACAAAATTGTATCCAAGGACAAGAATACAATGTGATTCAAGCAACTTTACATTGAAAACAACATGTTGCATCTAGTCTCATTCAATGCAACAACAACTTGATTCGATTTCACAAGACCCACAATCCAACCTCAAAGTAACATGTGATCACATCATATACTTCACAAATTTCTCACCATCTACAAATTAGAAACCCCAACAAAAACACCCCACAACAACTACATTCACCTTCAACCACAACACCTAACACATGGACACATGCTCAAGAGGCACTCCATAGTAGATGGCACAAGGACCTTGCTCAAACAAATAAGGAATAAAGACTCAAAAACATTGACCCATGTAAACGTTAACAAACACATAGACCTCACATGTAATATTGAAAACACACATAACTCACAAGCAATATTAGACTTCTTTTTCTTTTTCTTTTAAAAAACATATATATTTGGGTACCTTTTTTTATTTTGTTATTATCCCTTCTTCTTCTTTTTAATCCATAAATTTTTTCTAATTTTTATCAAATAACAAAACTCAACATGAAATTGTGCTAAGATTTGCATTTCATGCAATTGCACTAATAGTCGTCTTTTGTTATTTATTTCAAATTTTGCATTGGGGCTATATCCAAAATCAAACTTTTTTTTAAAAAATTATAAAAATATAAAAATGCAAATTTATTTTGACTATGACACCCAATGCAAATTAATTAAATAACTTTAACACTCATTTAATCATTTGCAACCTATTTTGAACCCCTAATGAGAAGTTCTACTATAACACATGATTTCCATTTGCCAATAGTAGATTAAGTTTTCTCATTTTGGAATGAGCTTATGATTTTTGGACCATCTTTACATTTTGGGTGCATATGGGATAAATATGAGGTGCTATTTGGAACGTCTTGGGGAACAACGTGAAAACTTGGGGAACCTGATGGAAACACGTTGAGAACAAGGAACAAGTTGGGTGGTGAATTTTGGCCGTTTTGCAAAAGAATTTTGTTGTAAAAAGAATATTATGTTTCAAATTCCCGTTATTGGGGGAAAAAATCGCTGGAAAATTAATTTAATGCTTTTTAATTACCAAAAATTGTTGCAATGGCCTACAATATGAAATGGTGCTTAAGGTTTTATACCTTCATATTTTGAGTATCACCAAATTTGGCTAAATGAACTTTTAAATGATCTCACCTTGAAACATCACAAAATTGAAGGAAAAAACATTGTTGATAAGCAAAGTTTTTTTCTTTTTCTTTCAATTTTGTCAAGTAGATGAATCCCCCTTTGTTATGATGTCTTCCATGAGTTCAACATCCAAAATGTAACGACATTAGATTATTTTTCCTCATAATGTGACCACTTGGGGCCAATTTTTCCAAGAAATACCCTTTGAACCTTTTGCAGCTCCCCCTTTTTTTTTTTGTTCACCAAGTTGCAAAAATTCACCCCCAAAAAACCCTAAACCCTAAAAAAAAAAAAAAACACTCCTGATGGGCAGTAGGTATTAGGTTAATCCCACTACTATAAAGTTCAAGAAAGTGCATTTTGTATAAGGAAAGGTGCTTTTCCGAGGTCATCATTCCTAAATTTGAGGGTCTACCCAAGGAGGACAATAGTGGCCCAAGGGCTGCCCTGAAAATCCAAGAATGGCCTCCGCAAGAAAGTGCCCACTTAAATTTTTTCCTTCCAACCTTTTTTTTTTCCCTCAATTTTGTGAGGTCAGTGTTGTTTCAGTCACTCAAATTTTTTTTTTAATTTTTTTTAATATTTATAAATGATGTACATAAAAGATATCCTTGAAATTCAATTTTAAATGCTTTACAAAAACAAAAGATGCCTGAAATTGAAGAGGTGTTTCTTAAGGGGAAATTCTAGTGAGGGAGGAGGAGGTTCCTGAAAATGTAGAGAGAAATTTGTATAGTGGGTTTATAAACTTATGTGGAAACCCTAAACCCTAAACCCAAGGCCACTTGGATTACCGGAATAAAGGCCTTTGTGTGGTGAAGTCAAGGAGAGCCTGATTCCAGTAACACCTGTGGTTGAGGGTGTTACAAAGCATTAAAATCAATCTATCGTCTTTAATTTTTTTCACCGTGATACTCAACGGGTATCAAATGGGTACCCATTGAGTAAATAAAGAGTAACATTGGGCATCTTGTTTTTTTTTTTTTTTAACACTAGTATTATACAATGGATGTCACATTATGTTGGATAAGCATGCATCCACATACATTGTATTTAAGGGCAAAAGGTTTTTACAACTTAGTTATGGATGAACTTTAATTGAGTTAACATTTGGTTCCACCTTGCTAACTTGTTGTGTAAGAAGTAATTCCTATGTATAGTTAGGAAAATAGGTGATTACTACCTAAATAGATGGTTTATTTTAGTGTTGTCTGGTTATATAGAAAAATATCTAGTTCTAAACATTAATGCAATAGCAAAATGATATATGGCTATATACATAATTTAATATCAAAAGGATATTCGATACTATTCACAACCATTGGATATGCAACGTAATATTTTCATTATGCATAACCTTATCTAAACTAGTACATCGAGATAGAATAGATATCATGGAGGTGGTGTTTTTACAATCCAGATATGCATTAGGTTTAAAGTTTAGGTCATTTAGGGTTTTACAAAAATTGGAGTGTAATCAAATGTTTGTGCTTTGTATTTTGCAACACTCATTGCTTTCTTTGAGTGCACAATGTGCACACACACATGGATTCCGGCTTCTTTTATTTTCTTTGAGTACATTTAATTACCACTTGGAATTTGACATTTCCATCATTTTTATTTATTTGAATGGCAAGGTGCACACTTTGTAGTTTTGTAGATTTTTTTGATGGAAAACTTTGCATTGTTGTTGCGTAATGTGTGTGAATTTGGCATTGGCATTACGCACATGTTCATTGCTTGGCATCAACATTGCACATAGTTCATTGCTTTCTTTGAGTGCATGGTGCACAAACACATATGGATTTGAACTGCTTTGCTTTCTTTGAGTGCATTTGAATCTATGCACACTTTGCAACTTTGAATATATTTTTGTTGGTGTTTTTGGCATAAGCATTGTGCATTGTGCATTATCAGTGTTACATGCATGTTCATTGACTTTTGTGCTGAACACATGGTTTAGTGAATTTGGCATCAATGTGAGTATGCTTATCAAATTCAACAAATCAAAAGAAATAATCTCTAAACTTTTTTTAATTTTTTATGTTTGAGAGCTTGAATCTTGGTGTTTAGTGTCTTATTATGTCTGGTTTTTTTGTTTAAGTTTCTATTTTCAATGGTTGAAAAACTTCAACAACTTTATTTTGGGCAAATTGTCGATTTAGGGTTTAGTGAGTTTTTTTTTGTTTAAGCTTTTGTCTTCAATGGTTGAAAAACATCAACAATTCAACAACCATGTTTTGTTGAAAGTGTGGGTTTAGTGTGTTTTTCTTTTTGGTTTAAGTTTCTATCTTCAATGGCTAAAGGGCTTTAACAACCCTATTTTGTTGAAAGTCTAAATGAAGTTGATAAAAAAGTTGCATCAACTACTTCTATTCAAATTCGATCTTCATCACTTTTAGATGTTGAAAATGTGCATTTGGAATTAAGTTACACAATGTTAAATGTTGATGTTTCATAATTTGTGGTTGTAAAAACACAAGTTGTGGCTTGGAAACTTCACAACCACATATTTATATGTTGGGGATTTTTGCTATCAACAATGGCCTACTTGTGGATTTGGTGAATCCACAAATGTTGTAATGCATACTATGTAAATATGAACAAACATCCAATGATGTTTTGGCTCAAAGATTTATTATGCACAAAGGTTTAATTAAATACAACAAAGTTAATGGGATAACTCCCATGACTATTCATGTGCAAACCACACATTTAAAGTTGTTTGTTTTAAAGAAACAACAACTTGGTGAGGTTGCAAAACCTAATGTTGTTCATTTTCAACAACTGAGGAATAAAAGGATTGGTCCTTTTAGTTGTTCAATTACTATTGACGCGCTCCCAACTCCTTGAAGGACTCAAATGTGAGTCCAAGTGAAAGACATCGGAAGAAGGAGGAGTCGGGACGCACTCCCTAGTTCACAACACTTTGAGGGGGTAGAGGGGCGTGTTGGAGCTCCGGGATGGGACTAGGAAGAATTGACAAGCGTATTCACTCACACGGGCCTACACAAGCCACACAAAGTGGTTAATGCATAGTTGGAGCACCTTTGGTGTTAGGACGAACCACGAGCAACACGAACATACAAGACTCACCACGGCCCGGACTTAGGGGAAGCCACCACCTTCCCCCTTATAGTATACTTTGCACCTCTCCACGGGGCCCACATCCAAATGGTTTTTCTCTCCCGGGACTCCCGTGGGACTCCTGCGTGGGAGTCCCGGAATCCCACCAATCGAAACTCCTGGGACTTTGGAGCCCCATAACTTTGCGAACAGACCTCGGATCGAAGTGCGGTCTGAAGCAAAGTTGTAGTTCTCTTCAAGATGTTTCCAACGGTATGTGGCATGTTGTCTGCAGCCAAGTAAATTAGGTCGATTCCTTATGGCAATGTGGATACTTTTGCTTTGGTTATTAATTCTTTAAGTGACATGTGAGTCTCCATGCATATCACTATGGGGTTGTTTGAAATTAATGAGACAATTGAATCAATCCATGGCTACACAATTTAAATCTTTGTTATAGAAGTTTAGTTTGTTGCATTGGGTGATTACTTTTGCAAAAGATGAAAACACTAATTTGGCAACTATGGCAATAACTTTGCATTCTATCATCAATTGTGAACCTTTGAAGTTCATAGGGTTTATGAGGTTTCTTAACTTGGGCATGTGATGTTTAAAGCATGTTAATATGCTACAAATGACAACAAACCTTCTATTAAGTTGGAATATGTGAGTGTGAAGGATGCCCAAGATAATTTATTAAAATCCATTACTTGAACCAAAAAGTCTATAAAAAGGATGAATGAATGGGAACATCTTTGTGTTAAAAGGGGGATGTAACACCAAAATTTTAAAACTTTTGTGAAGACAAGATTTGCCAAATAGGGACATAATGTTTGAAGAGACATGCATGTGAGTTTAAGAATGCCATTATTCTTTATTATGGGGAGTAAAAATTTGTGGTTTTACAATAAATAGTTCCTAAAGCCCGAATGTGGGCTATTGTTAAAGTAATCACATCTACCTTGAATCATATTGTTTCAACATGTGTGTTGAATCAATCCATGAGGCATTAGTTATTGTCAGACATTTTGACAACAACTATCACATTGACTATGAACATGGAAATTGAGTTGTTGTAGCTTTCTAACCTGCTTGAAACTTTTTACGCATTTGAGATTGAAATTTTATTTTTGTATAGAAATATGCAACTTGAAGTTGTAAAGGTGATCAAACCTTTTTTGGATTTCTTAAGGTTTTTTTATGCACAATAGGCTCACAAGACAATGTCTATCATGTTGGATCCATGCTTTAAGGTTTTGTGCATTGTGAAAGTTTGGTGGGACGTGGGAATGAAATCTAATTAACATCTAAATATGGTACCAAGGTTGTGATTCTTTTTTTGATCATGTGTTTTGAACGGTTGAACCCATTGCATCTACAACAACAACTAATGATCTAAGATTGAAGCTTGAAAAAAATATGTTTAGAATGTGGGCTTCAAATGAAGGAATCTTTTTTAACATTAGTCATTGGAAAATTATCTCTATTTAAGAGGTTGTTTATTTCTTCATTTGTATGTGGGTGTCAATACAATTGGGTGGTACCACTAGGAATGTCACACTTTCATTTTTCCAAGACCCATCAAACTTTGGAAAATATAATAAACACTTTTTTTTTTAATTAGTATTTTTTTTTGTTGAATACATTAACTAGGTTGGATAGATTTTGAAACTTTAACATTGCCAAAAATATTTTGAATTTTGATGTTCCTATTCATTACATTCACACAAAGTTTTAGGAATGTCACAATCATTATTTTCCTTCAACTTTTTAGTTAAGAACATTTTTCAAACAAGGTTCAGGGTTTTTTTTTTTATGGATATAATTTTCTAAGGTACTTTAGATGATATTCTATTTTAGATTTTTATTGGGTAATTATTTGAGTGGGTATGATTTTAGTTATGAATTTCCAAAGTTTAAGAACTTGATTCCTAAAAGGACCACATGATAAGGGATACAAATTTGTAACGATTTCCACCTTTTTTATTGTAATGAAAACTTCAAGCCATATACTTTGGCATGCAATAAATAAAAATATATAATTATGAAAGAAATTTTTTAAAAGGGCCCATGAATATTATTTGTTTTTTTTTTTTTTTCCTTGACCATTCTTTGAATTTGTTCCTATTGGGTTTACCCAATTGTACTGACACCCATGTGTAGATCCACTAACTTGGTGGCATATGCATGAAGGCCATTTTCTGAATGTGAGTTTTTTTGCAAAACAATTTTTTGGAATCTTAGGTTTACACATAGAAACTGAATGGGTTTTTAATCTTATTAAGGTGTTGTCGCTTGCAACCAAATTATGACTATTGTGAAAAATTAACCTAATGAACCACATGCCAATTGCAAGCCAAATTCCTACTTCAAACAATACTTCAAAATAGAAGAACTTCTAACAAGGAATAAACACAATTTGATTGAAAAACATGATTTTTTTGAAGAATTACAAGTTGGTAGTGACTAACTTTGTGGGCTAGGGTGGGTTCGTGTGGAAAATGGTTGGGTCAAGGAACGTATGCTACAATTGGGCAAAGTTCCTTGTAGAACTTGGGTTCAATTCCCCCACAAGTTTTGGTTTGGTTCTACTAGTAGTTTAGGTTATTTGTTGCAATTTTTTTTTAGGCAATAAAATTAGAAAAGTGATATGCATAACCTTTGTGCATATTCATGACTTTTTGAAAATTGAAAACTAACATATTCATAATTGATAGTTTTTTTTCAAGTAGAATAATGTGTAACCAGATGGTGTATTAGATTTCAATTTTTTTTGAAATACATATCCTTCTTCTTGAAAAAAAATGGGAATATATTTTATTGGTATCCTCAAGAAATGTTTAAAATGTGATAACCGAAAAACATTAGTTTATACCTTGGTAAGTGATGTATTTATTATGTACCTACTAACTACCCACAAGATGAAAAAAAAAATTGTGCTAGCCAACATGGTTAACCAAGGAACTGGAACCCAATAGAAAGCAATTTCCTAACCACTTACCATCCATCGTCCATGGTGCATTGTAGCTATTGGTCCGTTTTGATATATAATGATTCAATCCATGTTTATGGAATGTTGTTTGCTTGGTTATTTTTGCCAAGTTACCCTTTCTTATTTGTCAAGTTCACTTTGCAAAGTGGTAAGAGAAAGAGCAAGGAATGATGTTTGTTTCATTTTGCCTTTCTAGAAAATAAGGCATGTTGTATAAAACTCATTGGATTTTCCTAGTGTATTAAGAAGGCATGTTACCATGTGTAATTTTGCTTACTCAAAGGGCATAATGTCCATTTATGCAAGCAATTTTTTTCAAAATGGCCGTTGTTATGGGCATTAAACTTTTCAAAACACTCGCTTATTTTATCTATTTTCTCATGATAGTCACATGATAGAACCCTCGACCATGGGTTTTACCCGAATTGTGCCCATGTTTAGTTCCACTTCCCATGGGCCTTTATTGTGGTTTGCATTGATTAGATGAGGTGCCTCCCAAGCTTTTTCTTCTTCTCTTGCAATGAACGAATTTGATTAGGCCATCATTCAAAAAAAATGAAATTATTGAAGCCCCTTAAAATAAAAGATTTTTTAAAAAGTATAAAGTTATAGGGGCAAGGAGTTGTAGGGTAACCATGTGGCATTAATAATTAAAAGGGATGAACACCATGCCCTAAAAACAACTATTTATGTTGTAGAGTGTAACTTAAAATGTAATTCACAAGAAAAAATCTTGTAATATATAAACTTTTTTTTTGTGACTACATGCAACTATTATGAGTTGTGACTACCATGCAATTATTGACATATTCATTTTTTCATTTGGATGACTTTTGGGATTCTTTTCATCTAAGAATATGCTCATATGTTCCATTAGTTGCATGTGGGATCAAAAGTAGTTGCAACCATATGCCATATACATAACCCTTTGACATACACTAGGGTGGTTTATAACTATATTTGGGGTACATTTCTACAATGTATTAGGGTTGCATTTAGGGTATATTTAAAGAGTTTATTAGGAGTACATTATACATTGAGGGTTTTATTAATGTAATTTTAATGGTGAATTTTTGCCATTTTGCAATATTACTTTTCAAAAAAAAAAACTTTTGTTTTCTTTTGAAATTTTCAACAACCTTCTCACCTTTCTTTGTCCTTGACACAACAAATCTATTGTGACACCCTTGTTCCATGACAAAACAAATATAATGATCACAATGTGCAATGCGATGGAATATATATAATACATCCAATTTTTTTGAAACTTCAATTGGAATTTCAAACATGTTACATGAACTTGAAATAAATTCATATTTCAATTTTGAAAATTGTTGTTTTGAAATGGAAATTTTATACTTTAATTTTGAATTTTTAAAATTTGAAAGTTCATATCTCAATTTTGAAAATTATTATTTCGATCTAGAAAACTGATTTTCAATTATGTAAATTATTATATGAATTTGACTTTTAAAATCTAATTTTTAAAATCTAAATTCTGAAAATTAATATTTGAATTGATTTTTTATTTATTTGAACTTGCAAATTGTTATTTGCATTCTGAAAACTAATATTTGAATTTTAAAAATGATATTTGGACCTGAAAATTGATATTTCAGTTCTAGAACTTGAAATTTCAATTAAGAATTTTTTTTAAAAAAATCATTTATTTAAATTTAGAAATTGATATTTGAATTCTGAAAATTACTCCATGTTTGGATCTTTGAAAAAGTCAAATAATTTTTTTCAGAATGGAAATATCAAGTTTCAAATTCAAATATGTTTTTTTGAATTCAACTAAATTCTCAGAATTGATATATCAATTTTCAGATTCAAATAATGATTTTTAAAATTAAAATATGAGATTTCTAATTAGATAAACATTCTCAGAATTCATATATTAATTTTTAGATTCAAATAATAATTTTCAATATTCAAACTACAATTTCTAAGTTCAAGTAATAGTTTTCAGAATTTAAATATGAGCTTTCAGAATCAAATAACAATTTTCAGAACCGAAATATCACTTTCCAATTGCAACAAAAAAAATTCAGAATTAAAATATCAAATTTCATCTTCAATAATAATTTTTGGGATTTAAACATCAATTTTCAGGTTCAAATAAACATTTTCAGTAATCAAATATAAAATTAAAAAAACTCAGATAAAGTTAGAATTCAAATATCATTTTTTGAGATTGAAATTTCAATTTTTGAATACCACAAAAAAGAAGTTTTCCAATATGAATTTTTGAATTCAAATAATAATTTTTAGATTTTAAATATCAATTTTGAGATTCCAAAAAGAAACATTAGAAATGAAGTATCAATTTTCATAATCAAATAACAAATTTTGGATTGAAATATCACTTTTTAGCTCCAAATAAACATTTTAAAATTCAAATATCGATTTTTATGAATTTAAAATTTTAAAATTTTCTAATTAAAATTTTCAGAATTGATATATTAATTTTAAGAACTTAAATGTCAAATTTTGTCTTCAAACAATTTGTTTTAGATTTTAAATATAATTTTTATATGAAAATAACAATTAATAGTTCAAATAATTGTTATGTGGAAAAGTTATGTGAGGTGGGAGGATTAGCATATATAATTTACAACATGGAAAAGAAGAATAAAAGATATGGGATAAATTTTCTAGTTGCAATTAATATGTGACTAGAAATTTATCCCATATCTTTTGTCCTCCATTTTAATGTTGTAACTATATAAAGAGATGTAATTAGAAGATTTAAAACACACATTTGGGATGAGCCTATAAAAAAGGCTTAACCTTAAAGGTTAAACCTAAAATAAAATAAGAAATTTTATCTAATTACGTACTTCCCTACCTACTTAAATATTTGATTTAATATATATTTATAAATTTCTAATTAATATGCCATGTGGAAAAATGTTATTATGCCACATGTCACAATCTATAACCATCCAAAATGGATGATGCAAATTCAAAAAAAATTATCAATTTTTTTTTTCAAAATTCAATTATCATGCGATGTGGAAAAAATCAATAGGGCAACATGGATCAATTTCTGACCATCAAATATGGATGATTGGAATTATAAATTTCATAAAAAGTATGATTTATTTATTATTCAATTTTAAAATTTCAAAATGCAGTACTTGCGCCACATGGCAATAATGGGTTGGTCACCATTTTAGTTGTAATTTTTGACAAATAGTCACAAGTTGCATATGTAAAATCAACTAATGAAAATGTATTAGTTGACCATATACCTTAACCATGGACAGTGATGACATAAGGAATGATGACATTATTTGCGACTATATGTTGGATGTGACTTCACTTATGTAACTAATGTTTTTTTAATTATATATGTTGGGCATGACTAATTTATAGTCACAAAGTTTAGTTGAAAGTTAAAACGTTTCTTCTAGTGATTCATCTTAAAGACGAACTTAAGATATAATTATTTATAAACCTTGCAAAGATTACAAGATTGAAAGGTTTTATAAATCTTATATAATGTAATTTAAGACATATATCTTGCAAGGTTTGTCCACCTATAAAGCTTAAACTTAAAATAAACCTAAAATATAAATGATTCTAAAGCTTGCAAGGGTGATGGTAGCTTGTTTATGACCATTTATGGATGGAAAATCTTGCTGACACACTTGCTTAAAGCACAAGGCCATTTGATGTTGGATTTTTTTTTTTTTTTTCATCTAATTGGAGGCCCTTTCATTCATAAATTGGGATGACAATGGAATTTTATCCATTCAAGCACCAAAGGATAGTGTGAAGTTTGAAGAACATTTCATGTAAATAGATTTGTCCTTATGAGAGGATGGGTAGTTGGTTGACAAACAAAAACTGGTCATTGAAAAAAACACTTGGAATGGATATAATTTGTCAATAATTGGACACAAATTGAATTAAATTCATGAAGATTTCATAGGGGTTCAAATTTGTGAGTTGTTTCATTGCTAATCCTTGGAAAGGAAAGCAATGCATGTATGAGAAATAAGTTGATTTTAAAGAAAAAGTTTTTAAAGGTTGTTCACAAACATCCATGTAAATTGTTGTGTGGCAAAGTGTGAAGTGCAAATGGAATTGGTAGGTGTGTGACAAGTTCTCAACAACCAAGTTTTTGTATGATGTCACTCACCAAAATGCCTAACTTTTACAAAACATAAGTTCAATAATTATTTTTATTATATGTGCAAATGTTAGATGTGCACAACTTTTTTGACTATTGTGTCCACCCTATTGACTAGTTGATATGGGAATCAAATGTCCTTTGCTCCCAACATCTTTTATTATCAAACTCCTCATCCTTTCAACAAACTGTTATAAAATACATGATTATAAACAAAGCTTGCCAATCCGCCAAATTGTCATGGAAGCATACCCCCAAACCTTACTCCATTTTAGGGAATCCAAAAAGTTGCATTACATTCCCTAACCCACACACCCAATTCAATTCTAACCTAATCATTTTAAAAACAATGAATATCTTGTCCCTTTTGTGATCATGAATGCACCCAACAAGGATTATCCCAACAACTAATTTGTTCATGTCTATTGTTACACAATCTTATAACAAGTATTCCAACTCTTGCCTCAACCTCCATTCTTCCCCATCTTACATAGTACATGTCAATTGAAAATTGAAATTGCAATTTGGACATCCTAAGGCCTCTTCAATAGGTTTTGCATGACCACAACTATATTCTTTCACATCCCTAGCACTTTACATTGGGAAATACAATGAACTTTAAAATTCCCCATCGATAAGTTGGCACAAGACCACTTCAATATAAAAACATGTGACACAACCATGAGGAGGATTGGTTAGGCATAAAAGTATTTAAAGTGTACTTAACCATTTTGAAAAGTATGATTGAGAATATCTACAAGACAAACATCTTGGTCATGCACATTCCTTAGTAGTAAGTTTGAATTTCCAATCAGTTGAACAACATGACAACATCATTATATATCTTTATATGCTATGAACTTTTGAAAAACATTTTTAAAAAAAAATTCATAACTCAATATATTCATATATATATAAAACTCTCTAACAAGTTTAAGATTCAACAATTAAGCCTAATCAAAGTATAATAGTTTAAGTTTTGTTTAATCGACATTTTGTTGTTTTAACTTCAAAAGTTCATAGCTATTGTAATTTTAGCCATTTGGCATAATAATAAACTGATTTATATACATATTCAAATATGTACATACTTTTAAATGAATCCTTATCGACAAATCTTAACAAATACAATAACATGTATCAATTGTACTCGCACCCACTTCAAAAAATCATCACTATGGCACCAAAAGTGATCCCACTATATCATGCATTTGCACATGTTGTAGGTTGACTCTTGAACATATAGATGAATATTCTTGGGCAGTCTAAGCATTTGGCCCTTTTTCCCCTTACCCCCCTCCCACCTCTCTCTCAATGCATTTCTTCCGTCACTTATTTGGAGTTACCACCAAAAGAAGATGTGAATCAATCGTGCATGGGATTTGGCGCGTTCTCAAACTCCACCCCAACTAGGTTGTCTTGCAAGTCAACATGGTTTTTGGAACATAACCATTTTGGACATGAAGTCTATGTTCTCAATTCTCAAATTAATCACCCACAAAAAATAAGATGTACGAAAAGCTTGAGTTTTACTTGTACTCAAATGAAAGGGAAAACCATATATGATGATTTTCAATATATATTGAAAGTCTTGGTCTCAAGGTATCCATGCCATTTGATAACAATTGGCAAAGGATATGGTTTACACACAAGCTACTACCGCTTGCTCAACTTAAAAGATGCAAGCCACTTGAAAGTCTCTATTGAAGTGGAAGAGAAAACCATGAGATCGCCAATATTATGAGTACTGATTACTAGCTGAATGCAATCAACAATTCTAATACATCAACAATTTGAACCTAGTGGCAAATTATGATATGAATGTTATTAAACTCACAACACCAATTTGTTTTTCCTAGCTTTTTCAATGGCAGACACAAAGGATTTCTCACTATCACACCAGCTCAAGAATCCATACTCTCGGCTTTTGTTCATGCTGCTCATATTTGCAATTGGCTGGTTAAGAATGAGATCAGCAAACCACCATTGGCCAACAACATCTAGGAGCTTGAGTGGTTGCAATCCATTTTCCAGCACAATTTTGTCCCACACTTGTTTTTTGCCTTTCATCATTTCTGACAGAGATGTTGGCTCACCTTTGTACTCTGGGACTTGAAGCTCATACTTTTCCGCCAAGAGGTACCAGAGTCGTTTCCAAGTACAAACCTCACCATTTGAGATGTTGAAGGCTTGGTTCTTTGCCTTGGGATCTAGACATGCCCAAATCTCTTGTTCTGCAACCAGACTGGCATCTGATGCATCAAAAAATTGTTCCCAACAGATGCGGTTGCCAGAAAAGATGAGTGGCTTGCCCTCATATTTGCAGATGCTGGCATACACAGCCAGAGTGCACACCAGATTCATCAAACTACCGGCAGTAAAACCAAAGATGACATTGGGTCAGGTACTGAATAAGTTAATCCCTGCTTCTGCTTCACAGTATCAAACACAATATCTTCCAGTGTGTAATAGAAATCTGGGCATGGAAGCCTGGGAGAGTCCTCTTGAAAAGGTAAAGTCTGAAATGGAAACCTTGCCAAAATATTTGAAGGGGCCCACATAGTGTTTCTCTCCAGTTTGTAACACAATATGCTGCAGTCGTTTTGCATTTGGCAGTAACCCATCAACTAGGTTGCGAAGCATGCCACCATTTGCCTCACAACTCTCTTCCTCTGGTATCTCTGTTAACCCATGTGACATAAAGATGTGGATCACATCATGTAATGGGGACAGCTTTGCCAAAGTTTGCTCCTGCTCCAGAAGATTGCACTGTATGTATATCAGATTTTGATTGATTCAACCAGTTGGGTTTCGGTCTGTGAGCCAATCCATACACTTTCCAAGGTCCTCCAGGAACATTGTCTTCAGCTAACTGATCAGCAAGTGTGTTGCTCACTATTCCTGTCACTCCAACAATCAGGGCTACCTTGGGCACTGTCTCCATCTCTTCCCAAGCTCGGCCTGCTTGGCCCTGCATCCCATAAACTCACCCAGAAGTATTTTTTAGCATTGTGTTAGAAAATAAACAACTTTCTTCAAGTCAAAAACCAAATCAACATACCCATCAGAACTGATGCAGCTAACAAGAGACCCATGAGGACTTTGTCCAACTGCCAAAGACCCAAC
>Ga0116230_10002915_pt1 | contig 16521 bp, 14 predicted proteins | sample S1TSphfallax_3_FD_88678 | JGI IMG/M metagenome (GOLD analysis project Ga0116230, IMG submission 88678) | Host-associated microbial communities from peat moss isolated from Minnesota, USA - S1T2_Fd - Sphagnum fallax MG | ecosystem: Host-associated > Plants > Peat moss > Unclassified | place...
GCGGACCTGCGAAGCGTGCAACTGCTGCTCGGCCACGCCGACATTTCCACGACGCAGGTCTACACGCATCTGGCGCTGGGGCGATTGAAAGCGGTGCATCGCGAATACCATCCGCGCGGTGCCGGTCGCATTGCCGGAGCCGGCAAGGAAACGCCATGAGCGAGATATTGGATTGCGATCTGGAAACCGATCTGGAAGCCGATATGGAAGCCGAAAACGCTCAGGCGCCGCCTGAGCAGACGCCACTCGGCCAACTGGTCCGCGCATACCTGGCCGTGCTGGCCAACGAGCGCAACTGCTCCGCGCACACCCTGCGCGCCTACGAACGCGAACTGCGCGGCTTCGCCGCCTGGATCGCCAAGCATTCCGGCCCCCACACCGCTCCCTCGGCTATTGAACATACGCAGATCCGCGCCTGGCTCGGCACGCTTTACGACCGCGGCCTGTCGAAAGCCTCCGCCGCGCGCGCTCTCGCCGCCGTCCGAAGCTGGTTCCGCTGGCTGGCCCGCTTCGGCCACGTCACGCAAAACGCCGCTTCGCTCGTCGCCACGCCCAAGCTACCCAAACACCTGCCCCGCGTCCCGTCGATCGAACAAATGAATCGCGTCGTCGACGGCATCGGCAACAAGGACGACGAAACCGCCGCATGGCCCGCCCGCGACGCCGTGATCTTCGAACTCCTCTACGGCTGCGGCATCCGCAACGCGGAGCTCACCGGCCTCAACCTAGCCGACATCCACTGGGCCAACGAAGCCATCCTCGTCCGCGGCAAAGGCCAGAAGCAGCGCTACGTCCCCCTGGGCGACGCCGCGGCCAAGGCCATCCGCGGCTATCTCGCCGAGCGGCAGGCCCGCCTAACTGCAGCACAAAAGAACTCCGAAGCGCTCCTGCTCAACCTGCACCTGCGCGGCTCCGGCCGCCTCTCGACGCGCTCGGTCGCACGCATCGTCAAGCGCATCGCCATCCAGCGCGGCCTCTCGTCTGACGTCCACCCACACACGCTGCGCCACGCCTTCGGTACTCATCTGTTAGAAGAAGGCGCCGACCTGCGCAGCATCCAGGAGTTGCTCGGTCACGAGCGGCTGAGCACCACCCAGCGCTACACCCAGCTCACCGCCGCGCAACTTAGCGTTGTGTACGACAGGACGCATCCGCGGGCGAAGTGAAAGTGCGCTTCCGGGGACCGCTCCTGAACCTCCATCTTTCGCCGAAAATCGTCGTTATGGTATCTTCATTTCGAGGTGCAGTATGCCCGATCTAAGACTGGAAATGGACTCCGTTTTTGCGAAAACGCTCAGAAGCATGGCCACCGATAGCACCGAAGCGGAAGTGATTCGGAAGGCCGTCGCAACCTACAAACTTCTGACGGAAGAAGTCGCAAAAAAATCAGGGAATGCCGTGGCCATCACAGACTCGACCGGAACCGTGCTCAATACCGTCGTGTTGCCGTAAGCGAAGTCTTTGGAGGCCTGCCGGCTATGGCCGAACTGAGAACCGACAACATCGGAGGGATCAAGAATAAGCCCACTACGATCGACTGGTGGGCTTTCTTCTCTTTGTGTTGCATCGGGACCGTAGTTCTCTCCATGTGCATCTACGGGGCTTACGACCTCTTCTTCAAGATTGAACCCGCCTTGCCGAATCTTACTGGCGATACGCTGGCGGACGTTCAGGCATCGGTAAACCGCCACAAACTCATTGAGGAAGAGCTGCGAGCGCCTTTCTGGTCCTACTTCGACTTGATCGTTTCCAGAACTCTGTTGCCGTTGGTTACGCTCTTGATGGGCTTCCTTTTCGGCAAATCCAAGGCATAAGGCCCGACTATTCACTTGGAGTGCCATACCGCCGCCGCACCCACTCAAACAGCGGCAACCCTAGCAAAATCAACCCCGTCCCAATCAGCGACCCCTGTAAATTCCCCGCAAAGCTCGCAACCAGAACCACCCCAGCGCTCAAAACAAACACCGCTGGCAGCACCGGATACCCCCAAACCCGGTACGGCCGCGCCGCCTTCGGATCGCGCCGCCGGAACACAAACACGGTAGTCGCCGTCAGCATATAAAACAGCCACTCCGCAAAGACCGCCAGCTCGAACAACTGCTGAAACCTCCCCAGCGCCAGCAGCAAGGCCGTCGAAAGCCCCGCCTGAATCGCCAGCGAAAACGCCGGGCTCTGAAATCGCGGGCTGATCTCGGCAAACTTCGGGAAAAACAGCCGGTCCCGCGCCGCCGCAAACGGAATCCGTGCGCCCGACATCACCGTGCCATTCAGCGTCACAAAGATGCTGAAAGCCATCCCCGCCGCCACCAGCGCCGCGCCCGCAGGCCCGGCCACCACCGCCAGCGCCGCCACCGCAGGCCGCGGAGAAGCCGCGATCCGCGCCGCCGGCAAAATATACTGAACTGCCGCATTGGTCGCCATAAACAGCGCGCCCACCGCAAACAGCCCGCCAATCAGCGCAAATGGCAGATTCTTTTCCGGTTGCTTCACCTCGCCGGCCACCATGGTCAGGTCGTTCCAGCCGTCGTAGGCCCAAAGCGTGGCAATCAGCGCAATCATGAACCCCGCTACGCCGCCCGGCTCCGGATGCACTCTCGTAGCAAAATTCCCCCACGACCCCAGCGCCGAAGAGAAGCAGAACCCCACGACCACCAGGATCAGCACCGCCTTCAGCGCCGTAAACACCACCTGGAAATCCCCCGCCTTTTTGATCCCCAGATAATTGAGCCCGGTAATCAGCCACGTCACCGCAATGGCAAACAACTGCGACCAAAGCACGGCAAAATGCCCGCTTCCAAACGCCACAACCTCCAGCCAGTGAAAGGCCCCAAAAATCCCCAGCGTCCGCGCCAACCCGCTCGTCACCGAAGCGATCGAAGCCGGCTTGGCCACCGCGAACCACGTCCACATGTAAAGAAAGCCCGCGCGATCCCCATACGCCCCGCGCAGATACACATACTCGCCGCCGGCATAGGGCATCATCGCCCCCAACTCGGCATAGGTCATCGCCCCAAACAGCGAAAGCAGCCCGCCCACAATCCACGCCAGATACACGAGGCCGGAAGACCCAACCGCCGCCATCATCTCCGTAGGCACAAGAAAAATGCCACTGCCAATAATCGTCCCAACGACGATAGCGAGAGCATGACTCCCGCCCAAAACACGCGGCAAATCGGCAGTATTTGAGGAATGCACCTCCCGGCGCAACTCCTGCGGGTCATTGGATGTGGAAGCAGTCTCAGAAGCAGGCAGGCTCATAGTTGAATCGAAGTTAACACGGCAAATCCGAGTATTTGCTACCATCTTGCCAGCGAAGTGGAAACTCCGGGAGCAGAAACGCCGTGCCTATAACCCTCGATTCCGACCTGGAACGCCTCATCCTCTTGCAGATCGAGAGCGGCCGGTACGTTTCTCCGGCCCAGGTCGTCGAAGAAGGCCTGGAACTGACCGAGTCTCGCCAAACAGGAGATGCAATCCTACCGGAACAGCCGATTCACGACGATCCACCCATCTGGGAAGTGATCGTCGCTCTCGGCGAAGCAGTGCCCCCTGAAGCCTGGGCTAATGTTCCCACCGATCTGTCGAAACAGGTGGACCACTATCTCTACGGCGCACCGAAACAACCGGAATGAAGCAAATCTTTGACGATACCGGCTACTGGATCGCGGTGCTTTACCCCCGCGACGAGTTGCACCGCCGCGCGTTGCTGATTCCAGGTTCTTTAGGAGCTTGTTGAAAGATGGTCCAATCCAGCATCATCGATACGAGGAACGTCCCTCAGGGGCTAAAGCCCCGTTGATTTGATTGGCGTTATCGGCACGACTGAAGTCGCGCCCTGTTACAAAACGTTAGATTGCCGAGTTTTTCAACGAGTTCTTAGAACCGGTGGGGGCCTACTCCTTGGTTTCGATATCGGACGGCGTGAAAAGGCGCATTACCTTCGGGCCAGCATTCCAGAAGTACACAACCGCCAGCGAAAGGCCAGCGATACGCAGCACCATGCACGCCGTCTCCAAGAGGTAGTAGTTCCTCCAGTAATTCGTATCGTCCCAGTGACGCGCAAGAATTAAAAGGTATCGCGGCAGATAGGTGCATTCCGTCAAGGCACTGGCCAGCAAGTTAAGAGCAAATAGCCTGCTCAACGTTCGAACGAACTCCGGCTTTGTCACGCCGAGTCTCCTCCTATCGTATGTTGAAACCGCCCCTACATCCTATCCAAGTGCCGGAATCCATCCGTCTGGGCCAACATCAACGCGAACAATATCAAATTATCTGTCGAATGCGCCAGCGTACTCGCCGCCAGAGACCGCTCAGCCAGCCGCACCGCGCCATCATCCACTTTGGCTAGGAGTCCCTGTCAAATTCGGAGCCTGCGGCGAGTCCCCAGGTCCACTCCGAGCGGCCAAGCCGTAGCTTGCGCGCCAACTGCGCGTTGACCGCCGAGCCCACAGACCACCCCGCAGACCACCCCGCAGACCACCCCACAGACCACCCCGCAGACCACCCCACAGACCAGCCTAACGCATCCCCGCCCGTCATCACGCCCCGCGCGCCGGCTCGCGCCACAATCGCCGGAAGCAGGACAACAACCGCATCGTTCCTGGAGGAAATCGCAGTCGAAATCTACCGTGACCGATCGCCTGTCTCCCGAACGCCAGCTTCCGCGCCGCGCAAATCCGCGTGAGGCTCCCGGCCGTCGGATCAAAATGACACCCATTTGATGCAATTTGGCATTATTTTCGGAAAATCTCACTTTTTTCTGGACATAATTCGAAAAATCCTGCACAGTAACATTACTAAAGGACACCACAAGCGCTTTGGTTGATTACTCCTACAAAACTTTTGTGGGAGTAATCAGGGTTCAATTGCAGGAAGGGTTCCCTATGCACGACTTTTTGATCGCCCTGGTTTTCGTAGCCATGGTCACCTCGCCGGCAATTGTCGCCTCCGTCCCGAGATCCAAGCACGACGACCGTTAACCCCAATCTTCCCGCCGGGTTCCACTGACCCAATGCGGGCAACCATGTTGGACGAGCGCGAGCCGGAGACACTCTCCCCCAGTGTCTCCGGCAACGCTTCCAAAACGATCCTCCCCCTGGCCGCCCTCCAAACAAATCCAAGCGAAGCAAGGCTTCTCGGGCGGCCAGCTTTTTCCGCGCGGCATTGTCCCTATTCGCCCCGCAGCGCCCGCATCGGATCGATCGAACCCGCGCGAGATGCGGGAAGAAACGCCGCATCGGGCAGCTCGAAGATAAACGTCAGCAAGTGGTCCGGCTGAAATCCCTCATCAACGCGCGCCTCGTACACAAAGCTGGCCACCAGCAGCGCCGCCCCGAAGGTGAGCACAATCCCCAGCGTCACCTGGCCCACCACCAAAGCCGAGCGCAGCCACCCATGCCCCCCGGTCTCCGAGCGGCCGCCTTCCTTTCGATTCGCCACCAGATCCGTCTTTGAAGCCGTCACGGCGGGTATGATCCCGCAAACCGCGTTCGAAAGCAGCGAAACCGCCAGCAACTGCCGTATTACCCGCCCCCGCCCCGCGCCCAGCGCGCAGCGCATCGCAATCTCCCGCTGCCGCTCCCGCATCCGGGCCAGCAGCAGGTTGGCAATATTCGCGCACGCAATCAGCAGCACCAACCCCACTGCCGCCAGCACCACCGTCAGCAGCGCGCTCGTGTCCCCCAGCAACGCTCTCAACTCCGGCTCCACTTCCGCGGCGACGTGCTCGGTATTTGTCTCCGGATACTGTTTCGCCAATCGCCCGGCAATCCCGTTCATCTCCTCGCCAGCCTGAGCCACGGTCACACCCGGCTTCAGTCTGCCCATCACGGTAAGAAAATGCGTCCCGCGGCTGAACATCACGTTTGCGGAAGCGGCAGGATCGTCGTCGACCGCCAGCGTCGTCCAAAAGCTGTTCTTCGGCTGCGTCACCGGAAAGCGAAACGACGGCGGCATCACGCCGACGATCGTATATAGGCTGCCGCTCAAGCTCATCGTCCGCCCCAGCACCGCTCGACCTGCGCCAAACTGCGTCCGCCACAGCGCGTCGCCGATCAGCAGCACTCGCGTCCCTCGCTTTTCCTCATCCGGCGTGAACCCGCGCCCCAACTCCGGCGCAACGCCCAGCGCCGGCAGCAGATTCCACGAAACCACCTGCCCATCCAATCGCAAAGGCCTGGCAACGCCCGTCAGCGTAAACGAGTCGTCGTGGTACGCCACCAGTTACTCGAAGCTCCGATTCAGCGCCCGCCAATCGAAATAGTCCGGATACGAAACATCTCCCTTCTCAAAGTGCTGCCACTCGCTCGACTTCACCTCGACCAGCCGCTCCGGCTCCGCATACGGCAACGGACGCAGCATCACCGCGTCCACCACGCTGAAAACCGTGGCGTTCGCCCCAATCCCCAGCGCCAGAATCGCCACGACCACCGCCGTAAATCCCGGCGACTTCCGGAACTGCCGGAACGAAAAATTCACATCCGCCCAAAGCGACTCGACGCTCGGCCACTGCCACACCTCGCGTCCGCGCTCCTCGATCAGCGCCACATTGCCGAACTCCCGCCGCGCCGCGCGCCACGCCTTCTCGCGCGGCATCCCCGCGTCCATCAGTTCCTCAGCCCGCGCCTCTACATGCTCCCGAATCGAAACGGAAAGATCCTCGAATCGGCGCCCAAGCCCAAACCAACGGCGAACCATGCTCATCCTCACCCCCTCAGCCCTTCGCAAACGCCAAAACCCGCGTAATCCCGGCAAACATCTTCTCGAAACTCGCCACTTCCCGCTCCAAGTGCCGCACACCCGCATCCGTCACCCGGTAAATCCGCGTTGGACGCCCCTTCGCCGAAGTTCCAGCCTCCGACTCCAGCCACCCCTCCCGCAGCATGCGCTGCAAGGCCGGGTAAAGCGACCCCTCTTCCACCTGCAACAGATCGTCCGAAACCTGTTGGATGTGCTTCACCAGCGCGTACCCATGCATCGGCTTGCGCAACAGCGACTGCAAGATCATGATCTCCAGCGCCCCCGGAAAAAGGTCGCGCCGTTCCATATTCTTTCCCATATCGAAATACCCTATCCAAAATATACCTATTCTGCAAATAGTATTGTCGCGACTGAAGCTAAACCGCGATGGCACACGCCATTTGACCCCACCCCCCACGACTCGTAAAGTAAAGAGTGGCGACCCTATCGCGATCTTCATGGGCCGTCCGGATCACGGGGTTCCCATGAAGCTCACGCCGCAACAGCTCCGCATCGCCATCGCCTCAGTCGTCATCCTCGGCACCATCGGCTATCTGGCCGTCCAGGGAGTGGCCAACAACAAGAGCTATTACGTCACCATCCCCGAGATGAACCGCATGGGCGACAAAGCCTACGAGAGCAACCTGCGCGTCGAGGGCTTCGTCAAGCCGGCCACCATCCAGGCCAGCGGAACGCACGTTCAGTTCGTCCTCACCGAGTTCGAGAGCCACAACGCCAAGGCCGCCGCCAACGCCCACGCCGTCACCGTCCTCTACGACGGTTCCGAGCCTCCGCCAGACACCTTCAAAGGCGATGCCCAGGCCCTCGCCATCGGCACCATGGGCCGCGACGGCGTCTTCCACGCCACGCAGCTTCAGGCCAAGTGCGCCAGCAAATATGCGCCCGCCCCCGGCGCCACTCAACCGGCCGGCATGGCGCCCAATCCCGGCAACAAGAGCGCCTCGACGTCCACACCGGCGCTCAAGCCCGCGGTCTAGCAACCGCGTCCCGCCGCGCAAAATCACCCAACGCCAGTTTCGTCCCGCCCGCTGTCTCTGCTATCGTGCCACTGAGCAAGTCCTAAAACGCCCAGCGACGAGGTAGCCCGATGCCCTGCGATCCACGAGAACTGCGCCACGTACCCCTCTTTGAACTCCTCGACGACGACGAAGCGCTGGTGCTCGCCGCGCAGATCGAAATCCGCTATTTCGCGCCCAAGCAGCCCATCTACAAAGCCGGCGAACCCGCCACCCACGGCTACATCCTCTGCTCAGGCAAAGCCCGCCTTACCGCCCGCGACGACGACCAGCAGGACGTCGTTGTCGACGAGCCGAAACACGGCGACTTCTTCGGCTTCGCCTCCATGCTGCAGCAAACCGAACACCAAACCACCGCCGTCGCCGTCGAAGACACCGCGTGCCTCGAAATCGGCCGCGACGACATCGCCAAGCTGCTCAACCGCAAACCCATGGCCGGGCTCGACATGCTCACCATGCAAGCCCGCCAGTTCCACGCCGCGCAGCGCCTCATCCAGTCCCGCGTCACCCGCAACCCCAACGACGTCATCGAAGAAGAATCGACCTTCGGCCAGCGGCTCGCGGACTCCGTAGCCAGCTTCGGCGGTTCCTGGACCTTCATCATCCTCTTCGGCCTCGTCCTCGTCGTCTATTCGTGGGTCAACGTCGCCCTCCAAAACCGCGCCTGGGATCCCTACCCCTTCATATTGCTCAACCTCTTCCTCTCCATGCTGGCCAGCATCCAGGCCCCGGTCATCATGATGAGCCAAAACCGCCAGGACGCGAAAGACCGCGTCCGGAGCGAACTCGACTACCAGGTCAACGTCCGCGCCGAAGCCGAAATCCAATCCCTGTCCCAACGCATGAACCAGCTCATGGAAAAACTGGAAAAACTCGAACCGAACTCTCCGCGGTCCGAGCCATGGTCTGAGCCGCGGACCGAGCCATAGAAGAAAGGCGAGAAAAGCTCATCACCTTATGCCAGGGACTTGCCGATAATCCCAATAACGCAACCGCACGGGGGATTGAGGAACAATGATGCCGCGACCGATCCGGACAAATCCGCCCTTGCGGATTCGTATTTCCAGCGCCGTCGCCTTCCTCACGCTTGCCGCCCTCACGCTTCCCACCCTCGCGCTCCTGCCGCTGGGCCTGTCCGCGCAGTCCTTCACCGCCCAACTCTACGGACAGGACGACGGCCTCGACAACCAAGCCATCGTGCAACTCGCCCAGGATGCCGAGGGACATCTCTGGATCGGCACAGAAAACGGACTCTTCCGTTACGACGGCGCCCGCTTCCTCGACTTCGGACGCGACCGCGGACTGGACGCTCCGCGCGCCAACAACGTCTACGTCGACCGCCTCGGGAACCTCTGGGTCGCGGCTCGGGCGGGCCTGTTCCACTTCGACGGCGACCGATTCCAGGAGGTTCAGATCGGCGGCCGGTCCATCCTCGCCGGCCTCAACGCAACCCTCGCCTCCAACTCGCACGGAGAACTCCTCGTCGCGTCCGCCAACCAAGGCTTCCTCTCGATCGAGAGGGATTCCGCCTCCGGCGTGTGGACGGCCCTGCTTTACTCGGATCGGCATCCATCCTTCCGACCTTCCGGCGCTACATCCGGCGGCGTTCACAGCGTACTCGTCGACCGCCAAGATCGCCTCTGGTTCGGCTGCGGCGCCTCCATTTGCCACTTTTCTCCCCCGGACCGCGAGACCCCCGGCATCCCGCCGCGGGCCGTCGCCGCACTCGAGGGCGTACCTCCGGGAATCTATGATGCGCTCCTCGAACAGCAAAGGAATGGGCCGCAAGATGGCCGGCTCTGGGCACGCTCCACCAGATCGATCGTCACCTGGCTGCCCGGCGAGAACACGGTCCGCGAAGTCTCCGCGCAGCTTCCCGGACTCAAAGACACCATCTACCGCAATCTCGCCGAAGATCGCCTCGGCAATGTGCTCACCCCAACCACCGACGGCTTCGCCACCTGGAACGGAAGCCGCTGGGAACAAACCGCCAGCACCACCCGGGGTGCCATCGACGGCGCAACCGCGCTGCTCGCGGATCGGGAAGGCGGCATGTGGATCGGCACCGCGGGCAAGGGACTCATCCAAGCCCTCGGCTACAAACACTGGGACAACTACACCCTAGCCCAGGGCCTCAAATCCCAACTCGTCTTCGGCATCGCCGTCGATAAGAGCCGAAGACTATGGCTCGGCACCCCCCGCGGCGTCGACATCCTTCCCCCGAAGGCCTCTAAGCCCATCGCCTCGCCCCTGGCCAGAGAGCCCGATGCCCGCTGGATCGAACATTTGCTCGCCACTGCCGATGGCGGCATGTGGGTAGCTGCGCTTCACGGCCATCTTTACCACCTCGACCCGAACGATCGCGTCGATAAGCGCGCCATCCTTCCCGCCGATCTCAAGCGCATCCGGCTCGATTCCCACGGCACTCTCTGGATCGCAACCCTTGCCGGTCTCTTCCATCTCGACTGCCCGCCAGACAAAGTCGCTTGCGATGCCGTCAAAGTCGACCGAGCCTTCGCCGGAACCGCGTTTCCCGAGGCCATGCAGTTCGACCAGAGGGGGAATCTCTGGGTCGCCACCGGCGCGGGCCTATTCGTGCTCCGCAACGGGGCCGTCCAGCGTATACCGATTCAAAACTTCACCCAGGGACTGACCGAACTGACCATCGCACCCGACCGAACCATCTGGCTCGCCGGCCGCTTTCCCGGCTTGATCCATATTCGCGTCGGCAATGGCGCCGCAACCGTCCTCGACACCCATCAGGCCCCCGAACTCGCTTCCAACTACATCGAAATTCTCGCCTCAGACGCCAAAGGACGCGTCTGGGCCGGCACCGATCACGGCGTCAACGTCCTCGCAAACGGTCGTACCACCCTGCTCAACATGCAGGACGGCCTCATCTGGAACGATACCGATTGGAACGCCTTCCTGGAAGAGAACGATGGTTCCGTCTGGATTGGCACCAGCGGCGGCGCCTCGCATCTGCTCGATCCCGACGCGGAACTCATTCGGCCGCCATTTCGCGCCGAGATCGACTCGCCCCGCTACGGCAGTTCCAATTCCGGCCAGCACCTCCTCAAACCCGGCTCCGCCACCCCATGGGATCGCTCCGCTTTCGTCGTTAACTTTGCCGGTCTCACCTTCCTTGCCAATCGCTCCCTCATCTATCACTATCGAATGGAGAGGTTCGACGCGCAGACCGTCGAAACCCGGTCCCCTTTCGCCCGTTTCCAGCAACTCCCGCCCGGAACCTACAATTTCGTCGTCGTCGCCGAGGATCGCGGACACAACACCTTCTCCTCGCCGGCATCCTTTCCCTTTACCCTCAGCCCGCCGTGGTGGCGCACACCGCTCTTCTACTCGATCGATGGCCTTGCCGCCGCCGCTCTGCTGCTGCTGCTATGGCGCTGGAGCAATATGGTTCTCCTCGCCCAGCGCGAGCGTTTGAAAAACCTCGTCGCCGAGCGTACCGTCGAACTCCAACGACTGGCCGTCACCGACGCGCTCACCGGCCTGCTCAACCGCGGCGCTATCCTCGCCGCGCTCGCCAACGAAAGAGCCGATGCCAAAAAGCGCAACCTCTCCCTCTGCGTCGCCATCGTCGACCTCGATCACTTCAAGCGAATCAACGACACCCTCGGCCATCTCGCCGGCGATGAGGTCCTCCGCCAAGCCGCCCGCCGCCTCGCCTCCGCCGTCCGCGCCAGCGACTTCGTCGGACGCTACGGAGGCGAAGAATTCCTCGTGATCTTCCGCGACATCAAGAGAGAATTCGGCCGCGAACGTTGCGAAGCCATCCGCAAAGCCGTCTGCCAGTCCCCCATCCGCTTCGAAAACCACGAACTCTCCATTACCGCCAGCATCGGCGTCGCCTGGACCGACCACGGTATCGAGGTGGAAGACGCTCTCGTCGCCCTCGCCGACCGCGCTCTCTACACCGCCAAGGAAAAGGGTAGAAACTGCGTCGAACTCGCCCCAAACCAACCGGAAACTGTCGCCAACTAACATCCCGCTCAGGCGAAACCCGGAACAAGCGATTTACTGCGAACTGGGTGCGGCGGATGCGGGAGTCGCCTTGGCTCGTTTCCCGCTCCGCTCCGGCGTTAAGCTGCAGGACGCGCCGGTCAGCTTGGTGGCGGGGATTGTCAGTTCCTGTAGCCGGTTTTTTGCGAGCAGCGCGTTGAAGCCGGCAAGCTGTTGCTGCATGGCCTTCCATTCGGCCGCGGTGCGCTTCTGGTCGTTGCAGTCGCTCTCCCAGGTGGCGATCTGGGTCGCCGTCGGCGCAATGTCGAGGCCTACCTCCATCATGCTCACCAGAGCGTTGTAGGCGTTGTTCAGGTCCAGAAAGGATTGGAGTGCGTTGGGCTCGGGCGCGGGACGACGAACGCCGGGCTGGGGCATCGCCCCTCCAATCTTGGTCAGGCTGGCGTCGAGCGTCTTGGCCTGCGCGGCCAAATCCGCCGGAAGCGAGCCCTTCATCAGCGCCGCAAGCTGCTCTTGCATCGCATGGACTTCACCGCGGCCGGCATAGCTTTGCTCCATCCCTTGAAGGGACAGCACCGAGAGCCTGTTCTGAGTCCGCAGCGCGGCCATCAACTCCGGGCTTTGGCCGACGCGCGGATCGTTGACGACCGTCGCCTGACGAGTATAAACCTGGCCATCCACCGTGAGCTTGAGCGTGTAGACCCCCGGAATCGCCTGCGGCCCATGCGGGCCTTCGGTCGTCGCGCCCGGAACGCTGTTCATCTCGTTTTCGAGGTCGTGCCGAAAGGCGGGCGGGTCGTCGTAGCGCAGATCCCAGGCGATGCGGTTCAGACCAGTGTGCGTGGTGAGGGCCCGCGACTGGGGCGACGCCAGCCAATAGCGGGGAAACTCTTCGCCGGCGATCGGCGGCGGCAAGTTGCTCGAGATCGTCCGAACCAAATTTCCCTCGGAATCGAAGACCTGAAGCTGGATCGGCCCCTTGGGCTCCTGGGCGAGGTAATAATCCACGATCACGCCATAAGGCGCATTGGGCGCATGCGGCATTTCAATCGAGAACGGCTGATCCCAGTTGCTGTTGAATCGGGCGCGGATAGCCTCCTCCGGCGCGAAAAGGTATGCGGCCGAGGAACGGATCGCTCCGGCATGGGCGGCAATCTCCCGCAGCGGCGTGATGTCGTCGAGTACCCAGAAGCCGCGGCCGTAGGTTCCGATGACCAGATCGTTCTGGTGATGGTCGGTGTGCAGCTCCATATCGCGAATCGAGGTGCTGGGCAGGTTCTGGCGCAGCGGCTGCCAGTGGTCCCCGTTGTCGAAGCTCACATAGACCGTAGTCTCCGTCCCGGCGAAGAGCAGGCCCGGCTGCGCTGAATCGGCGCGCAGGCTGTTGACCCAGCTGCCCGTGCGCTCGTCTTTGGGCAGACCATCGACAATGCTGGTCCAGGTCTTGCCGCCATCGGCGGTGCGCCAGATGAGCGGCACGTCGAAGTCCTGGTCGGGCGGCACGATCACGCCGCGCTGGCCCCCAATCCGCCCGGCAACGAACGCCGTGTTGGCGTCGGCGCCCGCCTCAACGGCGATAAAGCTGGTGTGGGGCGGCGCATCCGCGATGTTGCTCACGTTGCTCCAGCTCTTGCCATGGTCCATCGTGTTGAAGATCTGGCCGTTGCTGCTTACAGTCCAGATCACGCCCCGTTTGACCCTGGAGATCGAGAAGTCGTTGATGGAGGGGTCAGGCAAGGGAGGGCCGGCCGGCGGTACGGGGGCGGCCGGCGGTACGGGAACGGCCGGCGGCGCCGCGTTTGCCGCAGTTGCGGGAGCCGGAGCCACGGCAGCGCCATCCGGGGAACGTGGGGGCGCGGGTGCGGCCGGCGGACGCGGTTTGCCGCACGGCATCTGCGGCGCGCCCTTGGCCGTAGTCAGGTCGGGGCTGGCGGCGGTGAACGAATGCGCACCGTCGTTCGAGACCAGCAGGCACTGGTACGCCACGTACAGCGCCCCTGGATCGAAAACCAGATCGAACTTCTTCTGAAAATCCCGGCCAGCCGTGTACTTGGTCGCATCCGCGCCGAAGTTCGGCGCCACATTCTGCCATTGCCCCGACGTCATGTCGATCTTGATGAGGCCATTGCCGCCGCCACCCGGTCCATAGCCCACGCCGTACAGAATACTTGGGGTTTTCGGGTCGGGAGTCAGCACGCCGAACTCGGAGGACGGCACCGGGCTCCAATCCGTGAAGTTCACCTGGCCCCAGTTTCCGCGGCTGCGGATCATGACCGCGCCCGTATCCTGCTGCGCCGCCATAATGTTGTACGGATACTGGCTGTCGGTGGCCACATGGTAGACCTGCGAGATCGCCTGCGTGTACCAAAGGCTCCAGGTCTTGCCGTCGTCCAGCGTCACACTCGCCCCCTGATCGGAGCCGACCAGCATCCGCTTGCCGTTGGTGGGGTCGATCCACAGCTTGTGATAATCCTCGCCACCCGGCGCACCCTTGAAGGGTTCAAAGGTCAGGCCGCCATCGGTCGAGCGGTACATCGCGGTGCTCATCGTGTACAGAATGTCCGGATTCTGCGAGTCCACGAAGACGCCGCTGCTATACGCGCCCTGGCCGTTGCTGATGCGCACATCTTTGCCCGCCATGTGCTTCCACGTCGCGCCGCCATCGTCCGAACGATACAGACCCGAGCCGTTTTCGATGGTGTTCCCAATGATGTACATCCGCTGGCCGCCGGTATGCATGGCCACCGCGACCGCAACCCTGCCCATAAAAGGCGGAATCTGGATCGGACTCCACGTCTTGCCTTCGTCGGTCGATTTGAAGACCAGCGGCGGCTTCGGCTTCGGCTGCCCCGCTCCGGGTGGCCCTCCGAAGCCGCCGCCCGTACCCTGCGTGGCCGCCAGCATCACGCTCGGATCGTCGTAGGCGTATTGCAGGTCGCGCGTACCGTCGTAGTCCGCCGGCTTCAGGACGCTGGTCCAGGTCTGACCGCCATCCGTGGATCGATACACGCCCCCGCCGTGGCGCGTCTTGTCGCCCAGGGCGGAGACGAGCACCAGATTCGGATCGGCCGGATCGACCAGGATGCTATCAATCTTCACCGTGTCTTCCAGGCCAATATGCCGCCAGCTTTTCCCCGCGTCCACCGACTTCCACATCCCGTTGCCAAGGCTGCCCTGAATCGGATCGCCGGCTCCCGCATAAATGATGTCGGCATTCGAAGGAGCCACCTGAATGGCCCCAATGCTGTCCACGCTCGTCTCCTGATCGAAGACCGGAAACCACGTCACGCCCGCGCTGGTGGTCTTCCAGATGCCACCTAGCGGCGTACCCATGTAAAACGTCCCCGCGTCGCCGATAGCGCCGCTCACCGCGGCAATGCGTCCCCCGTGGAACGGCCCAACATTGCGCCAATGAAGGCCCGCATAGAGACTGGGATCGACTTGCGCCCGAGCGCCCACCGGCGAAGCCAGAATGCCAGACAACAACCAACCGCCAAAAACTGCCCACGACATTCGCTTCATGCTGGGGTAACCTCGCAAAATGCAACCGTTTGGCCGCCAGTATACAGGAACTCCGCCGAGTGCCATGCCTTCAAAATCGCCGACCGAGCGATCCCGGAAAGACCAGGCGGCCGTTTCCCGCCCGGAGCAAGATTACGGTCCCGCCGCCAAGTTATACCCCGCTACCACCACCCGCGGCCGCTCCCCGCGCGTATCCGCGTCCTCCACCCTCCCATGAAGCGTCCGCCGCTCCCCCGGCATCAGCGCCACATAGTTGTCGTCGTAGATGGCCGGCAAGATCAAATCCCCCGTCCGCTCGCGCACCGCCTTCACCCGCACCATCAGCGCCGGCGCGGCCGACACATTCCGCAACTCCGTCTCAATCTCCCACTCCGCGCCTTTACGCTTCACCCGCGTCTTCGCCTCCACCGTAACGCGCGGCAAACTCCGAATCCCGCGAAAATCCTCCCCCTCCACGCTATGCCAATAAAAATTCCGCGAAACCACCTTGCCGCCCTCCGTCAGCGTCAGCCGGATAAAGTGCGTCGCAGAAATCCCCGCCGGAAACTCAATCTTGACCGGAGTCTCCGTGCTATCCTCCCGGCTGTCGAGCGCAGCCGTCCGCTCCCACCTCACCTTCCCGTCCAGCCCCAGCACCTCAGCCCGCGCCGTCAACCCCCTCCGGTCCCCGGCGCTATAGTTCACCACTTCGGCAAAATCCGTAGCCGCATTCCACTGAATATGCAGCGGTTCCGCCGCCTTCTTCGCCCCAAAATACCCCGCATCCGTATCGAAAAAGTAGTCGTACGTCTGCCACAGCAGCGACGGCCAAGCCGGATGGCTCATCCAGATCAGCAGCCCATACCGGTCCTTGCTCTGGCTCTCGAACATCCCCCGGTACGCGTTGTAATCCACAAACTGCGCCAGTTCGTCCCACTCGGCCAGGGTCGCCGCCCCGCCGTAATCCCGCTCGACCGCGTCCTTGAACGGGTTCTTCGGATAAAAATCGTGCAGCCGCCACGCGTCCCCCAGCGGCCACAGCAACTCCTTGGGCAGCGTCCGCGCCAGGCTCGCCATCCCCGGCACATTCGGCGACCCAATCTCGGAGTGAAACTTCACCGGAGCATGCTCGAAGTAATACTTCAGCGGCTCCACGCGATACGGCCCATGCCCGCTCACCGGCCCATCCGCCGAACTCCCAATGTAATGCGCCCCCGGCTCCAGCTCCGCCACCAGCGCCTTCAACCCCGCATCCAGCGCC
>Ga0116230_10002916_pt1 | contig 16516 bp, 16 predicted proteins | sample S1TSphfallax_3_FD_88678 | JGI IMG/M metagenome (GOLD analysis project Ga0116230, IMG submission 88678) | Host-associated microbial communities from peat moss isolated from Minnesota, USA - S1T2_Fd - Sphagnum fallax MG | ecosystem: Host-associated > Plants > Peat moss > Unclassified | place...
CATTGGGGATCCCTGCGGATCACCCGCTCGTTGCCCCGTTGCGTGCAACAAATTTCTACAACCTTCCCCCGGCGCTCATCATTACCGCTGAATGCGACCCGCTGCGCGATGAAGCCGCCGCCTTCGCCGTTCGCCTGAGCGACGCCGGTGTCCCCGTTACCTGCACCTGCTATGACGGCATGGTGCATGGCTTCATCACCCGCGCGCCCGGCCATCCGCAAAGTCAGTCAGCGCTCGCGCAGACCATTGGCGCCATTGCCGAATATCTGTGAGCCTCTACGACTTTCCGAGCCGCCTGGATTTGCGGCATCTGCGCTATTTCATGGTGGTGGCTGAAACCCAGAATTTCCACCGCGCCTCAGACATGCTGAATATTGTGCAATCCGCTTTATCGCGGCGGATTTTGGATCTCGAAAAGCAACTGGATCTGACCTTGCTGGAGCGCACCGCCAAAGGCGTGGCGCTGACCGAAGCCGGCGAGGTCTTTCTAGGCCATGCTCGGATGGTCATCAACGAGGCGGAATCCGCCAGGACACATTTGAAGAAACTTGCTGCAGGCGAGCTTGGTGTGCTGCGGCTAGGGCTTAACCGTATCGCGCCGCAACTGCCGGTCGTCTCCCAGGCTTTACAGAAATTCCGGCAGAGCCATCCCGGCGTGACGTTGGAGTTGCGTTCCATGACGACACCGCAGCAACTCGATTCGCTGCTTACGGGGGTCATTGATTTCGGTTTTCTTACGAACGGTGCGGCTGCTTCAAAAACTTTGGAATACCTTAGCATATTTAAGGATTATTTCATTCTGGCCTTGCCCGCTGACCACCCTTTGGCGCAACCTGAGATAAAAATCCGGCTGGCCGACCTGGCCGATGAAGATTTTATTTTTATTTCGCGCGCCACCAGCCAGAGCGCCTATGACAGCCTGTTATCGGCATTTGCCGCGCACCGCATCACGCCGCGGATCGTGCAAGAGGGCCATAGCGAGGACTCGCATTTGGGCCTGGTTGCGGCTGGAATGGGGCTTACCTTCACCTATTCATCCATTACCGCCCGCTACCATCGTCCCGGTCTGGTTTTCAAGCCGGTTGAGGATCTGGATATCGATGTCGATATCGACCTGGTCTGCCGGCGGACTGACCGTTCCCCGTTGAAGCGCGATTTCCTGCAACACATGGCCGCGGCGATCGCGGCGGAGGGCTAGCCGTCTGCCGAAAATCAGCATTTTGCGGGGCTGCCACACCGCGAGGGGCTTTCAGCAAACTGCCGAATCAGTTTTGCGAGCCGTATCAGGAATCAGCCTTTGAAAAGAAGCTGTGTGTCGCATCTGCTTCACCCCGGCCGGAAGGGGCAAACACCGCCTGGCGGGGCCAGGGCGCGCCATCCAGGTGCTTCGCCCAGTCGATGACCACTTCGCGCTTGGCGCTTTTCCATTCGCCGTTACGACGTTCGAAACGATCCAGATAGCGGCCGCCCATGAACATCAAAATGAATTGATCGTCCGGGTTCCTTACCGGATTTTGCGCCAGGAAATAGCTTTCCACATTGGCTCGATCATCCTCGATCGAAATCATGATATTGGTGAGATGGTGCTGCATCATGTAGGGATAGACGGCAGAACGTTCGACAACCCGGTCGATCAATTCGAAAACCGGCCCGTCGAAATCACCATGATGGTCGGTTGCCTCCGGCCAGAAGCAGCTTTTGGCGATCTCCGCCCTGCCGCGATCCACGCCGTGACAGTAGCGATACAATGCCTGCTGTATTGCGATGAAATCTTCGGCTTTGCCATTCGCCACAGCAATCCTCCTGTTTCGGTCATACATCCATGGTGACATCGACCCTATCTCGATCAGTAGATCTGCGCTGGCGATGCCAAGCACAGCCATATGCAGGCGCAAATTGACCGATGCAAGTTGCCACTGCGAGGCAGCGTTGCGCTTAAGCCACAGAAATCCGCCGATTTTTAGCGCATGCTTGCAAAATATCGGGCACGAATGAGAAATTATTTTTGCTTTTCCAGGCGCGGGGTTCTGCTCCCCCTTCGGCCGGGCGGTGCTGTTCTATGCCACCTACCCCTGCACGATACTCTAGCCAAACCAATGAAATGGACCACAAATTAGATTGCAGCCCAGGCAAAAACGTCGCCGGTTTCTTCCAAGGGCACGAAGCTCGCCGACCAGGCCGGCAGGAGCTGTTCACTCAGCGCCGCGACGGTCCAACCATCAGCACGGTGCAACGTGCGCACCGGGCGCGGCTGGCTGTACAAATACAGCTCATTACGCCGCACACCGATAATCTGACCATTGATCTTCGCAGAAGCATCGCTGGCGAGAAACACGGTTATCGGCGCCACCTGGTCGCTTCGCACAGTATTGCGGAAAGCCTCCTCTTGCGCGGCAGTTGCACGCTTTGGCGACATGCGTGTTGCCGCCGCCGGGGAAACACAATTTGAGCGCACGCCGTATTCGGCCATGTCCAGCGCGATTGATCGCATTAGCCCCACCACACCCATCTTGGCGGCGGCATAGGCCGAAAGATTCCGCCGGCCGATCGTGGCAGTACTGGAGGTCATATGAATATAGGCGCCGGATTTCTGCGCTTTGAACAAATCTGCTGCCGCCCGCGAGAGATAAAAGCTTCCATATAAATGGACTTTGACGGTGAGGTCGAAATCCGTCGGCGAGGTGTCGGCGAAGCTCAGTTCGCGCATAATGCCCGCATTATTCACCACCACATCAAGCCGGCCGAAATGGTCCAACGCCAGCGCCACCATGCGCTGCGCGCCCTCCCAATCCGCCACACTGTCGGTGTTGGCTACGGCCTCGCCGCCTTCGGCCTTGATCAGTTCGACGGTCTCTTGCGCCGGGCTGACGGCATCCGGTTCGCCGGTAAGTGAGACCCCGAGATCATTGACGACCACTTTCGCTCCCTGGCGCGCCATCAGAACCGCGACCTCGCGCCCGATACCGCGCCCGGCGCCGGTAACAATAACGACTTTGTCCGCAACTGCTTTCGACGTCATGGCCTTGATATCCCCCCGGGTGTTATGGATTCCGTTTATTGCGCCGATAGATGTATGGTAGCAAATTCCGAGTTGGAGCGCGTGTTTGCCAAAATGGCATCACCCGTTCGCGTCGCTTTCGACCTGGAGATAGCTTGGATCTGCATCACTTGAAATATGTTGTGGTCGCCGCGGAGGAAGGCAGCTTCCAGCGCGCTGCCGAGCGCTTGCAGATCGCCCCATCGGCGCTTTCCAGGCGCATTCAGGATCTGGAATCCGAGCTTGGCATCGCCTTGTTCGAGCGGATCAGCGGCGGCATCCGGCCCTCTTACGCGGGCGGCGTGCTGATCGATTACGGCAAGCGCATTTTGCAGGAGGTGGGAGCAACCGCCGAGCATTTCAGCCGACTTGCCAAAGGCCAGACCGCCGTATTGCGCGTCGCCCTCAACGGTATCGCGCCGCAACTTCCCATTATCCCCGCGCTGTTCCGCAGCTTCCGCGCCCGGCACCCCGAGACCGAGCTGAAACTGCTCTCCTTGCGCTCGGATGAGCAGTTACCGGCTTTGCGCAATGCCAGCATTGATGCCGGATTTCTCTTCGCCCGGCCGGAAAACGAACCTGACCTGGCTTATCTTCGCCTCGCCTCGCACCGCTTTGTTCTTGGCCTGCCGGCACGGCACCGGCTGGTCGAACAGGCCGAAATCCGCCTTGATGATCTGGCCGATGAAGATTTCGTGCTGTTCAAGCGCGATTATAATAGCGGTATTCATGATCGTCTGCTGGATAATTGCCGCGCCATGGGTCTGGTGCCGCGAATCATCCAGGAGACCCCCAGCGAACATATGCAGCTTGGGCTGATTGCGGCGGGTATGGGGATCAGCTTCGTGTTTGACTCGATCAGCACGCGCCTTAACCGGCCGGACATCGTAACCAGGCCGATCGCCGGCTTGACGGTGGAAGAGCACCTTGATCTGGCGTGGCTCAAACATAACGGCTTGCCTGCCCTGGCCCAGCTGATCCTGTTAGCCGAAGCGGAATCGCTGTGATCCAAACGCCGCCGGCCGTACGGCATCCGGTCCATGCAACCAACTCATCCTAAGATCATGAAAAATCGCTCGTTTCTGCCGGGCTTTCACTGCACAAGGGATCATGTAATAGCTTGGGTAATCCGGTGCGTGCCCGGAAGACGCTGCGTTGGCTAATTTAATAACCTAATTATGGATGGAACTATGCCCAAAGTCACCTTCATCACCCATAATGGCGAGGAATCGACCGTCGAGATCAATGAGGGCGAAAGCTTGATGTTTGGCGCGACCAACAATAATTTGCCGGGCATTGTCGGCGAGTGTGGTGGCTTCTGTAGCTGTGCGACCTGTCACGTGTATATCGACGATGCCTGGATCGCCAAACTCCCCGCCATATCCGAACATGAAGATGAAATGCTCGAAGGGACCGTTTCTGAGCGCCTTCCCGGCAGCCGTTTGAGCTGCCAAGTCAAGGTGACTGAGGAACTGGATGGGATCATCGTCCGGACACCGGAATTTCAGAGTATCTGATCTGCGCCTGCGATGTCAGACCTGCTTACGACCATTGCGCAAGGCATCGCGGTTCTCACCATCAATCGGCCGGACCGCCTGAATGCGATCGACGGCGCGCTCTGTGATGAGCTGCTGGTTGCCCTGACCGCTCTTGCGGAAGATGCGGAGATCCGCGTTATCATCCTGACCGGGGCCGGAACCAAGGCCTTCTGTGCGGGTGGCGATGTGAAGCATATGGACGGCATCGCCAAGCAAAGTTTCGACTTCAGGTTGGCAAATTTGCGCCGCTGGGGCGGCATTACCCTGCTGCTGCACAATATGCCGAAAATTACCATAGCGATGGTCAATGGCGTTGCCGCTGGTGCCGGACTTTCCCTTGCCGCTGCCTGCGATCTTCGTTTCGCGGCACGCTCAGCCCGGTTCGCCACCGCCTATGCGCGCATCGCGCGTTCGGGAGATTACGGCGGCAGCGCATTGCTGACGCAACTGATCGGGGCCGCAAGAGCCCGCGAACTCTACCTTATGGGTGAGACGATCGATGCCGCGAAAGCAGATTCCTATGGCTTGGTGAACCGGGTTTTTGAGGATGCTGAGCTTGGCGAGCAGTGCATGGCGATTGCCCGCCGGCTGGCTGATGGGCCGCCGATTGCCTATGGCTATATCAAGCAAAACCTATCCGCTGCCGAAACGCTGTCCTTGGGCGAGATGGTGGAGATGGAAGCGCTGCATCACGCCCGGACCGGTGAAACGGCGGAGCATCGTGAGGCTGTCACTGCGTTTCAGCAGCGCAGGGCGCCAAACTTCAAGGCGCTTTGAACGTCGCTTATGCCTGCCGCCGGTAGGCATTCGCAGGATGTGCCGCCGGCAGTCTGGCACCGCCATTGCCGGCTAATTTCTGCCTTAGCGAACCCGCCTCGTAGTCCAGCTTATATCTGCCGCGGCGCTGTAATTCCGGCACCAGCATGTCGACCACATCCTCAAACGTCGCAAAGCTGATCCCGCGCGAGAGGTTGAAGCCGTCAACGCCGGTCTCATCCATCCAGTCTTCCATGGCATCGGCCACCTGGCTCGGGGTGCCGGCGAAAATCGCGCCCCGCCCGGAATGCAGATGTTCCGAGATCATCCGCGGCGTCCAAACCACCCCCTCGCTGCGTTTGGTCAGGCCTTCGGCGGTTGAATTATTCGCTTCGTTTTTGACAAAGCTCAAGGGATTATCCAGCCCATGTTTGGCAAGATCGTTGCCGGTGGCTGCACTGATCATGGCCAGTGATCCCTCCGGGATCAAATACCGCGAATGCTCTTGCAGCTTTTCCTGTACCTCAACATCGTTGTGGCCCAGCACGGTCAGCCCATCGACGACAATTTTTAAATCCGCCGGATTGCGCCCAGCTGCCGCCGCCAGATTGCGCAGATCCTCTGCGATTGCCTTGGCGCCAGACTTGGTCTGCCCGGAGACGAATACGCATTCGCAATGCCGCGCCGCAAAAGCCCGCCCTGGGCCGGATGACCCCGCCTGATAGAGTACCGGGGTGCGCTGCGGCGATGGCTCACTGCGATGGATCGCCTCAATATCATAGTATTTACCGTGATGGTGTATTTTATGTACTTTCTCAGGCAGCGCATATATTTTACGTTCGCGGTCACGGATGACCGCACCATCCTCCCAGCTGCCCTCCCAGAGTTTATACATAATCTCCATATATTCTTCCGCCGCGGCATAACGCTCATTATGCGGCAATTGCGCCGGCATCCCGCAGGCTTTGGCCGCGCTGTCCAGGTACCCGGTGACAATGTTCCAGCCCAGCCGGCCCTTGGTTAGGTGATCCAACGTCGACATGCGGCGGGCGAACATATAAGGCTGTTCATAAGAAAGATTGCCGGTGATTCCAAACCCCAGATGCTGCGTGACCTGCGCCATTATCGGCACCAGCATCATCGGGTCGTTGCAAGGTGTCCAGCCGCCAGCCCGGATCGCCGCATCCGCATTGCCACCATAGACATCGAGATTACCCAGGACATCGGCGATAAAAATACCATCGAACTTGCCGCGTTCCAGCAGCCGCGCCAACGCGGCCCAATGCTCGATGTTCAGATAATCCACCGCCCGGTCGCGTGGATTGGTCCATTGCCCCGGCGGGGTGAAGCCCGGTGAATTGGTTTCAAAGGCGTTAAAAATGATTTTCTTAGACAATGACCACTTCCTTTTCGCCAACCTGCTTCAGCCGCTGCATTTCGCCGAACCATTTTTGTTCATAGTTGAATGACGCATATTCGCGTGACGCTGGGGCTTATGCGTCTATTCTTGCAAGCTTACCCGGCAACTTCCGGGCCATAAGAATTGCGTTGAATGCACGGAGGTTGCATGCGTTCGTCCGGCACTGCCGAGGCCTACAACATCGAATGGGATCGCTCCAAGCTCAAAAATATCGATCTCTGGAGCCCGGCCGTCAAAAATGACCCGAGCGAGGCGTGGATGCAATGGGCGGTGGAACCGCCGTTCTACGTCGAAGTGGGCGGCGCACCACAAGCCGTCATCACGCGCTATGAAGACGCCAAGATCGCCTTCGAGGACCATGCCAGGTTCAGTAATGTCAAGCGCCCCTGGCCGGGCACCGAGAAATATTATTACTGGCAGGGCCTGCCGGTTGTTACGGATAATGATCCGCCCACGCATACCAGGCTGCGCATGTTGCTGGCTCCGGCTTTCGCTCCCCGCCGGCTTGCCGCTGTTGAAGCGGGAATCAGGGCCTATATGGAAACACTCTTCGACACGCTGGCGGCGAAAGGCGGGTTCGACGCGGTGGCGGATTTGGGACGGAATTTGTCCAGCCACACTTTGCTCGGCCTGTTGCTTGGCCTGCCGAAGGAGGACTGGACGGTATTTACCGATATCTCGGACGGACTTGCCGCTTATGCCAATCTACCGGCCGGTTCACCGGCGCCGGAAGCTTTCCTGAAACCATGGAACAGAGGCCAGGAATATTGCTCGGAGCTGATCGATTACCGGCGCAAAAATCCCGGCGACGATCTGGTGAGCAATATCATCGCATCGCATGACGATGCCGGCAAAATCACCACGCCAGAGCTTTATGCCACCTTCATCATTCTCTATGCCGGCGGCTTCAGCAGCATCGTCACCTATATCGCCTGGACACTCTGGCGCCTCTGCCGCGATCCTGAACAATTAAGGCTGGTGCAGGAAAATCCGGCTTTAGTGAACGATGCGCTGGCCGAATCCCTGCGCACGGATCCGGTGGGTTGGACCGCGCTTCGCTACGCCACATGCGACTTCAATTTTTCAGGGCTGGAACTGAAAACCGGCATGCCGGTCATCATCGTCGAAGGCGCTTCGAATTATGACCCGCGGATCTACGAGGATCCGGCAAGATTTGACCTGCGCCGGGAACAGAAGCGCGAGGTCCTATCATTTGGCGCCGGGGTGCATCGCTGCATCGGCTCGACATTGGCGCGGTTCTCGGCCCGCATCGCGTTGAACGGCTTGATCGCGCAATTTCCGAAACTGCGCCTGGCCGACCCTGAGTTCCGGCCGAGTGCGGTCGGGGGGCCGAAAGAGCGTGGGCCCAACGCAGTGCCGCTGCGGATAGATTGAGCAGATGAGCCTGTTTGATCTTACTGGCCGCGTCGCCATTGTTACTGGCGGCAATCGCGGCATCGGTCTTGGGATCGCCGAGGGCCTGGCAGCAGCCGGCGCCAAGGTGATGATTGCGGCACGCGACCCTGCACTCGGCGAAAGCACCGCCGCACGGCTTCGCCAGCAAGGCGGTGACGCCGCCTTCCATATCACCGACATCACCGCGCAGGAGTCTTGCGTGGCGATGGTGGCAGAGACGTTGCGGGTTTTTGGCCGTCTGGATATCCTCGTCAATAATGCCGGCATCATGATCGGCGGCCCGCCGGAACATGCGATGCTGGCGGATTGGGAGCGGGTGATCTCAACCAACCTCACCGGCGCTTTTCTATGCGCCCAGGCGGTCTTTCCGGCGATGCAACGCCAGGGCGGCGGGAAGATCATCAATCTCGGATCGCTCGCCTCCAGCTTCGGCACGGCGCGCGGCGCTGCCTATGCTTCCAGCAAAGGCGGAATTGTGCAGCTCACAAAATCCTTGGCGGTAAGCTGGGGGCCGGAAAATATCCAGGTCAACGCGATCCTCCCGGGTTACATCGAGTCCGAACTTACCCAGCGCGCCGAACTTGAGAAACCGGGCTCCTTTGCGGCCAAGCTGGCGCGCACCCCGGCAGGCCGCATCGGCACGCCCCAAGATGTCGCGGGTGCGGCCATTTTTCTCGGCTCTGCCGCGTCGGACTATATCACCGGCGTATCGATTCCGGTTGATGGCGGCTATGCCGTGCAGATTTGAGGCTCAAAAATGACTGAGTTTAGTGGCAAAGCCGCGATTGTCACCGGTGCCGGCAGCGGCATTGGCCGTGCCACGGCGCTGGCCTTCGCCAGGGCCGGTGCGGCCGTGCTGGCCGCCGATATCAGCCCGCAAAGCGCCGGCGAAACCGTTGCAATGATCATTGCGGCAGGCGGCATCGCCATTGCCCGCACCGCCGACGTTTCGCAGTCCGCCGATGTCAGCGTGATGGTGGAACACGCCGTGCAGCATTTCGGGCGGTTGGATTACGCCTTCAACAATGCCGGTATCAGTGGCGGCAGGCCGGGCTTCGATGATTTTGATGAGGCGATTTATGACCGGGTGCTGGCCATCAATGCGAAAGGCACGTGGCTCGGCATGAAATTTCAGATCCCGGCAATGCTGAAAACCGGCGGCGGGGCGATTGTCAACATGGCTTCGGTCGCGGGTCTCACCGGCGTGGGGGCGTTTGCCTACACTGCCAGCAAACACGCTGTTATCGGGCTGACCAAGGCCGCCGCCACCCGCTATGCCAAGCAGGGCATACGGATCAATGCGGTTTGCCCCGGCGTGGTGGATACGCCGATGGTGGCGCGCGCCGCTGCCAATAACGTCGCCGCCGCGATGCCGGACCCCGGCCTTATTGGGCGCGCTGCCGACGCTGATGAAATTGCCAATGCCGTCTTATGGCTTTGCTCCGAACAGGCGAGTTTCGTGATTGGGCATCCGCTTGTGGTGGATGGCGGCATGCTGGCGGGCTGAATTATTTTGAGCACCGCTGACAGCTTATCCGCCACCCCCACCGATACCCCCATACCGGACGGCATTGGTATTCCGCGCCGCTATTGGGCGCATTTTACCATTGGCCTCGCGGTCGCCATGTCCTCAATGGACGGTTCCATCGCAAATGTTGCCTTGCCGACTTTGGTGCGCGTGCTGCATGTCTCGCCAGCCGACTCGATCTGGGTGGTGAATGCGTATCAGTTATCGATCTGCATGGCGCTGCTGATCGTCGGCTCGCTTGCCGATATTTACGGCTATGACCGGATGTTTAAAATTTGCCTGGCGCTGTTCACCGCCGCCTCGCTGAGCTGCGCGCTGTCGCATAGTCTTACCGGCCTGGCGGCGGCCCGGTTTGTGCAGGGCATTGGCGGGGCCGGCGTTCTTGGCGTTACCAATGCCATGCTGCGCGGCATCTATCCACAGCGCGAACTTGCACGCGGCATTGGATATAATACCATGATCGTTGCTTTGTCGCTCGGCATTGGACCGACCGTTGCATCGTTGATTCTGGCGGTTGCCTCCTGGCCGTGGCTGTTCGCCATCAACGTACCGATCGGTATCTTCACCTTGCTCCTCGCACCCCGGGTTTTGCCCCGCTTCCCGCGCAGCGGGCACCGTTTTGACCTCCGCAGCGCCGGCTTGAGTGCTGCCACCTTCGGGTTGCTGATTTTGAGTATCGACGGGCTTGGCCATCAGCAACCCATTTTTCTGATCGCCGCGGAATTTTGCTTCTTTCTGGTCTTCGTAACCTTGCTCATCCGCCGGCAGGCATCCTTGGCCTCGCCGTTGCTACCGATTGACCTGCTGCGCATCCGCTTGTTCAGCCTTTCGGTCAGCACGACCTTTCTGGCCTCGATGGCACAGCTGATGGGCTACGTTGCCATCCCGTTTTTGTTTCACGAGCTTGGCCGCAGCCAGACGGCTATCGGTCTGCTCGTCACCCCATGGCCGGTGATGGTCGCAGTAATCGCGCCGGTTGCCGGAAGGCTAGCGCGCCGCTTGGCACCGGGCCCGCTGGCGAGCGCCGGGTTGGTGATTCTCGCCATTGGTCTCAGCCTCATTGCAATGTTGCCCGCCCATGCGGGTGTTTTTAATATCTGCTGGCGGATGCTGATCTGTGGACTAGGCTACGGCATTTTTCTACCGCCGAACGCGGCCACCCAGATTAGCGCTGTGCCGAAAATGCGCAGCGGCGGCGCCAGCTCGATGGGCGCTACCTGCCGGGTACTTGGCCAGGCCATCGGCGCTGCGCTGGTCGCCGGGCTGTTCGGCTTCTATCCCGCCAGCGGCAGCGCCATTGCACTTTACGCCGCCGCTGGAATCTCGGTCTCTGGCGCAGCCGTCAGCGTTTTCCGCCGATCGGCACAGCCAGCTTAGGTAATGAACCGGCGAGGTTCCACGATTTACCGGTCAAGAAAACAGCGATGTCAGTTTCTGCCGGGTTGCTTCCGCCAATTTGTCGAGATCCTCCAGATTCTGGTGTCCGGTGACAAAATCATTGATCGGGTTTTTGTTTTCGCCCAGCACCAGCCAGATCGGCCGCTTGGCGATCGGCGCCGGCTGCGCCTTGCCAGACCCCATGGCCGCGCCAAAACTGCGGTCGTAAGAATCTTCTGCTGCCATATAGTGAAATGTCAGCCCGGCGCGGCGGCGGCCAGACACGTTGGCGTTGGCGCCGTGCACCACATATAAATCATGGCAGGAATATTTGCCGGACGGTAATACGCCATCCACCGCTGCCGCTTCGTTGATGGTTTTACCTTCAACTTCGAAATTCAACAGATTCGTCGCATTATCGCGGGCGATATAACTCAACCGGCCCGCCTTGCCGCTACCCGGAATGAACCGCAGGCAGCCATTATCAACGCCGACATCGTCTACCGCAATCCAGATCATCACGCTGCGCGGCCGCTCGCGGCCCGGCCCGGCCTGCACCGCCGGAGTATAGCAGTCCTGGTGCCATGGCGTACGGACGCCGGTGCCGGCCGGCTTGGCAAAAATCTCTCCGCCCCAAAGGATGAGGTTTTTGCTGATTAAACGGCTTGCGGCGGCAATAAGGTGAGGGTGCAAAGCGATTTTAAAAATCGCCTCGCCGCCGATCACCCCTTCAATCTGCCCCGGTCGGATCGGGACATGCGGCATCCGCACAATGCCGGCCCAATCCGGATTATCCGCAAATACCTGTTCGACCACCTGGCGCATTTCCATGGCGGCGTCTTCCGGCAGGCCGGTCTCCGGCAGCACAAAGCCAGATTCATTGAAATAGGCGATTTCTGCATCCCGCATCACTTGCTGCGGCGCCGCTGGGCGTAGCTGTGCATCTTCCATCAACATGTTCTTTTCCTCCGAATTTGATTTTTATGACTACTCTTTGCGGCATGTGCCGTCTAATACATATCTAAGCAGTATTTATTAGATTTGGCATATAAATGAATCGCCCCGAGATCGAACTCCGCCAGCTTTACGTGTTCGCCGTCGTTGCCGAGGAGCGTCATTTTGGCCGCGCGGCCATCCGGCTTGGCATCTCGCAACCGCCGCTCAGCCAGCAGATCAAGAAACTCGAAACCCAGATCGGACATCTTCTGTTGCAGCGTGATACTCGCAGTGTGCAGCTTACTGAAGCCGGTGCGGTGCTGCTTGCACTGGCCCGCAAGCTCCTGGAAGATGTCTCGGAGGGCATCATCCGGACTAAACGCGCGGGCAGCGGGGAGGCTGGCAGCCTGAATTTGGGCTTCACCGCCACCACCGCCTTGCAGATGCTACCGAAAATCCTGACCGCTTTGCGTCAGGCATTGCCAGACGTCCATATCGCCTTGTTCGAGCTTTTGCCGGACCCCTTAGCGGAAGCTTTGGAAACCGAAAAGGTCGATCTTGCCATCGGCCGCGAAATGATCGACATCGATAAATTCGATGCCATAACGCTTTTCAAAGAGCCTTATGTGGCGGTGCTGCCTGCACAACACCGTTACGCCGCGGGGGCCGGAAAACTGAAACTCAAAACCTTGCGCGATGAGAATTTCATCCTGTTTCCGCGCGATCAGGCTTCTCGAAATGCGGATAAGGTAACGCAGCTGTGCCGTGAAGCCGGTTTCACGCCGCGCATGATGCAGCAGGCGCCGGGCTGGCAGACGGCGGTCACGTTTGTCGGCTCCGGGCTCGGCATCACGATTCTCCCGAGTTGCGTACGGAGCTTCAAACTGCCGAACGTGACCTACAAAGATATTGAAACCAGCGTTACCTCGACAATTTACTTGATCCGCCGGGAAAATGACCGAAGGCGGTTGGTTGACCAGGTTTTCCGGGTGGCGCAAAAATCCGTAAAATCATTTGCTGCAAGCGAATGATGAATTTCACGAGCATGATTCATCTGCATGCCAAAAGGGCAAAAACTAGCTTGCATGGCGAACATCGCTCTGCTCTGAACCGACGAAAGTAATTCCGGAGACGCGCCCAAAATGAACCGGTTGGCAGGACGGATCGCGGTTGTAACTGGCGGTGCCAATGGAATCGGCAAAGGCTGCGCGCTGCGCTTTGCGCAGGAGGGCGCCACGTTGGCGATCATCGACCGTGAACAGGATGCGCTGGCGGAAACCAAAGCGGAACTCGAAGCTGCCGGCGCTCGGGTTCTGGCGGTCCAGGCGGATTGCACGGATCTCGCTCAGATTACGGAATTCATCGGGCGTGCTGAAATTGATCTCGGTCCAATCGACATTCTCCTGAATAATGTCGGCCAGGGCGCGCGCGAGCGCAAAGCCAGTTTTCTTGAATCAGATGAGGATGTTTGGCGCTTCGTCGTCGAGATTAATCTGTTCACCACCATGCGGTTCACCAAGCTCGTCGCCCCCGCAATGGTTGCCCGCGGCTATGGCCGGGTGATCAATATGGCCTCGGAATCCGCCCTGATCGGCCCGGTCGGCAGCCACGATTATAGCGCTGCAAAATCTGCAATCATCGGGTTCAGCCGCGCCGTTGCGCGAGAATTCGCGCCGCACGGCGTCACCGTCAACGTGATTTGCCCTGGCCCTGTCATGACCCGTGCGCTTGCCCAGAGCGCGGGGGACGAGGCCAAAAAAGCGATGGCCTCCATCCCGGTTGGCTTTATCGGCGAAGCTGAAGATATCGGCGCCATGGCCGCACTTCTGGCCAGCAACGAAGGCCGGTTCATTACTGGCCAGACGATTCTAGTCAATGGCGGCAGGTGGTTTGTTTAAGGCGGCGGGTGCAAATCCTGTTTTGAAAAAACAGGTTGCCGCTTTTCCTGGAACGCCGAATAGCCTTCAATAAATTCGGGACCCGTCAGGCAGGCGGTCTGCGCCACTGCCTCATAGTTGAGGTTCAAGGGGTCAGGCCGGTCTGCATCGCGCAGAGATTGTTTCAGCCGCGCGAAGGCGGCCATTGGTAATGCGGCAAGACTTTCAGCCACGGCCAACGATTGCGCCATCACTTCGGCATCATCCACCACCTGATCGGCCAACCCGATCGCCGCTGCCTCGGCACCATTAACGACGGCATTGTCCGTGAAAATGCGCATCGCGTGGCGCAGCCCGACGCGGCTCGCGACCGTTCGCATCAGCCCCCAGTCGGGAACCAGCCCCAGCCGCAAAAAAGGAAAGAGCAGATTGGCTTGCCGGCCGATAACGACCCGGTCCGCCAGCAGCGCAAGGCCGGCCCCTGCACCTGCGGCCACCCGCTCGATGGCGGCCACCACCGGCTTTGGATATGTCCATAGCAGTGAAACAATCCGATGCCCGTCCTGCATCCGCGCCAATGCGGCAGTTTCGCTAATACCGACCAAGCTCGGCAAATCGCCACCCGCTGAAAAAGCCCCGCCGGTGCCGCCCAGCAGGAGCGCCCGGACATCCGGATCCTTGCCTGCATCGCAGAGCGCAGCAAAAAGCGCATCGCGCACCTCTTGGTTTATCGCGTTGCGGGCCTCCGGCCGGTTGATCAGCAAACGCCGGATATGCGGGCCAGGCTGGTCGATCAGCACCGCATTCGCGCTCATCGCGTTTCTCGCTGTAGCGACAGGCCCAGCATCGCCCGCCGGCGCAGCCACAGGCTTGGCCGGTAGCGCGGATCGCCGGTAATCGATTCAATCGTTTCGAGGATATGAAGTATTCTTCCGGCGCCAATCTTGTCGCCAAGCTCCAGCGGTCCGGCCGGATACCCCAGACCGATGCGGATCGCCGGGTCGATTTCGGCCGCGCGGGCAATTCCGCGCTGCGCAATTTCGCATGCGATATTGACGATCATCGCAATGACGCGCTGGCTGACAAAACCCGGACTATCGGCAATCACCTCAACCTTGGCGCCGCCGGCGGCAAGCAACGCATGGACGCCATCACGGGCCAAGGCAGAGGTGATTGGCGAGGTCATCAGCACCCTGCGCTTGTCCCAGTGCAAAAGCGGGTCAACGCCGACGGCAGCGCTTGCATCCAGCCCCAGGCGCAAAGCCGCCGTGGTGATGTCTTCGCCCCATGGCATCAGCACCAATGCAGCGGCCGCATCCGGCTGCGCCACAATTTGAGCGCCGGCCTGCTGAAAAATATGCAAAAGCTCCGTGCGCCGCTCACCTTCGCCAATCCATATCGGCGTTTTTTCACTTGCGGCCGGCATTGCAGGCTCGTCAGGCTCAATCTTCTGCGTGCCGCTATAGGTATAAAACCCTTCGCCGGTCTTGCGGCCAAACAACCCAGCCGCCAGCCGCGCCGGCACCAGGGAGGACGGACGATAGCGTGGCTCCTGCTGAAACTGCTCGAAAATGGACTGCATGACCTTGCCGGAAACATCCAGCCCGGTCAGGTCCATCAGTTCAAACGGGCCCATGCGAAACCCGCAGCAATCGCGCATGATCCGGTCGACGGCCGCGAAGTCCGCGACCTGCTCTTCAACAATCCGGAAGCCTTCGCTGTAGAGACCGCGCCCGGCATGGTTGATCAAGAATCCCGGCTGGTCACTGGCGGTTACGGTTTTATGTCCGGTCGCCTCGATCAGCAGGCGTAGCGCATCGACAACCGATGGCGCCGTGCGAATGCCCGGGATGATCTCGGCGATTTTCATCAAGGGCACCGGGTTGAAAAAATGCAAGCCGGCAACGCGCTCGGGCTTTTTACACAAGGCGGCAATTGCGCTGACGGTCAGCGAGGAGGTGTTGCTTGCCAGAATTGTCTCGCCCGCCACCACTTCTTCGAGTTCATGAAACAATGATTGCTTGGCACCAAGATCTTCAACAATGGCTTCAACAACCACATCGCAGCCCGCGAGTTCCGGCAACCCGCCGCAGATCCGCATATTCTCGATCTGTGCGGCCAAAGTCTCTGCTTTTAACACATTCTTCGCCACCAGCCGCTCCAACAGGCCGGTCACGATGACTTTGGCTTCCGCCGAGGCACCCGCGCGGGCATCGAACATCCGCACCTGATGCCCGGCCTGCGCAAAGAGTTGCACAATGCCACGCCCCATGACCCCGGCGCCGACCACGCCGATTATTTTCGGGGTCGTATCCAATTTCTTAAACTCCCTTGAAATCCGGTTTACGCTTTTCCAGGAAGGCCGCCATGCCCTCCTTCTGGTCCTGTGTATCGAACAGCCGCAAAAAAGCCTGGTTTTCGAGCGCCAATGCGTCCGGCAATGGCAGATCCGCAGCATCGGCCATTGTCCGCTTGATCGCGGCGAGGGCCAAAGGGGGCATTGTTGCGATGCGTGCGGCAATTTTGCGCGCCGCCTCCAAGCAGCCGCCGGACGCTGCCAGCTCACTGACCAGACCAAGGGTGTAGGCCCGTTCCGCATTCAGCATTCCGCCGGTCATCAGCAGGTGGCTC
>Ga0116230_10002917_pt1 | contig 16515 bp, 12 predicted proteins | sample S1TSphfallax_3_FD_88678 | JGI IMG/M metagenome (GOLD analysis project Ga0116230, IMG submission 88678) | Host-associated microbial communities from peat moss isolated from Minnesota, USA - S1T2_Fd - Sphagnum fallax MG | ecosystem: Host-associated > Plants > Peat moss > Unclassified | place...
AATTTTAATTGGTAAACAGTGTAATTTGGTAAACATTCGCGGGTAAAGAATGTTATGACAAGGTGCTAAATGAAGAATTTTAAAGAATTTTAAGTTGCAAAATGAAGAATGTCATCACTAGGGACAAAAGTTAACATTGACTTATGAAGTTATAATCCATTAGTAAGGATTTGGTCTATCAACATGGAGGTGAGGGGTTCCATTCCTAATTTTTATAACCTATGTTCGTGTTTAAGGGGTTATGTTGGGTTGGGTAACTATGTTAGGTAAACTAAATTGGGTAGCTCCATTGGGTAGTTAGGATAAGTAGATTATATTGGGTAATTAAGTTACCACAAGTACCTGGTTATCTACTTATCATTATAACTTTATTTTTTAAATATAATTTTAATATTTGTATGTTATTTTGATTAATCAAATGATCCATTGCCTTCGAAGTCAAAATGACCAATCAAAAAAATTGGTCAATAATGATCTCCCGATGACAATATACATGTTAAAATCAACTTGTCCAAAATGACAAAGGGGTTCTTTTGACAACTATCTAAATAAGGTGTCTTTTGATTAAAATTTTGAGTCAAAGAAACTTGATTTTTTACTACTATATCATCTAAGGGCATATGCTTTCAGAACTTGATCATTGATCCTTGTTTTCTTCAAATGTACGATTGCCATGAATCTTTTGCAAATTCCCAATAATTTCCAAGTTCAAACCAATCTATCTTGTACCTTCCTTATTCAAGATGAAACTTGTCCATCTTCTTCATCAAGACATTGTGCTTTTATTTCTTTTGATGAGAAATCATTGGCAACAATGTTTAATGAAGCTTGTGATGATAAATTAAGAAAATTGTTAAAAAGAATATGAAACTATATGATGGATCAAGGAATTATCAAAATGTTTGGATAATGTGCTTACAACTTGAGTTAAATTTGTGATCAATGAAAAGGGTGTAATGCACCAAATTAGATGTAAAATTTGCACATTTGTTGAAGGAAAATAAAAACTTCTAGCTCCAAAGTTACAGAACTTGTTGAAAAATGTTGGATAATGGAAATGTTTGGTGTCCCAACTAGGTGTTTATGTTGGTTCATACTATTTCAACAACAATTTAGTGCATATGAAGAATGAACATGTATACATTATTAATTCTTGTATTTCCGTCTTGACCAACTCCAAATTAATGTGCTTTTTGACTAGAAATAAAAATGTGTAGTTTGCTACAATCTATCACATTTTGGCCCATGGGTGGGCATATGATTGATTACAAAGGCCTCCAAGCCTTGTTCCAAATGTTGAAAGTAAAAAGTTAGTCCAAAATACATTGGTTTGATATGGTAAGTTAGGGAATGGCAAAAATCATGCATATTGTTTTGTTGGAAGTTACCAAAGTTGCATTTGCTATTGCCATTTTATTACCATTGATGAATATGAAGTTATGATAACTAATAACAGTTAGTGGATCTCAATTTACACTTATACATGGTCTAGGGGGGGAAGAGGATTCCCATCCTCCTTTGTGTTGAAACAATTTGTGTGTTTTCCACATCTAACAATATTTTTCTTTGATGGTTAAGCCTTTGTAGGACTTTGGTGGGCTAAGGTTGGATGATTTGGGAAGGAAGATGGTTAGTATGGGTTGCAATGGCAACATCATTTTCCTAGGAAATTGAATGGGTGTCACATTACTATTCAAAAAAAATGTTGCCCTTTTAAAAAATGGAGTTCACTATTTTGCCCACAAAACAAATTTGGACATGTGTTCATTTTTTAAGAATTAGATCTAATGCACTAACTCAAATATTTATGGCAATATTTATATGCATTATTTGCTCACAACTCAAAGAAGTTTTTAAAAGTAACAAATTATTTCAAAATGTCAACATTTGATGGATTTCCATGGCCTCTCTAGCAAAGAGGGTGTTTCTTGAATATTGTTTTTTGATTGTCAAAATGCAAGTTAAATTTGCAAAAAGTGAAGTTTTTTTTAAGAACTTGAATTCATTATGTGATGTTGAATTCATTCTTGGGCTACTTTGTATATTGCCTTTGCTTGAGTGTGTGCATACGTTGATAAAATTCGAACAACATAGGGATGTGTTTATTTACAACTTTATGGACATTTTCAAGCCTACCCAACAAGACTTGTTCAAGTTTTACTATGATCCCTTTACTAAGTATGAAGATCCAACATTTGATTATTTCAATTATCTTATCTTTTTATCCAATGACACCTTAAACTAGTTTTCGAGTTTCCATGATGGTGAGGAAGAAAACTCTTATAGATTGCATTTTTATTTGTTGGTGGAAAATGCTTTATTTACCAAACTAATAATAATGACCTTCTATTGGTTTTTAGCCTATCACCAAGGACACTTCCAACAACGTTGCCACCAAGGTGAAAGATGAATGTGAAAGGGCACTTTAGCATCTTATTACAAAACTTGAATTACACTTCCCAAAGCATGAGGTTATTGAACATTTGGTGTAGTTTATCTAGAATTCTAAATTATGAAACCACAACATGCAAAAAGATAATTTTCAGACTCATTTGATTGTTTTGAAGGCCATTTTTTTGTACCCTTGAAAGGTGGGTGATGGTGGCAAAGTTGTGTTAACCTTTTCTCTACTCACAACCTTGATTTGCATATGCCCTTTCTCAAAATGACAATGGTTCATAACTTTGAGGCAATCTTACACAAAAACAAAAAACAAAACCTAATTATTAGCCTTTAGCACAAGATTTTCACGTTTACTATTTTCAACCATAAGCTTTCGGAATACATTAAGTTGGTTAAGATTGACATTGTTCAAGTGCTTGGGTTTATTGAAGATGAACAAAGTTTTAACATTATCGACTTCATGAAAAAAAAATCAAAAAATCGATCGGACATTCATATGAATTTCTACACCAAGTTCTACAATTAGTAATTTTTTACTTTACAAAAATTTCTTTACACTCAAGCCATTGCCAAGTGCCCAAGAAAATTGTGATATTTTGTAGATGCAGAAGGGACTCCAAGCTTCTGGAAGGTTGCAATTTGCAAAGCGCAAGGTCAAAAATTATATAAGGTCTTAGGATTATGTCATAATGTTGATTTGTAATTTGTTTGTTTTACAAATTGGATTATTTTCCCAAGTTGCTATAATCAATTTTTTTACATTTTGTTTATCAAATTGTAAATTTGTAAGGTCATGGTAGAATTTCTAAATCATGGGATATGTTTTGGAGTCTAAATGTTTGTTTATGTTTGTTGGCATTTTGTTGTAAAGAAAGGTTAATACTTGCATTTTGTTTTTGGATGATGATTTTGCAATTGATGAAGAACATGATTCAAAATCCAATTGATGCAAAGAATGGCAATGATGATTCATGAAAATTTAGGAAGCCAAAGCAAAGAATAAAAAAATGCAAATTGACATTCAATTTCTTGTTGACCTCTATTTTTTGTAAATGTTTTTTTTTGCCCCATTTAGAGTCCAAAGGTTCTTGAATTCTTATGTTTTGTTCTATAACTTGTTTGTTGGTTGTGTTTGTAAAAATGATGGTGCAACCAAAATAAAAACCAAAAAGGTTTTTTTTGTTTTCTCTTTTCATCGTTATGGTCTTACTCAAACTTTGAGGTGCATTATCATTGTTAGGGTGCAATTTTCAAAGAAGAAAAAGACATAGAAAAGATTTTATTTTAATTTTTAATTTTTAACATTTTGATTTTATTTTAATCTCAAAGGTATAGAGGCTTGATTTCTAATTGGTTTTTGGGTGTAGGTAGGGCTTGAGCTATAATGGGTAGCATCCCTTTGGGTTTGGGACCTTCAAAATCCCCTTCAAGTAATTTAGGATTTAAATCTTCTACATTCAAATGTAATTTTTATGATTATTTTTCAATTGATTCCTTCCATCCTTGTGCCTTCCATCCATATGCAAGTGTAAAGTTTTTTTAAAAAATATAAAAAACATGTAAGTTGTTACTTGGAACTTATAAGTGGTCACTAAGCAAGCTTACTAGAGTCTAAGGTTGCACATTTGCTTGTTTGAGCTTCTTGTTAGTACTTTAGGTAGTCAAATCTACTCTCTCTACAATAACCTTGTAGCCAAATGCTCTCGCTTACCAACCCACATGTTGCCAATGTTTTTTTTTCTCACTCACTATGACTTTAGCCAATCTGCAAACATTTACTAGTGACAAATCATCAACATAGTGACTCTTTAAAGTAAAAAATTCGCAAGGTAGCTTTGGCTCCAACCAGAAAAAAAAAACTATGCTAAGTTAACTTTGATTTGTGTAGCCACATTTGCAACTAGCTGGGCTTGAAAAAAATATAACAGCATGACTGCTGTTACCTATGCTCCATCACAAAAATGGAAAAGCCAAAACACTGCTAGGGATAGGCACATTTAAAGATACCATATTCGAACAAAACAAATGCTTGACAGGGAAATCAATCTTTTTCACCCTGTCCCAAATTCCAATGTAAATTTCTAATAATTATGCCTCAAGACCTATGTATGTATAGGTTAATGATAAGATACACATCGTGCTTTGTGATGGGTAAAAGCTCACTGGTGCTTGCAGACATTCTCAAGTGGAAGGCGCCACTCTGCTACTTGTCCTAGACCCCTTATTTTGGGAATTCCCGCACCATTGGGCTTTTACATTTCACATGAGAACCAGTAGAATTCTATTGGTGTGTGTGGAGGCCGGCTCTTACCCTCAGTAAACTTTCTGCCTCAACAAAGGTTGACGCCTTAGGCGTAATGTTCCTCATTTAAAAAACTTTGTGCAGACAGTTCTATCCGGTCTTTTCGTGAGGAATTTTTATTGCCGCCAAAGTGGTGATCGTCCATATGAAGATGTAGAAAAAGTGGCAATCATTGGTAGGAAGATTTTAGCCAAATCTGGCTATAAACCAGATATGAAGCATAAATTTTTAATCATCCTCCTAAATTTCTGGTTACTTATTGGAACCAAATATACCAATCTGGCGATTTTTTTCCCTTTTTTTTCGTGGCTACTGGCAACTGAAACCCCCAAACTGACTTGATTTCTAAAAATTTCTGTTTTTATGCCAGTAAAAAAATAGGCCGATTCCCTTCTCTCCTCTCAAAATGAATCATAGCAATCCATTTGCAGAAGAAAAATTGTCCCCATTCTTTATGCCAGACCATAAGGACATGGAAGGAGGCTGTTTTGGGAGTTCAGTTCAGTGTGGTTTTTGTCCCTAATTTTTGTGATATCAAAAACTTCAAAAAAATTAGCAAAATTAGTTGAATCTGAAAATTTAAAAAATCCTAAAATATTCCCCATTGCCTGGTCGGCTCCTGCCTTGAGCTGGGCTCTTTTTACTCCAGGACACCTATTGTTTAATCCTGCTCGTACTAGGCAGGAAGCGGTCACAACTCACAGAAAACACTTGATGCACGGATGATAGGTATCTGGGCGGCCAAAAGCCACGCTCAGCTCTGCAAGAAGGATGATAGGCATATAGATGGAATCATGGGCGGCCACAACCCAGACCGCCTGCAAGAAGCTGCAGTGATCTTGGTCCTCATCAACTGGTTCCTCTAAGCTCTTGTGATTTCGTGCCAAGTCAGATGGCCTCTTTGGATGTTTCGGTCCGTTTTTGGGGACATGAGTGGAAACGCCGTCTTCTAACGTAGTCCAACCATGTGCAGCCGGCTCGTGGACATCCACGACGTGACAGCAAGAGCGGCGCTGTCACGTCATATCAGTACCAACTCAAACAGTTAAGATCAACAGTGACTATTCACATGGATCGCCTTGATGACTTCAAATAAGTTTCGATCCGAACGTCCAGCTTCTGTGCCTGATCTTTGGTCGTCGCGCGCTCTTCGACAAGAGTGTGAGCTCAGTTCCTCGATCGCCGCAAACCCGCATCCTGCATCCTGAGCATTTTGTTTTACATTGCGCTAACATTATTTGCAATTTGAATGTGTAGGTGTTTCTAGATATGTCATTACTCGGCGTACCCTACTCGCATCCATTCTGCATTCACGCATTTACTTAAGTCCATGTACATGTCCATCAAATGTACATCATACTTTGAGCAACTTCACCCATACTCGGCATGTGGCCCTGCAACAGTATTTCTCCCATTCAAGATTATTTATTTCCAAGCTCTCACCCTTCAACTCTAGAGTAAAAGGTCAGAAGTCAGAACCTACTCATTACAAACCATCTGAACCGATCAATAGATTTGGCCAATCAAGAGCAGGTGTTAGATTGTGCTGTGGCTTTTGCCAGCCTGAGCATATTGAGAAAAAATGCTAAACCACAATCATTTAACTAAAGCTGTTGGGAAATTTTTTACTGATCTTCATCCACAATATTCTGTGTAGTTTGATCCATGACTCCATTGTTTGCCAATGGATATGCCATGCCTGCAGGTGGTTCTGTGGATGGTCGACGTTTAACAGAAGCGACAGGCCGCTTGCTGCAGCTGGCTTATTAGTATAATTGCATTCAGCTGCTAATGTGGTGGTATAGCATTATTGTCACTTATTTTCTAAGAACCTTCCTTATTCCACCCATCTTTACTATGCACATAGATCATGGTGGTATGCACATTGCAAACCGCCATAAGCTACTTAAGGAGCTCATGGTAGCAGTCGTTGTAGAACTGTGGAATCATGTGAGAACTAAATCTGGAGGCCAGAGCTAGCTACAATGAATGTTCGTTGAATTGCATCATGCAGCAAGCTTCAGCTGACGAATTTATAATGGTGCGAGCTGGTGCGACGTTATTGACCTCGAGGCAGGTCCTTTGTTCCTCTCCCTCAAAGGCTTCCAACACGGAGGCTGGAATCGTCCAGAATCTGTGTTGGAAACCTCTGTGGGAGAGGAAGAATCATCTGCTTTCTCTACTGTACCTAGTGTTGCCACTTCTAACCTCATGACGGCTGCATCGAGTCCCGGTTAGGTCTGCAGATGCTTAGCTGGTGAGTTCGAACACTGCACGCAGTAGAGCCGCAGCAGAATGAGCTGAAGTCTGCGAGCTATGGGGTCACGGTTCTTCATTGATCATCTTCGTAATTATCCCATTCCTTGCAGTATACTCCTCGCTTTTGCAGCCACTCGAATATTTACTAAGCAAGCTTCGTGCTTTTCTGTAGGACTTTGTTGATTACTGCTGATTTGGTGTTCTTTATGAAGTCTTGCTGGACGACAACGGCGTGAGGGGCAGAGTCAAGAGCTGAAATCAGTGGCAGGCGGTGATGAGTAGCTTGATATCATGCAATCGGTTTCTAATGCAGCTAGCATGCCCGTAGCTCTAGGCTAGGACTAATGGTTGTGACTTGCAGCAGGTTCATGATGAACTGAGCAGTTTTTTAAAATATGTATTTTTTGGGTTTTTTTTGTCTTGTAGTTGATGTGGCGATCATCCATAACACAATTTAGCCATATGAAAAATATGAAAGTAAAAACATAGGCTACTAATTAAAAAGTAAAAAGTAAAAACATACTTGTAGATCTATTGTGGGGTACCTACTGGAAGTGAATATAGAATTGGAGATTTATTTTTTTAAATAACACTTTTTCAAAGACTTTGGTGATTAGAAACTCCAAAAGCCCCTTATTTTTTCACCACTTTGAAAAAAACTTGCCTACTAGAAAAAAATTGCCCCAAAAGCATTGGATGTAGGTTTGGCAAACTTTACTTTAATGAAATCACAAGTACAATGAAGTAATGGAAAGACAAAATGGGAACGAGACATCTAGGTACTTAATTGTCTTGCCCAAATTGTGATTTAAAAAAATTGCATGGTGCTAATGGAAATCCTACTTCAAGTCTTGACAACTTGTAATAAGTCAGCAATGGGGATGAACGGTGGGTTTGCAAGGGGTTGCACAAGTGTTGAGGGTGAATTCTTCATCAGTAAGCTGTGTGCAATGTACAATCGATACAGGTATAAAATGCAAGAGATCCATGCCATGATATTTACATTAATTTACTTCATCTTTTTTCATAATTGCATTTCAGATTATCTCATTTACTTTATACATATGTTTATGCTAAGAAAACCAAAATTACACATGTGACTTAGTCTAAGTTATTGGTTATTTTGTATCTAGGTGTGCTTGAAGATCACCTATTTTCTATCTGTAATGGGCAAGCTATTTCTAGCAAATTACGGTGAAAGTGAAGTCATTATCAAGGGCATGGCCCAATAAACAAGCAAGATGCTATAATGATCTATACCCCAGTGAAGGTTAATCCAGGGTCTTCCCAGTCTCATGAGCGTCTCAAAAGCAAGAAACTTGGACCTACTCAGAGCCATTCTTGTACACATAATGAAACATACAACCTTTCCGCATTACCTTTCATTTCAAGTAGAGTGATGTAACCTTAACTTATATTTTTTGTTGGGGATCTTACCCAAATAGTATGAAACAAATGGTGAGTCAGACCTTACAAAATCAGAAAACAACTGAAATAGATGTGAGGGAGGAGCAACTTACTATTAGAAAAGGGAAAGAATTTGTGGTTCATAACAAGCTCAGAGAATATCTGTAGTGTATTTGGTGGGGGAATTATTTTAGATAACAGGACTTACATGAACTAGTCTCTGAGAGCCTTGGGGTGGGGGATCTTCCATGGAAGAACCTTGGTTTAAGGGATTTTAAGCCATGCATTTTCAAACACATTTATGTGAGTCGTTTTATTGGGGAAGGCATCATTGTCAGGGTTCCCTACTGTGGACCTCAGGCTTTGCTCTTGGATACCATAGCTGGAACCGCTGACATATGTGCCTTGCCCTATACTTTATAAGTAGGGTAACTCACTCACAGTCAGGTGCTCCAAAGTCAGTGTGCTTGAGATGGGTATTAGGGGAAAACAATGGAGCAAGAGGTCATTATTCACAACTTGGCATTAACACAAGCATTGCACACAAAGCTAGTGTTTGCATTTTATTGTCAGTTCCGACAAGTGCAACAATGGTCAACACAACCAATGCTTCTCAACAATTCCTCAAATAGTTAATGCATTTGTTCTGTGTTGTTTTGCTTGGGCAAGGAATAATTGTGTTGCCAAGGCTTGTTTTATCTCTTCCTTGTGCAAATTGAATGTGATTTTAATTTTTGAGAATATTCATATCGGATTAATTTGCATAATTTGTTTTAGAATCTTTGGAATTTGCACAATAAAGTAAAAGTTGAAAACTTGGTATCAAAAGAATAGATGAAAATTTGCATGATGGATGAAAATTGGATAGGAAAGTTACACACTTGATGAAAAGTTAAGGAATTTTATAGAAAGGATGTGAAGTTATGGAAAAAGGTTGCATATCATCATATGAGAATTTACATTACAGTTGAAAAGTGAAAATCTTGACGTTTTACAATGAATGAAAAGTTGAAGACTAAACCACAAGTTGAGTTCAAGTGAAACATTCATCCATTTTGTAACCTTATAAAAATCCCAAGACATTGCAACTTCCTTGGATGTTATCCCTGGGGAAGCATAGAGAAAAGCCTTGCCCCCCAATTCCCCTTCTTGGTTAACTTTTGTAGACTTTTTTCCTCCCATATGCAACTTGGCTAGGGAAATGGGACTAGGGAATTTGGGACAAGTATTCCTTTTTCAAATTCATTTTTGCAAACTGACAAAGAATCTTCACAAAATAATCAGTGGTCAAGACTACTGTTGTATTTAATTTTTTGCTTTTGTTTAGTGCTTGCTGAATTCCAAGCCATATGCAAACCTAAATTTTACACAAGCTAACATAACAATACTCAAATACATTCTCGAGTGCAGGAAAAAGATAAAAACCATGAACTTTATTGGGATAAGGGCCCACGTGAGGCAAGTACAATTTTAGTAAAGCTTAGGTCCTAAGGCCAAGGGCTATAAATTAAAAGTCACAAAAGGCATGCCATGTACCCAAATTGCCATGTATTGGGTAATGTGACATACATTACATGCATTATGTAACTTTGTAAATGTGTCTACGAAAGTTCTCATGAATCTAAATTATTTTATTTTATTTTATGGGCTAATCTTCCTAAGAACACTAAGGACTTAATAACATATTTCAGACTGGAAAACTTTTATTGCAAGAAAATCAAAAGCTGTGTAGTTAAGGTGGACCGATTTTTTCTTTTATAAAACACGACTAAGGATACTAGTGGGATGACAATTTTATGAGAGCTATAGTATGAACTTGTGTACATTATGGAATTAACATAGACATATATTGAAATCAAATATTTGAAACTAGAAAATATGATTCATCAAAAAAATTGGTGCTAAATAAATAAAATCATAAGTTCATATTTTATAGGATTATTGACTTGTTGGAAACCAACAATATTGCAATCTTGATATGCGAGGTCACTCTTAATGACATTTCCTATTCCTTTGCTTTTACTTTTCTTAGAGTTAATAATCATGATGATAGATGAACTTTGAACATAACTAATACTATTTTTTAAAAACATTTTTTCTAATGCAATTACTAAACCCACAAACAATCACTTGTTGGAACCAAGAAGGGTTGGCTTTTAAAAACTTAATGAGCTTCTTCTTATGCTCAATGGTCATTTGTGAATAATTCTTTTTATTAAGGTTCCTTGTTCCTTCCCTACCCAAATTTTAATCAAGTTGATCACCACATTCAATGCACAACCTTGTATAGAAGGTTGAAAATCAAATGACTTCAACAATAGTTCCTACTTTCATAGGTCAAATTTTCACAACAAATGCAAACAAGAATATGTAACTCCTTCAAAAGGCATTGACATATTGAAAAAGCTTGAAATCTTGTTAGATCCACAAGTCTAAAGTTCTCAATGTTGATTGCATGTAGGGCCAAATGATGAAGTTACAATACAAAGGTGGGGACCAAAAATCACACATGAGATGAAATCAAGGACCTAAGACATGGAATGATGTGCAATAGTATAATGCTTTGATGGGAATGAGGAGGATGATCTTATGAAAAAAAAAAAAAAAAAATATTGAAAAAGAAAAAAATGTTTAAAAAAAAAATAAAATTAAAAAAAAAAAAAATTTGTAAAGGAAAGAAGAGAATAATCTTATAAAAAAAAAAAAAAAACCATCTTGAAAGAGGATCAAATGTGTGCATGAAGACTTGAATTAGACACAAAGAGGAATCAAGGGATTCATAAAATTTCAATTTGGTGCCATCTCACACCCTAATATTTTCAATTGGAATGACATGAAGCTTGGATCCACATTGGACATGCCTCTACAACTAAAATGTTTGGGTCCTTTTTAATATAACAAAAAGAGGATTTCAAGGTATAATTAAAATCATAATCAAATGAAAGGAGTTTTGATTTTTTAAAAGTTTTGTGTTGTGTGAAATTATCTCACCTTATTATGGTTGTTCTATTATTGAATGGCATATTATGTATTTGTGCTTATAAAGATGTAAATGCATGTTTAAGATACCATAATAATAAACTAGTAGGTGCAAAGTTGACTAACATGGCTTGAATGACCCAACACCCTTCGATGTACCAATTGAAGATGAAATCCCTTTAGGCCTATTTGGGATGAAACCTCACCTAGCCATGTTTGGGGTGTTGGTGGGTTTAAGGGCCTGATAAAAAGAATTTTTTTTGACTCATGTTTTTTTTCCCTACATGCCCTTTTTTGGCCCATGTACCTTTTGCTTGAGATCGACCTACCTTTCTTCTCTTGAGATTGACCTACCTACCTTTCCTTTAGAGATTGACTTACCTTCCTCTCTCATTCTTGCCATTGCCCCTCAATAGTTCTACTCATTTATTTTCTCTCGCTTTCACAAGTTCTCTCAATGTGTTATGCATGTGTTATTTTCTTTGATTAACTTGATTCTTCTTCACACTATTGGTTTGGAACATGAAAGGAATGTGCTTTGAATGTGCTTTGAAGGAATGTTGAGATCCAATTCCATCATCCCCAAGGTAGGCCAAACATTTCCACTTTCACGTGTCTTTGATTCTAAGTGTGAAGCTCTACACATTATTTCTTTGTCTATGTCTTTTGCTACCTTGGGTCACTTACTCCTTCATTGTTTTTGGCTTGCACTTGTGCCAATTTGTTCCTTTACACTTGTTTTCTTTCATTTTATGTGTTTATTATATGTTGATCAACATGTTCCTTCTTTGTGTTTTTAACTTGTACTTGTGTTGATTTATTTTGTGTTTATTACCTTTTCACATTTTCTTTTCCTTTCTATAGGTTTTGGAGCATAGGAGGAAATGATCAAAGGAGCGTTGGAATTAAGTTCCGTTGCTTCCTCCTTCCTTCAAATAAGGTTTATGTGTGTTTCACTACTTTGATCAAACTATTGTTTTACACTTTTGACTTGTGTTTATACCAATCAACTCTTTCACCCTTTTGGTTTGTGCTTGTGTTAATCTACTCCTTCACACTTTTGGCTTGTGCCTTTGTCTATGTACTCCTTGCTTTCACCTTGTCTTTGTGTCAATCTATTTCATCCTTGATACCTTTTTTTCATGGAAGTTTCAAGAACTCTTGAAGCTTCCCCTCTCTTCATCTTTATAGATTGAGGAGCATGCAAGGAGCATCAAAATCAAGCTTGACTGTCAACGCCCACATTGACACCTACTAAGGTATGTCATCCTTATTCCTTTTTGTTTTTTGTTTTTTTGGGTTGTTTATGTGAAGAAGAAGAAATGGAAAAGTAAAAGAGAAGAACCAAATAAAAGAAGAAGAAAAAGAACTACAACCAAGAAAAAAGGTAGAAAAAGAAAAATCATTGAAAAAAGTAACTTTTATTTTGTTGTTGTTACAAGTTTTTTTCTTCGCTACACTTATTGTAGCTCTTTTTTGGTCTTTTACAAAGTTATTATAACATTTTTTCTTTCTTTCTATTATAACATTTTGTGTAACTCTTTTTTTCTCTCTATGCTTGAGTTGTTATAGTTCTTTCTTTCTATTGTAATAACTTGAGTTGCTATAGTTTTCTCTCTATATTATAGCAACTAAAGTTGCTACAACTTTTTTTCTCTTTACTATAGTCCGCTTAAACTATTATCTCTATTTTTCTCTTGCAACATTAATAACTTAAGTTATTATAGCTCTCTCTTTTTGTTGTCATAGCAACAACTTAAGCTATTATAATTCTCATTCTATTTTTCTTGTTATAACAATTTAATTTTTTACAACTATTTCTTTCTTTTTTTGTTGTGTAGTAGTGTAAGTTGTTACAACTCTTTCTCTTTCTCTTTATCTCTTTTTGTTTTACAATAGTAGCTTAAACTATTATAACTTTTTATTTATCTGTCTTGATCTTTTTTTTTCCTATGTTATAACACCTTAGTTTTTTCCTATTCTATCTATTGTAGCAAGTTACAACTTGCATTCACTAGTAGAAAATGGTCATTTCGCAACTGGTCCATGTAACTAATTTTTAGTTGCAAGTGACATTTGCAACTAAAATCTTAATAGTTACGTTGGACAAGTTGCGTTGACACTAATCACAAACAACAACAAATTTTGGATGAAATAAAAAGCTAACAAAATATTTTTTTAATATTTTGAAATAATCTAAGACATTTAATTTTTATGTTTGGACGGTTTAGATTATGACATGTGTTACAATAAAAATATGCCACGTGGCACATTAATTGAAAATTTCAAATTCAATTTAAATCAATATTTAGGTGTGTGGGTTGAACTAAGTACCTACCTACCTATATACCCACCTACCCATCTAGGTTAAACACAAATCTAGATAAGACCTATTTACCTACTTAAGCTAAATACCTTCTTAGGTAAGTAGGTAGGTAGGTAGGCAAGTTAGGGAAATAGGTAGTTAGGTGTAAATACATGAATATTTATATTTTATTTTGGGTTAAGTCGTTTTTATTGACTCATCCCATATGCCCATCTTTTTAAATATGAAAATGCAAAACAAAACACCTTGTTTATATACTTTTCAAAATGAGAATGAAAGCCAAAACATATGGAATAAATTTTTTAGTTGCAAGTCATTTGTGATTAAACATTTTTAGTTACAAACTACTTGCAACTAAAAAGTTTATCCCATATGTTTTGGCTTTCATTCTCATCTTGAAAAGTATATATAATTAAGTAGGTAAATGACAACTAACTAAATAACTAATTAACTAATAATGAATAAAATATAAATTAATTAATGAATTAATTATTAGTTATTATTAAATATTACTTAATTCATTAGTTAAATAAACAGTAATAATTTTTAATTTTTAATTATATATTAACTATAATAATCTTTGAACCAATTTAATTAACTAGTAATTGGTTAATATTGAAATAATTAGCTAATTATTAATAACTAATAAATTATTATTTCATAGCTAAATAAATTACTATAAGAACTGAAATATTACAATAAATATTTTATATTTTTAATAAGTATATTTTTCCTTCAAAAATAGTTTTTGCATTTGTATAATAATTTATTAGATTTGCATTCTAACTAATACAATAATTATTATAAAATAATAAAATAATAAAACTGACAATTGAAATTATATATCAGTAATGATTATAATCGTTGATTTATTAATAATTAATAAATATCAATTATAAGTTTGAAATATAAAAACTTAAAACTATGTATTAATGTTTCCTAGTAATTATTATATTAATCTAGTAATACTTCATAATTGATTACTTATAATAATAATAATAATAATAATGCAATTTGTAGCTAATCTAGGTTAGCTATTATTATTATTATTATTATTATTATGTCACTTGTTAAAATTGTTATGGTTTATTATAATTAGTTTTTCATTTTTTAATAAATAAAAAGTAATTCGTAATAAGTACAATAGTCATTTGAAATTTATTTAATAATAATATATTAATTTTTTATAATTACTTCATTAATTAAGATAATATTGAAATTTAAATTATTTTATTACATGTAATTAATATTAATATAAAATATTATATTAATAAATAATAATAATAAATGTCATTTGTTATCATTTTTAAAAATATAATAAGATGGTTTGGATAAAATTATAATATGGGCACAATATATTTAACAAATATGTTACATAAAATTTGAATATACTCAAAATATAGAGTCTTTAATGTAACCATAATATCAAGGCCATTTATTTTAATAATATTAATTGAATACAAATCTAATATGGTTGTTCGTATACATTCAAAATATACATTTATAAATCCTAATACATCCAACTATAATCCTTAGAATTCACAAAATACACCTTTGTATATTCATAAGGTTGCAATTAAATTATTCACATTTGCAACTAATGAGACATAAATTGTTCTTCTTGGATGAAAACTAAATTAAATGTTATTCACATGGAAGGATGAACACCAAAATAATTACAAACTAGTTGCATTGTAGTTACAAATATGACCAACACAAGAAATAGTTGCAAAAATGTTCAAATGTAGTTGCAAATAACTAATAATGTTATGTAGTCGCAAATAAAGTGGTTACATTTTGGCTAATTTCTACTAGTGATTGTAAGGAACCCATCCTTGGGTGGTTCCTACATTAAAAACCACATCAAAGAATGGTTAAAGAACGAAAAGTGGCCAAATCATGTTTCCGAGCCCTTTCCTTTAAATGTTTTCACATCTATAATTTTTTTCCCTCGCATTTATCCATTACATATTTTAATATATGGTTTGAAATTTATTTTGGGATAAAAAAATGGAAATTGTTAAAATTTTGTATTCATATTATAGAGATGGCCCTTTCAAGAATTAATAGTTTTAATTTTGGAAATTCATACTTAAATTTTACTTACTCAATTAATTGCTTAATAAAAACTTTAAAAATAGAATGATCTCCAAATTACCTTAGGAAAAACATTCCCAATAAAATTCTCAAATCATGTTTGAAATTTGTGCTCTTGATCAAAAAGTTCAAGGATAGGAACCAATGTTATGTTCCTAAAACTTTTTTTAAATGCGATGATTGAGAACATCAAAATACAAAATATTCTTGATATTGTTGAAATTAAAAAATCTATGGAACCTAATAAATGTATACTCATCAAAAACAAATTATGAAAATATTTATTTAAGTGTTTCCTATGACTTCTTAAAGTTCAATGGGTCTACAAAATGGTACCACCCAAGGATGGGTTTGCCTTTGTTCTCTTTCTCTCTATTTGTTGCAATATCTTGAACTACTACTCTCTTGGTAAATCATCTTTCTAGCTTTAAGTAAAAGCTCTTACATGAATTATTAAATTATTAATTATCTTTTCACTTTTTATTATTTGCATTGATTTTTTTAATGATCATTTGTGCAAGATTATTAAAAGACAATGTTGTCTTGTAAAAGATTGTGACATTGCATAAAAACTTTTCAAGTTTTCAACGCACTTGAATTGCCATTTGTAAAGGTATTGATCCTAGTGATGACATTCTTCATTTTGCAACTTAAAATTCTTTAAAATTCTTCATTTAGCACCTTGTCATAACATTCTTTACCCGCGAATGTTTACCAAATTACACTGTTTACCAATTAAAAT
>Ga0116230_10002919_pt1 | contig 16512 bp, 13 predicted proteins | sample S1TSphfallax_3_FD_88678 | JGI IMG/M metagenome (GOLD analysis project Ga0116230, IMG submission 88678) | Host-associated microbial communities from peat moss isolated from Minnesota, USA - S1T2_Fd - Sphagnum fallax MG | ecosystem: Host-associated > Plants > Peat moss > Unclassified | place...
ACCGCTACGCCATAACGGGCCAAGGCGATGTGAAGGCTCTTCAGGGCCGCGAGGGCTATCGTCTCCGCATTGGCTCTTACAGGGTCATTTTCGGTGAAGACGCCACCACGATTCTGGCGGTTTATATCGGTCGTCGCGGCACGACGACCTACAAGAGGAACTAGAGCCATGAGCACGCCTCAAATCATTCGGACTCCGGCTGGGGAAGAGTTGGTGGTGCTGCCTCGGGCCGAATACGAGGCGCTTATCGAGCGCGCCGACCAGGATGCCGAGGATGCCGACGACGTGGCGATTTATGATGCCCGGATGGCCGAAGTGGCGGAGGGCGGTGTTGTCTTGCCGCCAGAGGTCAGCGCCGCGATGCTGCGTGGGGACAGTCGATTGAGAGCTATTCGTCGGTGGCGGGACAAGACGCAGAGTCATCTGGTAGCCGAAACAGGTATCGGTCAGGGGTATCTTTCCGATCTCGAAAATGGACGGCGGGCGGGGACGCCGGAGACCCTGTCGAAGCTGGCGCGGGCGCTGGATGTGCCGGTGGATTGGGTGGCCTAGGGGCCGCACATTGGCGAACTGGGCTTCGTTCAGCAGAACCGGCTGTCAAACAGTTGGCCCGCCAGCCCCTATCTGGCCTCACGTCTCGCTGGAGGGACCGTCGCTTGACGCGTTCGGCGGGGCCGCGGGTTTATCGCGACCAATTGCTTTTTGAATATAGTGGTTCACGCCCCAGCCCGCGAGATAAAGAAGCCCTGGCATGACCACCAGGAGCACAAACACCAACACAACCAAGCCCACCCGAAACTCCACTCTTGATCTCGACGCCGGCGACATAGCCGGGCTTGATATATATGGGGCGCTGGCGCGATTTCCCCAGGGTGAAAATGTGGTGGGGCGCCAGGGAGGCGGACGTCGATGTTCCGAGCTGGATCTCTAGTCCTTTTGCTGGCGTTGGGGGCCTGTGCGCCGCTGCCCTTGGGCTTCAGGGAAGGCGCCGGCGTTCAATCCATCGATCACGGGCAAAGGTTTGGGGTCGCCATCGGCATGGAACGCGGCGCGGCCCGCGCGGCGATGATGAAACATCCGGCGAGCCATTTCATCGGTTCGGAAAAATGCCGTGACTATCCCGCCAGCCACCAGCTGTGTGATGGCGCGACCGAGTCCGACCGCTATCGGATCGATGGCGTCTTCGGCGCGGGATTGGTCGATCTACAGGTTCGCGGTGGTCGCATCGTCCGCATTATCTGGGCGATGAGCGGTTACGAGCTGATCTAAGAGCATACTCCTCCTGCGCCAAGGTTTCGGCGGAGAAGTTACGGGGCGGATGTTTGGGAGAGGGCAGGCGCCCCATCCACTTAACCGGCGACCCGCTCACAACGGGTGGAGATGACCAGTGATCTGAACGGTCAGACGCGGCAGGTTGTCGGAATAGGCAAAATAGAGGTTGTCACTGTAAGTGCCGTGTCCAGTATAGGCGATGCAGAGTTGTTCATCGAAGACCGCGGCGGCGGGAGTGTTTTGACCCTGTGGAGTTGAACTCGCGATGATCTGATAAATAGATTGGAAGTCACCGTTATCGCCCAGCATGCAATACCAAAGTTTCTTACCCCAATCGATATAGAAAATATAAAAGACTTTGTCCCATGCGACCATGGTCGGGCCATATGCCACCACGGGCGTTTCACCGGGCTCAGGAGATGTGACCGGGCTAAGTTGCCATGAGGGCGGCGTGCCGATTGCGAAATATATATTTTGGTTACACTGCGCGGCGAGAGCAAAAGACGCGGCGCCCGAAAATTTCGAAGACAAAGCTGCTAGCGAGGGGGTCGAAAAATTCAGGCGGTCGCCCGTATCGACCTGATTGGGAGCCGCCATGACCAGAGCGGGAGACGTCCAGTCAGTCGCCTGCCATAACGAAGCGTTGGCCGGATTTCCCACATTGCAAGAGCTATAATAGAGATCGCCCCCGTCGACGTACACCAAGTGAAGGGTGTCCCCTTCAAGCTCAACAGACAGAGCACATTCAGCCATGGGAACGGGCTTCGGCCAGCGCATCGGATTGAATAACTCAATATTTCCATACCATTTCGTGCCATCGAACCAACTCCACCATAGACTTTCTCCAGACTTGCCCGAATAGACCATATGAAGTAAGCCTGAGACGACGCATAGGGCAGGTGCAGTGGTCGATTTCGGCGCCCCGTTTTCTGTGCTAATCTGGATATTACCTTGCCACTCTCCCGCGAGATTTCCTGGTGAAAGCCAGCTATAGTAAAGACTATGCCCGTTCTCACCGATGTATACTATGTAGAGATTTGATTGAAATAGATGCAGGGCTGGGGGGTTGCCCTGGGGCGTTTTGGTCGTCCCGCCGATTGTGATGCGGGTGTTGCCTTGCCAGTTAAGCGTCATGGGTCTGGTTTCCCCCTAAAGACTGGGCCTAATTGCGTCCTATTTTCGGCAGAATAGGTGCGAACTTGCGGTTAGGCTAGGCCAGTCCGCGCCCCTGCCTTGGGTTCGCGGCGGCCTATCCCAATTGTGCGGAGAGGGGGGGGGTGGCGCCGGCCGACTGAACGATTGTCATCCCCCGCGAAGCGCAGCGGAGACGCGGGACCCCAGGGGACTGGATACCGCGGTGGGGGTCGAGAACCTTGGCTTTGGAGGTGGCCCCTGGGTTCCGGCTCGCGCTACGCTTGGCCGGGATGACGGCAGGGCGCGAACTCCATTCCGGCTAATCCGCCTTCGCCAAATCTCCACACACAAACGCGGTCTCGCCTGCGTCGAGCAGGGCCGCCAAAACCTCGGCGGCGTTGTCGGGGGCGGTCAGAAGAATGAAGCCAATCCCGCAGTTGAAGGTGCGGCGCATTTCGGCCTCCGCGACGCCGCCAGCGCCCGAGAGCCAGTCGAAGACGGGGGGCTGGGACCAGGCGGCCCAGTCGAAGCGGGGGACGAGGCCCTCGGCGATGGCGCGGGGCGGGTTTTCGATGAGTCCGCCGCCGGTGATGTGGGCGCCGCCGGTGATGAGGCCCGCCTTGGCGAGGGGGAGGACGGATTTCACATAGACACGGGTGGGGGTGAGGAGGGCTTCGCCGAGGCTGATCTCCGGGGCGAAGGGTGCGGGCGCGTCCCAACCTAGGCCAGAGAGGGCCACGACCTTGCGGATCAGGGAATAGCCGTTGGAATGGGGGCCGGAGGAGGCGAGGGCGATCATGACGTCGCCGGGTTTCTGGTCGTCCAGACGCGGGAGGACGCCGCCGCGGTTCACGGCGCCCAGGCAGAAGCCGGCGAGATCATAGTCGCCGTCGCTGTACATACCGGGCATTTCCGCCGTCTCGCCGCCCACCAGGGCCGCGCCGGCCTGGCGGCAGCCCTCGGCGATGCCGGCGACAACCTCGGCCGCGGCCTCCACGTCCAGGCGCCCCATGGCGAAATAGTCGAGGAAGGCGAGGGGCTCGGCGCCTTGGGCCAGGAGATCATTGACGCACATGGCCACCAGATCGATCCCCACGGTGTCGTGGCGTCCGGCCTCGATGGCCACGCGCAGCTTGGTGCCCACGCCATCGGTGGTGGAGACGATGAGGGGGTCGTCATAGCCGGCGGCCTTGAGGTCAAAGAGCGCGCCAAAGCCCCCCAGGCTGGCCTCGGCGCCCGGGCGGCGGGTGGATTTGGCCAGGGGCTTGATCCGCTCCACCAGGGCGGCGCCAGCATCGATATCCACGCCCGAGGCGGCGTAGGTGAGGGCGTTGGGCTTGGGCGCGGTCATGGGCCGGTTGTGCGCAATTGGGCGGCAGGGGGCAAGCGGCGGTTTAGGTTCGCGAGGCGGGGCCGCATCCGCGCCCCTCTGTGAACATCTGTGTCTATCCATGGAAGGCGCTTTTAGCGGCGCCGCCCCAGCGATACTCCCCGCGGGGGCACAAGTTGCGGACTTTTGGGTGGGGGTGTCTATAAGGCGGCGATGACGTTGATTACGACCACGGCGGAGTTGGCCGCTTTTTGTGAGAGTTTGGCTGGCGAGCCCTTTGTGGCGGTCGACACTGAGTTCATGCGCGAGACGACCTATTGGCCCAAGCTCTGCCTGATCCAGGCGGCGACGGCCAAGGCGGCGGTGGCGATCGATCCCCTGGCGCCGGGGCTGGATCTGGCGCCCTTTCTGGAGGTCATGAAGGACACGCGCATCGAAAAGGTGTTCCACGCCGCGCGTCAGGATGTGGAAATCTTCTATAATCTGGGGGCTATCCCCGTGCCGCTCTTCGACACCCAGATCGCCGGCATGGCGGCGGGGTTTGGCGAACAAATCGCCTATGACGCGCTTTGCCGTCAGATGCTGAAAGTGGAGATCGACAAGTCCAGCCGCTTCACCGACTGGGCGCGGCGGCCCTTGAGCGCGGCGCAGCTCAGCTACGCCCTGGCCGATGTGATCCATCTGGCCACGCTCTATCCCCGGTTGCGTGAAGGCCTGGAGACGAGTGGGCGCATCGGCTGGGTGACCGAGGAGATGCGGGCCATGACCGATCCCGCGCTCTATGACACCGAGCCGGAGAACGCATGGCGACGCCTGAAACCGCGCCGGTTCACGGCGAAATATCTGGCGGCGTTCCGCGCCGTGGCGGCCTGGCGCGAGCGCACGGCGCAACAGCGCGATCAGCCGCGGGGGCGGATCCTGAAGGATGACGCCATTGATGAGTTGGCGACTCAGGCGCCGGCGGACGCGGACGCCCTGGGGCGGCTCCGCTCGGCGCCGAAAGGATTTGCCGGCTCACGCTTCGGGGTGGAGATTCTGGAGGCCATCGCCTCGGCGCTGAAGGACCCGGAGGGTTATGCGCCAGTGATCGACCGCGACCGTGGGTCGCCGAACCCCAATGCCGGGGCGGTGGTGGAGCTCTTGAAGGTTCTGCTGAAAGCGCGGGCCGAGGATGCGGGGGTGGCGTCCAAGCTCATTGCGACCATGGGAGATCTGGAGAAGATCGCCAGCGACGATGAGGCCGAGACGCCGGCCTTACATGGCTGGCGCCGCGAGGCGTTTGGCGAGGATGCCCTGAAGCTGAAACGCGGCGAACTGGCCCTGGTGCTCGACGGGTCTAGGGTGCGTGTCGTTGAAGTGAGACGGGCGGCGCCCCGGGCGTGAATTCTTCTACCCCGCGCCGACGAATTGCCATTTCTTGACGCCGGAGGTGCGGAGTTTGGCGTCGCGGTCGAGGAGCGCGGCCAGGGTCCCGGCGCGTTTGGCGGTTTGGTCGCCGAGGAGGATGGGGGCCCAGGTCTCGTCGGCTTCCAGGAGGACGACGTTCGGCTTGATCTGAAAGCGGCACTTCTGGAGGAGCTCGGGGCTGCGCCCCGAAAGGTCGCAGGCGAGGCGCAGGGCGGCGCCGAGGACGCGGGCGCGCTTCTGACGTTCAGGGGTCAGGAGTCGGGAGACCAATTCGGGTCGCGGCGTCGCGGGCGAGCCGGTATGGCGTGAGAAGATCGCGCAGGCGAGGAACGCGCGCTCGGCGTGGTTCATGCCGGCGATGGGCGCGCGCAGAACCTGATCGAAGACGAGATCGGCCCGGTGATCGGGATGAAGCTGGGCGCCGAGCTCCGCCAGGCGGCATGCGGCGTCAATGAGCGTCGGCTCGCGACCGGGAAAGACCGGCTCCAGGCGCTCCAGAGCGCCGCCCAGCCAGGCCTGTAGGGCGAGGCCCAGCTCCTCGGCCACGGGGCCGCGACCCCCTAAGGTGGCGCAGCCGGCGATGAGGGGATCCAAGCGCTGAATCTCCGTGGACATGGCCTGCCAGAGCAGGCCCTCGCGCACCCCGAAGGCGGAGATTGAGACCGTCTGGATATCCAGATGCTCGATAAGGCCCTCCAGCACGGCGGCGGCGTGGGGCATGTCTTCCAGGCGGCGTTTCGAAATGCCGGGGATGCGATCCAGGGAGCCGCGGGACTGCTGGCTGATGAAGCGTGCGGCGTCCAGGGCGTCGCGGCGGACGATCTCATATTGATGGACGATCTCAAGCGGGTAGCCGGAAATCCGCATCTGGAGGAGAGCGAGGTTGCGCCAGGCGCCGCCCACGGCGTGGAGCGTGTTGGTCTTGAACCGGCCAGCGATGGGCCCGGCATGGCGGTCCACGGCCGCGCGCACGCGGGCCGGGTCCTGGCGACTTAAGGAGTCGAGGGCGAAGGGGCCGAGGGGCAGGGTGACGCCGGGTTCGGGGCCGCTCGGGCCGAGGCGCACCAGCTCCAGGCTGGCGCCGCCGAGGTCGCCCGCGAGGCCCGTCGCGGTCGGATCGCCCGCCGTCACCCCCAGCGCGGCGTAGCGGGCCTCCTCAGCCCCACTGAGGACGCGGAGGTCAAAGCCGGTCTCGTGGAAAACGCGCCGGCGAAATGCCTCGCCATCGCTGGCCTCGCGCACGGCGGCGGTGGCGGCGGGATAGATGAAACGGGGGCGGCCGGCGTCAATGAGGGCGCGGAAACGCTTCAGAGCGGCGATGGCCGCGGTGACGCCTTCGGGCGAGAGGGCGCCGGTGCGGGTGAGGTCGCGGCCGAGGCCGGCCTGAACCTTTTCGTTGAAGACGCTCCAGATGGCCCGGCCCTCGAGCCTGTAGAGAACCAGACGGACCGAATTGCTGCCGACGTCGATGACGGCGGCGTCGCACTGAGTGATGCTAGGTTCCAAGGGCCACATGATCGAAGGCGCGCGGCAGGTCTTTCACCTTATGGCCGCGCCCGGAGAGGGAGGGGTTGGTCATGAAATAGTCGTGAGCGGAAAAGGCGGTCTTCGAATTCCAGTTGGGGCCGCGGTGATAGACGCCGGCGGAATCCAGCAGCCAACTCTGCGCCTCGTCGTTCAGGTTGGCGACCATGATCTGCTGGAGCACCTGTTGATGCACGGTGGGGTTCTCGATGGGCACGAGAGACTCAACGCGCCGATCAAGATTTCGCGGCATCCAGTCGGCGGACGAAATAAAGACCTTGGCCTCGCGCGACGGCATGGCCTTGCCGTTCGCGAAGGCGATGATCCGGGCATGCTCGAGATACCGGCCGATGATGCTCTTCACACGGATGTTTTCGGATAGGCCGGGAATGCCGGGTCTCAGGCAGCAGATCCCGCGCACCACCAGATCGATCTTCACCCCCGCGCCGCTGGCGTCATAGAGGGCGTCGATGATTTCGGGATGCACCAGGGCGTTCATCTTGGCCCAGATAGCGGCGGGCTTGCCGGCCCTGGCGTTCTCCGCCTCGGCGCGGATCAGGCGCAGCAGTTCCTTCTTCAGGCTGACCGGGGAATAGCAGAGCTTTTCCAGCTTGGGCGGCTTGGCGTAACCGGTGATGTAGTTGAAAAGCTTGCCGGAATCGCGGCCCAGCGCGGCGTCTGTCGTGAACAGTGACAGGTCGGTGTAAATCTTCGCCGTGACCGGGTGGTAATTGCCGGTGCCATAGTGGCTATAGGTGCGAAGCCCGTCGCCCTCCCGCCGCACGACCAGGGACAGCTTGGCGTGGGTTTTGTATTCCATGAAGCCGAAGACGACATAGACGCCGGCGCGCTCCATATCCCGGGCCCATTTGAGATTGGCCTCCTCATCGAAGCGGGCCTTGATCTCCACCACGGCGGTGACGTTCTTGCCGTTCTCCGCCGCCTCGATGAGGGCGGCCACGATGGGGCTGTTCTTTGAGGTGCGGTAGAGGGTCTGCTTGATAGCGATGACATTGGGGTCGCGGGCGGCCTGAAGCAGGAACTGAACCACCACATCGAAGCTCTCGAAGGGGTGGTGGACGAGGATGTCCTTTTCCCGGATGGCGGCGAAGCAATCCCCGCCATGATCGCGGATGCGCTCGGGGAAGCGGGCGGTGAAGGCCTTGAACTTGAGCTCGGGCCGGTCGGCGGGGATCAGCTGGTCGAACTGGGCGAGGCCGAGCTTGCCATCGATGGCCACGGCGTCGGCGGCATCGGCGTCCAGGCCGTCGATGATGAACTGGCGCAGATCCTCCGGCATGGAGGCCTCGATCTTGATGCGGACGACCGAGCCCATACGCCGTCGCTTCAGCCGCGCCTCGAATTCCCGCACCAGATCCTCGGCCTCTTCCTCGATCTCCACATCGGAATCGCGGATGATGCGGAACAGGCCCTGACCCAAGACCTCGCAGCCCGGGAAGAGCTTATCCATGAAAAGGGTCAGGAAGGTCTCAAGCGCCAGGATCCGTCGCTCCGACTTGCGCCGGCCGGTCCGGGTCGGGGGTAGGGTCCAGAACCGGGCGATCTGGGTGGGTATGGGGGCCAGGGCTTGGAATTCGGTGTGGTCGGCGCGGCGACGCAGCTTAAGCGCCAGGGCGAAGCCCAGATTGGGAATGAAGGGAAAGGGGTGAGCCGGATCGATGGCGAGCGGTGTCACCACCGGGAAGATGTGGTCCATGAAGAGCGCTTCGGCCGCCGCCCGATCCGCGCCGGTGACGTCAGCGGCCTCCATGAGGCGCAGCCCCTCGGCGGTAAGTTCGGCCCGCAGGCCCTGGAGCACGCTCTGCTGCACGGCCATGAGGCGGCTGGTCTGGGCGTCGATCTGAACGAGCTGCTCACTCGGCGAGAGGCCGTCCTGGCTCAAGGTTCGCACGCCCTCGCGGACCTGAGCCTTCAGGCCCGCAACGCGGACCATGTAGAATTCGTCGAGATTATTGGCGGAGATGGAGACGAAGCGCAGGCGCTCCAACAGTGGGTGGCGGGGGTTTGTGGATTCCTCGAGCACCAGCTCGTTAAAGGCGAGCCACGAGAGTTCGCGATTGATGAAGCGCTTGGGGGAGCTGGCCAGCAGGTTGCGGGCGCGGGGGGCGCTCTCTTCCTCCAGGTCAATCTCGACCGCAAATTCCGTCGTCTCGCGGGGCAGGCTCATGGATCCGCGCGATAGCACATCTTTAGGGGGAAAGCTTTGGCTGCGTGAGGTGATTTACTGCGCAGCTCCCTCACTCCGCGTCGCCGAGAACCTCTCTGACCAGCTCGCGCGTGATGTTGCGTTTTTCGGCCGCCGCGGCGTCGTCGATGCGCTGGACGACAGCGAGGGCGGCGGGAGCGGAGCGTTCGATGCGGCGCAGGAGGTACTCGAGAACGGATCTCGGCGGCACGAGGTTTCGCTCGCGAAAGAACTTATCCAGCATGCCGCCCAGGACAAAATCGTCCGGGCTCTGAAGATCAGCCACCATAAGGGCGTTGAGGCGGGAGCGAAGGTCGGGAAGGTCGGTGCGCCAGGCCCGGGGCGGGGTGCGAGCCGTGAGAAGCAGGGACGCGTCCGGGTCGGTGCGGCTGATGACGTGGAAAAGGGTTTCGTCGGCCGGCTCCGCGTCCACGTCCTCCAGGAGAATGGGCCGGCCAAGGGGAATTGCCGCTTCGGTGAGGGTCCGTGCATTGGCCACGACGGCGCCGACGCGCCGCGCCCAGAGGGCGGCCAGATGGGTTTTTCCGGAGCCCTCGGGGCCGACCAGGGCCAGTCTGCCATCCGGCCAGTTCGGCCAGGCGTCGATGAGCGCGAGGGCCTCGGCGTTGCAGGCGGAGACGATGAAATTGGCGCGGTCGTGCGGCCACGGCTGATCGAGGGCCAGGCGCTGTTGGGTGTTCGGACGAGGATGTCCGTCGGAAACGCTCACGCAGGTTAAATATCGCGAATCGGCGCGCGTGTGAAATCGGGCAGGTGACGCGCACAGACAACGGCGCCAAGAAGGGGGTGCTTTAAGAATAATCTAAAGGGAGTTTACCGCATGCACCGCCGCAAAGTTCTCATGGGTGCGTCCGGTTTGATCGCGGGGGGGCTAGCCTTTCCGGCTTTCGCCCAGACGCCCTCCGCCGCACTCCTGGCCGCAGTGAAGAGCTCGGTTCGGTCCCCTAAAAACACGGTTCGGGACACTTTCAGACATCCGGCGGAAACCCTCGCTTTCTGGGGCGTGAAGCCGAACATGACCATTGTCGAGGTCCAGCCTTCCGGCGGTTATTGGACGGAAATCCTCGCGCCCTATCTCAAGGCCGGCGGCGGAAGTTACATCGCGGCCATCAGCGGCGATCCGACCGCGTTCAAGAGCAAGTTCGCCGACGCGGCTGTCTGGGGCGAGATCACGGTGACCAAACTCTTCGCCGGCCCTATCGCCCCGTCGGCCAGCGCCGACATGGTGATCACGGCGCGCAACCTGCACGATTGGCTGGTCCCCGCGAGCGCTCTGGAGACGGCCCTCACCGAGTTTCACGACGCTCTGAAGCCGGGGGGCATTCTGGGCGTGGAGGAACACCGCTCGGACCCGAAACCCATGCAACCCGACGCCAGCGACGGCTATATGGCCACGACCTGGGTGGTCGATACGGTGGACAAGGCCGGTTTCAAACTTGCCGGGCGCTCGGAGATCAACGCCAACCCCAAGGATAACAAGGATCATCCCTTTGGCGTCTGGACCCTGCCGCCGAGCCTTCGCTCGCACCTGAAGGATCAACCGACGCCGGCGGACTACGACGCGGCGAAATATGCGGCCATCGGCGAGAGCGACCGGATGACACTGCGGTTTGTGAAGGCTTGAGGGAGATCACGGCGATGACCAAAGCAGAAAAGGCGGGGCTCTCCACCGCGCGCCTCGCGCGGCTCGATGAGGTGATGAAGACCCGTTATGTGGATAGCGGGCAGCTGCCCGGCCTGATCACCCAGGTCTTTCGGCGCGGCGAACTGGTCCATACGGGCATGTCCGGACACATGGATCTCGAGCGCGGCAAGCCCATGGCGGAAGACGCCATTTTCCGCATCTATTCCATGAGCAAACCGATCACAGCCGTCGCTCTGATGATGCTGATGGAGGAGGGCGCGATAGGCCTCGATGACCCCGTGGCGCGCTACATCCCGTCGTGGAAAAAACTCGGCGTCTATGCCAGCGGCATACCGACGTTGATCTCCAGCCAGCCGCCCGGTTTCATGACCACGCCCGTGGAGCGGCCGATGAAGGTTGTGGATTTGGTGACCCACACCTCGGGCCTGACGTACGGGTTCATGATGCGCACGAGCGTCGATGCGGCCTATCGGCGTTTGAAACTCAACGACTTCCAGACCCCTGGCGGGCTGACGGAGATGATCGAGCAGCTTTCGACCCTGCCACTGGAGTTTTCGCCCGGGACGGCCTGGAACTATTCGGTTTCCATCGATGTGATGGGCTATCTGGTGGAGAAGCTCTCCGGCCAAAGCTTTGGGAGTTTTCTGAAGGAGCGGCTGTTTGGGCCCCTGAAGATGGAGGACACGGGCTTTTTCGTGCCGCCGGAGAAGCTCGCGCGCTTCACCTCCTGCTATCAGCCGGCGCAGGGCGGGGGACTCAAGCTTCAGGATGACGCTCAGGCCAGCACCTATGATCATCCTCCGCCCCTGGAATCCGGCGGCGGCGGGCTCGTCTCAACCACCCACGACTATATGCGCTTCTGCCGCATGATGCTGAACGGCGGGGAGCTGGAGGGCGCGCGGATCCTCAGCCCCAAGACGGTGGAGTTGTTCAGCCGCAATTTCCTCCCCGACGACCGGGAGGTGATGGAGATGTCGACGCCCGGAGCTTTCAGCGAGTCCAGCTATGCGGGGGTGGGTTTCTCCATCGGCTGCGGGGTGAATGTGGATGTGGCCCGCACCCGACTGCCCGGCACGGAGGGCGAATATTTCTGGGGCGGCGCGGCGTCCACGGCCTTCTGGATCGATCCGCTGGAGGAGCTGGCGGTGGTGTTCATGACCCAGGTGATGGGCTCCGACGCGCGCCTGACCCTGCGGCGGGATTTGCGGACCCTGGTCTATTCGGCGATGACGGAGAGCTATGGGTGATGCGTCTCCCCCGCTTGCGGTCGTGCAAATTTTTTCCTAACCCGCGCCCATGCTTGATGACCTGAAAGACAACAACCGCCATTGGGCGCAGCGGAAGCTCGCCGGTGACCCCGGTTTCTTCAAACGGTTGGAGGGCCAGCAGAGCCCGGACTATTTGTGGATCGGATGTTCGGACAGCCGGGTGCCGGCTAATGAGATCGTGGGGCTGGATCCCGGCGAGTTGTTTGTCCACCGCAATGTCGCCAATCTCGCCCCGCCCCAGGATGCCAATTATCTCTCGGTGCTGCAGTTCGCCGTGGACGTGCTGAAGGTGAAGCATGTTCTGGTGGTGGGCCATTATGGCTGCGGCGGGGTCAATGCCGCGGTGGATGGCCAGCGGCGGGGCCTGGTGGACCATTGGCTGCACCCGATCCGCGAGGTGGAGCATGACCATCGGGAAGAACTCGACGCCTTAAGCGGGACGGCCCGCGCCAATCGGCTCTGTGAGCTGAATGTGATCCGCCAGGTGCGCAATGTCGCCTCCGACGTTTTCGTGCAGGACGCCTGGGCGCGGGGGCAGTCGCTGACCGTTCACGGATGGGTCTATTCCATCGCCAATGGCCTGGTGACGGACCTGGGGGTGAGCGTGGATGGCGAGGCGGCGCTGGAAAAGCTGCGCTAATCGGGCCCATATGCCGCCCTGATGCCCCGCCTCGCCACCGCCATCGACCGTTACGGGGAGAGCTTCGCCCGCAACCGTGAGGTCAATCTGGCCCTGGCTGAGCGGCTTCGGAAGACGGTCGCCACGGCCGCCCTGGGCGGGCAGGCTGAATCCCGGGATCGGCATACCGCGCGGGGCAAGCTCCTGCCGCGGCAAAGGGTGGAGCGCCTTCTGGATATCGGCTCGCCCTTTCTGGAGATCGGGCAGCTCGCGGGTCACGGCCTCTATGACGGGGAGGCGCCGGGGGCGGGCCTGGTCGCGGGGGTGGGGCGGGTCCGGGGGCGGCTCTGTCTGGTCATCGCCAATGACGCCACGGTAAAGGGCGGCGCCTATTTCCCCATGACCGTAAAGAAGCATCTGCGGGCGCAGGAAGTGGCCATGCAGAACCATCTGCCGTGCATCTATCTGGTGGATAGCGGCGGGGCCAATCTGCCGCATCAGGCGGAGGTGTTTCCGGACCGGGAGCATTTTGGGCGGATCTTCTTCAATCAGGCGCGGATGAGCAGCCAGGGCATCGCCCAGATCGCCTGCGTCATGGGCTCCTGCACCGCGGGCGGCGCCTATGTGCCGGCCATGAGCGATGAGACGGTGATCGTGCGGGGCCAGGGGACGATTTTCCTCGGCGGACCTCCCCTGGTGAAGGCGGCCACGGGCGAGATCATCAGCGCCGAGGAGCTTGGCGGGGCCGACACCCATGCGCGGCGCAGCGGCGTGGTGGATCACGTGGCGGAGGATGACGAGGACGCCCTCCGCATCGTGCGCGGGATCGTGCGCAATCTGGGCCGCGCCGCCGGGTCCGCGGCCCTCGATGAGGCAGCCCCCGAGGCGCCGGCCTATGCGGCGGAAGACCTCTATGGGATCATCCCGCCGGATGTGCGGGCGCCCTATGAGGTGCGCGAGGTGATCGCGCGGATCGTCGACGGCTCCCGGTTCGACGAGTTCAAGGCCCTTTATGGGGCGACCCTGGTCACGGGTTTTGCGCGGATCTGGGGGTACCCCGTGGCGATCCTGGCCAATAATGGGGTGCTGTTTTCCGAGAGCGCACTCAAGGGCGCGCATTTCATCGAGCTGGCCTGCCAGAGGGGAATTCCGCTGATTTTCCTGCAGAATGTGTCCGGGTTCATGGTGGGCTCGCGTTACGAGGCGGGGGGAATCGCCAAGGACGGCGCCAAGCTGGTGACGGCGGTGGCCTGCGCGGAGGTTCCCAAGCTCACGGTCTTGATCGGCGGGTCGTTCGGGGCGGGCAACTACGGCATGTGCGGGCGGGCCTATTCGCCGCGCTTCCTGTTCAGCTGGCCCAATAGCCGGATCAGCGTCATGGGCGGCGAGCAGGCGGCCAGTGTTCTGGCGACGATCCGGCGCGATGGCGTGGAAGCACGGGGCGGAGACTGGAGCCCCCAGGACGATGCCGCGTTTAAGGAGCCTATTCGCGCGCGATATGAGGCCGAGGGCGATCCCTATTACGCCACGGCCCGGCTCTGGGACGACGGGATCATCGACCCCGTTCAGACGCGGGACGTGCTGGGTCTGGCCCTGGGCGCGGCCTTGAACGCCCCGATACCCGCCACGCGGTTCGGCGTATTTCGAATGTAACGGCGGGGGCTGACCCAAAAAAGGATGACCCACATGATCAACCCCATCGCCGATCCCGTTCTGGAGATCGTGGATACCGACAGTCAGTCACCCCTGGTGCGGCTGGAGGCCTCGGTGGGTGGCGTCGCCACGGTGCTGATCAATCGGGCGGAAAAGAAGAACGCCTTCGATGACGAGGTGATCGCCGCCCTCGACCAGGCCTTCGAGACCCTGGAAGCGGCGGACGGGGTGCGGGTGGTCTTCGTGCGCGGGGAGGGTGAGACATTTTCGGCGGGGGCGGATCTCGACTGGATGAAACGGGCGGCGGAGCACACCGAGGCGGACAACCGCGAAGACGCCCTGAACATGGCCAAGATGCTTAAGCGTCTGCACGATTTGCCGATGCTGACCGTGGCGCTGGTGGAAGGCGCGGCCCTTGGCGGTGGAGCGGGGCTCGCTGCGGCGTGCGACATGGCGATCGCCGTGAGGAATGCGCGGTTCGCCTTTTCGGAGGTGAAGCTTGGCCTCGTGGCGGCGACCATCAGCCCCTATGTGGTCCGGGCCATCGGCGCGCGGCGGGCGCGGGCTCTGTTCGCGACGGGACAGGTTTTTGATGCCGAGGCGGCGCGGCATTTTGGCCTGGTGGATCAGGTGGTCGAAGACGCCGTGGCGCTTGAGGCGGCGCGGGACGCTCTGGCGGCGGAGGTCATGGCCTGCGCGCCGGGGGCTGTCGCGGAGTCCAAGCGCCTAGTGGATCACGTGGCCGGCCGCGCGATTGACCATGGCCTGATGACCGAGACGGCCCATTGGATCGCGAGGGTGCGGGTGGGGCCGGAGGCGCAGGAGGGCGTCGCGGCCTTCCTGGACCACAAAAAGCCCGGCTGGACTGGTTAGTGGCGCCTATCCGCGCGCTTCTGGTTGCCAATCGCGGGGAGATCGCCCGGCGGATTTCGCGCACGGCGCGGCGGATGGGGATCCGCGTTATCGCGGTCTATTCCGAGGCTGACGCCGCCGCCCCGCATGTTCGTGAAGCGGACGCGGCCATCTGTATCGGGCCTCCCAGTGCGGCGGACAGCTATCTGCGCGGTGAGGCCATATTGGCGGCGGCGAGGACGTCAGGGGCCGACGCCGTTCATCCGGGCTATGGGTTCCTTTCGGAGAACCCGGTCTTCGCGCAATCGGTCATGGATGCGGGCCTGATCTGGGTCGGCGCCCCGCCAGACGCAATTCGCGCCATGGGCCTGAAGGATGCGGCCAAGCGATTGATGATCGCCGCGGGCATTTCCGTGACGCCGGGCTATCTGGGCGAAGACCAGTCGCCGGTGCGGCTGGAGGCGGAGGCCGAGGCCATCGGCTGGCCGGTGCTGATCAAGGCCGTGGCCGGTGGCGGTGGCAAGGGCATGCGGGCTGTTCATGCAGCCGCCGATTTCCCCGAGGCCCTGGAGAGCGCTCGGCGGGAGGCGGCATCGGCCTTTGGGGATGACAAGGTGCTGCTGGAAAAGCTCATCGCCGCGCCCCGACACATCGAGGTGCAGATCTTCGCCGATAGCCAAGGACATGTCGTCCATCTGTTTGAGCGGGATTGCTCACTCCAGCGGCGCCACCAAAAGGTCATCGAGGAGGCGCCGGCGCCCGGCATGGACGACTCCACGCGGGCCGCCATGACCGGCGCGGCGATCAAGGCAGCGGAGAGCGTGGGCTATGTGGGGGCTGGCACGGTGGAGTTCATCGCCGACGGGTCAGACGGGCTTCGGGCGGACCGCATCTGGTTCATGGAGATGAACACGCGCCTTCAGGTGGAGCATCCGGTGACCGAAGCGGTCACGGGGCTTGATCTGGTGGAATGGCAATTGCGGGTGGCGGCGGGGGAGTCGCTGCCTGTGGCCCAACAGGAGATCACGCTTTGCGGCCACGCCATGGAGGCGCGGCTTTATGCCGAGGATCCGACGCGCGGTTTTCTGCCCAGTGTTGGGACCCTGGAGCATCTGCGCCTGCCAGACTTTGTGCGCGCAGACAGCGGGGTGGAGCAGGGCGGAGCCGTCAGCCCCTTTTATGATCCCATGATCGCCAAGCTAATCTCTCACGCCGCCACGCGGGAGGTGGCGGCGGCGGACCTGGCGCGCGCGGCGCGGGCGGTGGAGATCTGGCCGGTGAAGACCAACGCGGCCTTTCTGGCGAACTGCCTGGACGACGCCGACTTTGTCGCCGGCCGGATCGATACGGGCTTCATCGCGGATCGCATTGAGGCTCTGACCCGGGCGCCAGAGGCCGTGGCTCCGCGGGAAGCGGTAGGCGCGCTGGATGAAACCAACCCCGCAAGCGTCGATCCTTCCTGGCCCTGGACGCCTGGACGCGGCGCGACCGGTTTTCGGCTGAACGCCGTCGCGCGGACCAAAGTGGACGTGCGCGTGGATGGGGCGCTGGCGGAGGTTGGGTTTGCGATGGCCGGCGGCG
>Ga0116230_10002920_pt1 | contig 16511 bp, 15 predicted proteins | sample S1TSphfallax_3_FD_88678 | JGI IMG/M metagenome (GOLD analysis project Ga0116230, IMG submission 88678) | Host-associated microbial communities from peat moss isolated from Minnesota, USA - S1T2_Fd - Sphagnum fallax MG | ecosystem: Host-associated > Plants > Peat moss > Unclassified | place...
GTGCTGCTCGGCGACCCGGCCAAGGCGCGGCGGGTGCTGGGCTGGCAGGCGAGCACCTCGCTCGAGGACATGGCCGCGGAGATGGTGGAGGCCGACCTCGCCCGCCACCGGGCGCGCGCGCGCGGCTGAGGTGGCGCCCCCCGTGCCCGCCCCGGCGCCGCGCCGGGTGCTGCTGACCGGCGCCAGCGGCTTCGTGGGCGGGCATTTGCGGCGGGCGCTGGCGGCCGCCTACCCGCGGGCCGCGCTGATCACCGAGCCCGCCGACCTGCGCGACGAGCGCGCGGTGGACGCGCTGGTGGCGCGGACGCGGCCGGACGTGTGCGCGCATCTGGCCGCGGTCGCGACGCTGGCGGCGGCGCGCGACGACGAGGCGCGCTGCTGGGACGTGAACCTGCACGGCAGCCTGCGGCTGGCCCGCGCGATCGAGCGGCACGCGCCGGACTGCCTGCTGCTGTTCGTCTCCAGCGCCGCCGTCTACGGCGACGCCGCGGTCGCGGGCCGGCCGATCGGCGAGGACGCGCCGCTCGCGCCGCAAACCCTGTACGCGGCCACCAAGGCGGCCGCCGACCTGGCGCTCGGCGCGATGGCGGCGCACGGCCTGCGGCTGGCGCGGCCGCGGCCGTTCAACCATACCGGGCCGGGCCAGTCGGCCGAGCTCGCGATCCCGGCCTTCGCGCGCCAGATCGCCCGCATCGAGGCCGGCCGGCAGGCGCCGCGGCTCGAGGTCGGCAACCTCGATGTCTGGCGCGATTTCCTCGATGTCCGTGACGTCTGCGCCGCCTACATCGCCTGCATCGACCGGCGCGACGCGTTGCCGCCCGGCGCGGTGCTCAACATCGGCTCGGGCGTGGCGCGGCGGGTCGGCGACGTGCTGGACGAGCTGCTGGCGCTGGCCGGCGTGGCGGCCGAGATCCGCGCCGAGCCCGCGCGCGTGCGCGCGGGGGATGTGGCGCGCCAGGTGGCCGATCCGGCGCGCTCGCGGGCGCTGCTGGACTGGCGGCCCGGTGTGCCGTGGGCGCGCACGCTCGCCGACGTGCTCGCCGACTGGCGCGGCCGCGTCGGCGCCGAGCCCTGACCGCGCCGAGCCCTGACCGCGCCGAGCCCTGGCCGCGCCGAGCCCTGGCCGCGCCGAGCCCTGGCCGCGCCGAGCACTGGCCGCGCCGAGCACTGGCCGCGCCGAGCACTGGCCGCGCCGAGCACTGGCCGCGCCGCGGCGACGCGGCCGCCGCTGGCGACAGGCGCCGGTGACCGGCGGGCGCCTGGATGTCTTGACAGCGGAGGACGTGAAGGTTTTGGATGTCTAATGATCGTCTCGCGAACCCCGCTGCGCGTGAGCTTCTTTGGCGGCGGCACCGACTACCCGGAGTATTTCCGCCGCGCCCGCGGCGCCGTGGTCGGCATGGCGATCGATCAGTACGTCTACGTCTCGATGCTGCGGCTGTCGGAGATCCTGGAGTATCGCTACCGGATCAGCCACGCCACGGTCGAGACCGCCGCCGAGCCGCGGGCGATCGCCCATCCGGTCGTGCGCCATGTGCTGAGCCATTACCAGGTCGAGGCCGCGCTCGATATCGGCGTCATGGCCGACCTGCCAGCGCGCAGCGGCCTGGGCAGTTCCTCGTCCTTCACCGTGGGCCTGCTCAATCTGGTGTTCGCGCTGCAACAGAGGCTCGCGACCAAGCTGGACCTGGCGCGCGGCGCGGTGTTCGTCGAGCGCGAGCTGCTGGGCGAGAATGTCGGCGCGCAGGACCAGTATCACGCCGCGTTCGGCGGCCTGAACCGGTTCGACTTCGTGGACGAGCGCGCCCGCGTGAGCCCGGTGCTTATGTCCGGCCCCTGCCTGGCGGCGCTGACCGGCAGCCTGTTCCTGCTGTACACGGGGGTGACGCGGCTGGCCTCGGAGACCCTGGGCGAGCAGATGCGGCGCACCCGCAGCGGCGCCGCCGACCAGGACCTGTCGCACCTGCTGGCGCTGGTCGACCAGGCGGTCGATGTGCTGGAGGGCGACGATCCGGAGCGCATGCTGGCGGCGTTCGGCGCCATGCTGCACGAGGGCTGGCAGACCAAGAAGCGGCTGTCCTCGCGCGTGTCGGGGCCCGACATCGACGCGCTGTACGAGGCCGCCCGCGCGGCCGGCGCGACCGGCGGCAAGCTGTGCGGCGCGGGCGGCGGCGGGTATCTGCTGCTGCTGGTGCCGCCGGACCGCCAGGCCGGCTTCCGCGACGCGCTGCGCGGGCGCTCGATCATTCCGGTGGGGCTGGACAGCACGGGATCGACCATCCTGCGGGGCTGACCGCGCCCACGCCAGCCAGCACGCCGCCCGCGCAAGGACGCCAACGACGAGGACGAAGCCGTGGCCGCCGCGCGCGAGACGCTTGATCTGTCGGTGACCCCGCGCGACCGCGCCGGGCTCGCGTGGCCCGGCGGCGCCGGGTTCGCTCGGCGTCTCGTCTGGCGCGCGGCGCCGTGAGCTGGCCGGGCGGGCGCCGCGGGCGGCGGCCGGGCCGCCACCGGCCGCCGGCCGCCTCGCCCTGGCGCTGCCGGGCGTGGTCAGCATCAAGACGGTCGGCGATCATGGCGGCGCGCCGTTCCACGCATGAGGTCGGGCTTCGTCGTCGCCGCCTCCGGCATGATCCTGACCAGCCGGCATGCGGTCGAGGGCGCCCGGAAAGCGCTCGTCAGCGGCGCGGACATCCCCGAGCGGCCGGCGCGGCTGGTCAATGGCGACGGCGGGGTGATCGGCGTCGATTCCGCGCCGCGTGCAACCGGCTCGGTCGGCATCGGCTTCTCGATGCCCGCCAACGACGCGACATTCGTGGTCGATCAGGTGCCGCGCCGCGGCCGCGAGCGCGGCGGCTGGGCCGGCCCAGCCGCCCGCGGCGCCTGACGCCCGCGCTGGCCGAGGGCCTGGCGCTCGGCGCCGCGGGCGGCGTGCTGGTGGCCGGCGTGGACAAGGCCGGCCCGTTCGGGGCGGCCGAGGAGCGCGGCCGCGCGCCCGGGGACGTGATCGAGCGGGTGCGCCGCGACCCGGTCACGACGCCGGCCGATCTGGCTCGGCTGACGCGGACGCCGAGCCGGCGGGGCGCCGGCGAGGTGGCGCTGCTGGTGGCGGGCGCGCGCGGACCGCGCCGGGTGGCGCCGCGGCTCGGGCCAGGCGGCTGGCTCGCGTCCCCCGGGCTCAGGATCGCGTTCCATCCGGCCGGGGATTCGGGCAGACTGACATGAGTCGAGTCCGAGTCAGCCCTCCCCCCGATGCCGCCCGATCCCCGTCCTCATCGCGCCGGTCGCGCCGCCGCCCTGCGCCAGTTCCTCGCGCGGCGCGCCAAGGCCCTGTTGCGCCGCGTTCGCGGCGGACATCCGCCGCGCCGGCCGCGCGGCGGGGACGCGCCTGGCGCCGCGATCGCCGACCGCGACGCCGCCCATGTCCGGGCGCTGCGCGCGCGGGGCGTCACCATCGGCGAGCGCTGCCGCATCTACAGCCACGATTTCTCGACCGAGCCGTACCTGATCACGATCGGCGACAATGTCGGGATCGCGGGCGGGGTCAAGTTCCTCACCCACGACGGCGCCGCCCACCTGCTGCGGCACCGCCGCGCGATGGCGCAGTCGCTCGGGCGGATCGAGGTCGGCGATGATTGCTTCATCGGCGAGAACGCGCTGCTGCTGCCCGGCACATCGATCGGGCGCGGCTGCGTGATCGCCGCGGGCGCGGTGGCGCGCGGCCGCATCCCCGACAACGCGCTGGTGGCCGGCAACCCCGGCCGTGTCATCGGCCGGGCCAGCCTGTATCTGGAACGGATGCTGGTGAGCGAGAACTGCCTCGACAGTTTCGGCCTGCCCGAGCCGGCGCGGCGCGACCTGATCCTGGCGCGGCTGGCCGCCCGGCCGGCGGACCCGCGGCTGGCGGAACGGGCGTGGGAGAGCGGCGATGGCTGACGCGCGCGCCGTCACCGAGGCGGTGCTGGCGGCGCTGGCCGAGGCGGGCTGCCTGCCGGTCGCGGCGATCCGGCCGGAGCATCACATCCGCGACGATCTGGGCATCGATTCGCTCGATCTGGTCAGCGTCGTCCAAGGCATCGAGACCGCGCTCGCGATCCGGATCGACGACCAGGCGATGGCGCGGGTCCGCGGCGTGGCCGAACTCACCGAGCTGGCCCGCGCCGCGCCGCGCGCCGAGGCCGCCGCCTGAGCCGGGGCGGCGGCGAGCGTCGTGCCGGACGGTGGCGCGCCCATCCTGCTGGCGATGCCGCATCTGGCGTATGGCGGCGCCGAGCTGGTCGCGAGCCGCATCGCCGCTGACCTGCGCGCGCGCGGCCACCGGGTCGCGGTCGCGGTGCTGAGCCACAAGCCGGAGGAACAGGACGCCGCGGCGGACTGGTTCGCCCCGGTCGCGACCGTGCTGCGGGCGGCGCCGGCGGCGCCGGTGGCGGAAAGTCTCGCCCGCTTCGTCGCCGCGACCGGGGCGGGTGTCGTCGTGGCGCTGGGCCGCAGCGACGGCTACGCGGCGCTGCCGGCGCTGCGCGGCCGCTTCCCCGATCTGCGCCTGGTCGGCTTCCAGTTCAACGAGGTGGAACTGACGCGCGAGCACCGGCGCTACGCCCTGTTCCTCGATCTGATCGTGGTCGAGGGGCCGATCGTGGCGCGCGCCCTGCTCGCCCAGGGCGTGCCGGAGGAGCGCGTGGCGATCATCCCGAGCGGCGCCGACCTCGCGCGGTTCGCCCGCGGCCGCCGCCGCTGGCCGCGCCTGGGCGCCCCGCGCGTGGGCTTCGTCGGACGCATCGACCCGGTCAAGGGGCCGCTGGCGTTCGTGGCGATGTGCGCGGCGCTGCGGCGGCGGCGGCTGCGCTTCGTAATGGCCGGCGACGGCCCGTTCGCGGGCGAGGCGCGGGCGGCGATCGAGGCGGCCGGGCTGGGCGGGCGCATCGACTGGCGCGGGCGGCTGCCGCGGGAGGCGCTGCCGGCGCTGTATCGCGCGCTCGACATCGTCGTGGCGCCCTCCCTCTCGGACGGCCGCCCGCTGGTGATCCAGGAGGCGCAGGCCGCCGGCGCGGTCGTGATCGCCTCCCGCGTCGGCTCGATCCCGACGCTGATCGAGCATGGCGTGACCGGGCTGCTGTGCCCGCCGGGCGATGTGGCGGCGCTGGCCGCCGCGGTGGAGTGGCTACTCGCCGAGCCCGGGCGGCGCGCGCGGATCGGCGAGGCGGGACGGCGGGCGGTGCTCGCCGGCGGCGGCCTCGCCGCGTCGCTGGCCGGCTACCGGCGCGCGATCCTGGGCTGAGCCGCGGCGACGGCCCGCGCCAGCCGCGCGAGGCGCCGCGACAGCAGCGCGCGCAAGCGGGACCGCGCGCGGGCCAGGCGCGCCGCCGGACCCGCCCCGATCAACGCGGTCACGGTCCGGCCCGTCCACGTCCCGGCGCTCGCGGTCTGGGCCGGCGCGATCTGCGGCCTCGCCGCCTGGGCCGGCGCGGTCTGGGCCGGCGCGGCGCCCGCCTGCGGCGCCGGCGTCGCGTCGGCCTGGACCAGGCGGCGCGGCAGCGTCTGGGTCCACAGCGCCGCCATGCCGGGGTGGGCGAGCGCGCGGCGCAGGCGGCGGTCGCGCTCGCCCGGCGTCGCCGCCGCGGCGTGGCGCTCCAGCAGCGGCAGCCGCGCCGCCGCGCCACGCGGATCGAACCGGGCGCGGCACCAGGCATCGAGCCGGCCGAACGCCGCTTCCCGCCGCGCCGGCTGGGCGCACTCCGCGAGCGCCGCCGCCCACGCGCGCGGGTCATCGGCCACCCGCCAGACGCCCTCCTCCGGCCCGAGCCCGGCATAGGCGGGATCGTCGGCGACGATCGGGACCGCGCCGAGATAGCGCGCGGCGAGCAGGGTGGCGGCGCTCTTGTAGCGCATGTTCGCGGCCGCGCCCGCCGGATGCAGCACCACCTGGCAGCCGAGCGGGCGCCAGCGGAACACGAACTGGCGGAACGATTCGCTCATCGGCACGGCGCGCGCGCGCGCGCTGGCGAGGCCATGGGCGAGATCGAAGCGGGCATGCGCGACGACGCGGCCGCGCGGGTCGTGGCGGTCGAGCGCCGGCAGCACCGTCGCGATGAAGGCGTCGCGGCGGAACGAGCCGCCGATCGCGCCGACCGCGCGCAGCGCCCCCGGCGCCGCGGGGCCCGGGGCGGCGAGGCTCGCGTCGAACACGCAGGGCCAGAGCGCCACGTTCGCGCGCCCCGCTCCGCCGCCCGCTCCCCCGCCCGCTCCCCCGAGCGCGCGCAGCGCCTCGGCCAGCGCCGGGGTGGCCGCCAGCACCAGCCGGCAGCGCGCCATGAAGGCCGCCACCCGCGCCTCGGTGTAGTAGGCGAAGCCGGGCTGGTCCTCGGCCAGCCGGATCAGGTTGTCATCGACGAACCAGGCGTACGGCACCCCCATCGCGTCCAGCAGGTCGAGCGTGCCGGCCTCGACATGGTGGTCGAAGCCGCGCGTGATGATCACCAGCGAGGCGGCCAGCAGGCTCGGCAGGTCGCCGATCGGATCGGCCGGACGCAGGAAGCGCAGCCGATGCCGCGCGGGCGCCGGCAGCCCGTCGAAATACAGGCTGACCGAGGCATCGATCACGCCATAGACCAGGATCAGGCCGGGCTCGGTCGCCGCGCCCGCGGTCTCGCCCGCCGCGTCGAGCGGCGGGCGCGCCGCGTCGGCGCCGAACGGGTCCGCCGCTCCCTCGCCGGCCCCGCGGGGGATCGCCTCGCCGACCTCGCGGGGGATCGCTTCGCCGACCTCGCGGGGGATCACTTCGCCGCCCTCGCGGGGGATCACTTCGCCGACCTCGCGGTCGAGGCAGGCGACCAGCCCGGCCATGCACGCGGCGCGCAGCAGGCGCCAGACCCGGAACGGGTCCTCGTCGCGCCAGCCGCTCAGCGCCATCGCCTCGCCGACGCGGTCACGGCGCAGCACCGCCACGGCGTCGCAGGCCAGGCGGCGGAAGCGGATCTCCTCGATCGCGGCCGGCGGCCGCCACACCGCGTCCGGGGCGCGGATCGCGCCGAGCCCGACCGCGGCCCCCTCGGCGCGGACGCGCGCGACCAGCGCCGCCAGCCCGTCCGCGATCACGCGGGCGCCGGGGCGGACGAACGCGACGTACTCGCCGCGGCTGGCCGCCAGCGCCGCCTCGATCGTGGCGGCGTCGCCGCTGGCGGCGATGGCGGTCGCGGCGAGCTCGCCGGCGGCGGGATCGGGGCACTGGGACAGCGGCGCGGCTCCTCGGCGGCGTCGGACTCGGCGCGCGCGTTGTATCGCGCCCGCGCGGGCGTTACGATAGGCGATGGTTCCCGAAAGCCTGGTCAGACACTTAGCCGCCGATTGCGGCTCGCCGCCGGTGGTGATGTTCAACAAGTCGCACTCCGGCAGCCGGCTGCTGGCCGAGGCGCTGCGGCTGCACGGCGTGCAGATCGGCGCGGTGATCAACGAGTCGCTCGATTCGCTGCCGATGCTTGACATCGTCGAGCGCGTGGTCACCCGCTACTACCCGGATTTCTCGCCGCTCTGGACGGCGCCGTGGCCGGTGGAGCTGGTGGCGCGGCTGTGCGCGGCGACGCGGGCGCATCTCGGCGCGGGCCACGACCGCGGCGCGCCCTGGGGCTGGAAGCTGTGCGAGACCGGCTTCGCGCTGCCGGTGATCGAGGCGCTGTTTCCCGGCGCGCGCTACATCCACCTGATCCGCGACGGGCGCGACGTGGCGTTCTGCGACCATGTCGCCCCGGAGCTGCCGTTCTGGCGCAAGATCTATTTCAACACGGAGCTGATCGAGGACTGGGACGGGCGGCCGATGACGCACGCGTCGTACGAGCAGGCGAGCCATCTCTACAACGCGCGCCACTGGGCCAACAGCGTCGAGGTCGGCCGGAGCTACGGGATGATGCTGCGCGAGCGCTACCTGGAGGTGCGCTACGAGCTGCTGTGCGCGGCGTTCGAGCCGACCTTGCGCGAGATTCTCCGCTTCATCGGCCTCGCCCCGCGGCCGAGCGCCGTGGCGGCGCTGCTGCCGCGCGTGCATAGCCGCTCGGTCGGCAAATACCGCCAGGCGCCGGCGCGCAAGCGGCGCCGGGTCGAGCTGATGATCGAGCCGACCCTGTGCGCCTTCGGCTATGCCGGCGACCCAAGCGGTCCGGACTGACGCGGGTGCGCGGGCACGGGACGGGCGAGCCGTCCGGCGGGGCGCGGCCTGGCGCCGCCCGGCCGCCGCCGCTCGCGGCGCCGCTCGCGGCGCCGCTGCCGGGGCCGCGGCTCGGCTATGGCGCGGCGATGCGCCGCGGCGGCCGCGTCGGCGATCCGGGCGACCCGAGCAGCGCTCGGCTGCTGCTGCGCCGCTGCGCCGAGCTCGGCGTGCGGCTGATCGACACCGCCGACAGCTATGGCGACGGCGTGTCCGAGACGATCATCGCCGAGGCGCTGCATCCCTACCCGCCCGGGATGACGATCGCGACCAAGGCGGGGGTGCGCCGGACCGCCGCGGGCGCGGTCCGCCTGGACGGGAGCGCCGCGCATCTGCGCGCGGCCTGCGAGGGCAGCCTGCGGCGGCTGCGCCTGGAGGCGATCGAGCTGTACCAGCTGCACTGGCCGGACCCGGCGCTGCCGCTGGCCGACCAGGTGGGCACGCTCGCGGAGCTGCGGCGGGAGGGCAAGATCCGCCATGTCGGGCTGTGCAACGTCGACCTGGCCGGGCTGGTCGCGAGCGAGGCCATCGTCCCGATCGCCGCCGCGCAGGTGCCGTTCGGCCTGGCGAGCCGCGACCGGGCGGACATGCTGGACCATTGCGCGGCGCGCGGGATCGCCTTCATCGCGGCCGCGCCCCTCGCCATCCTGCGCGCGCCGGACAGCCCGCTGACCCGTCGCGCGGCCGAGCGCGCGCGCCGGCACGGCGTCACCCTGGCGCAGCTCGCGCTGGCCTGGGTGCTGCGCCAGGGGCGGCACGTGTTCGCCATTCCCGGAACGCTGTCGCCCCGCCACCTCGAGGAAAATATCCGCGCCGGGACGCTCCCGCTCGAGCTCGACGGACTATAGAGCGCGGGCGACCGGCGAGCGGAGTCGCGATGAAAGGCCGCTGCGATGGCGTTGGACGGTGCCCTCCTGGACGATGACGCCGCGGAGGACGATCCGGACGCCCTGCTCTCGCCCCGGACGCGGGTGGAGCGCTGGTCCGACACGCCGGGCTATCGCGCCATGACCGGCCGGCCGCGCGTGGCCTCGATCCTGGCGATCAAGCTCGACCATATCGGCGATTTCGTGCTCAGCCTCGATGCCCTGCTGGCGCTGCGCGCCGCCTTCCCGTCCGCCCGCCTCGAGCTCGCCTGCGCGCCCTGGAACCGCGAGCTGGCGCTCGCCTTGGGACTGTTCGACGCCGTCCATGGCGTGGCCTTCTTCGCGCCGCGCGCCGACGCGCCGCAGCCCGCGTTCAGCCCGGCCATGCTCGCGGGGCTGGCGGGACGGCGCTGGGATCTGGCGATCGACCTGCGCGTCGATGCCGACACGCGCGTGCTGCTGCGCCATCTGGAGGCGCGCTTCAAGGTCGGCTTCGACAGCCCGGCCGACGACGCGGTCCTGACGCTGTCGCTGCCCCGCCCGCGGCCCTCGGCCGAGCCGGCCAGCATCGGCGCGCACCAGTCGCTGACGATGCTGCGCCTGGTCCGCGCCGCCGCCGACCTGCTCAACCCGGCCGATACGGTGGGCGAACTGCTGCTGGCGCGGCTCCGCCCGCCGCCCGGATTCGATCTGTCGCGGGCGGCCGGGCGGTTCCTGGTCGCCTGCAACACCTCCTCCGGCCGGGCGGTCAAGAACTGGCCGCTCGAGCGCTTCACGCGGCTGATCGCCTGGCTCGCGCGCGGGCTCGACGCGGTCGTGCTGCTGCTGGGCGGCGCCGACCAGATCGAGCAGACGGCGGAGCTGCGGCGCCGCTGCGACTCGGCCAACGTGCTGTCGGCGGTCGGACAAGCGCGGCTTGACCAGGCGGCGGGGCTGATCGCGCGCGCCTCGCTGTTCATCGGCAATGACAGCGGCCTGACGCATATCGCGGCCCGGCTCGGCATCCCCGTCGTGGCGCTGTTCTCCGGCGTCGAGCCGGCCGATGTCTGGGCGCCGGCCGGCCGCCACGTCACGGTGCTGCGGGCGAGGACGCCCTGCTCGCCGTGCCATATCGTGCTGGAGCGGGACTGCGTCGGCCGGCACGCCTGCGTGCTCGACATCTCCGAGGCCGCGGTCCGCGCCGCGGTGCGCCACCACCTGTTCACCGCCACGCGCTTCTCCGAGCCCGCGCCCGCCACCCCCGCCGCGCCGCCCGGCCGGCCGGGCGGATGATCCGCCGCCTCGCCCGCTCCTGCCGCGACCTGCGCGCGCTGCCGCGGCACCTGTTCGCGGTGCTGGCGCGCATCGCGGCCGATGTGACCCGCCTGTCCGATGACGTGGCGCGGCTGGGCGAGCTGCGCCGCGAGGGGTTCTCGCGCCAGGCGGCGACGCTGGGCGACATCCAGGCCGAGATCGGCGAGTTCTGCGCCGACGCGACCGCGGCGCTGCTCGCGCTCGACCGGTCGATGGCCACGCTCACCGCGCGGTCCGACGAGGTGGCCCGCCTCGCGCGCGACCTGTCGCGCCGGATGGAGACGATCGAGCGCCGCCTGGACGGCCTGGACCGCTCGCTCGGGGAGCTGAGCGAGCTGATCGCGGCGCTGGCGGCGGCGGCGCCGCGCCAGGGTTTTCCGGGCGCGGCCGCCGCGGCCGGGCCCGGCGCGAACGCGGAGCCGCGCGTGGCGGCGTCGTGAGCGGGGGCGGCGCCGTGAGCGGGGGCGGCCAGCCTGGCGCCCCGGATCGGGCCCCAAGCGATCGGGCCCATAGCGATCGGGCGAGGTGAGATGCATCCCGGAATCTTCGCGGCCTTCGACCGGATCTGCCGGCGCCGCTTCGGCGGCGGCCGGGTGCTGGAGCTCGGCGCCGTCTCGGCGCCCGACACGCTGCTGTGCCTGCCCGCGCTCGCCGGCGCGCGCGAGCGGGTCGGCCTCAACATCCAGGCGCAGCCGCCGCTCGACGGCGCGCGCATGCTGCGCGGCGACGCCAACGCGATGGCCGAGTTCGCCACCGGCTCGTTCGACGCGGTGCTGTGCAACGCGATGCTCGAGCATGACCGCAATTTCTGGCTGACGCTGTCGGAGATCCGCCGCGTGGTCCGGCCGGGCGGCCTGGTCGCGATCGGCGTGCCCGGCTACGACCACCCGCCGCTCGGCCGCGAGCGCCGCCTGCTGCTCGGGCTGCGGCGGGTGCTGCCGCGCGCGAGCCGCCTCGCCCAGCGGGTCGAGGCGCGCATCGCCTGCTCGCCGACCCTGCTGGTGCACGACTTCCCCGGCGACTATTACCGGTTCAGCCCGCAGGCGATGCGCGAGGTGCTGCTGGCGCGGCTGGACGCGGTCGAGACCGCGACGCTGCTGATGCCGCCGCGGCTGATCGGCTCCGGCCTGCGCCCGGGCGGCGAGGGCCCGGCTTGACCGGATCCGACGGGACCGGATCCGACGGGACCGGGGCGCCGGCGGACCGGGCGGGCGGGACCGGGGCGCCGGCCACGGTCTGGTTCGATGTCGAGGACTTGTTCGAGTACGCCGCCGCCAACCGGCGGCCGAGCGGCATCCAGCGCGTCGCCATCGAGATCCTGCGCGCGCTGCGCGAGGAGGGCGGCGGGCGCGTCGGCCTGCTGCGCCACGATCCGCCGCGCGGCGGGTTCCGGCCGGTGGCGTGGGCGAGTCTGGACGGCCTGTTCGAGCGGCTGACCGGGGCGGGGCCGACCGAGGCGGGGCTGACGGCGGGCGCGTCCGCTCCCTCGCGGCGGAAATCCTCGCGGCCGCCGGGCGGCATCGCGCCGGAGCCGGCCTGGCGGCTGCGCCTGCGGCGGCTGGTCTATCGCCTGCCGCCCGAGGCGCGGCGGGACGCGCTGCGCGCGGCGCGGCTGCAAGGGCAGGCGGCGGCGGCGGCGCTGTCGCTCGCGCGCGCGCTCGCGCGTCATGCCGCGGCCCGCCTGGCCGCCCCGCTGCGGCGGCCGGGGGCCGAGGCGCCGCGCGCCGATGCCGCCTCGCCCGACCTCGCCTCGCCCGACTTCGCGTCGCCCGACTTCGCGTCGCTGGCGCGGCCGGGCGACGTGCTGGTGGTGCTCGGCGCGCCCTGGGCGGCGCCGGATTACGCGGCGATGCTGGCGCGCGCGAAAACCCGCCTCGGCGTCCGCGTCGGCCTGCTGGTGTTCGACATCATCCCGATCCGCCACCCGGAATGGTGCGACCCCGGGCTCGCGCGGCTGTTCCGCGCCTGGTTCGCGGGCGTGCTGCCGCTGGCCGACATCGTCATGGCGATCTCGCGCGCGACCGCGTCCGACGTGGCCCGCCTGGCCGCCGGGTCCGGCATCGCGCTGCCCGCGCCGGTGCTGGTGGTGCCGATGGGCAGCGGCTTCACCCTGGCCCGCGCCGCCCCGGCGCCGGCCGCCGCGCCGGCGGCCGGGGCAGCGGCGGACCCGGCGCTCGCGGGCGGCTACGTGCTGTGCGTCGGCACCATCGAGGCGCGCAAGAACCACGCGCTGCTGTTTCGCGTCTGGCGCCGGCTGCTCGACGAGCTGCCGCGCGCGCGGGTGCCGACGCTGGTGCTGGCCGGCCGGGTCGGCTGGCTGGTCGAGGACCTGATGCGGCAGCTCGACAATTGCGCCTATCTGGACGGCGCGATCCGGCTGATCGAGGACGCCGGCGACGCCGAGCTCGCCGCGCTGTATCGCGGCTGCCTGTTCACCGTGTTCCCCTCGCTGTACGAGGGCTGGGGCCTGCCGGTGACCGAGAGTTTCTCGTTCGGCAAGCCGTGCGTGACCGCCCGCGGCGGCTCGCTCGCCGAGGCGGGCGGCGCGCTCGCGCGCTATCTGGACGCCGACAGCGCGAGCGACGCGTACCGGGTGATCCGCGCCGTGATCGACGACCCGGACGGGCTGCGCGCCTGGCAGGCGGAGGTGGCGCGCGGGTTCTCGCCGGTGGCGTGGCGCGAGACGGCGGCGGCGATCCTGCGCGCCGCCGGGGGACGCTGACCGGCCGATCGCCGCCGGGGCGCGCGAGCCGGATCGCGCGGCCGCCGCGCCTGACGCGGGGGGCCTTGCCGAACGCCCGCCGGTCGGCGATCAACCACCGGGCGGGACGCCCCAGGGGAGGAGGCCATGATCATCAGCGCGCGGCGGCGGATCACCGGGCAAGCGCGGCGGCGCCCGGCCGCCGCGGCGGCGTTCGTCCGCGGCCGTGACGGCCGGCGACCAGCCCCCGCGCCGGCCGGCCGGGCGCGACCCCGCTGACCATGTCCGCGATCGTGGCGAGCCCAGAAGGCCTCATGCGACGGCACAAGACGAGCCTGCTGGTCGGTGTGCTGCTGTTCTCGCTTCAGGCCTGTTATCTGATGACGTTCTATCGAGCGGAAATCGCGCCATTCCCGCCAACATACTACGATCAGGCGGTCTATCTGAGCGAAAGCTACGCGCTCAGCTGGGACGTCCAGGGGACTGGCCTGGCGACACTGGCGCGGGCGCCGTTTCGCGGCGTCTCGGCGCAAGGCGCCCTGTTCGTGCCGGAGGGAGCGGCGCTCGATCTGTTCGCCGGCGGCGGCCGCCTCTCCCAGCTCATGCTCAATTTCGCCGCCCTCGTGCTGGCCGAGCTTGCCGTGTATGGCTGCGTCACCGCGCTGACCGGGCAGGCCGGCCTCGGCTGGGCCGCCGTGGGCCTGCTGCTGGCGCAACATTCGCTGTGGAATCCGGCGGGAGGACTCTTCGACTTCCGGATCGACTTTCTCGCGCTCTGCCTATACGGCGTCGCGATTTGCGGCGCGCTGCTGTCCGATGTCTTCGCCATTCGACGATGGACCATCGCGACCGCGCTCTGCATGGCGCTGCTCGTCCTCAACCGGTTCATCACCTCGGTCTATCTGGCCGGCCTGATGATCACGATCATCGCGCTGCTGATCGCGCTCGACCGCGGGAAGCAACGGGGCCGATCGAGCCCGCGGCTTGGCCACGCCATCCTGTGCCTGGCCGGCGTCGGCGTGATCGTGGCGCCGGTGATGTACGCGAGCCGTCAGGCGATCCATGATTATTACCTCGTCGGGCATCTGATCGGCCCGGAGAAGGCCATCCGCGCGCGCGAAGCCGGCGTGCTGGACTGGATCGGCGCGCTTGAATACTACCCCGTGTCGCTGGCGCGCGATCATCTCGGCGCGCCGTTCGGCATCGGCTGCCTCGTCATGCTGCTGGCCATGCTGGCCGCGATGGTCAGGCGGGCCGCGCCGGCCGGCGCCAGCGGGCGGCGTGCCCTGCTCGAGTTGCCGCTGGTCGTGGCGAGCATCGCCATTCCGCTCGCGATCCTGACGCTCGACGAATCGAAGTCCCCCGTGGTCGGCGGCATCACCTGCGTCCCCGTGCTGCTGCTGGTGGCGCTGGCGCCGCGCTGGCTCGGTCTGGCGGGCCCTGGACGCGGGCGCCTGTGGCATGGCGCCGGCGCGGTCATCCTGCTGCTCGGGGTGGTGGCCCAACTCGACGGCGCGACGCGCAGACCCCTCGTCGCCGAAGGCGCGGACACCCGGCAGTGGGCCGCGAGCGCCGAATGGCTTTGCCAGGACGCCCTCGAGCGACATCTGAAATCCCCCCGACTGTTCTTCGATACCATCTCCAACCCGAGCGAATTCACCGCGTTCGGGTACGAGCGGACCGGCGTTTTCACCCGGTTTCAGGAGGCGCTCGACGCGGGGATCTTCGCCTTCGACGCGGCCAAGGCCATGGCGGCGCTGCCGCTGTCGGACTACGTCATCCTGACGAGCGGACCCAAGACCGGGGTTTATCCGTTTTTCGAATCGATGGCCCGCGCCGAGCCCGGGATTCGCGCGTGGACGCGCGAGCATCTGATCGCGCGCCGGCGCTTCGAGCTGGGCGGGCGGTCGGTCGAGATCTATTCCACGCCCGTGATGGTGGTTCAGGGCGCCTCCGGCGAATGGCTGCTCGCCGCGGGCGCCTCGGTCCATCTGATCCCGGGCGAGTTCAAGCCGGGTCAGATCGTGGCGCTGCGCGGACCCGACCGCTATCGGCGGTTCATGCCGACGCAGCCCTCGGTCGCCGCGGTCGCGACCGTGGACGGGCACGGCGCGATCGCCGTTCCGGCCAGCTTTCGTCGCGACGGAGATGATTACGAAATCGACCTCGACCCCGCGCCGCTGCGGTTCGCCGGCGCCCAGGCGGTCGATATCGCGCTGACCTTCGACCGGTATTTCGTCCCCAGCGAGGCGGGCATCAACACCGATACGCGCCACCTGGTCGTGTTCGCGCCGACCGAGCTCGGGATCCGCCCGGGTTCGTGACGGCCGGTCGCGCCAGATCGCCGGCGCGGGCGGCCGATTCGCGGGACGCGCCGGCGAGCGTCTCGCCCGGACACTTGACAGGCCGGCGTCACGGCCCTGTGTTCGCGCCCGGCGTGGCGAGATCGGCGTGGCGGGATCGGGCTCCCGGCGAGCGGTCAAGGATGGGGTTGCCATGAATGTTCGACGCCGTAATAACCACGTCGCGCCGCGCCCGGTCGGCCGCGCGCGGACCCCGCGGCGAGAGCCCGCCGCCGCGGCACGCTGATTCTATCCGATCGAGGGACTGATGTACTCATTGCACCGAAGGCGCGTCTGGGTCGCGGGGCATCGCGGCCTGGTGGGGTCGGCGATCACGCGACGCCTGGCCAGCGAGGGCTGCGAGCTGCTGACCGCCGGCCGCGAGCAGCTCGATCTCTGTGACCAGTCCGCCGTCAATGCCTGGATGGCGCGCGAGCGCCCCGACACGATCGTGCTGGCGGCGGCCAAGGTCGGCGGCATCCTGGCCAATTCGACCTTGCCGGTCGATTTCCTGCACGACAACCTGATGATCGCGACCAACGTGCTGCGCGCGGCGCATCGGCTCGGCTGCGAGAAGCTGCTGCTGCTCGGCTCGTCCTGCATCTATCCCAGGCTCGCGCCGCAGCCGATCAACGAGGATTCGCTGCTGACCGGCCCGCTCGAGCCGACCAACGAATGGTACGCGCTGGCCAAGATCGCGGGCGTCAAGCTCTGCGCCGCCTACCGCCAGCAATATGGCCGCGACTTCATCTCGGCGATGCCGACCAATCTCTACGGCTTCAACGACAATTTCGACCTCAGCTCGAGCCACGTGCTGCCCGCCCTGCTGCGCAAGACGCACCAGGCCAGGCTCGAGCGGCGCGACACGGTCGAGGTCTGGGGCACGGGCACGCCAAGGCGGGAGTTCCTGCATGTCGACGACCTGGCCGACGCGCTGGTGTTCCTGCTGAAGCATTACTCGGACCCCGCGCCGATCAATGTCGGCAGCGGCGAGGAAGTGACGATCCGCGAGCTGGCCGAGCTGATCGCGGAGGTCGTGGGCTTCACCGGCCGGTTCGTGTTCGACGCCTCCAAGCCGGACGGCACGCCGCGCAAATTCCTCGACACCGGCA
>Ga0116230_10002921_pt1 | contig 16509 bp, 16 predicted proteins | sample S1TSphfallax_3_FD_88678 | JGI IMG/M metagenome (GOLD analysis project Ga0116230, IMG submission 88678) | Host-associated microbial communities from peat moss isolated from Minnesota, USA - S1T2_Fd - Sphagnum fallax MG | ecosystem: Host-associated > Plants > Peat moss > Unclassified | place...
CATCACCTCGTCCAGGATGAGCAGCGCACCATGGCGGTCACACACCGCGCGCACCGCCTGGAAGTATCCCGCCGGCGCCGGCGCCGCGCCGAGCGTCGCGCCCACCACCGGCTCGGCCAGGAAAGCCGCGACCGTATCGGGTCCCAGCCGCTGGAATTCGGCCTCCAGCTCATCCGCCAGACGCTGGACGAAGGCCGCCTCGGTCTCCTCGGGCTTCTGATGACGATAGGCGAAAGCCGGCGAGACATGGCTGAAGGCGTCGCTGAGCAGCGGCGCGTAGGCGGCGCGCCGGGCCATGTTGCCGCCCGCCGCCAGAGCGCCGAGGGTATTGCCGTGGTAGCTCTGCCGCCGCGCGATGAAGTGGCGGCGCTGCGGCTGCCCGATCTCGACGAAATACTGCCGCGCCAGCTTCAGCGCCGCTTCACAGGCCTCCGAGCCGCCCGACACGATGAAGGCGTGGGTGAGACCGCCCGGTGCGTGACCCACAAGCCGCTCCGCCAGTTCCTCGGCCGGGGCGGTGGTGAAGAACCCGCTATAGGCGAAGGCCAGCTCCCCCGCCTGCCGCTGGATGGCCGCGATGACGCGCGGATGACCATGACCGAGACAGGATACCGCCGCTCCGCCCGAGGCATCGATGATCTCGCGCCCATCGTCCGTGCGCACGATCAGGCCAGACGCGGACAAGGCCCGGGGCGGAACGTCCCGCACACCGCGATGGAGGAGATGGGTCATGCGTCACCTTGGAGTGAGACGCATCTCATAGCCCGTCGCCGCGTAAGGGTGCAGTGTGCATCATGTGCCGCGCAGGCGGCCTCATAAGAAGGAACACGGCCTATGCCCGACATCACTCTCTGGGGCTTCGACGGCTCCACGTACGTCCGCACCGTCAAGATGCTGCTCGCCGAGAAAGGCGTCACTGGCTTTACCCAGGTGCCGCTCAACGTGCTGGCGGGTGAGCCCAAGACACCGGAGCACCTGGAACGCCACCCCTTCGGCAAGGTCCCGGTCGTCGATTACGACGGGCTGCGTCTGCTCGAAACCTCGGCCATCACCCGCTACCTCAACGACAAGCTGCCCGGCCCGTCGCTGATCCCCCCGTCCCCGGAAGACCGCGCCCGGATGGACATGGCCATCGGCATCACGGACTCCTACGGCTACGGCTCGCTGCTCGGCATCGCGGGCTACCACCTGTTCCCGGACTTCATCGGTGGCCGTGACGATGCCAAGCGCGCAGCCGCGATGGACACAGCCTCGAAGGTGCTCGCCTTCGTTATGAAGACCAAGGGGGACTCCCCCTTCCTGGCGGGCGAGTTGAGTTTGGCCGACCTCTACCTGGCGCCGCCGGTCTTCTACGTGTCTCTGACACCTGATGCCGAAGAGCTATTCGCGGGCGCCGAGGGCTTCGCCGCGTGGTGGGAGCGCGTTCAGGCCTTGCCGAGCTACCAGGCAACCGTCCCCAGCTTCGGCTAGCGTGCTGGATTTGAAGTTCGCGACCAGTCCTGCGCCCGCGTCGCGAACTTCAAATTCCAAAAGTAGTCTGGAATCATATAGTTACCGTTGTGCGGGCGTCACATGCGCGGGAGCCGGCGGACGCTCCGGTTGAAGAAACCCGCCGCGGACGAACTTGTTCTTCCCACGGAGGCGCCTCTCGCGGCACCGCCACGGAAGAAGGCTAAGACGATGAATGTCATACAGACGGTCCGTGACCTGATCGGGCTCGACCCCTCGGCGCGCGCGGACCCCGACATGGCGCGTATCCTCGATGCCCTGAAGGGTCTTGCCATCAAGCCGATCGAGACATGCTCGGTCGAGGAAGCCCGCAGCCAGCCGACGCTGGCGGACGCGGCGGCCGTGGTCATGAAGGCTGACGGCCTCTCCCCCGGCATCCCTGGCGTTACGGCGCGGGATGTCACCTACCCGGGCGCCGTCGGCCCCCGTGCCGCCCGCATTTACGCGCCGGAAGGGGACGGACCCTTCCCGGTGGTGCTGTATTTCCGGGGTGGCGGTTTCGTCATTGCAAGCCTTGATGTCTATGACGCCACACCCCGCGCCATGGCCGCCAGAACGGGAGCGATCTTCGTCTCGGCCGACTACGCCATGGCACCGGAGCACAAATTCCCGGCGCCGCACGACGATGCCTTCGCGGCCTACCGCTGGGTGGTGGCGAATGCGGCGAGCTTCGGCGGCGATCCGGCCCGCATCGCCGTGATGGGGGAAAGCGCCGGCGGCAATCTGGCCCTGAATGTTGCGATCGATGCGCGCGATCACGGGCTCCCGGCACCGCTGGCGCAGGTCCTGGTTTATCCGCTCGCGAGCACGAACCTGCTGCAGGCTTCCGATTTGCAGAACGCAAATGCCAGGCCGCTGAACGTCTCGATGCTGACCTGGTTCATGGACAAGCTGCTCGCCAATCCTGGCGACATGAAAAGCCCGCTGCTGAACCTGCTGGCGGCCGATCTCCGCGATCTGCCGCCATCGACGATCATCAACGCGGGGATCGACCCGCTGGAGAGCGACGGGGAGAAGCTTGCACGCCGGCTGCGGGACGCTGGCAACCGGGTGACGAATACGATCTATCCTGGCGTGACCCACGAGTTCTTCGGACTGGCCCCGGTCGTCAAGGCGGCGGGCGAAGCGCAGGCCCTGGCGACGACCCAGCTGCAGGAGGCGTTCAGGCTGCCTTAGACCGTGATCGCCGAGCTGCCTCAGAGGGCGGCATCGATCGCACGGAGGAGCTTGGCCGAGTCGGGCGCCGTCGTGCTGGGAAACCACGTCGCGAGCTTTCCGTCGCGCCCCGTCAGGTATTTGTAGAAGTTCCAGCGGGGCCTCGCGAGGAAGCCCCCCTGGTCGCCCAGCCACCGGAACAGCGGGTGCGCCTCGGGCCCCTTCACATGAACCTTCTCCATCAGCGGGAAGGTGACGCCGTAATTGCGGTCGCAGAACTCGCCGATGGCTTCGGCCGGATCGGGCTCCTGATTGCCGAAGTCGTTGCTGGGAACACCGATCACCACCAGCCCGTTCGGCTGCTTCCCGAGTTTCGTCCAGAGGGCCTGCAGCCCCGCGTATTGCGGCGTAAAGCCGCACCTGGAGGCGGTGTTCACGATGAGCAGCGGGCGCCCTTCGAGGTCCGAGAGGGCATAGGGCTCCCCCGCCAGGGTCATCAGCCTAAAATCAAAAACGCTCCCAGCCATCGCATCCTCCAGTCGTCACCGGGGCCTCGTTTGCCCTCGCTTCACGCCGCCGCTATGGTCCGGCCCCGTTTGCGCCCACGCGCGTGCAGCGGACGGGTCGTGGGGTCTTAGTCCCATGATACATCAGAATCTTCTGCTTGAGCGCAAACCTCAAGCGGTCGCCGGAGGGGAACGTGGTCGATATTTTCGACGAGGTGGATGAGGATCTCCGGGCCGAGCGCATGGGCCGTTTCGCCCGGCGTTACGCCATCGCCTTCATAGTCTTCGGCGCGCTGCTGATCGTCGGCGTGGCTGGTTGGCAGGTCTGGCTCTGGCACCGGAACCAGGAGGATGCGAAGGCGGCCACCGCCTTCATCGCCGTGCTGGACAAGGCCGCCGAGCGGGGCTCGGCCGCCAACCGGCTGGCCATCGCCCACGAGTTCGGCGCCGTCGCGGAAAGCTCGCCGGCCGGCTATGCCGCGCTCTCCCGCCTCAACCAGGCAAGCCTCCTCGCCGATGCCGGCCAGCTTGGACAGGCGGAGACGATCTGGAATGGCCTGATGAACGACGGTTCGATCAATCCGGTGCTGCGCCAAGTGGCGACGCTGGGATGGGCCGCGCATGAGATCGACACGGCGGAGCCCTCCCTCATCCAGGCAAGGCTGGAAGTGCTTGCGGCCGAGGGCAATCCCTGGCGCCCGATCGCGTTGCAATACCTGGCCCTCCTGGATCTTCGCATTGGCCACCGGGACGACGCGGAGCGGACCCTGCAGGAGGTCGCGAACGACATCTCGACGCCGGACGACATGCGGCGGATGGCGAATGGCCTGGCCCAGGCGCTCGGCGCTCCGGCCACCACAGAATGAGCGCGCGGCACATCCACCCGGCCCCTACCCGATAAGATTCCACATGATTGGCGCCCCCCTATGAGACGCACGACGACTGCCGCGAACCGCCGCGAACCTCATGAACTGGACGAACGGCTCCGCCTGTCGCGCCGCGCCATGATCACCGCCCTGCCGCTCGCACTGGCCGGCTGCGGGTTCATCGGCGGTGACGAAACTCCGCCACTTCCCGGCAAGCGCATCGATGTGATGGCCTCGTCCAGCGCGCTCGAGGTCGACCCGACGTTGACCGAAGCGGTCACCATACCGGCGGCCGTCGCTGGGCTGGATTGGCCGCAGCAGGGCGGCAATGCCGCGCATGACCCCAGCATCTCCGCCCTGGGGCCGCAGCTGAACCAGCTTTGGAGCGCGGACTTCGGCGAGGGCACGGCGTATCGCCAGAGGATACCCTGCCCGCCAGTGGTCGCCGGCGGCGCCGTGTTCACCATGGACGCGGACGGCAATGTCAGCGCCTTCGATAGCCAGACCGGCGCCAAAATCTGGAGAGCCTCGATCCGGCCGAAGCATACGCGCGGCCTGAACGTCGGCGGCGGCATCAGTTATGACGGCGGCCACCTCTATGCCGCCACGGGTCTCAGCGAAATCATCTGCTTCGACGCGAAGAGCGGCACTATCCGCTGGCGCCAGTCTTTGGGCGTGCCAGCGCGCAGCGGCCCCACCATCGCCGGCGGCCATATCTTCGTCAGCCTCATCGACAGCTCGATGGTTGGCCTCGACGGGCAAACCGGCAAAACCCTCTGGAGCCATCAGGCCAGCAATCCCCTGACCGGCGTGCTGGGCCTGCCGGCCCCTGCGGTCGCGGGCAGCATCGTCGTCGCGGGCTTCGGCTCGGGCGATCTGCTGACCCTGAATACGGACAGCGGCGAGGTGCTGTGGACGGACAATCTGGGCGCGACCGGCACCGGCCTCTCCCAGCTCTCCGCCATCGTCGGGCTGCCGGTGATCGACCAGGGCCGCGTCTTCGTGGGCAGCCTGGGCGGCATCGTCCTGTCGCTCGACCTGCCGACCGGGCGGCGTCTGTGGGAGAAGGACTTCGCGACCGACCAGACCAGCTGGGTTGCGGGCGACTGGGTGTTCCAGCTCAGCACGGACCAGCAGCTGGCGGCGCTCTCGGCCGATACCGGGCAGGTCAAATGGGTGCGGCAGCTGCCGCCCTTCAAGAACATGAAGAAGCTCACAAGGCCGATCTACTGGTGGGGCCCGGTGCTGGCCGGCTCCAGCCTCGTGCTGGTGAGCAACAATAAGCAGCTGGCGACCGTCAGCCCGATCACGGGCGACATCACGAACATCATTCCCCTTCCCGCACCGGCGGCGGCTCCACCCATCGCGGCGGAGGGCAAGATCTTCGTCACCCTGGCGAGCGGCGACTTGCTGGCGCTCGGCTAGGGCGGCGCGCAGGGCGGCGGATGATCGTCGACAAGCGCCTCCATCTCGGTCTTCTCGCCCGCTTCAACCTGCCCATCCTGCTGGCCCTGGCGAGGGAGCTCGCCGCGGCGGCAGCACCGAGATCCCGGAACCGATCAACCCGAAGAAGGGCATCTTGATGTGACGCGGGCGGCGAGAGACCGATCCAGGCGTCTATGCTTCCGCCTGCCCCTTCCCGGCCGCTGCGCGCAACGCATCGATATTGGCGCGATAAGCCTCGGCACCGCCCTTGAAGGCCGAGGAGCCGGCCACGAAGACATTCGCACCCGCGCGAGCGGCCAGTTCAGCGCTCTCGGCCGTGATGCCCCCGTCGACCTCGATCTCCACCGGGCGATCGCCGATGAGGGCGCGCAAGCGGGTGATCTTTTCCAGCGTGAAGGGCAGAAAGCTCTGGCCGCCGAAACCGGGGTTGACCGTCATGACGAGCACGAGGTCGGCAGCGTCCAGGCTGTAGCGGACAGCCTCCTCCGATGTCGCCGGGTTGAGCGCGACGCCCGCCTTCAGGCCCAGGGCGCGGATCGCGGCCAGGGTGCGATTGAGATGCCGCAGCGCCTCGGCATGGACGGTGATGCGGTCCGCCCCAGCCTCCGCGAAGGCTTCCAGATAGCGGTCTGGCGCCTCGATCATCAGATGCGTGTCGATCGGGCTCCGGCTGACCTTCCGGACGGCGGCGATCACGCCGGGGCCGAAGCTGATATTGGGCACGAAGGCGCCATCCATCACATCCAGATGCAGCCAGTCGGCGCCCGCTGCCTCGATGGCGACGGTCTCCTCGGCAAAGCGTCCGAAATCAGCCGAGAGGATGGAGGGGGCGATGATCAAGGGGCGTGTCATGGCGCTAGACTACAGATGCCCATCGCGAAGCGACAGACCCAAGTGTCGCGAGGCGGGCGGCATGAAACATGCGTAGCGGCCCTTGCCAGGCTGACCAGCCCACGGCAGCGTACCGCCTGCAGATAGAGAGATATCCATTCGTTGATTGAAGCAGCGCCCAAGCTCTCTATTCATGATCTCAGCCACAGCTTCGGCGCCTTCAAGGCGCTGGAGCGCGTGTCGCTCGACATCAAGCCCGGCGAGTTCGTCTGCATCCTCGGTGCCTCCGGCTGCGGCAAAAGCACGCTGTTCAACGCCGTTTCCGGCCTGTTGAAGGTAACCTCCGGGCGCATCCTGCTGGATGGGCGGGATATCGCGGGCAAGCCGGGTGAGGTCGGCTACATGCTGCAGAAGGACCTGCTGCTCCCCTGGCGGACCGTGCTCGGCAATATCACCCTCGGTGCCTCCCTCACCCGGGGTGCCACGCGCGCCGACCGCCTTCATGCGGCGGAACTCGCGGCCCATTACGGCCTGGGGGACTTCCTGCGCCACTATCCGCGCGCCCTCTCGGGCGGCATGCGCCAGCGCGTGGCCCTGATGCGCACCATCGCCGCCGGGCGCGACCTGATGCTGCTGGACGAGCCCTTCGGCGCGCTCGACAGCCAGACCCGCATCGGCATGCAGCAATGGCTGCTTCAGATCTGGCGTGAACTGAACCGCACCGTGATGTTCGTGACGCACGACGTGGACGAGGCGATCTTCCTCGCCGACCGTGTCGTGGTCATGCTGCCCCGGCCCGGGCGCATCGGCTGGATTCTCGACATCGACATACCCCGCCCGCGCGCGATGGACTGTCTCACCGCGCCCGCCTTCGTCGAGACCAAACGCCAGGTCATGGACATGCTGTACAGCCAGGCCACGCTGCATGGCGTGCCGGCGCCCTCGCTGACGGTGCCGGCATGAGCGCCGAGGCACCCGCCTGGCAGGGCGCCGCGCGCCACGTCGGCCTCTGGATGCTGGCGATCGCGCTCATCTTCGCCGCCTGGAAGCTGCTGCTGGTCGTTACCGGCCTGCCGGCCTACGTGATCCCCACACCGGGCGCGGCGCTCGGCGTCATCGCCAACAATCTCGGCATGATGAAGCAGCTGAGCGGGCAGACCATCGCCGAAACCTTCTACGGCTACGTGACCGGCGCGGTCATCGGCTTCGTGCTCGCCGTGATCATGGCCCAGATCCGCATCGTGCACCGCCTGCTCTATCCGGCCCTCATCACCTCCCAGGCCGTGCCGATCGTCGCCATCGCGGCACCGCTCGTCATCATCTTCGGCTTCGGTCTCACGCCCAAGATCATCATCGTCGCCTGGATCGTCTTCTTTCCCGTCGTCGTGAACGTGCTCGACGGGCTCGCGAGCGTCGACCAGGATCAGGTGAACCTCGCCCGGCTGCTCGGCGGCACGCAGCTGCGCACCTTCATGATCGTCCGGCTGCCCGCTTGCATCGGGCCGCTGTTTTCGGGGCTCAAGATCGGCGCCTCCTATGCCGTCACCGGGGCGGTGATCGGCGAGTGGACCGCCTCATCCCATGTCGGCCTCGGCACCTATCTGCTCACGGCCAATTCGCAGATGAACACCGCAGGGGTCTATGGCGCGATGCTGCTGCTGACGGCGATCGGCATCGGGTCCTTCCTGCTCGTCCTGGTCGCCGAGCATTTCGCCACTCCCTGGCGCAGCCGGATGACGGCGCCGGGCTACTTCGGCGGCGCGGTGCCCATACCGCCGGCGCCTTCCCTCACCGCTCAACAGAAGGTCTGACATGAAGCCACTCCGTTCCATTGCGCGCCTGCTCGCCTCCACGGCCGCCGCCGCATTGATGATGCTGGCGTTGCCGGGCGCGGAAAAACCCGCGGCCGCCGCCGACCTCCAGAAGGTCCGGTTCGTCTATGACTGGGTCACCGCGGATTTCGAGCTCATCCCGACGGCGGTCGCCCAGGCGCAGGGCTTCTACAAGGACGCCGGGCTCGACGTGTCGGTGCTCTTCCCGCCGGACAACTCGACGACCATACGCATGCTGGCCAGCGGCCAGGGCGACATCGGTTACGATCCGGTCACGGACGAAATCTTCGCCGCCGCCCAGGGCATCCCCGTCATCTCGATCGCCTTCTTTTCGCAGTCGAACAATTGCGGCCTGATCGCCCGCCCGGGCGAGCCGATCGACTTCTCGACGATGAAGGGCAAGAAGATCGGCATCTTCACCGATAGCTGGACCAAGGCCATGCTGCCCTACAGCCTGAAGAAGGCGGGCGTGACGGACTCCGAGGTGCAGGAGATCATCGCGACGGATGACGACATCCCGATGCTGCTGACCAAGAAGATCGACTACGCCACCAACTGCTCCAACTACGCGCTCGCCGAGATCCTGCCGACGGTGAAGCAGATGCCGACGATGGCGCTGGGGCCGGCCGCCGGCTGGCCGAACATCCCGGTCTGGAACTACACGACGACCAAGAGCTTCGCGGCCGCTCATCCCGACGCCGTGAAGGCCTTCCTCGCCGCGACGCAGAAGGGAATGGTGTGGGCCTCCACCCATCAGGCCGAGGCCGTGGCCGAGCTGATCAAGCTCTACCCGAGCGCGGGAGCGTCCGACTACAATACGGTGGGCTGGAAGATCACCGTCCCGCTGCTGAAGGGTCCTGACGGCTACATGACGCAGTCGGACAGCCAGTGGGAGCAGATCGCCCAGTCGCTGGCCAACACCAAGCAGATCCCGGCGGTGCTGCCGGCCTCCAGCTACTACACGGACGACTATCTGAAGTGAGCGGACTGACCCCGGGCGGCCTGCGCCCTGGCGGGCCGCGCCCTGGCGGGCCGCGCCGGATCATCATCGACTGCGATCCCGGCGTGGACGATGCGGTCGCCATGCTGCTGGCCTTCGCCGCCCCCGAGGCGGTGGAGGTCGTGGCGATCACGACCGTCATCGGCAATGTGACGCTCCCGCTGACGACAGCGAACGCGCTGCGGGTCCGGGACCTCGCGGGGCGCCACGAGGTGCCGGTCCATGCCGGCTGCGCTCGCCCGATCATGGCGCCGGTGGAGCGGCGCGGCTCGGTCCATGGCGGCGACGGCCTGGGCGATATCGGGTTGCCGCCTCCGGCCTCGGCCGTGGCGCCCGGTCACGCCGTGGACGTGCTGATCGACCGCATCCGCGCCGAGCCGGGCGGGATCACGCTCTGCCCGGTGGGGCCGATGACCAATATCGCGCTGGCGCTGGTGAAGGCGCCCGACATCGCGCCGCTGATCCGCGAGATCGTCTTCATGGGCGGTGCGGCGTTCTGCCCTGGGAATTCCACCCCGGCGGCGGAATTCAACTTCATGATCGACCCGCATGCGGCGCAGATCATGCTGACCGCCGGCGTGCCGATGACCATGTTCGGCCTGGACGTGACCCATCAGGCGGTGATCACGAAGCCCTGGCTGGACCGCGTGGAGTCGAAGGCGGGGCCAATCGCCCGCGCCGCCATCGCCATGATGCGGTCCTATGGCTTCGGCGATCCCTGTCTGCACGACCCGTGCGTGATCGCCCATCTCATCGACCCCAGCCTGTTCAGCGGCGTCGAGGCCTGGGTGGAGGTGGAATGCGCCGCCCCGCTCGCGCGCGGGCAGAGCATCGCGGCGGTCAAGGAACGGCATCGGGGAGGCCGCGCACCCAACTGCCGCGTGATGACAGGGCTGGAGAATGAGCGGCTTTTCGCCTTGCTGGAGGATCGGCTCCTCCGCCTCGGCTAATGTGCGGAAGCTCTTGCGGGACTGCGACGGGCGCGCCAAACTTGACCCATGGATGGTGTCGTCAGCCTTTCCAGCGTGCGTGAGGACCGGTTCTGGGCGGTGATCGCCTCGGTCGGCCGCCATCGGCGTATTGCCGAGATCTTCCAGAGCCGGGATGCCGCCTTGGCGGACCGCGCGTGGCGCGAGCAGCAGGTGCGGGCCTACGCCTCGTTCCTGCGGAGCAGCCGCCAGCCGCCGCCGAACTACTCGGTCGAGCCGATGCGGCGGGCCGATTTGCCCAAGACCTGGCGGCCGCTGCCGGCTCTCGGGTTCCTGCGCGGGCAGTTCATCTAGGCGACGCTTTATCCGCGCCAGGCACGGGCGAACATGTGACGCAAAAGAGGTTCACATGGGTAAGCCAAACTCAAATCCGCGTCTTCCGACGGAGCGCATGGCGACCTACCGGGCGCGGATGCGCGCGGCGGGGCTTCGTCCGGTGCAAATGTGGGTGCCAGACACCCGCGCGCCGGACTTCGTGGAAAGCTGCCGCCGGCAGGCCCTTGCGATCGCGGCCCATGATCCCGGCGGCGACGCACTCATGGACTTCGTCGAGACCGTCTATGAGTGGCCCGAGGAGTAGTGCGGCGCGCCGCCGAGCGACTTGACCATGAAGACGCTGAGCGGATCGGGGCAATAGTCAGCGAAGGGGCCGCACTCCGCATAGCCGAGGCGGCCATAGAGCCGGATCGCCTCATCCGACTTCACGCCCGTCTCAAGATACATCGTTGTGGCCCCCTCGCTCGCCGCGGCGGCCTCCACCGCTTCGACGATTGCGCGCCCGACACCCTGCCCGCGCGCCTCCGCGGCCACGAACACCCGCTTCATTTCCGCGCGGCACGGCGATAGGAGACGAAATCCGCCGCACCCCACAGCCGGCCCGCCGATACGTGCCACGAAGAAACGGACATCCTGCGCGAGAAGCAGCTCAAGTGAGAGCCCATGGCGACTCTCCTGCGGGTAGAGCGCCTCTGACCGCTCATCGGCCAGGGCCAGGAGCGCCACCACCTCCGATTGATCCGGGGTCTCCCGCTCGACGCGTAATTGCTGCATCACCGGGCTGCCCCCTTTGGCCTGTTGCGGCTATATTGGCGACCGGGGCCGCCAATTAGGTCAAGCTTGACGCCTGGATCAACTATCCGCCAAGTCTAATCCGCCCAGTCTAATACGTGCTCAACGCGGGTTCGTCGTTTAGCCAACCTAATATTTTGGTTTCAGTATGAACGGTCAGACGCGAGAGGCTTGCTACCCGCCGCCCGCGCTTTGGCGCGCCATGGCGGACGCGAGCGCGACCGCGATCATCCTGGTCTCGGCACAGAGTGGCTGTGTGCTCTACACGAACCAGATGGGCCGGCTTCTCGGCAATGACAGCACGCGGCCCATCTCTCAGCTTGCAGAGCCGCTCTTGCCTGCTCCGGTTGCCGCCGCAATCGAACAGGTCCGTCAGGACGGCCAGCCCCGGACCCAGCAGAGCCTGCGCCTGCCCTCGGCTGCGGACCGTGCGGACGCCCGGTTCTGGGACATCGCTTACACGCCCATGCCTCCCGGCACGGTCGACGCACCCGCCATCCTCGTGACCGCCCACGACGTGACCCATCATGTGCTGGCGCGAGAGGCCGCCGAACAGGCGCGCGACACGCTCGACGCCCTCCTCGATCATGTCCCCGAAGGCATCACGATCGCCTACGGCCCCCAGGTTCATGTCGATCGGGTCAGCGCCGCCGGTATTGAAATGGCGCGGCGATCGAACCTCGAACTGATCGGACAGGACGCGGCCACGCATGGCAACGCCTGGGATATCTACGGCGCGGACGGGATTACGCCGATCCCGCCCGAGGAGCGGCCGATGGCGCGCGCGATCCGGACCGGCGCCGAGACACACAACGAAACCCTGATCATGCGGCGGCCGGACGGGACCAAAATCCCGCTGCTCTGCAGCGCGGGGCCGATCCGGAATAGCGGCGGCGCCGTCATCGGCGCCGTGCTCTGCTGGCGGGACGTGACGGAAATGGTCGCGGCACAGACCGCGCTCGCCGCGAACGAAAGCCGCCAACGCGCGATCCTGCAGCAAATCCCGGCCGCCATCTTCATCATCGAATCCGCTGATGGCAGGCCGACCTTCCAGAACGACCGGCTCGACAGGGTTCTGGCCAATCCCAGGCTAGGTCTCGAAGAGGCGCGCGAAACCCTGCGCGGCTGGGCGCTGCATGAGGATGGAACGCCCTACCGGATGGAGGAATACCCGAGCCGCCGCGCCTTCTCGCACGGGGAGATGATCGAGGCCGAGCCGATGATCTATCGACGGCCCGACGGGGAGACGGTCCAGCTCGAAATGTACGCCGGCCCGATCCGTGACACCGGGGGCGAAATCGTCGCGGCCGTCGCCATCGTCAACGACGTGACCGAGCGGAAGCGGCAGGAAGCGGCGCTGCTGGAAAGCGAGGCTCGCTTCCGGGTCGCGATCGAGGCGGGCGGGCTCGCCACCTGGGAGATCGATCTCGTCCAGGGCAGAACTCAAATCGACGCCGCCTTCGCAAAGATGCTCGGGCTGCCCCAGGAAATCTTTGAGGGCAGCCGGGCCGAGGGTCGCGCTCTCGTTCACCCCGACGACCTGCCCGACGTTCAGCACGCCTTGGAAACGGCCATCGGCGCGAGAGGCCTGTTCCACGCCGAGTTTCGCAGCATCACAGCAGGCGGCGGTATCATCTGGCTCGCGAGCCATGGCCGGGTTGTCCTCAATGCGGCGGGAAACCCGTTGCGGGTCGCGGGCGTGGTGCGCGACGTGACCGCGCGCCGCAACCGGGAGGATGCCCTGCGCGAAGCCGTCGCGGCGCGCGAGTTGCTCCTCCGCGAGGCCGACCACCGGATCAAGAACTCGCTCCAGCTCGTCTGCAGCATCCTGGCCCTGCAGCGGACGCGGCTCGCCACGCCGGACCTTCGCAGCGTGCTGGACGACGCCATCTCCCGCGTCCTGGCGGTGGCGGAAGCGCATCGCGCGCTGCACCAGAGCACGGACCTGCGCACGGTGGATTTCGGCACCATGCTGAGCGACCTCTGCCGGCACGCGGCGACGCTCAGCCCCGCGATCGCCTTCGCCTGCGATTGCCCCATGCCGATCGACCTCGATACCGAACGGGCCATTCCCCTCGGCCTCATCGTCAGTGAAGTGCTCACCAACGCGGCGAAATACGCCTACGGGCCGGAAGGCGGACCTGTCGTGCTGTCCGCCGTCGCCACTGCGGGCCTGATCACCCTCACCGTTGCGGATCAGGGCCGTGGCATACCGGCCGGCGCCGCGAGCGGCCAGGGCATCGGCTCCCGCATCATCGCCTCGATCGCGAGGCAGATCGGCGCCACCGTCGCGACTGGCTCCGGCCCCGGCGGCACCGTGGTCACGCTGACGTTTGCGCGGCAGCAGGAGATCAGCCAGCCCAGCGCACTGCCCTGATGACCGGGCTACGGCCCGGGAAGACCGGCAGCATATTTTTCGCGATCAGATTGTCGACGCCGAGGCTGCGTCCCGCCTGCGCGGCGGCGAACATGCCAGGGGCGTATTGACCATGCATCGTCATTCGCCGGAAGCGTGCGGAAGGTTACGTCGCCGCCGACATCCGCCCGGCGAGCGGTTTCGTTTCAGCACGAGATAGAAAGCGCTTCTTTCTGCTCGGCGAGAGACGACGCCAGCGCCATCAAGCCTTCAGACGCATCCTCGCGGCCGAGCCCAAGCCGCAAACGGTCGCATGGCACCGGCGCCAGAGGTGACGCCCAGAGGGTCGAGGGCAGAACCAGCACGCCCGTCTCGCGTACCAGCGACACCGCGAAGGCCTCGGCCGAACCCGCGCCGCAATAGCGCGGGAAGGCGAAGACGGTCGCGGTATCGACATCCTCGAAGACATCCGGATGACGAGACAACACAGCACGCAGCCGTGCGACGTTCGTGCGTGCGATCGCCCGGTTGCGCGCCAGAATGTCCGCCTCGGCGCGGAGCGCGATGTGCGCCAGGACCTCGCTCGTCACGGCGAGGCAACTGGACAAGGCGCTTTTGGCGACGAGCACCCGCGCGAGCAGCGCCCGGTCGCGGCAGGCCACCCAGCCGACGCGCAGACCGGGAAGGCCGAAGGCCTTGGAAAGAGCGTCGATCGAGATGCCGCGCTCGTAGAGATCGGCAAGCGGCGGCGGCGCCGCGCCCTCCCCGCTCAGCCGGTAGACCTCGTCATTCACCAGCCAGATGCCGTGCCGGCGGCACAGGTGGCAGGGCGCCGAGCGTCGCCGCATCCAAGGCGGCGCCCGTGGGGCTGTTGGGAAAATTCATCATGATCACCCGGGTCTCGGGTCTCACCGCCGCTTCGATCCGGTCGAGGTCGAGATGCCAGCCGTCATCGTCTTCCGTCAAGGCAACGCCGGTCGCGGCACAGATGGCGGTCACGGCGCGCTCGGACGGCTGGTAGATCGGCAGCACCACGATGGCGTGGTCGTCGGGCGCCAGCAGCGCGCGCATGACGCAGGTCAGGCTCTCCTGCGCACCAGCGCAGCAGGAAACGTCATCCGCCTCCAGGCCCCGATGCCGGGCCGCGATCGCCGCCCGCAGCCACACCGCGCCGTGCGGCTCGGCGTAACCCATGCCGAGCCCCCGCCAGCGCTCGGTATCCTCGGCCCCCGCCATCGCCAGCAGGTCCGGCAGCGTGCTGGTCTCGGAGACAGAGGCGGAGAGATCGTGCCGAACCCATCCATGCCACCGCGCCAGGAAAGCCCCCAGCGCGAACTCGTCCCTCACGAACGCGCCGCCGCGACGCGCAGGAAGGTGGAGACGATCTTCGTGCTGGCGCGCATCGTGCCGCGCAACGAACCGGCGACCTTGGACTGCCCGGCCGCGCGGCAGCGATACGGCATCGGCACTTCGAGAATGCGCAGCCGCGCGCGGGCGGCTTTCATCTGCATCTCGATATTCCAGCCATAGGTCATCTCGCGCATCTGCAGGCGCGCGAGCGCCGCGCGGTCGATCGCCCGGAATGCGCACATGTCGCTGTAGCCGACGCCATAGAGCGTCCCCATGCCGAGCCCCGCGAGACGGCCCGCCATGACCTGATGCCAGAGCATCGAGCCGGGCTCGCGTGCGCCCCTCGTGCGGGAGGCGAGGACGAAATCCTGGCGGCCCTCCACCACCGGCCCAGCGATACGGGCGATGAGGTCGCCACGGTCAGCGCCGTCGCCGTCGAGAAAGACGATGACGCGGCAGGCAGGATCGGCCGCCGCCGCACCCATGGCGCAGGCCCGGCCATAGCCCCGCCCGGTGTCGAGCACCCGCGCGCCGGCCGCGATCGCGATCGCCTGGGTGCCGTCCGTGCTGCCGCTATCGGCGATGATGATGTCGGCGGCGAACTCCGGCGGGATTTCGCGGATCACGTCGCCGATCGTGCCGGCCTCGTTCAGCGTGGGGATGACGACGGCTACAGGCTCCATCGCAGCCCGCAATTCTGGCAGGGGGCGGGCGGCGCCTCCGACATCAACGAGGAGCGGAAATCGCGGTAGGCGGGGCTGTTCCAGATCTCGCGCAGGCTGCTCTGGGTCGCGTCGCCCAGCGTGTAGTTGCTGTAGCCGCGCACCGAGAAGGGCGCGATGCAGCAGGGCAGCGCGCGGCCATGGGCGGTGAAATACATCAGCGACCAGGGTCGCCGGCAGGTCGCCCAGGGCGTGTCCTCCGCCTGCCGCTTGAGGCTGAGCCCGGGCTCGGTCGCACCCGAGGCGTCCAGCGTCACGCCGAGCGTGGCACCGATCGCCTGGGCCGCTTCGATCGCCGCCTGTTCCTGCGCCTGCGTCGCCTCGAAGAGCGAGCTTTCGGCGCGCGCCATGCCGTAGCCCGTCTCATCGAAGACGAGGCGCTGGAGATGGACCTCCGCCACGCCCATCGCGGCCGAGAGGCGCACGAAGTCGGGCAGCTGGTCGATGGTCTCGCGGAGGCCGGTGAGCCAGAGAGAGACGCGCGGCGTGGTGGCGCCGACCTGCTTCTGGTAGGCGATGAACTTGCCCACGTCACGGACGATGCGGTTGAAGTAGTCCTTGCCGCGCACCTTGAGGTAGGTCTCGCGATCGGCGGCGTCGAGCGAGACGCGCAACTCGTCGAGCCCGGTGTCGATCAGCTCCTGGAACCGCTTCGGCTGCATCAGGGTGCCGTTGGTGTTGAACAGCACGTAGGTGCCGCGATCCTTGAGGTAGCGGATCATCTGCGGGAGGTGCTTGACCAACATCGGCTCGCCGACGCCATGCAGCACCACGCGCGCGACGTTCGGAACCTGGTCAACGATCTTAGTGAACAGCTCCCAGCTCATGTCGGCGGGGGGTTCCAGCGCCTCGAAGGTACGCGGGCATGTCTCGCAGAGC
>Ga0116230_10002922_pt1 | contig 16508 bp, 8 predicted proteins | sample S1TSphfallax_3_FD_88678 | JGI IMG/M metagenome (GOLD analysis project Ga0116230, IMG submission 88678) | Host-associated microbial communities from peat moss isolated from Minnesota, USA - S1T2_Fd - Sphagnum fallax MG | ecosystem: Host-associated > Plants > Peat moss > Unclassified | place: USA...
AAGAAAGAAAGAAAGAAAGAAAAAAAGAGTCTCAGCTTGCTTCAAAGTTTATGACTCCATTGCCCCCCTGGCAAGAAGAGCAAGTAGGAAAATAACTTCTTACAACTTGTCTTTGTATTGAAATTTTTGATTTCAAAGTCAGCTTCAGCCTTCTTCCTCCTCCTTTCTTTTGCCATCAGAGTCTTTGAATCGGAGCTTTCGTGTCCATTGTTAGTTAAACGTTGTGATGCTAGGGTTTTAATCCCACGAGGTTCTGGCTGGCGATGAAGGTTAGACAACCTTAATGAGGTAGAGTTTTTATTGGAACAAACTTGAACACTGTGAAGTGCACTTTCTTTGTAGAGTGCAGTGGTCTGGTGAATAATTTTTTGTCTTCGGGATTTTTTCTATGTTGGTGGGCATGTGCAGGTATGTGATCTCTTTTGTGGTCGGGGCACAGAAACGGAAAATTGGGCACAAGCTGAAGTTGGGAAGTATGTTGGTGTGGGTAATGTCCTCTCACTTGCTACTCTAGAGGGATCATATGAGTGTGTTGTGTTGAGTGTGGTTGTTGTGGCACACATCTTTTTGGCTGCAACTGCTCAGTCAAAACCCTAATATTATATGCTCACTCTGTGCACATTGGATTATGTGTACCTATTTAGATTTATCAGCATCAGCATTGGAGGAAGCAAGAGAGCAATGGGAGAAGCAAGGGCAACCCTTTCCTGCCACATTCTGCGAGCTCGATCCCTGCATGGTCTTTTTTCCCTCTATCCTCACAGTATTGAAACCTTTGCTCCAGTAGATGATTAGCTTTGCTCTCAGAGTCTTGTCAAGTTGTGTTTTGCATATTGGTGACAACATTTTGCTGTGTCATGAGGCAGGCAGATCTGGAGTCTCACTTGAAGAATACAGGAATTCCAGCTGACATTGTATGTTGCCTTTCTCACCTACAGGTACTAATATGTAAATGCTCTCAAAAAGCTGGCAATTGAAAACTTCATGCAACTGTTGATGAGATCTGTGTTATCAATTGTGTCTCGATCAGTGAAGATCAAGAAGTTTCTGTAGAGGTCTATTATACTCATGGGCGCACACTGCAAAATTTATCCTGTCCTTGAGAAGTTTTGAAAAGTAGTTTTGAGATTCGGATGACAGGATTGTTTTACAAGTGAAGATACGGTGCAACGCTTGCTCAAGAATGTGTCATCACTTCTCAAGCCAGGTGGATACTTCTTTGGAGCAACACCTGATTCATCCACTATCTGGTCTGCCCCAACCACATTGCTGATGATGTAACTATCTTTATTAATTTGTCAAATCCTTCAACATTCTAACGCTCCAGTGAATGAAAATTCAGGTACAAATACCAGAAAGCAGTGGAAGGAGCAATTAAAGCTGGATCACTTCGAGTGAATGGGACACTCCCACGTGTGCGCACAGATCTCTATAGTATCAGTTTTGAGGATGACCGGTAGGCTATGTGGTTGCATCTTATTGCCCCCATGTTGATTGCTTGAACACCCACAAAAGTTGCAGACTTTCATTTCAGCTTGATTGTCATTCAGGTTTCACAATTATGGGTCAAAGTACCAGCTGCGTTTTGTGGATGATGGGCTGCCAGTCCAGTCACAGCTCTTGGTTCATTTCCCAAGCCTGATCAGGTTTCACTGTCATCCTCCATTCTTTTTATCTTTTTGAATGAAGGGCAACAGATAGTGTTCTATGAACCATTAGAATTCTAACAGACTGACAAAAAGGGTATCCTTATGCTAGGGAGCTAAGGATATCATGATGAAGGTGATGGTCTGATACATGATGTAAGGTACCTTACATGTTGTGGTATGTGTGGAGTTTCTCTCCACAATCAATAGTATGCTAGGGAGTTCATTTGGATTTCTGTACCGGGTGTTGTGGCAGGCTTGCTGAGGAGGCAGGGTTGGAATATTTAGAGATACAGAACCTGACCGAATTCTATGAAGATTACAGGTATGTCATTTTCAGCCTCTGACAATTACAGGCATGTATGTTTTAAGCCTTTTTAGGGTCCTGATTGCAGGCAAGAGTATGGCAGCTCTGAAGTTAAGGTTTGACTATTGCATCCAGAGATTTTTGACTAAGCAAGTAACAGTCTGTCTCCTGGTGGCTATGGTGTGGGTTTTTTTTGTGCATCACAGAGTTCCCTTTGCAGATGTTTTAAAGAGCAGCTGTGATGCTAAAGGCACCCCATTAGTGGATGGGAACAACCGGCTTTCTGGTTTTGCTCAAGATGTGCTTGGTAAGTGTCTTTCTCATGCTCTTTTATTCTCTCCTTCATGTGTGTTTGTTTATGAAAATGGTTCTCCCATTGTTTGGATCTCTTCAGAGATCACTTGTCAACTTGGGATGTTTCTTGGAAGTCTGAGAAACACCTTCCAAAGGTATGCTCATTTAGTGTTGCACTTCCAACACAATGACAGTGTCGACTGTCAATGTACTGAGTTGACCCTTGCCATTGATGCTGCTTGACTTCGGGCTTATAGCAGTGGCTACACCTGAAGTGGTTTTTAGAAGGACTGAGAGTTACTGAGTTAAAGACACTTCAAAGATTTGTCTTCGAAATTTGTGCAGGTCTTTACACCACATTCATCTTCAGAAAGACCAGTACTCCTCAAAGTCTCAACTCAATGCAGGTACCACCCCCCAAGTCAGTGGCAGAGGCTGATGTAATTATGAGCAAGCACTCCATATTTGCCTGTGATGTTGAAACCCAAACCTTGGAACGGAAAGGACCAATTTCAAAGAAACAACGTGTACAGGCATCTGATATGGCTTTTGTGAATAATGGACAAAGTGGATCAAGGCCAAGCTCTGGTTCTGGAATGGAAGAAAGCTTAGCACAGCAGGATGGTGCAAGGTGCTCTGGAAATCAGCAAAGCAAAACTACAGCTGCTACCACTACAGGTCGACTTGGCGGACGAGATGGTCACAGGAGAGAGGATGATCTAAAAAATGTACAAGATACCTTGACGCAAAAACGAACATTGCGATCTGCTTTCACACTTGCTTCTTCAGGTAGTGATGCAATGCACTCTTCAGGGGAAGCAGGGGTATCCTCTATGAGCGATCATAAACAAATGGGAGCCCCATTATTCAATAGAGAGACAGAAGCAGATTTGCCTCAGACAGGTGGTGAGCAGAACCATCATAGCCGGGCATCGTCTGCTACACAAGGAAGTGAAGGGGTGGCTGAGAATACCCAGCCATGGTCAAGTCAAGGTTATGGTAATGAGAGAGATGGTTCTGGGGCTTCATTCCAACCTCAAAGCTCCAAATCAAGACATTTAAGACAGTCTGACAGGTCCCTCAGTATGGAAAGGCTCAGGGTTCATGCATCAAAGGGTAGTCATCACAATGATGATCCTGGATTATCTGCTTCAAGTCCTCCGAGAATGGACACTCGAGAAACAAGAAATGCATCAGTTCGAGGAGGCACGTACAAAGATTTTAAAGATCCAATCACAGCAAGAGGAGGAACAAACACATCAATGTTTGAGGGGGAAGGTTCGCAGGTGTCTTTGCAAAGTAAATGGGAGACAATAGCTACCCCTACAAAGAAGGGGAAATATGATAGCAAGACAAGAAATAGATAATGATAGGACCAGGTGCTCAAGGATGTAGAGTTGTCATCATGGCGGTGGCGATGGTTGTCTGAAAATTTTCAAACCATGTGTATGTAAGAAAAAATGTAAACATCTTTCTCTGTATTTTCAACATCTTTTCTCCCTCTTTTTTCTTACTCTTTTCTTCAATTTCTTGCTTTTTTTCCTTCATTTTTCTTTTTGTCATCCCTTTTCACATTGGGTTTTTTTCATCTTCTCCTTCTCTTTTCAAATTGCTGAGCTAGTCATGGCTGAGTTTTCTCATTACTTCTGGTGTCATGACAGGAACTCTGACATTGACCTCCACCCACTCGCAGGAGCTGATGAAGTCAGTGGGGATACTATGGTATCTGGTCAATACCACACGTGGGCAAAGAGTCTCATGCAATTGGTGTTTGTTGTGAGAGATTTGGGTGTTGCCTGCTGACTCTGCGAGGGGTGGAATTGCTGCATTGAGCAGCCACGCTAGATTGCCCCCGAACCAGAGGGGGACTACATCAAGTGGGGCAGCAAGACTGATTGACTCAGATTTTCACACACCTTCATTTCCTCCTGTCAAAGAAAAAGAGACAAAAGTCACTCAGGGCTTCCCTGGAGTGTCTATTGAGTTGGAATCTTCCTGCCAACAGCAGCAACCACCTCCAAAAGTTTGTTGGAGAAGGGTTTCTAGTCTCTATCCCAAGTCCGACACCCCTCCAATAGAAGATCAAAAGAGTGGTAATAGAAGCAGGTCTCTCATGGAGTATTGCTTCTGGAAATCATTGCAGACCTCCACAGGCACTGCCAAGACATGGTGCTTGTAGTTGCTCTTGGGCAAGAGAGTCCACTTGGTAGGAACTAGGAACCCTGGCCTCAAAATTCTCACTAAATGGGTGAAAGCAAGCGTTTATCCCTTTTTCAAATGCTTGTCATGAAGACCAAAAGGTTTTGTGAAGTTCAATTTCCTGAAGAGCACAAGGCCAAGTAGACAATTTCCAGTCATTCTGGTCACAAATGTGGCAAGCTCCAAATCACTTTCTCTAAACTGGAAGCCACATGTAGCAGCATCCTTTGGCTCTGAATGTGAAGAAAGCCCTGGACTACCCCATGTGGATCCTATTCATGCTTGGTGGCTCAGCCAACTCATGCAGACCAAGGCTCTACTGGTGGACAGAGCAGGACTGTGCTATTCATAGATTGTTCAGAGCATCACAAAACAAAAATGTTCTACCCTGGGTGGCACACCTTGATGGATGAAGACATCACAAAATGTTCTGTTCTAACCTGGAAGTCAGGCCATGATGGAGGACATCACAAAACCTACCAAACACTGTCATTTTGCCTCAAATGGACGAAGGTGAGGTTGAATTGGAACTGATCTATATCAGACTCCCAAACTAGTGTACCCAGTGTAGACCAGTAGATCATCAGGTGTGGTGTGGTTTTGTGCTTCACAAAACCATGATCAAGGGTGGAAGATCACTAGCAGGCCTTCCACACTGAAATAAAAGTGCACTGGGGTGAGTCAAGTTCTTAATTAGCTGTGGATCTTCACCATTTTTCAATTTCTCTAATTCACTTGCAATATTGTTCATCTAACTTATGAAATTTGTGATATCAAAATTGGTGGGGTTTCAATAATCTATATATTAAGATAGGCATGTGTTTGTTTGTTTGTTTTTCTTGGATGTTATCATGCCAGAACCCTTCCAAACCATGCCCCCCCCCCACTCTGCTTTTGGTACTGCTGGAAAGCTCTTGACAAGGTGGTGTGCAAGTTAGTTCACAATTTTTGAACAAACAAAGCAAAAGTGATTGAATTTAGAGTGATTTTCATTGCTGAAAGTTAAGTTAAACTAAAAGTTCCCTAAGAATCACTAGGGGCCTTCATAAATAGTAGTACTTTTTTCTAGGTGGAATTTGGCTTTTGGGGCATTTACTTAGCTGATGAGTAAACTCAATCCCAAGTTGCAGTGTCAAGAATTTTGTATCACATGGGGAGGTGGCAACCAATTATGCATGGGATTGGGAACTTGATTTCAAGTTGTATGATGTAATGTTTCTTCACATGGCATGTGCACTCATGTTAAAGCTCTTTCACAACTTGCTAACCACATGAACTTTCATAATTGAAGGTGAAGTCAAGGTGCAAACAAGGATTGCTAGGTCACAAGTTTTTGAAAACTGACTAAAATCACCCTCGCAACCAATATCCATCCAACCATAAAAGCAATTGATTAGAAAACATTGGATCAACTTGCACCTTGACAAGGTCTGTATTTAATTGCCTAGTGTTAGTGGTGAATTCATAAGTGGGTGTTAGGTTAGTGGTTGATTAATGGAGGCTAGTGGTGTTAGGTTTTAATATTTTTATTTTCCTAACATTAGGTGTGCACAAACCATAAAACTATAAATAGAAATATCTTTGACTATATTTTCAAATACATTTCAAGAAAATGTATTTTCTTTAACTTTTGTGGGGTTATAAATTTTCTAAATTTTATTAAGTTTAATCAATCATTTTGAATTGATGTTACTTTTAGATATTCAAATGACCTCCCCAATGAGTGCAAATGCAAACATGATGTATAACATCTAGTTTTGTATCAACCATTTCAGGCTTTGTATTTGAAGTTAAATATCAAAAACAAACACAGAGCAGGATAAGGGATTATTTCAATATTAATGGCAAATAATGCCATTAAAACAGACAATTTAGTTGGAATGGCACTGAAAAACCATTTTTGTCCAAAATTATCTCCAAAAACATTGGTCAAGGTGCAAAAATTCACCCCAAGAAAAATGTTGATGAAGTTATTAGTCCGAACTTAATGATAATGATAATAATACATTAAGCAGTACCTCAAATGGATTTGCTCATTTGTAGTTAGCAAGGCATGCCATTGATCTTGGGTGAAATTTTTTAATTACTGATTTATATATTTAGCAAAAGATGAGATTTGCTTAGTTCACTAGAAAATAAACCCCATCTCAATAACAATGCTTTAAAAATGTAACTTTTGATTCAATGAAATAAGAGAGTATGCATAAATACTTGTAGTTAGTGCTTTTTTGAAGGACCCTTATTCAACCCTTAGATGTTTTTTAAAAATTATTTAGAATGAAGGGTGGTTATACAGGTTTTAATGCACAATTATGAGTGAGCATTTGCTAGTATAAGTTTTTTCTTAAAGCCAAGACCAAAAAGAAAACCTCAAGGGTTCTCCCTTTGGATTTGTTAGGTACCTACTCATGTGTTGGGAGGGAATTATTTTTCGACCTATTTATAGTTGTGATGAATGTCAATATCTACCCTCATTTTGTTGTGGGTTTCACTACTCTTTACCTAAAGGCCTAACAAATATCACACTTCTTTTGAAGCCCCCAACTAACTATGGATTTTCAAGGGGTGTTAAAAGGCAATGAAGGTTTCAATACATGATACATCACCGTACATGCCATCTTTTTTTTGGTCATCTTTCAACTTGGACCATGTGAATCAAGTTGAACAGGGTCCGAGTTGAAAGTTGGGAATCAAAACTAGAACTGAAAGGCATTGAGGAGAGGCATTTGTTCAATCTCAAACAGTAGAGATGTGGGTAGTAGGGCCATTGGGTGTTGCAGATCCATTTCTGGGAAAGGGAGTTTTGGACCTTATTTAATGGATTCAAGAGCTGACAAGTAGATATATAAATGATTGGGTAGATTTTCAAGTAGCCAACCACTTTGGAGATATTGCTGGACATGGAAGCAGAAGGTGGTCATAGCCTTAGGCACTTCAACTCTAAATACAGGAGGAATTACGTCTGGAAATAGAATTTAGGGCTTAGGATTTATGATATCAGCACATGGTGTCAAGTTAAATTTGTCTGTGTATACATAGCCTCTGCATAAGTTTACAACCAACTCAAAAGTAAACATCCAGGGATGAAAAAAGGAAAAATGAAATTGTATCCGCTATTTTCAGCCAGAAATACAATTTAACATCCATTTGCACATGTGAAGCACTGGGCAGAAATAGGGCACCTTATTACACAGAATTTTCCCTTAGCAGAGAGCCTGCAGGAATGGGTGTTTCATTTTCTCTGCAGGCGTTTCGTTTTCTGAAATGTGAAAACTAAAATGTAATAATGTTATCCCTGAAGTAAGACAAACACAGCACCAGAATATGGAATACCAAATGCTCACTTATTTTGACAAGTTGACTTTCCTCGGTTTACTAGTTCCTCAATTAGTTGTTTTCTATTTGTCAAGTCCACTTTGCCAAAATGCTAAGTTCCCATTTTTACATTCCCAAATCCTCAACTCCACATTACCAAATTGTAAATTACACAATGTGAGTGTTACTTTGCCAATTTGTCGAGTTCACTTCATTTTCAGGCTGCCCAAATTTGTTTCAGATTGGTCTGCCCAAAAAATTTACTATTTTGCCCAATGCTTAAAATTCATTCCTTGACTACCTTAAAAAAAAATTGTGAGTTTTCTTTTTCTGCCCTATGGTACTTACATCCTATTCACAAGGCTACCTACCCACTACCTAGGTTACCTACCTAACAACCCATTTAGGTTGCCTACCTTCGACCTCCCTACCTGATTTGTACCTACCTCTTACATACCTACCCATCTAACTCCTATGTACGAATCTACCCACCTAGTTACTTAACCCCACATTGCCAATTTCCATATTTACAAGTGCACATTGTCAAGTTTCCAACTTTTCAAATGCACATTGCCAAATTTCCAAGTTTACAAGTTTTCAAGTGCACATTGTCAAATTTCCAAGTTTTCAAGTGCACATTGTTAAGTTTACAAGTTAAAAAGTGCACATTGCCAAGTTTACACATGCATGTTGTCAAGTTTTCAAGTTCACATGTGCATGTTGCCAAGTTCACACATGCACATTGTTAGGTTTTCAAGTTCACATGTGCACATTGCCAAGTTTACACATGCACATTGTCAAGTCCACATGTGCACATGTTTGAATGTACGTGTGCACATTGCCAAGTTTGCACATTTTCCAAGTTTACAAGTGCACATTTATACCCTTTCCAAGTTTAAAAGTGCACATTGTCCAATTTACATAAAGCATTGCCAAGTTTCCAACTTTGCAAGTTTACATGTGCACATTGCCAAATTTCCAAATTTACATATGCACATCATTAAGTGTGCAAGTTTACAAGTGCACATTATCAAGTTTCCAAGTTTATGGGTGTAAATTGACATTTTTTTTGCAAGTGCACAAATTGACAAGTTTACAAGTGTGCACCTTTTATATATATATATATATATTATTAAACTTTTATTAGGATTATCGTTTTTAGGTTGACCTAAGATAATCTAGGCCTTTTCAAGGTAAACTTAAATTAACCTAGTATAACCTAAGGCTACTTAGGCTAAACTAACCCAAAATTGGCTAAATTTGGTTTGATTAGCCTTACTTATGCTAAATTATAATACATTTGGCTACTTAAGCTAAAGTTGGTTAAAATAGGCTACTTATGGCTAAAGTATGTCTTTAGGGCTAAACTAAATCACTTGGCAAAATTAAGCTACTTGAGTTAAATTTGGCTAAACTAAACTAAGTTAAACTAAGCTAAAGTTGAGTAAAATTAGCTAGGCTAAACTAAATTAAATTAAATGCGGTGAAACTAAACTAAACTAGGTTAAACTAAGCTAAAGTTGGCGAACTAAGCTACTTAGGTTACATTATGCTTACTTGGGTTTAACTTGGTGAAATTAAATTCCATATGTTAAATTAAACAAAATTATGTTGTTGGGAAAAAAAATATGTTAAATTTGGTTAAATTAAATTGCTTAAGCTAAACTAAAATATTGAGGTTTTCAACTTGGTTAAACTAAGTTACTTAGTTTAATATAAGCTAAATTGAACTATCTAAGCAAAACAAAGTTTATTTATTTTAAACTTGGCTAAACTATGCTATTTAGGTTAAACGAGGATTAAACTAAACTAATATTGGGTAAAGATGGCTATACCAAGCTACTTAAGCTAAATTTGGCCACTTTGTTTAAACTTGCTTCAAGTAAGCTACATAGGTTCAACTATATGAAAGTAAGTTATTTTGACCAAACTTCATTAAACTTGATTAAATTTAGCTAAATTCTGTTAAATTTCATTAAAGTATGCTACTTGGGCTAACCTAGGCTAAATTAGCTAGTTACAATAAAATTGACTAAATTCCTTTTTAAACTAGGTTAAACTTGATTAAACCAAGCTAAACTTGGTTAAATTAGGTTTAAACTAGCTAGCTAGCACAAGAAGAAATCTTGTCCCTTTTCACCTTCACACATTGTGATTACTATTCTATTTAATAACATTTCAACTACATTCGGCCATCTTAAGTTTGCAAGTGGCTTGTTGTACTAATCAATGGGCAATATTGTTCATAATTGTTACATTCATTATGTTGTTCATTTATGAGTATAATTTGGACCCTGTTTTGTTTTTTAATATGGTAAATACAAAAAAAAAGTCTTATGTTCTGATTTAAATTTGAACTAAAACATACCATTAAATTAATATTATAAAATGTGTTAATTCAAATATACTCATGTTTAGTTTCACATTTCAAATCCGGTCATGAAGGTATGAGAAAAACATCAAAACATCAAATCTAGTTGTGGAATTGAAACTTTTCCAAAAAAAAATGTTCTTGTTTCATATTCCCACAAAACTCAATGTTCTACCATCTCCTCTCATTCTTCCAAGATATAACCATCTAAAAAAAAATTGTCCTATGATCTATTCAAATTCAAATGGTGACAAAAATCATGTATCTAATTAGTAATTCCTAAAATAATAACTAGGTAAATAAAAATATAATAACTAATTATTACCATGAATAATTACTCCCTTAACATTACCCCAGTCGTACTCTGAATTACATTTCGAAATTTTGGATCAAAATATGTTAAGAATGTTAAATTTGATGTTATTTTTTATCCTATGAATAAAAAATGTGATGTTAATCTATTTGTACTATAGTTTGATTTGTTTGTGCCTGTTGTACTTCAAATTGAACCAATGTCTAATTCTTTGTTATATGTAGAGTTTGTTGTTGCTTTTCTTATGTTTTTGTTGATAGTTGTGCAATTTTTGATGATGTGTTATTGTCTACTCATGTGATTACAACTCTAATGTCATTTATGGTTGTTGTTATGATTACAAATCTGATGTAATCTAAATCTACTCATGTTATTGCAGCTTTGACGCAACTTGTAATTACTGATGTGATTGCAAATATGATGTAATATGAATTTATTCCTATCGTTGCAACTTTGATATAATTTAAATCTACTCCTATTGCTATATCTCTGATGCAAACTCAATATGATCCTGCTAAACTTCATGAGTTCTATGTTCTTTAATTTGTATTTGCTCCCCTATTTTTGTGGTTGCAAATGCATACTCCTGAAAATTGACCTCTTATAAAATAGATGTTATTGGTTCTAGAGTCTATTATGATGCATATGTCATATCACCAACCTTTCTCTAGGGATTATCCTTGATTTTTTTAAGGTCTATTGGTTCCTCCTTTTTTTTTCTTGTACCTGATGGTCCTACACCATCAATATTTCTTCTATCTTCTTCTTCATTTGAAGTTTCTAATTTTGGAGTGAGGACTAAAGGTTCATACCAAAATGATGGTATGACCTTTTTCATTTAAGATCTTTTATGCATGTATAACCTTTCATTTCTCTCATACCTTTTACATACCTTTCCAATATCTTTTTGGACAATATCCTACACTATATCCCATCATAAATTTGCATCCTTTCACTCCATTGTCAATGCCTTGAGTTGTACTCGAAGCAAAATATGTTGTTTTTTAAATTCATTATTTTCTCTAAAAAGATTGTCATAATTAAAAGGCTTGATTCCTTGGGCCTCCTCCAGAAGTTTCTATAACTTTTCATTAGAAACCATCTGCCTTTACAAATTTCTATCCATTTTTGCTTACTTATGGTTAGATTGCCTTTTTAACTCATTATTGGCTTGATATACATTACCAATGTCCACCCTAAGCTCTTCTAATTCCTTCTGCTACTTCAAGAAAATCTGCTCCATATTCTTATGGTTTCTTTGAAGTTTATTGTGTTCTACACTAAAAAAATCCTTTTCTATCTTCAACTTCTAGTAATTAGCATTTGTCTACTTTAAAGTTGCATACAAAGAATCCATGTCTATTATGATGTTCTCTAAATCCTTGTTGTGCTTCTCCATGTTGTTAATCTTATGTATGGCTATTTGTAATTATACCAATACCTCACTATTCTCATTCTTCCTAACCTATAATTATGCTTTGATTTTTTGCTCCTTCTCCAAAGCCCCCTACAAATTTTGAACAAATATGTCCTCCTCTATAATATACTTATTTATATAATATTGGTCATTTGTACACTATACTCTATTGCTTATTGAAACATAGTGGCAACTTTCCTATGTTCATCCAAATCTACTTCTAGCCCTTGTATGAAGTTTGGTGTATGAACCTACGAGTTTGTCCCTTGGAACTAGTACATGAAGAATTTAGACTTTTGTGTGCAATCCGGATTTCTCCAAATATATTTGTTCTTGTTGTAGGGTTGGTGTTGAAGGTAACATACCTTCAAAATTTTGTGGTATTGGAACTTTTTATTGTACTTTTGGTGGATCTAGGTCCAAGTCTTGTATCTGTTCTTTTATTGCCTATTCAACTTGTGATTCTGGCTCCTTCTTGGGCAATCTCTAGGGCTCTTGCCCATTTGATCTCTACTCTTGCTTAGGAGAGATTTATGGTCTTAGATCATACTTAGGAGATATTGATTTCTCCTTTTGTTTTTGAAACTGTTGTTGTTGCTTCTTCAACAAGTCTTTTGCATGTTGAGGATTAATATTGCCCCTCATTACAATATCTTCTTGTCTTCTCTACCTCTTTAGCAAAGTCTCCCTCTCCTCATCATCATTAGACTTGGACATCATAACTATTTTTTTGGTTGTCTTGGTCTTTGGTTGTTTTTTCCTTTTTAGGAAAGATATATGTAGGGTTTTATTTTTTATTTTTTTTATAAACCTCTCCCTCAAAGTTTCCTTTCTTCTCTTATATTCACATGGCGACTCTGTTTATTTCTTCGTCTCTTATGGCTCTACTCCTTCTAATGGAAACCACTTTTGAAACAAAACTTCTAAGGTAGTAGCAGAGTGGCATTCATCATTTTTTGGCTCTCTTTTGGTTATTCCCTCAATCATGTTCTTCTAATGTTTTCCCCATCTAATCAACTTTTTGACCAATTGAAAATACATAATTATAGCCCAATTGATAAATTCTCCATGATCTACTTTGGAGATCATCATGGAAAATTTATTGCAAAAATATTGCACCTTATCTTTTTAATAGATAATGGGAAAATTTGTAGCAATTTTATTGACATACTCTAACCTCATCTTCTTCACAACCCACCCTTCATTTGTGTTGTAAGTATTTGGGACTATTAGCTATGTCTATTGGTGCTACTTTAACATCTGACATCTCTACCTAGTTTGCCCTTGTGTTTTTTGTATGGCAAAATTTTAAAACCTTTGCCAATAGATGTATGTTTATTATTTTTTGTTTTTTTCCCATCATGACTTTGATTTTGTTATGTTCAAAATCTAATTTCTAGTTGTTCAAAAATGCAACAAAAATGTTATGATAGGGAGTCTTCCATTTAACCTCAAACAGAAATACCACATTAATTCTATTCACCCATGTTCCTTCCTCCTCTCCTAAGCTTGTCCAAAAAATAAAATAAAATTGTTATTATAACTTTGCTCTATAGGAGTAAAAATGTACCTAACTTCGTCATCTTGGTGAGTCTACACTTCCTTCCCTTGCAAATTTGCAGCCATTGCTTGCTCAAGTCTTCTCTTGTTGCGCTTTTTGTTTGGGATGTGGACTTTTTTTGGAATTTGGTCCTAGGTAGGCTCTCCTTGTTGTGATGAGGCTTTTGGATGTTGCTTCAAATTGTCCCTCTATTTCTTCTCTTCAAAGTTAGAAATGGAAATCAGACCAACTTGTTCACTTGTAGGTGCCTTTCTTCTAGGCTTTCTAAAATTACATGTCTTTAAAGTTTCTTTGTAATCTCTATCGTTTTTTTCTAATTGTTTCAAAAGCTTTTTCAAACTTAGATAATGCAAAAGATATTTGAGAAGAAAAAGAAGAATTAACAAGATACGAGAATGGCGGACCTTTTCCTAAAAACCTAAATTGCAAAAGTAAATTGTTTATAAAATTATGTTGTTATATTTGTTTTTCTTCTCTCAACTTTTGTAATCTTTCTTTAGAATGTCTTTGCAACTTTTCAACAAAACTTTCTTCTGCACTCATTATAGAGACAAAAAATGAAAAAAACTTGTTGGCAAAAATTAAAAAAGAAGGGGTGTTAGGTTGTTTGTTGCATTTTGAAACACAATCATCTTGTGTCACGAGGTAACATTTCACTTTTCATTTTAGGGTTAATGTCTTAATGATTTGTCATTTTTCTATTTTTTTGACACATGTCGTATTTTGTCTAAGTTCATACTAACAACAATATGGGCTACAATTAAATGCCTACTAACCTAGCAACTCTATAGAGATGGCACTAGGATGTTTTGATGACAACTCTAAAGTTGATGACCTAATGTTGTCTACATTGTAATTTTTTTTTGTCATATGTTAAATCATCATATCAATAGAGTTTTGTTCTAATGTGATAGACTTATTTGACCTACAGTCTAATGATTGTGAAATTGTGTAATCATGGTTTCTAAATATTTTCATAACTTTTTAACTCATCATATTTATTTAGGCTTCTTCTAATGCTACTATCTAATCAATATCAACAATATTTGTTGTTTTTTAATCTTTTAAATGTTCAATAGATTTTTCTTCCTTATGGTCAAAATCTATAGACTTTAAGGATTTCTAATTGTCTCAACTATAATTGGCCTTCAATGTTTGATCCACATATATGTATGGTTTCAACTTATTAACATTGACCAAAATTGGGTTTAGTTCAAAAGTGTTAACAAAAACAATAAAAATTGTGTTGTTAGGTAAGCAATACTATACCTTGAATGGACCAAACCATCTTTTCTTAAACTCACCCAAGTGTGTAATTTCTCCCTTGGGAAATCACAAAACATAATCACCAAATTGGAATTTCTTTTTGTTTTTGTGTTGACTCCACATAAATCTCCTCCATTGGTTTGCTCTAACATTCTTATGAACTTTTCATTTGTTCTTTTATAACTTCTCCAACTCTATAATTATGGCAATTAGTACTTTGGTTAGTTCTACATCTTTGTGGTCCCCACTAATAGCCAATAAAACATATTTTGTTGGCATTAGAAGATGCAAACCATAGATTAACTAGTAAGGTGTATATCATGTTATCACCTTGCCCTAGAAGAAAAACATTTATTTTCAACTAGATTCTACAACTAAATTTTAGTTGTAAGCGACATTTGCAATTAAAATCCCTTTAGTTGTCTTGGACAAGTTGCATGTGATATTAGTTACAAGCGACAATGGTATTGGATGGACAAAAAAATCAACAAATATAAGTTCATCCTTTAATTCCATTGTATACATATTTTCACATGCGATTATTTTGGTCACTATTGAAAGCAAATGATGTGTTGCCACATGTCCCAATATTTAATTATTTAAAATTAATATTATTTAATATTATTATTATGAAATAATTTGGGACATTCAATTCACATGCTTGGATGATTTATATTATGACACATGGCCCAATGTAAATATGTCACATGACATTTTAAATGAATTTTATACAAAATATTAATATTAAGTTGGTAGGTATTTAGGTAGATACACAAGCAGGTGCCTGCAAACTTAGATTAAATACCTACCTACTTATTTAGGTAAATAGGTAGGTAGGTCATATTTTCCTAGGTTAAATACCTTATTCATATAGGTAGGTAAGTACATAGGTTAATCTAGGTGGGTAGGTCAAACTAAGCACCTATTTAGCTAAGTAGATAAATAGGTTGGGGAAATGGGTAGTTTAAAATTATGCATAATTTTTATTTTTATTTTTTAAGTTAAGTTTTATAAATAAATCGTCCCGTGTGCACACATTTTTTAATGTGAAATTGGATGATTGCACCCCTTGTTGATATTGTGTTCAAACTAATCATGGATAATAAACAATATGAAATAAGTTTTGAAGTTACAATTTCAAAACTTTCCTCATGTTTTTTTCTTAGTTTTTAGATATCTAAACAATTCAAGTATATGCCTCACTAAATAAATATATAATAATTTAATTAATAATGATTAAATTTAACACATATTTGAAATATACATTATACACTACAAATATTAAATATTCATCATCAATTATTTAAATAAATAATAATTTTTAAATATTTAATTAACTAACTATCTAGTTACTCACAACTTGTCAATACATAATTCATATATAAATAAATAGTTTAAATATTTTTAAAAAATCTTTAATTTTTAAAACATGGTCGAATTATAGATAATGTAATTAATGTAAAAATAATATAATTATTATACTTAAAATATTTATTTAAAATATTTATTTTTAAACTAAAAATAATGAACTAATCATTTACTATTAAAAATAAATTTTTATACAAATTATTTATTTTTAAATTAGAATTAAACTAATTATTTTAATTATTATTATTTATTATAGAAATTGTTAGTGATCAAATAAATGTTTTTTATATTGGCAATTAATAACTATGAATACATTAATCTATTAAACATATATTAATATTTTTTAATTACTCTAATATTACTATGAAATATTCACCATAGATAAGCAATTACAATAAATATATATTTTTTAAAAATTATTGTATAATAATTCATGCAATTATAATTATTA
>Ga0116230_10002923_pt1 | contig 16506 bp, 7 predicted proteins | sample S1TSphfallax_3_FD_88678 | JGI IMG/M metagenome (GOLD analysis project Ga0116230, IMG submission 88678) | Host-associated microbial communities from peat moss isolated from Minnesota, USA - S1T2_Fd - Sphagnum fallax MG | ecosystem: Host-associated > Plants > Peat moss > Unclassified | place: USA...
AAAATATATATATATATAAAATGAAAATATTGTGACAAAAAAATCATTTTTTAATCTTTATTTTTCGTATTTTGGTGAAATTTCATGCCTAAAAAACAACATTAATGGTTGACAATGTGAAAGTTATGGCTATAATTAACTTTTTGTGATTTTACCTTTGGTGATGATATTGTAGGTATCAATAACTGGCCAGGGAAGCAAATGCATAGTCATAATTATCGACTTGCACAACCCTTTACAAACCAGGTTCAAGCTTTGTACAAAATCCATGTATATTATGTTTGTGTTCAATGTGGTTGTACCTTTGGTTTATATATATAAGAGGCAAAGACTATATAAATATGTCTAAATCTTTCTCAAGCTATAATCCAAAGTTAATTTGAAATGTTGCAACATTTGTTTGGTAGTGTGTTGTGATAATAGGAACTTGACCAAGTGGTATGGACATCTCAAGAAATGTAGCAAATGTTGCCAAGGAAGTTCATCTAAGTGGGCGTAGTTGGAATTCTTCAGTTGATTTTGCAAAACCTATGGGCCAACACCAAAACATTTGGCCACACTCCACAGTTTGTTACTTGTTCTTCTTGGACCTTTTTCCTTTATAGACCTCTTTTGTGGACATGTTTTTTAATGTATGTATAGTAGAAGGAAATGTTCAATCAATTTGAAACTTGTTTTTGTTGGGTTTAAGAAATTTCATTATTGTTTGTTAATAATGTTATGCATTCTATTAATGTGATGGGCATGATGTTGTACATGGACTATTTTAGTTGATGTGCATGATGGGGTTGAATGTTCACATTGTAGGTGATAAGAGCATGTGAGGATGGGACTGTGAAATTTAAAGAAGGTTCTTCAACAATGGCTGATGTGATCATGCATTGCACTGGGTTTGTGGGCTAATCATTTGTCCAAATATTGCAAGTTAAAGAAATATGAATCAAGATTGCATAATTGACATGTTTATTCCAGTTGATTTAGATAAAGATTTCAATTTCTAATGCACATGAATTAATTTTGGGCTTATTGCAGGTATCGTTATTATTATCCATTTTTGGATACAAAGGGACTTGTGACTGCAAGCAATATAATAAAACCCATATATCAGCATGTATTTCCACCATCATTGGCCCCTTCATTGTCTTTTGTGGGTCTTCCACATAAGGTGACCCTTTTGTGAATCCAATTTTATGTTTTCTTGGGATTGAATTTCTTCATTGTGTGACATATGACTTGAATCTTAAACTTGTGGTTTCCAAATAATTTATTTGTTAATTGTAAATGGTATGCATATCCCAATAACAAAATTTGGGTAAATCATGCAACTCACGTGAGAGAAGGAAGTACATTAATGCAATGATTTTGCTTTGGAAGGACCATATATGGATCACAATTGTGTTCAAATGCTAAATATCAAGGTTTTCTTAAGATAATGATGGGTTATAGGCTTGGTTTATGTTGGAATATATTTTAGGTTTTAACATTTCCACTATTTCAATTTCAAGCAAAATGGATTGGAATGGTGCTTTTGGGCAAGGTAAAATTGCCACCCAAAAATGAAATGATGGAGTCAATCCAGGCATTTTATGACCAATGTGAAGCTTCTGGCAAACCTATGCACCAATGTCATGACTTGGTTGACATTGAAGTGAGTTCAACTTGTTTTTTTTGAGGAATTTTTCATGATTTTTATTTCATTAATTGTTAAGGTACTTCCAAGTTTAATAAATAAACTTAAAAATTAAAATTAGATTTTAAAAACTCAAAATGTGTCAATTTGGTTCAATTAAATGGTTTTGGCCCAATATTTGGGCATAATTTGTTAAGGCTAGTTCTAGTCAAGGCCAAGCCTAACACTACCAAAGAAAAGTGTGATAAATATGATATGATTGTCGTTTGTTGTTTCTGATTAGCCAATCATAATGATTTGTCTAGGTGGGTTGTTATTAGTAATCTCCCATCTATTTGCAATCACTATTTTAGTATTATAGGTGGAATTGGAAAAAAAAATAAATAAATAAAACTTGGATGTGAGAAATATTTTTACAAGGTCACAAATTAAACACCTCACAATTGCTCTTAAAACTTTAACATATATAGATAAGGGGTGTAGAATTGAAAAATACAATAACCAAATATCTTTTATGTTTATTGTTTTTAACACCTATTTGTTTAATTGGAAATGTGCATCATTGTTGTAGTTTAAGTATATGGATTGGCTCGCTGATCAAAGTGGAAGTGAACATTTGGAAACTTGGAGGTCTAAAATGAAAGATATAGCTTTTCAACAACATTTCAACAATCCAGACACATATCGAGATCAATGGCCGGATGAGGACTTGCATCAAGAGGCACTTTTATGCTTACTAAAATTGGACATTACTAGGTGATTCATAAACTTTCCATCACTAATATTTGAAGTCTTTCACTTTTGGTGTGTGCTTTAACATGCAACAATTTGTGGGATCAAAAGTTTTTCTTCAAAATTTATGTGTTGTTGAAATTATGTTTTTTTAGTTTGTGGACTAAGTTGTTTAAACAATTTGTAGGCCATTGTTTGTGTCAATGGTAAGTAGTTAATAATGTGTCATAATGTGCTAATTGATATGTTTTGGTGTGTTGCAACACATGGCTTGAGCTCAAAATGATGATACAACAATTAAATAATTAAGTACAAATTTGTGAAAACAATATATAAGTTGTTGGCTACTAGTTCACCTTATTGAAATGGACCAAGGATTATTTTAATGAAGATATTTAAGTAGGCTATTACAACATCATTTGGCAAATGAGTCATAATTTGATTTTATTTCAACATTGATATTCCCACAAATTGGTTTTATAATCAAAACCATAAATTTTAAGATGTAAAACTTTGGAAGGTATTTTTTAAAGACATTGGTTTTCATTCATGTTAAAGAAATTGAATGTAACAAATTAGCCATATTTATCGAGTTTTTTTTGCATTTCTTCAAAACTTTTTTTATGACAAATTTCAAAATGTTTTTCCCCTTTTTTTTCAGGCAGTAAGGTAGGAATGCGATTTACCATATGGAGGGCCCAAAGACAAAATGGTACAAGTACACAAAGGCCATGCCATAATTACACCAAGATTGCACAAAAATGAAAGAAATTACAATGAAATAGTCCATTGAAATAAATGGAATACCAAATCATTTGTTTGCCATAACCTACTTCTAGATATTTAAGTCCAAACTATTTGGTCTTTTAAGCTAGTTATAAGTTAATTATGTATTTTATGTAGTTGTGCTTGAAGATGATCTATTTATGTCCAACCTACTTCTAGTTGTAAGAACCAAGTGAATGCATAGCCCTCAATTGTAACATGGCCCAATAAATATGTTGATATTTGTTTGTGGAAAGTTTGAAATTCATATTCCTAGTTGAAGGAATTACATGGAATGATATTGAGAATGATCATCATAATTTTTACATTGGTCTCATTTCATAAATTAAGTATTCAAAATTCTTACTTTGCTTTCTTGTCATGAAGCCAATAGTTCAAGCGGTTAGAATTCATGGCTTCCTTGCAAAATATTGTGGGTTCAAGTCGCCATTAGGCAACAAGAGATGTTATGTAGTCTAGCCACCTAGCTATGATAGTGGTGATCACCAAACTCCATCAACATCTATATATAATTCATTTCATGTTCCCCCACCCATTTGCCACAAATTATATTGACCTATAAAGTATGTAGAAAAATTTCCTAGCACATTTGGAGGGCATTGTATATCAAAGAATATCCTTCCTAGAAAAGAGGAGGGATCTTATTCAATAAGCAAATGCCCATTACCTTTTCTGTTTCATTGGGAATTGACAATATTTCTTATTAGACGTTTAATTCCTAATTAGACTAGGTTAGATATTGAACATTGAAAATTGTGACTATTGTGTCTTGTAATTTGTCTTATTTTTCAATGTGGACAACATCAATAGATCAAGAAAGGAAACCCACCCAACCCATTGGCTTTGAAGGAATCAACTATCGACAACTTTAATTATCTACAACTTGTCAACATGACAATCAAATATGACTTGACACACTAGAAATTGAGCTTTTTCAATGGACATTGATAGATTCCATCAACCACACCCATAGGTAAACTCAAAATATAAATTTTGATGACATAAATTTGCCCCATGAAAAAGAAAAATTGAAACTTATTGTTGTTATGTTTTACAAGTGTTTTGATCACCACCAACAACTACATATATTTCCATTAAAAAAATTCCAATATGTGTAACAAATGTTCCAACAAATTTTGTGGAAATGATGTTGAGGCTCATTTCCAATGTTCAATATGCGACCTTGCAAAAATATTTCTCACATCCAAATTTAGTTATTTATTTATTTATTTATTCCCAACCCTAGCCATAAAATTAGAATTAGATTGCAAATAGGCGGGAGACTACTAATAGCAAACCACTTGGACCAATCATTATGATTGATTAATAAAAAACATGGAGTATCAATTAGATCACATTTATTACATTCCTCTTTGGCAAATGTTAAGCTTTGTAATGCCTTTCTATCAACCTCTACAAAATTCCTAAGCTAAAACCATTTGGCTGAGCCAAACCAACATGAGGGCACATACTTGATATTGGTGGAGTTGCTCTTACAAGTTGTTGAATCTATTTGGTGTTGCAATAAGGTTTGACCCTCAGACTCCAAAAATTTAATAATTTGTTCGTGAGTCCAAGCTAGGCAATAGTTGCAAATATAATATAATCTAAAAGTTGCAACTTATTTGAGTTCAACCTATCATGAAAAAAAAACCTCTCAATACTTCAAATTCACATCATTTCAACTTTAAATATTCCCATTGATTAGCCCCCAACTTCTTCAAATAATTTCTTAAACATAGATTACAAATTCATTATTTAACATAAACTTCGCAAACTAAACCCAAATTTGACAAGTTGACATTTTGCACCAATTTTATTCCTTACATTCTTTAATTGTTTGCCCATAAATCTAATGAGTAATTAAATGATGCATTATATATGTTGAACCACAATTGTCGCAAAATGTTCAAAAGATTCATCACAAAGTTGAAGAAGGTCCATCACACATCTCATTTTCCACATGTGATGGGATGATTCAATAGTTGGCCATAAGGTAGGCTATTGTTGATATGAAAGTCAACGAGCTGGTTTGTTCAAGGGAGGAAAAAGGAGAGGGCAAGAAGGGGAAATTGCACATGCATCATAACTAAAAATTGTAGCCATTCATCATCTTCTTGCCAAAAAAGAAGATGTACTTATATTCTTCTACTCATGTTGTTCTAGAATTTCAAATTGGCACAAGAGAAATATTTTCAACAATTTAAAGCATAAATTTCACCTTTCAAATGCTCCAAATCCAATAAGCAACATGCAAGTTATTCATTGCCAACCATGTTCTAATGATGGTAATTAGGATGTACCACTTAGGTATCTAAGAATGTGGAAAAGAAGAAGAAGAAATTGGCAACAACTTTTCACATTATAGTAGTAGGAAAGGATTGATTATCCACCAAGGTGTTTTTTTCAAAGCATGGAAAATACCAATTTGGCTGCCCTTAATTAAATAGTGGAGCATATTTTGAATGAACCAATTTAGAAGGGAGAAATGTTAAACTACATTTTTTTTTCTTTTAACATGTGGGCAATTTTGTTTTTTTTTTTAATGAAGCCTATTTGGGTATTTTTCTTTCACAAATATCCAACATTTAGTGACTATCTAATTTATCAATTTGACCAATTTCTAATAGTTCAACTCTAGATTTCCTAACTATTGTGATCAAACAATTTTACATGTAGAAATCAATGCCTCACAAAAATATCCCAATTCTTCATCACACCAACCAATTCCCATTTCCTTTGGGGGAATTGAATTTCAACCACAAAAAATCTTGGCCACTACAACAAGGGAGACCTACACCCAACTTTCAAACATCCAAATTCCAATCCCAACACCTGAAACATACAAACAATTTTCACATACAAAACTCTATAACATATGAGTAGAACCAAAATCACAATTACAAATCTACCAAATACTATATAATTAGTTCCTTCCACAATGTAGTTGCATCATCATAAGGAAATTGAATGATTTTTTTACTAAACAACTTGAAACACAAATGAAAGTTAGTAGCAAATTGATTTCACAATTTGTTCTTCAAGAATGAGATATTTTTTAATGTTCTTTGATCTTCAACAAATGTCAACACTTGAACCATCACAATTTTTGCCAATTTCATATACTTGTTGAAGTTTTTATTCAAGATGACAAATAATATATATTTTTCCACAATTTAGAAAGTGGATTGAAATTATAATGTTTAACTAGTATTCCTTCCCCATTGCGGGACATAATGAGTCTAATAAATGAAGATTGTATATCAAATGATGTGAATCCAAAAAAGAGGGGACCATAATCCTTGAACGAATCTTGCAAACAACATTAAAGGCCAACTTGATTGCAATCAAATGTAAAAGGCATGAACCTTCTACTATAATAGGGTTTAGTCAATATCAAAGGTACACAAGGCTAAGGTAGGAGAAAACAAAACAAATAACAAGAAGATTATTTTAGGACAAAATAAATAAATGAATTTCATTGAAAGAGATCTTATAATGAAAACCTAAATACTAATCATGTCCTTACAAACTTAAGTAGCAATGTATGTTGACTTAACTACTGAATCATAACTTAAATTAAAAGTTTTTCACACTATTTGTAACACTTCCCCTTAAGCAAAATTGTGGAGTTGAAATCAATGATTAAATGGTCATGCTTCCTTCATCTCCAGAGGTGTTGAAGTATGCATTCGAACTTGAAAACAAAATACACGCATGGGCTTGGGCAAATATTTTGTAATAATATTAGCCCACATGATTTTAGTTGATGTGAAATGAAGTTCCAATTCTTGAAAATCAACTTCTTTTCATAAGAAGTGAAATCATAATTCAATGTGCTTGGATTGATCATGAAACAAGAATTATGAGTGAGTTTTATGTAAGATTGACTACCACAATTAATGAAAACATGTTACATCATTTTGAAAAAAACCTAGGTCCTTGAGTAATTATCGTAGCCTTAAAGCTTTCTTGGTGGTAGAGGTAGTAATAATTATTTAAACTACATATAAGAAATAACCACAATAGGTTGCTTAAACTTTGCCATGAAATAACACTACCACCAATAAGAAATACATAATCGGAGATAAACCATCAAGAATTAGGGTTGCCAACCCAATTTTCAGCTGTCCAACCTTTAAAAAGCAAAGGTTGAAGTGGGATGGACAATGCCCATATGTTGTGTTACTTGAAGACAACACAAAAGACATTTTATACCATACCAATGCACCCACCAAGATTGGACAAAAAATTGAGCCAAAGAACTGATTGGAAAAGCCATGTCAGGCCTAATATCAAAAGCAAGATACATTAAGCTACCAATGGCATTAACATAGGGAATTGAAGCCATTGTTTCTTTTTCAAGGGTAGTGGGCATCATGTCCTTGATATAGTGAATGTTTGCTTAAAGAGGAATGGCAATGGGGTTTACAAGTTTCCATGTCGAACTTATGCAAAATATCATAACTATATTTTTCTTGAGAAAGAAAAATGATTTTGTGAACTTCATTGCATTTGATTTGAATACCCAAACAATATTCATTGTTGCCATTGTTTGTCATAGCAAACTATTGTGCCAAAAGAGTTTTTGACTTCGAGTATGATAAATCATTTCAATCAATAACAAGATCGTCAATGTATATCCCAATGACAAAAAAACCATGTGGATGCATTTAGTATAGAGGTTTGTGCCAAAAGAACATCAAATATATCTAATGTTCAAAAACTAAACATTGAAGTGGTCATACCACACATGAGGGACCCATTTGAGGCCATAAAGTGACTTGAACAAGTGGCTTATTTTAAATTCATCACTTGATGAGATGTATCCATTTACTTGTTCAAGATAAATTTCTTCCTTCAAATGGCCAATTGGCCATGTAAAAATGTAGTAGTAATGTCCATTTCATGAATATGGTAGTTATAAATGGCAACAATGGAGATGAACACATGAAGTGATGTCATTATGAAAACTAGGGAAAAAGTTTTATTGTAATCAATGTCAGGTGTTTGGGTGAAACCACATGCCACTAACCAAGCCTTGTCCCTGGCAAAAGTGCCATCTACATTGTATTTGTGCTGAAAAATCCATTTAGAACTCCACATAAATCGGTAAAATGGTTGATCCACCATTATCTATGAGTTATTACTAATTAAAAATTTGCATCAAGGGCACTTTCTAATATGATGCACGAAGATCATCGTCAAAAGCTTCTTGGAAAGAATTTGGTTTAATAACATGAACCATAGATGCAAATCATGTGAAAATGGGTCTCATCATGATATTGTTGAAATTGCTAAGCACTTTTAGTTGGATTATTAGAATAACAAATATTGTCTTTAGATTTTGGATAAGGGACCTGTTGGGAATTAGAAGATGGAAATGAGATAATTTGCGAATTTGAGGTTGATAACAAAGTTAAGATATTGTCTTTTGACCAAATGGTGATTGAACAATAGATGGAGGAAAAATGGGTGGTGATCGTGTAAAAACATTACAAGTGAATTTGGATAATGTAATGGAGTCATTGGAGCCATTTGTAATAGAATTAAATTATTGGGAAAAATAAGAAAGGAAGGAGTAATGGCAATTAAGGGTTGAAACCCCTTATCTTCATGAATTTTAATAATGTATTTATCGAAAAGAATATTTTCAACATTTCCCTTTAATTGATGAAAATATGCACCAAACTTGGAAAAAATGGAATCTTCATCCAATATGAAATTTTTATTGATGGACACACAATGAACAAATGTATTAAATATTTGTGATTGTAAATTCCAAAAATTTCTCCATAACCCACAAATATCCATTTATTTGATTTAGGGTTTAATTTCTTGCGAAACTCATCTAAAACATGAACATATGTTGGGCATCTAAACACCCATAGAAAACAAATCACATTTAAAGCCTATCCAAACTTCATAAGGTGTCATGTTCCATTCAAAAAATATGTGAATGAATTTTTTTGGTGATAAATAGTTGTAGAAACTATTTCACCCCAAAATGAATTAGGCAACTTGCTTAATTGGAACATACTTCAAGTGAATTCCATCAATGTGCAATTTCTTTTTCAACAATCCCATTTTTTGGGGAGTATATGAAATGAAAAATTGATGTCGAATGTTGCATTCATCACAAAATTTGTTGAATTTTAAAAATTTGTATTCACCACCATTGTTTAAATTAAGAATTTTGATTTTTCTTCCAATTTGGGTCTTGACAAATGTTTTATGAAATTGAAATTTGAAAAGACATTTGATTTAGATCACATGAAATAAACCTTTGTAAATTGAGAAAAATCATCAATAAAAGCAACAAAATAGTAAACCCTGTTAAATGGATGTGTTTGGATGGGACCATAAACATCACTATATATTAAATTTTAAAGTGATGAGACTCATGTAAAACCTTGTTTTGGAAAATTTGACATTGAATATTTTCCCATAATACACCCTTCACAAAGATTTGAAGTATAAATTTTAATGGAAGGAAAACCTGAGATAAATGATTTTGCATTTAATGGAAAGATTAAAAACTTATGTGACCAAGTTTGTGGTGCCATCTTATGGTTTCAAAATTTATTGATTAGGAAGTAGCTAAAAAAAAATTCAATTGATTAATTACTCACATCACATGTTACTTTAATTTTTTTTTAAATCCCAATTTGAAAACATTCAATGATGATTTTTTTAGTACGGATATCAATTGTTATAACTTTACATGGTTATTTTTTGTATATAATGTAATATGATTTTCATCCCACTACATTAATCGATGTCCAAGTTCAATACGTGTTTCATTAAATTTTAAGTGAAATTGGACAAATTTATCATGGTGAAAATGATCAACCCCCTAGTAAACAAAGATTAGTTGTTACAGACAAAAGAATTTGCTAATAGCTAATTGAATTCACCAATATTTAAATCATTAATAATAAATTCACTAATAGTTAAATCATTAACAATAAATTCATTAATAGTTAAGTCCAAACCTAAGCTAAAAACTTAAGAACTTCACTAAGTTACATAACTTAAATTAGTAACCTAAACCACTTAAACATTTAGCCCACCAACCTAAAGTGTAAGTGTGAAAGTTTGAACCCTTCAACTCCTTTCATCACTATGTTTAAGGAACAAGTCTTTAAACATTGAACCACTATTTAAATGAATGGTAATTGTTTGTCATCACATACTATTTTACACATTTTTTTTTAGGTCCTAAGCAATTATTGGCTAATCCACCATAAGTTATTCTAGGATATTTTATCACAAATTATTATTGTTTATTCTTAGCTAATTTACCATTAATGATTTTGGGTTATTCTATTTTAAACTATTTACCATAAACTAATGTTGCCTATTTAAAGTTATTTACCATTAACTATTTGGGCTATTCTATTCTAAGTTATTATTGGCAATTTTATCATATGTTATTGTTGATTATTATATGTTATTTACCATGGGCTATTCTATTATTTTATTATAGGCTAATATTTGTTAATTTAGTATATTTACCATAGGCTATTATTGGTTATTTTATTGTATATCATTTATTAATATTCTAGGTTATTTTTTTCTAAAGATATTATTAAATATTTAAAATTATACTTTAAATTGTTTTATGAAAATTTTTAATGTGTTATTTTTTAGATTATAGGTTATTATAACCTAAAGTATAATGACTTTGAATAGCTTAAGGTATAATTTGAAATGACATAGAATAATATTAACTAAAATAACCTATGGTATAACCCATGGCTAGTTAAATAAATTAGTTTAAAATAACATAAAATAAGAAGCCTACAATAAGTTATGATATAACCTATGAAATTTAAAAGTATAATGGTTTTGAAGTGTTAAAAACTTACATCATAGTCATATCATATGATTAAGGACTCAACATATTGAATGATTTTTTTAACGCGGAAAGTAGTGTGATGCCATTAATATAAAGGACGATAATTTTGAATTTTTTGACAACCATAAATTGAAATATACGATGAATTTTTGATTAAATTATTTATTTATTCATTTGAATTAATTATTCAACTTCTCATTTTTCAAATGTAAATTCTTGATACTATTATCTTTCACCAATAAAGTCTAAATTTTAAAAATCAATTGTTTAACCTTGCCATATGACGTGTGCAATATAATGTAATTTGTTACAACGTATATGGATTTTTATTTGAAAACTATTGTAGACTCCAAATATGTCGGAAAATATTACATCTTAATGTGCTTTCACGCTAATAATTTATAATGATTTAGGTTATAACATATGGTATGTTAATTTATAATAACCTATAATATCTTAGGGTATAACTTAAGGTATATCAATTTATAATAGCCTAGGTAATAACTTAAGGTATAATTTAAAATAACTTAAAGTAGTTTAAAATAACATAGGGTACAAACCTATAGTAGCTTACGATATTTAAAAGAACATGAAAATAAATCTATTTACCATAGTAAATTATAATATTGAATTATGTCAATGAATAATGAAATATGGTGTTTACATAATGACCCCATAATGAAATCACTTTAAACAAAGTGAAATTATTAAAATGCAATGTACTTATTTCATTTTAAAAATCCTATAGTGATTTAGGCTATTGAACTACGCCTCACTTTTGTATTAATGTCCATTTTATTTATTATATGATTAACAATTTTTTTTTTAATATATTAAACTAGGAACATGGAGAACATTATCAATGGAAATTGTTTTCCCAATGTTTAAAGGCATGGAAATGGATCCAATCCCAAAAGCTTGTTGTTGTCCATCATTTGTTATAAAGATGGTTTGAGGTTGTGACAATGTTTGGTAATTAGTGGAATTATTTTTTTGAATAGTCATATGTCATGTGGTTCCAAAATCAATTTACTAGGTTTCATAAAAATTCAAATGTGAAATAAAAGTAAATAACAAAATAATGTGTTTTTTCATTATTTCAAATGGCATTACCTTGTGGTTTTAGAAATTTATATACAAAGGAATGTGGTTTATATATTCCCAATAGATTAATATTTTGTTCTTTCTTTACAATTTGGAATTATGTGTGATGGTTTGCCACAATAATGACATTGTTTTGTGAATTTTTTTGTTGGTTTTGATTGTTTAGAAAATGATTTTTGGTATGTTGATTGAAAAATGTAATGATTTTTTCGGATTTTTTTGGGTCAAAATATTTACATTTTGCTGCTTTTCATTTCCAAATTTTAATTTTAATGTTGATTTTTCTTGTTTCATGGTTACCATTACCAATTATAGATTTAGATTTAGTATGCTTCCTTGAATTGAAACAAAACCATGCAATGAAGAAGGAAGACATGAACAAGACAATGAAACTTGTTGTTTAGTAAAATTTAATCCTATTGTAGAAGTTTTTTCAAGAATGTTTTGCCACTTTTCAAAAAACTCATTCAATGTATTTTGATTATGTTGATGTGAAATGAATTAACTTTTTGTGAAAATAAATTTGTGGCGCAAAATTAAAAAGTTCATAAATTTTTAAAGCTTATCCCAAAGTTTTTGGATGTTATAAGAGATTTCAACCAAAGTAATTGTTTTCTTTTGCAATGAAAATTGATATTAACACTTGCTTTAAAATCTTTTGTTATATTATTTACTAATTTAATAGGAGTAGATGGACCAAGATTAGGTTGGTTTCCATCAATTATGAGCCCCATTATTCTAATGAAATGAGGAACATTTCAATATTCCTACTCCACATGACATGATTTGTGCCATACAATTTATCTATATGATAACTTTCAATGGAAGAAGAAGCCATTGTGTGTTTTTGTCATTGGACATAACTTACTAATAACTCCACTTCCTAAGAAGTAGAAATAACAATTTTTTTTCAGATTTGATCTATAAATATCATTGGCATGATTTAAAAATTTAAAACCTCTATCAAACAACTTGCTTTGGCGCCATGAAAAAAAACAAGACAAACAATAAGAAGATTCTTTTAAAAACAATTAATGAATGAATTACATGAAGGTCTTATAAGGACAACTTGAATAATTGTGTCTTTACAAATTTAATCAACAATGTTTATTGATTTAACTAATGAATCATAATATAAACTAAGAGTTGTTGACATTATGTGCCAACATAAAGGCCATCATAAATTCATGTTTAGGAAACCACCTTTGCAATTTTGAAATCAAGGCTTGGGTTAGTTCAACACACAAGTTTTTCTTTGCAAGAATAGGCTTTTAAAAAGCACCTAGATCAACCTTGATCCAATACCCATGATAACTATGGTGTGAATGTGGATAAAATAAATCCATCCTATTATTTGAAAACCAAGAAACTCTTGAAAATCATTAAGATGTAAACACCAAAAGAAAGGAAAAACATTATGAAAATGTGATAACAAATTCTTGTCAAATGTAAAATCTTCGAAGTTGGAAATTGGATCAATATAGAGGCAAAACAATTCAACCTTAACAAGATTCATTACATCCACATAAACATGAAACTTGGCAAAGTCAAAATTAATTCTAGGTCACATAACAATAAAATTGGTTTTCTTCCAATTAAAATGCATCTTCACAATTAAGGCCTTGTATTTATTTAACCATGACACATTTCAATGAGTTCAACATGGAGATTAACCAAGTCTTCACATTTTTCAACAACTTAAAGCTTTTGGTTTTTAAAATTTCAACAAGCTTTACGAATTCCATAAACTTCTTAAGGTTGTGAATAAAATAATAATAAAAGGACTACAACATTGATTCAATGTGAGATATTAATGGCAATTTGGACAACACAACCATTGCCAAATTGGTTCAATGTGTCATGTAGTGCACATTAATACAAAAACAACTTTGAATTTGAATTGTGAAGCTACCCAATGCAATGTCCTTTGAACATAAAATCTCCATCACAACTAGGGTTTCTTTTCAAATTCCTCAAGTAGGTGCATTGGCTAGGATCCTCGTCATTAATTAGCAGTAAATGGCGATTGTCTTGGTGGACAAGTAGATATTTTTTGGAATCATGCTTAGTTTTAGTGACTTGTAGTAACACACTGTTTAAATATGGTGACTTCTACCTTTTTTTCCCTTCAAGATATGGTGAATTAAAAAAAAAAAATCCAAATATTTTTTTTGTTAAATTCGCCCACATTTTGTTTTTGTCACCAAGTGGAAAACATTTGCCACAAAAAAACACATTGATCACAACCATTGCACACCCAACTTGAACCAAAATCTTCATCCAATTTTTTTCCATATTTAGCAATGCACTTCAAGAGGATTACAATAATATTATTTCTAGTAGCATCCACTTGCACATGTTCCAAAGTTAATAAGATTGGAATTTGATGCAAAAGTTTCATGACATACACATGGACATTAATTCATTGTTGGTTGTCCATTGAAGTGACCTTATCTAAACTCATTGGAAAAAAAAAACACCTTGCACAATAACCTTAATGAAACTAAAAATAACATCATGCATTACTTTAACCATTCCCTAATCATTATAATTTATCTAGTGATTTTTAGGGTTTTAAAAAACTTTCAAAGCGTAAAAAAATTCCCTAATTGTTTTGGATTTCTACATTAAGTCACCATTGTTTAGAAGGTGGAAAATGGTGGTAAATTTTTTTTCAGGATCTAAAATGTACACATAATTAACAAATTCAAAACCATTTATGAAATGTTTGCCAACACAAATTTTCTCATATTTGACATGCATAAAACCCTTCTTGAAAAACCAATCCCCAACAAAAACACTAGTAGAAGCGACAATTATTTATTTATTTTTGCCCCACATGATTTTACAAAATATTCAATTGATAAAAGAAAACTTTTCTTTTCCTTCAACATTTGAGCATACATACTATGCATATCACTTGAGAAATCAAGCAATCATTTCCTAAAATAGTTCAACACAAGAAAACTTGGTTGCTCAAGAATCTTGGAACATATAAGCTTTGTTGTAAAACCTCTTTTTGGACAAACTCATTTTGTGCACTAGAGTTGCAAGGTTAAAAAACAAGCAATAATTCAAGAGGTGTGCATGAACTTGTGACATTATTGCATTGATTTAAAAAAAAAACTTGAAACCAAAGGTTTTTTGAGACTTTCAATGGTGCCATTATGACACAAATTGAAAATTATTAAACACAGTTGATTTTGTGAACCTCAAAATAACAAATCCATTGCTAACCTAAACATAAAGCTTAAAGAATCAAAATGCAATGAAAAGGAAAAAATCACACATTGAAGGATTTTGTAGGATGCCTTTTATACACATGAACTTTGAAACTTTCAATACCATTTAATGTTGTCAATAGTTCTTGCAAAAAACTATGACGTGTGCTTTGCAATTGATTTTTGTGCCTATTGCAACAATGACATTTTGCTACCAAGCTTGTAACAATCTTAAGATGAACCCATGGAAAAACCACAAATGTTTGAGGCACAAAGCTCCCTATAAAACATTCAAAGTGCAACAATCATTTATTGCGACGATCTTCAACCTTTCAAAACACAAGCATATGGGCTTGAAAATGAAATGAGTGTTGACTACTAGTTTGGGAGAAGGGAAAGTCTTTAGACAACCCACCAAATTGACCGGTTGAGATTGGGCAATCTACTTTGATGGGTGGTCACAAATTAACAATGTTACAAAACCCTAAAGCCCCAAAGGCATTGTTGGCAACAAAACTTGTAGACAACAAAGCTTCCAAGCAATTAGATTAGACTAGCGATCAAGGGAGATAGGTGGTTTGCCTTTTGCCACACATGGTAAGGTTCACGGGATGTTTTGGACAACTTTTTGGGAACACGCTTAGGGAACACATTGGTAGCCTAGGGAACCTATTGGGAGCCCATTGGGAACTTGAAAAAGAACGTGTTGGGAACAAAGGAAAGAAGAAAAAAATCCCCCCCCTTCCCCACCCAAAACTTAAAAGAAAAAAAATCAAGGCACGTTGGGTGCATGCTAAGCTTTCCCATTGGGTGCATAAAATTTCAATGTTCCGAAACCGTTTGTTACCATTTTTTGCCTATGCTAATAACTGCATTATAAATTGGGGGTACTTAATTTTTATTTATTTTTCCTTCAATTCATTTCACGAATTTGTTTTTTTTCCCATCATTTTTGGCTATAAATCACCTATTATTGTCCACCCACCCAACAGAGCTAGGATACCTTAGTACCTTGGCCCAGTTCGACACTAATTATATTATTTTCAGAAATGTTGAAATTTTTCCAAAATTATTCCCTCCAAATTAAAAAAAATATTGTGAAAGGAAATAGTGAATATTTAAGAATATTTCATTTGTTGAAATGAATGTTTCAAAACTAATTAATTAATTAA
>Ga0116230_10002924_pt1 | contig 16499 bp, 16 predicted proteins | sample S1TSphfallax_3_FD_88678 | JGI IMG/M metagenome (GOLD analysis project Ga0116230, IMG submission 88678) | Host-associated microbial communities from peat moss isolated from Minnesota, USA - S1T2_Fd - Sphagnum fallax MG | ecosystem: Host-associated > Plants > Peat moss > Unclassified | place...
ATGTCGGAGCGGGTATTAACTTAGTTATTTCAGGAAAGCTAGGGCTTTTTTGATTTTAGTACAGATTTACTGCCCTAACTAAGCCGATATTAGGTGGCGCAACCTCAATGAGCTTCCAGACAAACAACATTTAGGTATTTGAAACTGACCTAAATCAAAAAAACACAAGAAAGTGCTTCTTTTTTGAAAAAAAGACGCAAAAAACTTTTGGCCTGAGATCGTGCCCGGGACGCTGTCGGATCCTGTACCCCAGAGCAAGCAAAGTTTTTTTGCTACTTTTTGTTCACAAAATATAATCCTTACTTACTCCTGGTAGGCAGCCTCCCGCCGCCGTCCCCCCGGCCGGTACCTGGCGAGATAGGCCGGCAAAATCAGGTCCATGCGCGTCGGCGTGATGCCCAGCGCCGCCAGATCAGGCACACCATCCGCCACCACGTTATCCTTTTGCAACTGTTTTATCTGGTCCGTGGTCAGCAATTTGCCGGGCAGGCGCTGCAAAAACTGCGCCTGGATGTTCGCGATCCCCACCGGCAGGTCGACGATCCGGCGGTTCCGCTCGATGAGCTTCAGCATATATGCGATCAGCGCATGGAATGTCTTGATCTCGGGGCCGCCCAGTTCAAACAGCTTGCCCATGGCCGTCTCGTCCAGGCTCGCCATCACGGCATCCGCGACGTCCCCCGCATACACCGGCTGAAACCTGGTTTTGCCGCCAACGATGGGGATCACCGGTGAAATCGCGGCCATGCCGGCGAACCGGTTGAAAAAACTGTCTTCCGCGCCGAACACGATCGAGGGGCGCAGGATGGTGGCGCGCGGAAACGCCGCCAGCACGGCAGCCTCCCCCGCGGCTTTGCTCTTTGCGTAAAGGCTCGCACTCCCCGCATCGGCGCCGATCGCCGAGACATGGATCACCCTCGTCGCCGTAGAGCTCGCCGCGAGCCGGGCGATGCGCCCTGCCCCTTCGGCATGCGCGCGCGTAAAGTCGCCCTTATGGCTTTCCGCCAATATGCCGACGAGGTTGATCACCACATCGGCGCCCTCGGTCGCCCGCGCAACCTGCGCTTCCTCGTGCACGGGCGCATACAGGGGCACGATCTGCCCCACGGTCCCCATCGGGCGCAAAAACATCGCCCCTTCGACGTCGCGCACCGCGACCCGCACGATGTAGCCACGCGCCGCCAGGCGCTTCACGACATAGCGCCCCAGGAACCCCGACCCGCCGAATACCACCGCGACTTTGCGTCCCGTCAACATATCGATGCTCCTGTTGCTGTGGGCCACTTTTAGGCTGGCAGATTTGCGCGCTCAAGACACGCGCCCGCGGCGTGGTTGACGCCCGCGCGCCGGAGCGTTAAAGCCCCGGCTCCGGACCCTAACGGGTCGCCGGATAGGTTGCCCAGGTGGCGAAATGGTATACGCACTAGCTTCAGGTGCTAGCGACCGCAAGGTCATGGAAGTTCGAGTCTTCTCCTGGGCACCAATTCGCGAAATTTGATGGCTTTAAAGCCGCCAAATCCCGACCCCCAAATTCCCGACGTTTTTTTGCTACTTTTTGTTCACAAAAAGTAGTGCTTACTTGCCTAAAATCATGAGCATCACCCTTCATCAAAACGACCTGCCCTCAGGCCTGACCTTCGGCCCCTTGGTCGCCATCGACACTGAAACCATGGGCCTCGACCCAAGGCGGGACCGCCTGTGCCTGGTGCAGCTCTCGGCCGGCGACGGCACCGCCCACCTCGTGCAGATCAGTCCCCGCGGCCCCGATTGCCCGCACCTCAAGGCGCTGCTGACCGATCCCGGTGTGACCAAACTATTCCACTTCGCGCGTTTTGACATTGCGGCACTGCTGCACGGCCTGGGCGTCGTCACGCAGCCCGTCATCTGCACGAAAATCGCGTCCAAGCTCGTGCGCACTTACACTGACCGCCACGGGCTGAAGGATTTGTGCCGCGACCTCGCCGGCGTGGAGATTTCCAAGCAGCAGCAGACCAGCGACTGGGGTGCCGCTGAGCTGACACCCGAACAACTGACCTATGCTGCTTCGGATGTCCTCTATCTGCACGCCGTCTGGCAAAAACTCGAGGCGTTGCTGCGCCGCGAGAACCGGCTGGAGCTCGCCGGCGCGGCCTACGCCTTCCTGCCGGCACGGGCGCGGCTCGATCTGCTCGGCTATCAGGACCCTGACCTGTTCCACCACTAGGACCACGACGCCGCCCGCGCCGTGACATTGCGTTGCGGGCCGCGCTGTTGACCGGCGCGGCGGCCGTCTTCATACCGTCTTCATGAGTATCGGTGAACATGTGCTGCCGTCCGTGGTAACGGACCGGCCGGCAAACGATCTCCCCCTCGAGACCGATCTGAGCATCGCCCGCGATGTTCTGGCCACGGAAGCGGCCGCACTTGCCGCACTCGGGGACAGCCTGGGCGACGCATTCCATCGGGCGGTCGACCTCGTCATGGGCATTTCCGGCCGCGTCGTGGTCACAGGCATGGGCAAATCCGGCCATGTCGGGCGCAAGATCGCGGCCACCCTCGCCTCCACCGGCACGCCCGCTCTGTTCGTGCATCCGGCCGAAGCGAGCCATGGTGATCTCGGCATGATCATTGCCGGCGACGCCGTGATCGCACTCTCCAATTCCGGCGAGGCGATCGAGCTCGCCGCCATCGTCGCGCATGCAAGCCGCATCGGCCTGCCGCTGATCGGCATCACCTCGGTCGCCGAGAGCTCGCTCGCCGCGGCCGCCACGGTCGCGCTGATCCTGCCGCCGGCCCCGGAAGCCGGGCCGATCGGCCTCGCACCCACCACCAGCACCACCATGCAGATGGCGCTCGGCGACGCGCTCGCCGTCGTCCTGCTCGCCAGGCGCGGTTTTTCCGCGCGCGATTTTCGCGACATCCACCCCGGCGGCAAGCTCGGCGCGCGCCTCAAACGTGTGCGCGACCTGATGCATCGCGGCCATGAACTGCCGCTTGTAACGCCCGGCACAAAAATGGACGTGGCGCTGATCACAATGACGCGCTTTGGGGTGCTCGCCGTCGTCGATGACGCTAAACATCTGTTGGGCATGGTGACGGACGGCGACCTTCGGCGCGCCATGGGCCCGGCCCTCGTCACGCGCAATGTGGAAGACATCATGAATGGCAAGCCCAAAACGATCGGGCCGGAAGCTCTGGCCGAAGAGGCTTTGCGCGAAATGAATACGGCATCCCGCCCCTTTACTGCCTTATTTGTGGTGGATGAGCAGCGCATGGTGCTCGGATTGATCCATATACACGACCTCCTGCGCGCGGGGCTTGCATGAGCCCTGGTGCGCGCGAACGCATGCTGGAGGGACTCCGGCGGCATAATCCCGAAACGCTGTCGCGCATCGCGAGGCGCAGTTTTACCGTAACTGCCCTTAAAAAAGGGTTACCGGTACTCGCCGCGATGCTGCTCATCGCGCTGGCTCTCGCACCCTCCTGGCGCGCCGGCCCGGATGCCAACCGCGTCACCTACCACATCAAAACCGTCACGCCCGACGCCGCCGCGTCGCGCATGCAGGGTGCCGAGTATCACGGGACGGACATGCACGGGCAGCCGTTCACCCTGACCGCGAACACCGCCGACCAGAAAACCAGCGACGAGGTCGCTCTCGTCAGGCCGATCGGCGACATCACCCTCAAATCCGGCGCCTGGCTCGAACTGCGCTCCGACAAAGGCCTGTTCCACCAGAAAAGCCAGAAGCTCGGCCTCAACGGCAACGTGACCCTATACCGCAACGACGGCACCACCATGGTGGTCTCGAAAGCGGATATCGACCTGCGCGCCGGCAGCGCCAGCAGCACCCAGCCGGTGCAGGTGCAGGGCCCCTTCGGCCAGCTGAACGCAACCAACGGCTTCCTGCTCGCCGATCGCGGCGCGGTTATCACCTTCAACGGCCCGGCGACGCTGACGCTCACGCAGGCCCAATGACATCCTTCGTCCGCTACGCGGCCCTCGCCTGCGCGGCGCTCATCGCCGTCCCCGCCGGCGCGCAGGATCTTGACGTTGGCGGCGCGCCCGGCGCCACGCCGCCGCCGATCCAGATCACCGCGAGCCAGGGCATACAGTGGCAACAGGCCGCACAGGTCGTGATCGCGACCGGCAACGCCAAAGCCGTGCGCGGTAACGTCACCGTCACCGCCGACCAGCTGATCGCGCATTACCGAAAAAAACCGGGCGCCACCACCACGCCGACCCAGGCCGCCGACAAATCCTCCCCCGCGCCGCAGCCGGCCGCGACCGACCCCGGCGATGCCGCGGAAGCGCTCGACCAGGGCGGCGCCGAGCTCTACGAACTCGACGCCGTCGGCCATGTCCATATCTACACGGCCACGGACAACGCCTATGGCGACCACGCCGTGTACAGCATGGATAACGACGTGCTGGTCCTGACCGGCGCGCATCTCAAGCTAACAACTCCGCATGACGTGGTTACGGCCAAGGACTCGATCGAGTACTACTCGTCCACCCGCGTCGCGATCGCCCGCGGCAACGCGCTGATCGTCGCCGATGACGGCCGCTCGATCGCCGCCGACATCCTCGTCGGCTACCTCGCCCCTCCCGCCAGCACACCCGCCGCAACACCGGCCCCGGCCGCCAAAACCAGCCAGGACGACCTCGCAAACCAGGCCGGCAAGCTCAAAAAGGTGAACGCGTTCGGCCACGTCGTCGTCCGCACGACCACCGACACGGCAACCGGCGACCGCGGTGTGTATCTCCCCGAATCCGGTCTCGCGCGCCTCGGCGGCGACGTCCACATCATCCGCGGCCCCAACGAACTCACCGGCGCCGACGCGCTGGTCAACATGAAAACCGGCGTCGCCACCCTGCTCGCCAGCCCCGGCGGCCAGGTTGCGGGCACCCTCATCCCCAACGCGGCACCACCCAAATGAACGCCCTCACCGTCATCGAGGGCCAGGGCGGCCTCGTCGCCACCGGGCTCGGCAAACGTTTCAAAAAACGCCCCGTCGTGCGCAACGTCTCGCTCTCGCTCAAACGCGGCGAAGCCGTCGGCCTGCTCGGCCCCAACGGCGCCGGCAAAACGACGACCTTCTACATGATCGTCGGCCTCATCGCCCCCGATAGCGGCCATATCAGCCTCGATGGCGCCGAAATCTCCGGCCTGCCGATGTACCGCCGCGCCCGCCTCGGAATCGGCTATCTGCCCCAGGAAGCCAGCGTCTTCCGCGGCCTCAACGTCGAACAAAACATCATGGCTGCCCTCGACGTCGTCGAACCCGATCGGGACCGCCGGGAAGGCATCCTCACCGCTCTGCTCGCCGAATTCGGCATCTCCCACCTCCGCCGCACACCAGCACTCGCCCTCTCCGGCGGCGAACGCCGGCGCGTCGAAATCGCCCGCGCCCTGGCCACTGCCCCCAACTACATCCTCCTCGACGAACCCCTCGCCGGCATCGACCCCATCGCGGTAGGCGAAATCCGCGACCTCGTCTCCCACCTCAAACACCGCGGCCTCGGCGTCCTCATCACCGACCACAACGTTCGCGAAACCCTCGAAATCATCGACCGCGCCTACATCCTCTACGACGGCCAGGTCCTGATGGAAGGCGGCCCCGAAGCCGTGGTAGCCCACCAGGACGTCCGCCGCGTGTACCTCGGCGAAAAGTTCAGCCTATAGGCGTGGAGATGCGTGGCTGCTTAGGGAGGTAAGGCAAAGGGGCTCTGCCCCTTGGAACACCGCCAAAGGGTCGCCTTCGGAATCCTAGACTAGGGTTTTGGGACGGGCGCTCCCCATGGTTCTCCAACGCCCGTGCGGGGGAGCGCCTCTCCAAAACCTTGATTAATGGGTTCTAAGGGCCAGCCCTTAGCGGGCGTCCAGGGGGCAAAGCCCCCTGGTTTTACTACCTAAAGTACCATGCATTTTCCGGGCCAATGGGGCTTGGACCTCGCGCGGGTTTGCTATAGCGTTTGGGCATGGCTCTTGGTCCACGGCTTGATTTGCGGCAGACGCAGTCTCTGGTGATGACGCCGCAGTTGCGTCAGGCGATTCAGCTTTTGCAGTATTCCAACCTTGAGGCCACCCAGTTTATTGAGGATGAATTGCTTAAAAATCCGCTACTTGAGCGGGTTGATAACGGCGAAACGGTGAGTGCGATCGAGGCGGCGGCAGATTCGGTGGTGGCGGTTCCGACAGCCGATGACGGGGTTGATTCCACGAGTTTCGCGGGCACGGGGATCATGCCGGAGGCGGGTGACGCGCCTTTGGATATCGATGTTTCGAACACTTATGACGCGGGGACCGGCGCCGACGGGTATGGCTCGTTCGGTGGCGGCGCGGATGATGAGGACGGTTTCAACGCGATCGAGGCGATCGGCGGGCGGGAGGTCAGCCTGCGGGAGCATCTGGAGCAGCAGGCGCGCCTTGCGTTTTCGGAGACGACTGACCGGGTGATTGCGGCGGCGTTGATTGCGGCGCTTGATCCGTCGGGCCGGCTGGGCGAAGCGCCGGACGTCATTGCCGAGCTGCTGGGCGTGCCGCTTGAGCGGGTGGAGCGGGTCCGCCAGAAAATGCTGCGCTTTGACCCGACGGGCGTTTTTGCGCGCGATCTGGCGGAGTGTTTGAGCGCGCAGCTGGCCGAGCAGAACCGGCTCGATCCGGCGATGGCGGCGCTGGTCGGCAATCTCGAGATGCTGGCCAGGCGCGACATGCGGGGCTTGCTGGAGGTTTGTGGCGTGGATTCCGGGGATCTGGCCGAGATGGTGGCGGAGCTGCGCCGGCTGGATCCCAAGCCCGGCGCGCGCTTCGAGAGCGAGCCCTTGCGGCCGTTGATCCCGGATGTGCTGATGCGGCCGATGCCGGTAAAGGCCGAGGGCGAGAGCGACTGGCTGCTGGAAATCAACCCCGAGACGATGCCGCGTTTGCTGATCCGCCGCGGCTTCCACGCGCGTCTGGCGGCGTCCGCCTCGCGCGAGACAAAGTCCTTTCTCTCAGAGCAGATGCAGGGGGCGACCTGGCTGGTAAAGGCGCTGGAGTCCCGCGCCCATACGATCCTGAGGGTTTCCGCCGAAATCGTGCGGCGGCAGGACGGGTTTTTCCGCCACGGCATCAGCCATCTGCGCCCGCTCACGCTGCGCGACATCGCCGCCGAGGTGGAGCTGCACGAGAGCACGGTGAGCCGGGTAACGTCTAACAAGTCGATCGCGACCCCGCGGGGTATTTTCGAGCTCAAATTCTTTTTCACGACCGCGCTCACCGGCGCCAATGGCGAAACCCACAGCGCCGAGACGGTCCGCCACCGCGTACAGCAGCTGATTATGGCGGAGGCGCCGAATAATATTCTGTCTGACGACGCCATCGCCGTCATATTGCAAAAAGAAGGCATAGACATCGCCCGCCGGACCGTGGCCAAGTACCGCGAGGCGTTGCGTATACCGGGCTCGGCGCAACGCAAGCGGGAGAAATTGCCCGCTTAGGGGCGGGGTTGCCCTTCATCGAGCCGTACTGGCGCGGGAGATGACGATGCAATTGACGGTTTCGGGTAAACAGGTCGACCTCTCGGACGCGCTACGCGTGCATGTGGAGCGCCATCTCGACGTCATCACCAACAAATATTTCGACCACGCGCTGGAAGCGCAGGTGACCTTCAGCAAGGCCCGCAGCTTTTTCACCTGCGATATCAACGTCCATGCCGGGCGCGGCATCACGGTGCGCGGCGAGGGCGAGGCGGGCGACGCGCATGCGGCGTTCGACGACGCGGCCGAGCACATCGCAACGCGCCTGCGCCGCTACCGCAGGCGCGTTTCCGAGCACGCGCGCGACGCCGGCAGCCGGGCCAAGCCCGAGCCTGGCCGGCAATACGTGCTGCAGGCGGATGCACTGCCTGAGGTGGAGGCGCCGGGCGAGCCCGAGGACCTGCACCCGACGATCATTGCGGAATCGGCGACCGCGATCGAGACATTGTCGGTGCGCGATGCGGTGATGCGGATGGACCTCGCGTATCAGGCGGTGATGATGTTCCGAAACTGCAAGACGGGGCAGTTGAACGTGGTTTACCGCCGGGCGGACGGGCATGTGGGGTGGATTGATCCGGGAACGGTTTAACGAAGGCGAGGGCTCTGCCCTCGGCCCGTTGGGGCCGAAAGGCCCCACACCCCCATTGATCACTCGTAAGGCGGCGCCGTATAGCCCGCGGGCGAGAGCGTAAAAATCTCGACCCCCGTCTCCGTCACGCCGATCATGTGCTCGAACTGCGCCGATAGCGAGCGGTCGCGCGTCACCGCTGTCCACCCGTCCTCCAGGATTTTCACCTCCGGGCGGCCCGCATTCACCATCGGCTCGATCGTGAAGAACATCCCCGGGCGAAATGTCGCCCCCTCCCCTGGCCGGCCGAAATGCAGCACGTTCGGCGGCTCATGAAAGCGCTGGCCGATCCCGTGCCCGCAGAAATCCCGCACCACCGAAAACCGCTGCGCCTCGACAAAAGTCTGGATCGCATGGCCCACATCGCCGAACGTCGCCCCAGGCTTTACCATCGCGATCCCGCGCATCAGCGCCTCGTACGTCACGTCCAGCAGCCGCTTCGCCCGCGTGCTGATCGCCCCTGCCACGTACATCCGGCTGGAATCGCCGTACCACCCATCCAGGATAACGGTCACGTCGATGTTCACGATATCCCCGTCGAGCAGCTTTTTATCGCCCGGAATGCCGTGGCATACCACGTGGTTGATCGAGGTGCAGATCGATTTGGGGAAACCGCGATAATTCAGCGGCGCCGGAACGGCGCCATGGTCGAGGATGAACTCATGGCAAAGCGTGTTCAGCCGCTCGGTGGTCACGCCAGGGACGACATGGACACCGATCATATCCAGACATTCAGCCGCAAGCCGGCCTGCCACCCGCATCGGGGCAAAATCCTCGGGCCTGTGTATCGTGATCCGCCGGGAATCGGCGCCGCCATCCATCATTCGTGACTTTCGCTACAGGCCCAGAGGAGCCGTTTTAATCTGTTACTACAAGAAATCCAGCTAAGGGAGGGGAGGAAGGAAGCGCTACTTTTTTGAAAAAAAGTAGCAAAAAACTTTTTTAACTCTGAGCCATGGGCGGGATGCCGCCAACGCCCATGATCCAGTTTCATAAAATTTTTTGCTACTTTTTGTTCACAAAAAGTAGTGCCTAACGCTTCTCTTCAATTCTGAGCGGCCGCGTCATCTCCTCCGGCCGCACCCATTCATCGAACTGCGCCTCGCTCGTCACCCCCAACGCCAGCGCCGCCTCCCGCAGCGACAGCCCTTCCCGGTGCGCCTTAAGCGCCGTCTTCGCCGCCGCCTCGTACCCGATATGCGGGTTCAGCGCGGTCACAAGCATCAGGTTCTTCTCGAGGTTCTCGGCGATCCTGCCGCGCGCCGGCTCAATCCCGCTGGCGCAATGCTCGTTGAACGCCGCCAGCGATTCCGCCAGTAGATGCGCCGAATCCAGCAGGTTATGCAGCATCACCGGCTTGAACACGTTGAGCTGGAAATTGCCCTGGCTGCCGCCAAACGCGACCGCATGGTCGTTGCCGAACACCTGCACCGCCACCATGGTCAGCGCCTCGCATTGCGTCGGGTTGATTTTGCCCGGCATGATCGAGGAGCCGGGCTCGTTTTCAGGGATGGTGATCTCGCCGATGCCGGTCCGCGGGCCCGAGGCGTACCAGCGGACATCATTGGCGATCTTCATCGCCGCCCCCGCCAGCACGCGCAGGCTCCCCGATGCCGCAACGATCGCGTCATGCGCCGAGAGTGCCGCGAACTTGTTCGGCGCGCTGCAGAACGGCTTTTCGGTCGCAATCGCGATGAACTCGGCGGTCGCGGCGCCAAAATTCGGATGCGCGTTCAGCCCCGTGCCGACGGCGGTGCCGCCGATCGCGAGCTCGTAGAGCCCCGGCAGGGTCGCGCGGATGCCGGCGATGGCGGCGTGCAGCTGCGCGTGCCAGCCGGAGATCACCTGGCCGAGCGTGATCGGTGTTGCGTCCTGCAGATGCGTCCGTCCGGTCATCACGACATCCTCGAAGGCGAGGCTCTTGGCCCGCAGCGTATCGGCGAGATGGACCACTGACGGCAGCAGAATATTTTCGATCACCTCGACCGCGGCGATATGCATCACTGCCGGAAACGTGTCGTTCGAGGACTGGCTGTGGTTGACGTCGTCATTTGGGTTGATCGGCTTTTTGCTCCCCAGCACCCCGCCCGCGAGCTGGATGGCGCGGTTCGCGATCACCTCGTTCGCGTTCATGTTGCTCTGCGTGCCCGAGCCCGTCTGGAACACCACGAGCGGAAATTCAGCGTCCCATTTGCCGGCGATGACCTCGTCCGCTGCCTGCACGATGAGTTTGACCTTGTCTTCCGCCAGCTGGCCGAGCGCCTGGTTCGCCAGCGCGCATGCCTTCTTCAGGATGCCAAAGCCGCGGATGACATCCCGCCCCCATACGTAATTACGCCGGCCGATCGGGAAATTCTCGATCGAGCGCTGCGTCTGCGCCCCCCACAGGCGCGCGGCCGGCACCTCCACATCGCCGAGTGCGTCATGTTCGGTGCGGGTATCGCTCATCTCACAGCCTTCCGTTCAAAAACCCCAAAGCGGGCAATGGTTTCCACCGCCGCGGCAGGTCTGTCCGGCGAATGGGTCTTATGGTGTAACGTGGGTAGGGCTGGGCTGTCCTTTCAAGGAAGGCCGCATAAGCGCGGACCTGCGCCTCGCGCCAAGCCTGGTCCGCCAACGCTGCATGGCGGTTGGGATAGATCTCGGCGATCCGGATGACACGGCCGATGGTGGCGATCACCGCCCAAAGCGAATCCTCGCTGCCTTTGCGCTTCTCAGGGACGAAATCGGTCATCCGGGCCTCTTGTCTTGGTCCTGGCATAATGGTCCTGTTTGCCGCAATACGGGAGGGGCAAAATGGATCAGGTCGTGCAAAGCTGGACCGAAGGCCGCGCTGGGCGGATCCGCCTGAACCGGCCGAAAGCGTTGAACGCGCTCGATCTGCCGATGGTCCAGCTGGTCCGCGCGGCACTGGCCGCTTGCCGTGACGATCCCGCCGTGCATGCCGTCCTGCTCGATGCGCCGGAGCGCGGTTTTTGCGCCGGCGGTGACGTGCGGGGCCTGCGCGCGCTCGGCCAGGCCGGCGATACCGCGGCCATCGCGGCCTTCTTTGCGGCGGAATACGCTATGAACCAGGAGATCGCCGACTTCCCGAAACCGTTCGTCTCGCTGATCGACGGCGTGTGCATGGGTGGCGGCATCGGCATTTCGGTGCATGGCAGCCATCGCATCGCCACCGAGCGCGCCGTGTTCGCGATGCCGGAAACCGCCATCGCGCTGTTTCCGGATGTCGGCACGAGCTACATCCTCCCCCGCCTGCCAGGCGCTCTCGGCATGTATATAGGCCTGAGCGGCGCGCGGATGGCCGGCGCTGACGCCGTGCATGCGGGTTTCGCAACGCATTATGTCGAAAGCGCCGCCCTGCCCGCCCTGGCCGCCGCCATCATCGCCGACGGCGTCGCCGTGATCCCGGCCTTCACCACGCCCCTGCCCGCCTGTACCTTTGCCCCGCACCGACCATTGATCGACGAGATTTTCAGCGCGCCCAGCATCCTCGACATCATTCAACGGCTGCAAGCGTCTCCCAACCCGTTCGCGCATGACACACTGGCGCAGCTGCGCGCGCACTCGCCAAGCTCGATCTGCTGGAGTTTCGAGCTGTTACGACGCGGTGCGAAGCAAAACCTGGCCGCGTGCCTGCGGGCCGAATACGCGCTGGTGCAGCGCGTCGCCGTGCATCCGGAATTTTCCGAAGGCGTGCGGGCGGTGCTGGTGGATAAGGATCGCCAGCCGAAGTGGCGGCCAGCAACCATAGAAGAGGTCAATCAGGGGGAGATAAAAAACTACTTTTTGTGAAAAAAATTAGCAAAAAAACTTCGATTTGCCGGGTTACAGGCATTTGCGCTCCCTGCTCCCATGGCGGAAAGTTTTTGAAGTTTTTTTGCTACTTTTGTTCACAAAAAGTAGTGCTTACCTGGCCTTTCCCTACCTCTCGGTATCATCAGCTTCCGGCTGCACATCGATGTCCGCATCGATGACATCCGCGTCGTCGTCCAGATCATCCGCGTCCTCGAGGATGTCCTCGTCCGCGTCCTCATCCGCGACCTCCACGTCCACCTCATCGGGGTCCACCACGGCGGGTTTCGGCGCCTTCTTCGCTTCCTCGGGCATCGGCGCCGCGCGCTTCAGGCGCGGCTGCTCGGCCGGCTGCTCGGTGGCGCATTTCGGGCAGATCGCCGGGCTTTTGCCGAGGTCGAAAAACCGTGTCCCGCACGATACGCAGGTGTGTTTTTCTCCAAGTTCCGGTTTCGCCATGAACACCCTCTGGTTTTAGATCGCCAATCAGCAAGGGCGGGCCGATGCCATGCCCGGCCGGCTATGTCAAACGGCGCACAGCGTGCTAAGCGCCCGCCATGGAGTCTCACACTGCCCGCCCACACCAAGCCGGCCGCCCGGCCTCGCCGCTGACCGGCGAGATTACCGTCCCCGGCGACAAATCCATCAGCCACCGGGCGTTGATGTTCGGCGCACTCGCGGTCGGGCAGACGCGCATCACCGGCCTGCTCGAGGGCGAGGATGTTTTGCGCACGGCCGCGGCGATGCGCGCACTCGGCGCCGAGATACGCCGTGACGGTGCGGACTGGCTGGTCGCAGGGCGCGGCATAGGCGGGCTGACGCCGCCCGAGGACGTCCTCGACATGGGCAATTCCGGCACGGCGGCGCGCCTGCTCGCGGGCATTCTTGCAACCCACGATGTTTATGCGGTGATGACCGGCGATGCCTCGCTGCGACGCCGCCCGATGGCGCGCGTGATCGAGCCGCTGCGCGCCTGCGGGGCGCGGTTCACCGCGCGCGCCGGGGATCGCCTGCCGTTGACGATCGAGGGCGCGCGCGCGGCGCTGCCGATCAGCTACCGGCTGCCGGTCGCCTCCGCGCAGGTGAAGTCCGCGATTCTGCTCGCCGGTCTGAACGCGCCGGGGATCACCGAGGTCGAGGAGCCGGCGCCGACGCGAGACCATTCGGAGAACATGCTGGCCCATTTCGGCGCGCGCGTGAACGTCTCGCAGGTCGGTCAGGGGCGCGTCATCAGGCTGGCGGGGCAGCCAGAGCTGATCGCGGCCGACGTGGTCGTGCCGGGGGATCCGTCCTCGGCCGCCTTCCCGCTCGCGGCCGCCCTGCTGGTGCCGGGCTCGCGCGTCATCATCACCAATACCGGGCTCAACCCTTTGCGCACCGGCCTGTTCGAGACGCTGCGCGAGATGGGGGCGGAGCTCGCCATCCGGCATCCCCGCCGGCAGGGCGGCGAGCCGGTCGGCGATGTGGTGTGCGAGTTCACCGAGCTTACGGCCGTAGACGTACCGCCCGGGCGGGCTCCCAGCATGATCGACGAATACCCGATTCTCGCCGTGCTCTGCGCCGCCGCGCGCGGCACATCGCGGCTGCGCGGCCTCGCCGAGCTGCGGGTGAAGGAGAGTGACCGGCTCGCCGCGACCGCCGCGATGCTGCGCGGCAATGGCGTCCATGTGGAGATCGAGGCGGATGACCTGATCATCCACGGCACCCGCCGCATTCCCGGCGGCGGCCTCGTGGAGACGCATATGGACCACCGGCTCGCGATGAGCGCGCTCGTGCTCGGCCAGGCGGCGACGGCGCCGGTCACGATCGACGACGCCAGTTTCATCGACACCTCGTTCCCCGGTTTTCTGGCGCTGATGCAAAAGCTCGGCGCGCGGATGGGCGCCGTGAACGCCGGTTCGCTATGATCATCGCCATCGACGGTCCGGCCGCCGCCGGCAAGGGCACGCTGGCGCGGCGCATCGCCGCGGCTCTCTCCCTCCCCTACCTCGATACCGGGCTGCTCTACCGGGCCGTCGGACGCCTGGTGCTGGACGCCGGCGCCGACCCGGCCGACCCGGACGCTGCAACAAGTGCTGCGCACCGGCTCACCGCCGCCGACCTCAAACGCCAGGATCTGCGCGGCGGCCCGGCCGATAAGGCCGCCAGCACGGTCGCCTCGATCCCCGGTGTGCGCGCGGCCCTGCTGGATTTCCAGCGCCGCTTCGGCGACGAGCATGGCGCGGTGCTGGACGGGCGGGATATCGGCACCATCATCTTTCCTCACGCCGAGGTGAAGCTGTTCGTGATCGCGAGCCTGGAGGCGCGCGCGGCGCGGCGGCACGCGGAACTGAGCGCCCGGGGCGAGCAGCGGAGCCTGGACGAGGTCCGCGCCGATCTCGCGGCGCGCGATGAGGCGGATGCCAACCGGAAGGCGGCGCCCCTGGTGCCGGCGATGGATGCGACCGTGCTGGACACGACGTTGCTGGACGCGGACGGGGCGTTTGAAAAGGCGATGGAAGTCGTAAGCAAGCGCTACCTTCTTGAAAAAAAGTAGCAAAAAACTTCTGCCCCTGAACCCGTGCCGCCAAAGCCGCCAGATCCCATGAACCAGACGCATAGAGTTTTTTTGCTACTTTTTGTTCACAAAAAGTAGTGCTTCCTTCAACCCAAGCCCCGAACTTGTAAATCCGCGTCCTTGCGTCATTATCCCCCTCAAACGTCCAAACAAAATCGGGGAAAACCAATGGCAGCCCAAACCTATCAGTTGCTGATCAAAAACCTGCTGAAAACACCGCTGCAGCAGGCGTCACGCAAGCAGATCGTCTATCGCGGCGAACTGCGCTTCAGCTATCCCCAGTTTGCTGAGCGCGTGCACCGGCTGGGGGCCGCACTGCTGGCGCTGGGTGCCAGGCCCGGCATGCGGATTGCGGTCATGGACTGGGATTCCCATCGCTATCTCGAAGCGTATTTTGCCATTCCCTCAATCGGCTGCACGCTGATGATGGTGAACATCCGCCTCAGCCCGGAGCAGATCGCCTACACCATCGACCATGCGGATGCCGAAATCCTTCTGATCAACAAGGATTTTTACGCGCAATGCCAGTCTATCCGCGACAAGCTGCCGAAAGTGCAACGATATATCTGCCTGGCCGATGACGGCGTTGCGGCCGATAACGACTATGGCGCGCGGTATGCCGGCGCGTACGAGGCGCTGCTCGCAGCCGCGACCCCGCTGCCCGAATTCCCTGATTTCGACGAAAACATGATCGCGACGACGTTCTATACCACCGGCACGACCGGGCTGCCGAAGGGCGTGTATTTCAGTCATCGGCAGCTGGTCCTGCACACGCTTTCGCTCGCATCCACCGTGATGATGTCCGGCCTGCACGGCCGCATCTCGCGCGAGGACGTGTACATGCCGCTGACCCCGATGTTCCATGTGCACGCCTGGGGTTTTCCGTTCCTCGCAACGATGATGGGCATGCAGCAGATCTATGCCGGGCGCTTCCTTGCCCCCACCATCCTGAAACTGCTGGCGACCGAAAAAGTAACGTTCTCGCATTGCGTGCCGACGATCATGCACATGATCCTTTCGGCGCCGGAGGCCGACAACATCGATCTGAACGGCTGGTCGGTCATCATCGGCGGCTCGGCGATGCCAAAATCGCTGTGCCGCGCCGCGCTCAAACGCGGCATCGACGTCTTCACCGGCTACGGCATGTCCGAGACCTGCCCGATCCTCACGATCAGCCAGGTGAACGGCGATAACATCGCGAAACTTACCGGCTGCGACGAAGAGATCGACACGCGCTGCGCCGCCGGCCAGGCGGGCGCGTTGATCGAGCTTGCGATCCTCGATGATGCGCTGCAGCCGCTGCCGCGCGACGGCGAGAGCATCGGCGAGGTCGTCGCGCGCGGCCCGTGCCTGACCGCTGGCTATGCAAAAAATCCAGAAGCCTCCGCCAAACTCTGGGAGGGCGGCTGGCTGCACACCGGCGATCTCGGCACGATCGACACCAAAGGCTATCTGCGCATTCTCGACCGTTCCAAGGACGTGATCAAAACCGGCGGCGAGTGGCTGTCCTCGATCGGCCTTGAGGATATTCTGCTTCTGCACCCGGCGGTCAGCGAATGCGCGGTGATCGCGGTGGAGGACGCGCGCTGGGGCGAACGTCCGCTCGCCGTTGTCGTTCTCAGACCTGGTGCTGCCGCCACAGAAGATGACATCAAGGCGGCGGTGCGCGCGCGGGTCGAGAGCGGGGAGCTTTCGAAATATGCGATCCCGGATCATGTGGTGTTCGCGCAGGCGTTGGAGAAAACATCCGTCGGCAAATTGGATAAGAAGAGGATGCGCGCGATGTATGGCGCGGTGGCGGTTAGTTAAAAAGCAAGCGCTGCTTTAAAAAACGAAGCAAATAAACCTGTTCCGCTTGGCCATGGGCTACGACGCCGCCCACCCCATGACCCGAACCCTAAAAGTTTTTTACTACTTTTTTTCAAGAAAGTAGCGCTTACTTCCTCAACCACGCCCCAAAAACGGCATCCTCACAGGCAGCATCAGTGCCTCCAGCATGTTGATGTCCGGCGGCAGGCTCG
>Ga0116230_10002926_pt1 | contig 16496 bp, 13 predicted proteins | sample S1TSphfallax_3_FD_88678 | JGI IMG/M metagenome (GOLD analysis project Ga0116230, IMG submission 88678) | Host-associated microbial communities from peat moss isolated from Minnesota, USA - S1T2_Fd - Sphagnum fallax MG | ecosystem: Host-associated > Plants > Peat moss > Unclassified | place...
AATACATATTCGGCGCCGCCGGAGCTGACCGCTAGGCCGCTGGCGAGGCCGGCATACAGGGTGAAATGTCCGCTCTGCGCGACCGCGATGCCGGTGGAGACCAGATGGCCGCCGGAGCTCACCGTGGTGCCGCTGGCATTGCCGCCCGGCAGGACAAAAAGATAGCCGCCGCTGCTGACCGTGGTGGCGCTGGCGGTGGCGCCGGCGAAGAGGAATTCAGCGCCGCCGGCGCTGATTTTGCTGCCGCTGGCGGTGCCGCCGGAGACCAGCTCGACGCCGCCATTCTGGATGATGGTGGCCAGAGCGGTGCCGCCGGCGGCGATGATCTGTTCGCCGCCGCCAAGCAGGGTCGCGGCGCTGGCGGTGCCGCTGGCATTGACGAATTGAACGCCGCCGCTGCCGATGGTGGTGGTGATCGCCTTGCCGCCGGAATAGACGAATTCGGCGCCGCCCCCGGACAGCGCGATGGCGCTGGCGGTGCCGCCGTTGAAGACATCGAGCTGGTCGGTATTGGCCAGCGCGATCCCGCTCAGGGTGGCGCCGGAGGAGACGGTGTAGAGGGTCATTGCGGCTACTCGGCGGGGATTTTTTCGGCCAGGCTGGGCGGCGCGGCCGCGGCCCGGCGCAGGCCGGGGATGCGGGCCAGCGTGTCGATGACCTGGGCGGCGGTGATCAGCCGGGTGCATTCGAACTGCCGCGGGGTGCCGGCATGGCGCGGACACCAGAGGAAATCCTGGTGGTCGAAGCGCTGGCGGGCGTCGTTCCAGCAGGAATTGCAGGTGTGGTAGTTGATCACCCGGTAGGGGGTGTCGAACTCGTTGACCGGATGGGTGAAGCCGGAAATCATCACCACCGGAATTTCCGCCGCCCAGGCGAGCCAGGCCAGGCCGCTCGACAGGCCGATGAAGGCGCGCGCATGGCGCAGCCATTGCACCCGCTCGGCCAGCGGCCGGTCGCCGGTCTGATCCTCGGCGCCGTGCGGGATGTGGTTCCAGACGATGCCGGCGCCATGCGCCGGCTTCTGGTCGATGCAGATGACCCGCAGGCCCTGGGCTTTGAGATGGGCCACCACCTCGCGCCAGCCATTCGGGTTGTTCCAGTATTTCGCCTGCGTCGTGCTTTGCACGGCGATGCAGACATAGGGCTCGGCGATCGGCGGGCCGGTATCGGGCAGGCCGAGCCGCGGCGGCATTTCGGTCGGATCGACGCCGAGAATATAGCCGGCGGTGCGGTGCAGCCCGACCAGCCGGAAGTCGCAGGGTTGCCAGACGCGGTCTTCATCGTCGAAGAACAGGCCGATGCAATAGCTGGCGTAATAGCGTTCCGGATCGACCGCCTCATGCGGGATGAAGGCGATGCCGGGATAGGCGTCGCGAAAGAGCGGGATCAGCAAGGCGGACATCGCGCAGGTGAGGCGGCAGCCATGGGCTTCCTGAAATTTAACCGCATAGGGAAACCAGCCCATGATGTCGCCCAGCGTGCCGACCGGAAACTGGATCAGCACCTCCTCGCCGGCGGCGTCATAGTCGTGCTGGAAGATGCGCTCGGCGCCGTCCAGCACCTCGACGGCGAAGCGGACGAAATAGCGCTTGGTGCTGTTGACGAAGGCGGCACCCGGACTGCTCTCGAACAGGATGTTGCCGGTGCCAAGATCGCGCAGCCTGACGCGCCAGGACCTGCCCTCCGGTATCGCCACCCGGGCGCCGAGATTGAAATCGAACCGCAGACCGAGCGGGCCGGTCTGGGTGGGCGCCGGGGCCGGCGGCGGGTAGGGACGCTTCTCGTCCGGCGGCGCTGCCGCGGGCGGTGGCACTTGCTCAGTCAATCGTCGGTCTTCCGGAAATGGTCTCGAAACGAAACTAGCGGTCAATCGGGCGGATGAAGAGTGGCTTTGTGTGACCGTTTCGCGACAATGGGCGGCGGGGAGGAAGCAAGAAGCCGCTTTTTGAAAAAAGCGGCGCAAAAACTTTTTTTTGCTGGAGCCGGGATGTTGGAACGCCTGTGGTCCAGATTAAAAAAAGTCTTTTTGCCGCACCGGCGGCCCGGTTCTTTTTCTTCAGAAAAAGAAGTTCTTACTTTTCAAGACGCGGCTTCCGGGTAGAGGAAGGGGTCGGGGAGGCGGGTGCGGATCAGGTTGTTTTGAGCCGGGGTCAGGAGCCGTTGCCAGCGGCCGATTTCGCCGTCGCGGCGGGCGTGGTGGCTGTGCCAATGGGTGACGGGATCCAGGCGGTCGCCGGAGACCGGGTCTTGCAGCACACCGGGGAGGCTGGGCAGGCCGGCGATGTATTCTTCGATCGCGGCGCGGCGGCTGGCCTGAAATATGGTGTCGAGCGCCGGTGCGGCGGGGGTGTAGCCGAGATGGCCGGCGAGCCGGGTCAGGGTTGCCGGATCGTCGAAAAAACCGGTCTCATAGCGCAATGACAGGCTGCGCCGGTCTTTCAAAAAGCCTTTGCACAATGATGCGGATGCCTCGATGAAGGGCAAGGCGCGCTCGAAGCTGTGGCCGTGCGAGCGCATCAGGGAGGTGACGGCGTCGCGCGGGTCGCGCCAGGTGACGATGATTTTCTCGGCCTGGCCGGCGAGGCGCAGGAGCGAGCGCTCATCGGCGATTTCGTGCGATTTGACCAGATGCGTGACGCCTGGTGTTTCCAAACCGGAAACAAGTTGGTTTTCCGAAATGAAATGGCTCTGCAGCGGACCGCGATCGGCGGCTTCGTGCAGCTGGCGCACGACGTTGAACAGCCAGGTGGAGGCGCTGGCATACATGCCGAGGCACCAGATCACGCGGGCGGTCATGGGTGCGGCACTTCAGGGGGGAGTCGATCTCGGCATTGGCGGCGCTACCAGGCGTATCTGCCTTGGACGCCGAAGCTGTTATTGGTGGTGGCGCTGCCGTATTGGCCGGTCCAGTAGGTGTCCGCACTCCAGGGGCCTTTGCCGGTGAGCACCAGCCCGGCGGCGGGGGTGATGGCGCCGACCGGGGTGCCCAGGGCGTATTCGCGGGCGCTGTAGATGCCGACCGAGACGGTGTTGCCGATATGCGGATTGCCGACGGTGCCGAGGCCGCCGATGCTGGCCCAGGCGGTCAGCTGGCCGTAGCTGACCGGTATTGCGTAGCCGCCGAGGATGCCGGCGCCGAATTCGGCGAAGCTGGTGGACATGGCGCCGTAGCTGAGATCCAGCATGCCGGCGCCGTGCTCGGAGACCGCGCCCATCTGGCTGTGCAGATAGTTGACGCTGCCATAGGGGGCGAGGAAATACGGGCCCTGGCTGAGCAGCGCGTATTGCAGGTGCAGGGCGGCGCCGACATAGGAGCCGGTGCCGCTGGCCTGGCCGGCGACGCCGGAATTGGCCATCGTGCGGTCGATCTTGGCGCCGGTGAAGGCCGCGGCGAAACTGCCGGAGGCGGTGAGCGGGCCGTGGGTGTAGATGCCGTATAGATCGACGCCGGCGGAGCTGCCGTCGACGCTGGAGCCGCCGCTGGCGGTGGTGGTGTAGACGTTGGAGACGCCGATGCCGAGCACCAGGTCGGGCGAGGCGTCAAATCCCTTGCCGATGACGAAGCCCTTGGAATTGGTGTTGTAGCCGTTGGCGCTGCCGAAGGAGCCGATGCCGTGCAGCCAGTAGCCGTGATCGGTAGCATCATCGGTGGCCGGGCCGGAGGTGGAATCCAGGACCGAGAGTGCGGCGTTGTCCTGGGCGAAATTGCTGGCGACCCAGATGCGGCCGGTGCCGAAGATGCTGGGGTTGAACAGGCTGAACTGCAGCAGCACCGCGTTCGGGTCGTAGAGGACGGTGGTGGTGAAATAGGTGGCGATGGCCTTGGTCACGGCGACCGTGCTGAATTTGCCGGTGACGCCGCCGCTGGCGTTGAGGATGTCGTAGGTGGTGGGGAAGCTGTAGCTGCCCTGATCGACCTGCACGGCGAGCGTGCCGGCGAGGCTGGCCTTGCCGCCGACCAGCAGCTGGTCGGCGCCGGTGCCGGGCGCGTTGCTGGGGGTGACCTCGATGCTGAGCGTGCCGCCGGGGGATTGGACGTAGTTGCCGTTGATGGTCAGGACGCCGAGCGTGCCGCCGGGGGCGAGGTCGCCGGCATTGGTGACGCTGCCGATGATGCTGCCATGGCCGCGCAGGATGCCGTCGGCGCCGATCGCGACATTGTCGAAGAGTTCGGTGTTGGGATTGCTGGCGTCGCCGACTTCCAGGGTGCCGTCGGTGACGGCGAAATTGCCGCCATTGCCGCCCTGGCCGTACAGGATTGTGGTGCCGCCGCCGGTTTTGGCCAGATTGGCGAAGCCGTAGAATTGCGGGGTGCCGGTGAAGCTGGTGGGGGCGGTGTTGGCGAGCTCGGCCAGGTTGAAGCTGCCGGAGCCGCCGAGCGCCAGGGTGTCGCCGCCATTGGTGGTGCCGCTGGTGCTGACGACGTTGCCGATGAAGCTGTAGCCGGTCTCCAGTGTCAGGGTGTTGCCGCCGCCGGAGAAATCGACCGCGTCGGCCTGGGTGGTGCCGTCGCCGCCGAGGCCGCCGGCGATGCTGCCGGAGGTGGTGACGCTGGAGCCGCCGGTGCTGACGATGCCGGCGCCGCCGATGCCGGGCGCGCCGTTGCCGCCGCCGCCGTAACCCGGCTGGCCGGTGCCGCCATTGCCGCCGGCGATGGCGCCGGTATTGGTGACGGTGAAGCCTGAGCCGGAGATGCCGGCGCCGCCATTGCCGCCGGCGCCGCCGTAACCGTTACCGGTTTGCGCGATGGCCGGTCTGATGACGGCGTTGGAACTCGGCACTGGCATGCCGCCGGAATAGCCGCCGTCGCCGCCATCGGCCCCATTGATGGTGCCGGCATTAATCACGGTGAAATCGGAGCCGGTGATGCCGGCGCCGCCGGCGCCACCGGCGCCGCCGCTATAGGTGAGCGCCGGACTGGATTCGAGGGCGTCCGACCTGACGAGGACCTCCCGTTGGTAACCGCCATTGCCGCCGGTGCCGCCCAGGCCGCCGGAGATGCTGCCGGACGCGGCGTTGGTGACGGTAAAGCCGGTTCCGCTGATGCCGGCGCCGCCGCCGCCGCCGCCGCCGCCATTGTAGCTGTAGGCGCCGCCGGGCGCGCCAGGGCTGGCAGCAAGATCGGCCGTGGCGCCGACGACGGCTCCCTTGAAGCTGAACGAACCGTTGCCGCCGCCGCCGCCGCTGCCGCCGGTGATCACGGCGGCATTGTTGACGGTAAAGCCGTTGCCGTTGACACCGGCGCCGCCCACGCCGCCGCCGCCGCCGCCGGCGTAACCTTCGCCGCCAAATTCGCCGTTGCCGCCGGCGATCGTATTGAAATTGGTGGCTGTGAAGTTGACGCCGTCGATGCCGTTGCCGCCGGCGCCGCCCTGGCCGCCGACGGTGGCAAAGGTGCCGCCATAGCCGCCATAGCCGCCGGTGATGGCGCCCTTGTTGACCAGCGTGAAGCCTTCGCCGGCCAGGCCGGCACCGCCGCCGCCGCCGCCGCCGCCGACGCCATAGGCGCCGTCCCCGCCATAGGCGCCGTTGCCGCCGGCGCCGCCGGTGATGTTGGCCCCGACCTGATTTGTCACGGTGAGCGCGCTCGGCACGTATAATCCGGCGCCGCCGCCGCCGCCGGCGCCGCTGAAGCCGGTCGCACCACTCTCGCCACTGGCGCCATTGCCGGCATAGCCGCCATGGCCGCCGGTATAGGCGCCGCTATTTGTGAGGTTGCCGCCAAGGACGGTGGTGCCGCCGCCGCCACCGCCACCGCCGCCGCCGTAGCTGCTATTGTTTTCGGCGGACAGACCGCCGCCGCCGCCGCCGCCATTGCCGCCATTGCCGAAGCCGCCGCCGGCGCCGCCGATGGCCGGCGTGACGGTGAAACTTTCGGTGGAGTCGTCGACCGTCACGGTGCCGCCGGCACCGCCGCTGTTATTGGCACCCTGGCCATTGCCGCCATTGGCGCTCGGGATCGGCCCGATGCCGCCGGCGCCGCCCGAATTGGCGTAGGGTCCGGTTGTCACCGCGCCGGTGCCGCCTTCGCCGCCGGCGCCGTAGGTGCCATACTCGCCGCCGTCGCCGGCCGGCGCGGTCACGTCCTGCGCCAAGGCGGCCAGCGGCAGCCCGGCCAAGCCGAGGGCGCAGATGACGGCAAGGCCGGAGACCGAGCGGCGCAGGCTGGCATGGCGGCGCCGGCGGCTGCCGGCTGCGGGCACGAAGGCGAGGGGGGCTGGCACAGGGTGGTTCATTGGCGGCGTTCCTTGGTTTTTCATGGTTGCGGCGGAGGCGGGCTGGGACATGGTTCGGGTTCAGACGATCGTGACGCCGTGCGGGTTCAGCGCCGGCTCGCGCCAGAAACTCTGGTTCTGGAAGCGGCGGAACAGATCGGGCGGCAGGATGGTCTGGCGGTCGGCCGGCCGGATTTTCGGCGCGACGTGGTGCAGGCCGGGCGTGCCGGTCTGGGCGTCGAATTCGCGCGCGTCGAACTCGATGTGGTCGAAATCATGGGCGAAACCGGGCTCGGCGATGAAATCATAGATCGCGGCCAGCGCGCGCTCCGGCTGGGTGGTCAGGGTTTCGTACTGGACCAGCAGCAGATGCCGCGCATCCTCGCCGTAGAAGGCTTCCTTGATCAGGTCGTAGGCGCGGCCGACCATGCCTTCCGGCGCCGAGAGCCCGTTGGCGCGGGTATAGACCGTGCCGTTGGTGGCGAAGTTGAAGATCGAGGAGGGCTGGAAGGCGTTGGCGCGGATCAGCCGCTCGAAACTGTCGATGATCCAGGCGATGTCGCGGACGCAGACGATGATTTTGACGTCGGGGAACAAAGTTTTCAGCGCCGGCAGGCGGCCGCACCAGGCGCGGCTGGTGTCGAAGACGATTTCCTTGTCGGAATCGGCGTAGAAGCTGGTGAAGACGCCGCGCAGGATGCGCTGGCGCTGGGCGTCCGTGATGAAGATCGAGAATTCGCTGCTGCGGCTCATATTGCCGAGCAGCACGTCGAACAGGCCGGCCATCGGGCCGCTCATATGCGCCTGGAAGCGCGGATTTTGTTTCAGCAATGCGGCCAGCAAGGTGGAGCCGGAGCGCGGCAGGCCGGAGATGAAATGAAAGCGCCGGGAGTCCGCGGGCAGGGTGGCGGCAGCCGCCATCAATCCGCGGCCATGGCGCGCGCGGCGCGGACGGAGTTGACCGTGGCTTGCATCTGTCCCCCTGAAAGCCGCCTTGGATGGCGGCGGTAACGTGAAGCGCCCTGTTGATGCCGGGTTTGCCCCGGAACCGTTCCGATAAATCTTAATGAAATATGTCGAAACAAAACGCTTCTGTACAGAAGGTTGCGGCCGCTTTGGCGGTGATGCGCGGGCAAAGGCGCGAGATTTAATGTTAAAAAAACGGCCGGGGCGGCGGGCTGGCCGCGAAAGGCAGGGCAATTTGATGGCGGCGGGTAAAGTTTGTAGGCTGCGGGCAAAGGCCAGGAGTGCTGCGAATGAGTGATTCATCCGATTACGTGCCGCCGGCGGTTTGGACCTGGAAGGCCGGCAATGGCGGCAGGTTTGCCAATATCAACCGGCCGATCGCCGGGCCGACGCATGTCAAGGAGCTGCCGGTCGGCCGGCATCCGTTGCAGCTTTATTCGCTGGGGACGCCGAACGGGCAGAAGGTGACGATTCTGCTGGAGGAGCTGCTGGCGCTTGGCCATGCGGGTGCTGAGTATGACGCCTGGCTGGTGAAGATCAACGAGGGGGAGCAGTTCGGCAGCGGCTTTGTCGGGGTTAATCCGAATTCGAAAATCCCGGCATTGCTGGATCGCAGCGGGCCCGAGCCGGTGCGGGTGTTCGAGTCCGGCGCCATTCTGCTATATCTGGCGGAGAAGTTCGGGGCGTTTCTGCCGGCGCCAGGCGGGGCGCGGGCGGAGTGTTTTTCCTGGCTGTTCTGGCAGATGGGGAGCGCGCCCTATCTCGGCGGCGGGTTCGGGCATTTTTACGCCTATGCGCCGGTGAAGATCGAATACGCGATCGACCGGTTCGCGATGGAGGTGAAGCGGCAGCTCGACGTGCTCGACCGGCAGCTCGCGGAGAACGAATATATTGCAGGCAGCGCCTATACGATTGCGGATATGGCGATCTGGCCGTGGTATGGCGGGCTGGTGAAGGGGCTGCTGTATGGGGGGGCCGAGTTCCTGGCCGTGCAGGAGTATAAGCACGTGCAGCGCTGGGCCGGGATGATCGGCGATCGGCCGGCGGTGCGGCGCGGCCGGCGGGTCAACCGGGTCGGCGGCGAGGCGCATGAGCAGTTGGCGGAGCGGCATGACGCCGCGGATTTTGACCGGATTGATTGAACGGCCGCGAGGTTCGGGCATGCGTTGTGCCCCGGTTTGTGGGCGCCAAGACGTGGATGCCGGCCTGCGCCGGCATGACGGTGGAAGGCCGGGGTTAGAGCATGCCGCGGAGGAAGCTGGAGCCGGGGTTCAGGGGGTCGAAGGCGTGCAGGCCGAGGTCTTCGGCCAGGCGGGCGCAGACCAGATGGCCGCGGACCGAATTGCCGTGCGCGTCCAGCCGCGGCGAGAAGACGCCAAGGCCGATCTGCCGGTTGACCACCGCCAGGATGCCGCCGCCAACGCCGCTCTTGGCCGGCAGGCCGACATCGCAGGCCCAGTCGCCGGCGCCGTCATACATGCCGCAGGTGAACATGACCGAGAGGGTCTGGCGGACGCTGTCCAGGCCGAATACCTGCGCGCCGGTCAGCGGATTCTTGCCGAGATTGGCCAGCGTTGCGCCCATGACCGCGAGATCGGAGGCGGTGACCAGGATCGAGCATTGCCGGAAATAGACGTCGAGCACGTCATCGACCGGCAGGTCGTAGACGCCGACGGCGCGCAGCAGATGGCCGATGGCGCGGTTGCGGTGGCCGGTTTCATGCTCGGAGCTGAAAACCTTCTCGTCGATCGTCAGGCTGCGGCCGGCGGCCTGGCCGAACATTGCGAGGATTTTGGCGAAGGCGTCGGGGCCCAGCAATTCGCGCAGCTTGCCGGCCACTGCGATGGCGCCGGCATTGACCATCGGGTTGAACGGCCGGTGCGTGACGGCATCCAGCGCGATGGTGTTGAAGGGATCGCTGCTGGGCTGCACGCCGACCACCTTGGCGGTTGCCTCGACGCCGATCATGTCGACCAGGAAGGCGTAGCTGAAGGCTTTCGAGATCGATTGGATGGTGAAGGCAACCGCGGCGTGGCCGACCGCGACCACCCGGCCGGAAGGCAGGCCGAGCGCGATGCCGAAATCGTCGGGCGGCATTTTCGCCAGCTCCGGAATGTAGCCGGCCGGTTCGCCGCTCAGATTGCTTAAATATTGGGCGTGGGCTTTTTCGAGGATGATGGTTAATTCATCCGTCAATGACGGGTGACCGGCATGTTCCGGGAGCGGCGAACGGCGCGGTATGGGCTCATCCATGCGCTCACTCCTAATTTTCAAATCCGGGATTTTTTTGACGCGGAAGGGGCATGCAAGTTTTGTGCCAGTAATTCTGGATCGTTGCCGCCGCCCGAGTTGTCCGCGCCGCGATCGGCCGTTAAGAGGGTCGGGTCAACACGTTTGGGGGAACGAAAATGGCGAAATATATTCTGGTTGTGGGGACGAGGCCGGTTGAGGGCAAAGAGGCCGAGTTCAACCAATGGTATGACGAGAAGCATGTTCCGGAGATTTGCGCGATTGCCGGCGTGACCGGGGCGACGCGCTTTGCCTCGCATTCCGCGATGCCGGGCGAGCGGCCGTATCTGGCGATCTACGAGCTGGAGACCGAGGACCCGATGACGGTGATGGCCGAGCTAGGGCGCCGCACCGGGACCGGCGAGCTGACCCCGTCGGATGCGATCGACATGCCGGCATCGCAGATCGCGATCTACCGGGCGCTGTAGACGTTGGTTTGCGGCGCTAGCGCAATAATCAGCTGATCTGAACCGGCAGGTTCGGATTAGGTGAAACACGCTAGAGCAGCGGGCCGGCCGAGGATTGTTCCGGATCGGCGAGGTTCTGGGCCTGCTGCAGGGCCTGCTCGCGGGCTTCGACGATGCGCGTGTAGGCGGCGCCGGCGAGGCCGGCCATGGGGCCTTGCAGCGCCGCGATTTCGGCCTGGGTGAGGGCCAGCAGGGTGACGCTGATTGCCGCCTGGACGGGGTTGAGCGCGGCGTCGAAACTTTGTTCGGTGATGGCAAGCGCGGTGACGCGGACCGGGACGTAGCTGCCGCTTCCCCAGGCGAAGAGGACCGGCGGATCGGCCGCCGGCAACGCGGTGAGCGCCTGGATGGTGCCTTGGGTGCGGCCGGCGCCGGCCAGCGCGTCGTCGAGCGTCAGGGTGAAGGCGTAGGTCTCGACGGATTGGCCGGCGGCGGCGGTGAGCGTGCGGGTGAGGGTTTCCGGGTTGAGCGGGAAGCCGATGATGCTGGGCGCGCGGCTGCCGGGCAGGAAGGTGACCAGCGCGCCTTTGAGCGGTGCGGACAAGGGGGTTAGGTTTCCTTGACCTCGACGATCGAGGTGTCGACTTCCCAGCCTTCATTTTCCAGCTTGATATGTTCCAGCGCGATGGCGTTGGCGCCGGCGTCGAGATCCGGCAGCGCCTGAAATTCCGAGACCCAGGCGCGGTGGATGATGTAGCCGTGGACCGGCTGGCCTTCCTCGTTCAACAGCACCAGCCGGACCTCGCGGCGCAGATTGGCGAGCGAGGTGGTGGGCGCGCCCTGGTCGAGCAGCTGGGTGGCGTTGGCCCATTCGATGAAGGCATTGTCCTGGGTGACGCCGCGCTCCAGCGTGATGGGGTCGTATCGGGTGCGGCCCATGCCCTTCAGGATGATCGGGTTGCCGCCTTCCTTGTATTCGATCACCTCGGTTGCGCGGCGCAGGGCGGAGACGCGGCTGACGGCCGCGACCGGGGTGGTGCCGGGCGGGAAATAGACCAGGAAGCGATAGGTTTTATAGGGGTCGTAGCGGTCGGTGTTGATCGGGAAAATCGCCAAGCGTTTTGCCTTCTGATTTTGTTACGCAACCAAACTAGGGCCAGGGATCGGGGCTGGCAAGATGCGCGGGTCTGGCGGCAATGACGCGGGGTCAGGACGGCGGGGACGGGGCGGGGAAGAGGGCGCTGGTATGGCCCAGCAGGTAATAGGCAAGCAGGCCGATCCATTCATGGGTGGCCTGATCAACCATGGCGAGCCTGGCCGGGAAGCTGTCATGGATTTCGTTAAGCAGGCCAGGCGCGGTTTTATAGGCGACCGGATAGGGCAGGACCGTCCAGCCGGCATGGCGGAACAGGCCGACGGCGCGCGGCATGTGCCAGGCGGAGGTGACCAGCAGCCAGAGCTGGCCGGGCTGCGGGTTGAGCAGCGCCTTCAGCAGGACCGCGTTTTCATAGGTGGTGCGGGAGCGGTCTTCATAGACCATGCGGCTCTGGTCGACCCCGAGCTCGGTGAAGATGTCGCGGGCGACGGTGGCCTCCGAATTCGGGCCGTGGATCAAGGTGCCGTTGCCGCCGGTGAAGGCGAGTCTGGCCTTGGGATAGTCGCGGGCGAGCATGACCAGGGCGGTCATGCGCTCGGCATCGGCGTTGAGTGAGGGCATGCCGCGGGCGGCGGAGAGGTCGGGCATGGTGGCGCCGCCGAGCACGATGATGCCGGCAACGCTGGCCGGCAGGGTGCGGACCGGCGGGAAACGGTCCTCCAGCGGGGCCAGCATCCAGGCGCCGATCGGCAGGATGGCGATGACGGTGAGGGTGAGGATGGAGAGGCAGAGGCAGAGGCGCGAGGCAATGCGGTGCCGGGTGAATTGCAGCGCCAGGCCGATGACGGCGAGCGCCAGCAGCACGGTGCTCGGCGCCAGCAACAGCCATAGCAGTTTCTCGACGATGAACAGCAATCAGGCTTGACTTCCCGGTGATCCGCCGGACGATCCTGGGCGGCTCACGGCGCGGCGGTCAAGCCTGCCGGCGGTTAATTCGCCGGGTGGAAGCCGGCGTCGTCGGCTTCGGTCTTGCAGGCATAGAAGCCGGATCCCTTGCCGTAGCCGGCGGCGTTCGGCAGGATGTAGGTGAGCTCAGGCCCGGAGGACCAGACGATGGTGTCGTTAGAGCAATGCGCAATGGCGGCGGCCGGGGTGGCGAAGCGATGGGAATCGCCAAGGCCGGTGGTGGCGCCCTGGGTCGCGCTGATGGCGCTGGGCGAGGCGGCGAGCGATGGGGACTGGGCGAGTGCTGCGCCGTAAGCGCCGAGCGCGCCGAACATCGCGATGCCCAATAGGCCAATCCGAAAATTCGAGTTCATCTTCATTGCTCCTGCATTGACGTATGAATTTTCTGTCCGCGCCAGCATTGCGCGGAGAGCTTTTAACCCTTCAGTCGTTACCCGTTCAGTCGTTGCGCGTTCAGTCGGTTAGCGTTCAGTCGGTTAGCGCAGCCGTTGCGCCCGCAGGTCGTTGCGCGGGCAGTCGTTGCTGCTGCATTTCGAAATCGGATTTGGCCCGCCGCCTTGGCTTTACAAGTCGGTTAGGCGCGGGTTTGCCGCATTGAAATCTTTCTGCAAGTCTACCAGCTTAATCGTAAAGGATTTACGGTTCTAGCTTAGCAAAAACGTAATTTTTCGGACAGGAGCGAGCATGCCGATTGACCCGACGAAACTGCCGACGGCGCCGGCCGATGACAATGCGGATCTGCCGCGTGTGGCGTATCCAAAAACCCTGGCCGGGCAGCCGGCGCTGGTGACCGGGGCGAATTCCGGGATCGGCAAGGCAACCGCGATCGGGCTGGCGCGGGCCGGGGCGGATGTGGTGATCAACTACGTCACCGATCCGCAATCGGCCGAGGCGGTGGCGCATGAGATCGAGGGCTTTGGCGGCCGGGCGATTGCGATAAAGGCCGATGTTTCGAAAGAGGATGAGGTGATTGCGATGTTCGCCCAGGCGGTCTCGCATTTCGGCACCTTGCATATTTCGGTCAGCAACGCCGGGCTGCAGCGGGATTCGCCGTTCGAGCAGATGACCCTGGAGCAATGGAACACGGTAATCGGGATTAATCTGACCGGGCAGTTTTTATGCACGCGCGAGGCGGCGCGGATTTTCCAGAAGCGCGGGGTGGTGCCGGAGGTGTCGGTGGCCTGCGGCAAGATCATCTGCATGAGCTCGGTGCATCAGGAAATTCCCTGGGCCGGGCATGCGAATTACGCGGCCTCGAAAGGCGGGGTGATGCTGTTGATGAAGAGCATCGCGCAGGAGCTGGCGCCGTACCGGATCCGGGTGAATTCGGTGGCGCCGGGGGCGATCCGCACGCCGATCAATACCGCCGCCTGGGACACGCCGGCGGCCTATGCGGATTTGATGAAACTGGTGCCGTATAAGCGGATCGGCGAGCCGGATGACATCGCGCAGGCGGTGGCGTGGCTCGCCTCCGACGCGGCGGATTACGTGACCGGGGCGACCTTGTTCGTCGATGGCGGCATGACTCTCTATCCAGGGTTCGCGACGGGAGGCTGAGAGGCCATTCCAGAAGCCGCTCTGGCGGCCGTCTGACGGCGATTTTCTGCGCGCCGGTGCTCACGGCCTTTAGGCCGCTCCGCTCCGATGCTCGAAAATCACCGACATACGACTCGCCAGAGCGACTTCTGCAACGGCCTCTTGGCTGCTCGAATGCTTGGAAAGAAGGGTGCTTTGGCATATGGCTGCGCGGATTGAGGATTATGCGGTTATCGGCAATTGCGAAACCATGGCGCTGGTCAGCCGGGAGGGGAGCATCGATTGGCTTTGCCTGCCGAGGTTTGATTCCGCCTCCTGCTTCACCGCGCTGCTCGGCGATGAGCGTAACGGCAACTGGCGGATTTCGGCGGCCGATGGCGCGGCCAGAATCTCGCGGCGCTACCGGCCGGGGACGCTGATTCTGGAGACCGTTTTCGAGACCGCAACCGGCAGCGCGATGCTGATCGACTGCATGTCGCGCGGCGATAGCAAATCGAATGTGCTGCGGCGCGTGCATGGGATCAGCGGCAGCGTCGAGATGGTGACCGATCTGGCGGTGCGGTTTGACTATGGCGTGTCGGTGCCATGGGTATCACGGACCGAGGATGGGCGCACGCAGTTTGTCGCCGGCCCCGACCGGCTGCTGCTGCAGGCCGGGGTGCAGCTGGAAAACGCCGATATGCGGAGCGGCGGCAAGTTCACCGTGCAGGCCGGCCAGGACATCGATTTTTGCCTCGGCTGGTCGCGGTCCTACGATGCGATGCCGGGGTCGCTGGATGTCGGGCGGGTGATCGAGATCGAGGATCAGGGCTGGCGCGAATGGAGCGGCAAGTTCCAGGGGCTCGGCGAATATACCGATATCGTGCTGCGCTCGCTGATTACCCTGAAGGGGCTTACGCATTTTGAAACCGGCGGGATTGTGGCGGCGGCCACCACGTCGCTGCCCGAGCAGATCGGCGGGTCGCGCAACTGGGATTACCGCTATTGCTGGCTGCGCGATGCGACGCTGACGCTGTTCTCGCTGATGGAGTCCAATTTCGTCGAGGAGGCGACGGCCTGGCAGCAATGGCTGATACGGGCGATCGCCGGCAGTCCGGAGCAGCTGCAGATCATGTACGGGGTGGCCGGCGAGCGGCGGCTGGATGAATGGAACGTGCCGTGGCTGCCGGGCTATGAGCATTCGGCGCCGGTGCATATCGGCAATGCGGCGGCCGGCCAGGTGCAGCTGGATGTGTATGGCGAGGTGCTCTCGGCGATGTATTACGGCCGGACGCGCGGGCTGCCCGGCAGCGAGACGCTGTGGAGCCTGGAATGCGGGCTGCTGCGGCATTTGCAGACGATCTGGCGGGAGCCGGATGACGGGATTTGGGAAGTGCGCAGCGGGCGGCAGCAATTTGTCCATTCCAAGGTGATGGCCTGGGTGGCGGTGGACCGGGCGATCCGCTCGGCCGAGGAATTCGGGCTGGCGGCGCCGCTGGATGAATGGCGGGAATGGCGGCAGCAGATCCATGACGAGGTTTGCCAAAAAGGTTTTGATGCGGAACGTAATTCTTTCGTGCAATATTATGGCAGTAAACACCTGGACGCCGGCTTGCTGATGATGGGCATTGTCGGGTTTTTGCCGGCCAGCGATCCGCGCGTGAAGGGGACGGTAGAGGCGATCGAGAAGGATTTGCTGCGCGACGGTTTTGTTATTCGCTACGATACCGGCGAGTCGCGCGATGGACTGCCGCCGGGAGAAGGGGCTTTTCTGGCCTGCAGCTTTTGGCTGGTCAGCAATTATGTGCTGCTCGGCCGGCTGGATGAGGCACAGGCGCTGTTCAAGCGGCTGGTGGGGCTGGCCAATGATGTCGGGCTGCTCTCGGAGGAATATGATCCGGCGTTGCAGCGTCAGGTCGGGAATTTTCCGCAGGCGTTCTCGCATATCGCGCTGATCAATGCGGCCTATATGCTGGACGGCGCGAAGACAGCGGCAGGCAAGGCGGTGGTCGGAGAAACGCCGGTGCAGGGAGCTTATGCCAATGTCCAATAATCATTATGACATTATCGTTATTGGCAGCGGTCCCGGCGGCGCGTCGCTGGCGCATCGGCTGGCGCCGACCGGCAAGCGGATTTTGATGCTGGAGCGCGGCGATTATCTGCCGCGCAGCCAGAAGAACTGGGATGCGCAGCACGTGTTTCTGGAGAATGCGTATCAGGCGAAGGAGACCTGGTTCGACGCGCAAGGCAGCGCCTTCTCGCCCGGGCTGCATTATTTTGTCGGGGGCAATTCCAAGGTCTATGGCGCGGCGTTGCTGCGGCTGCGGGAGCGGGATTTCGAGGCGGTGGCGCATCAGGACGGCATCTCTCCGGAATGGCCGGTGAAGTATGACGTGTTCGAGCCGTATTACGCCGAGGCCGAGCGGCTGTTTCATGTGCATGGCAAGGCCGGGGAGGATTCGACGGAGCCGCCGCGCAGCGGCGAATTTCCATATCCGGCGGTCAGCCATGAGCCGAAGATCGCGGAATTGAGCGCGCAGTTCGCCAAGGCCGGGCTGCATCCGTTTCATCTGCCGCTGGGGATTTTGCTGGATGAGAAGGACGGCAAGCCGACGCCGGGCAGCACCTGCATACGCTGCGATGCGTTTGATGGCTTTCCCTGCCTGCTGAACGGCAAGGCCGATGCGCAGGTGCTGTGCGTCGACCCGACGCTGGCGAATTATCCGAACTTCTTTCTGCTGACCAATGCCTATGTCAGCCGGTTGAATACCGATCCCAGCGGGCGGGTGGTGTCGGAAGTTGAAGTGCAGATCGACGGGGATACGGAGTTTTTCACCGCCGATATCGTGGTGGTGGCGTGCGGGGCGCTGTCCTCGGCCTTGCTGCTGCTGCGCTCGGGCAATGAGCGGCATCCGAACGGGCTGGCCAATGGGTCCGACCAGGTGGGGCGCAACTATATGCGGCATAACCAGTCGGTGCTGATGGCGCTGATGCGGGAGCGCAACGATACGGTGTTTCAGAAGACCCTGGCGGTGAGCGATT
>Ga0116230_10002930_pt1 | contig 16493 bp, 5 predicted proteins | sample S1TSphfallax_3_FD_88678 | JGI IMG/M metagenome (GOLD analysis project Ga0116230, IMG submission 88678) | Host-associated microbial communities from peat moss isolated from Minnesota, USA - S1T2_Fd - Sphagnum fallax MG | ecosystem: Host-associated > Plants > Peat moss > Unclassified | place: USA...
TACATTTTGGTTGAGCACTCATCATGTAGGAGCATGAAGACCAGTGTTGCTCCTACTAAACGATTGCCCAATTGATCCCATAAGGTTTTCCCAAAGTTCAAATGTCACAAGTTATGAAATTGTTGGTTAAATATGCAATTGTTGCTCTGCCAAAGAAGAGCCCAATTTCCATCCTTCAAGAGCCATCAAATAATACATCTTCCATGAAACAGACCCAAGGAGTGAGACTTAAAACCGATGCAACAAAATGATACACTCTGCTCAATTGCATACAAACTCTCACTACCCAATTAGATCCCACTATCTCCACTATCATAGAGCACTGAGAAAAATTTCCTAGTGTATTTAAACAGCACCGTATATCCCTCATAGAAAAGAGGAGGTACATTATGCCTGCTCCATAAGATTGGTAGGGTTGTTACACCTTTCTAATAGGCATAGAATCCCTCCCACTCTTCATGGAAAGGCATAAGAACCCTCTCCCTCATATGCCTCATGATCTCCATATGTTAAAGTTCAGGATAACCTTCACCTCGTGCTGTCTGATGGGCAAAGCCCACTGGTTGGAGACATTCCCAAAATGTGGGGCTGGATTCCACTACTGCCCCATCCTAGACCCTTTATCTTGTAGTGCCCTTACCCTGAGGCTTTATCCTTCTCTAAATCAGGATTTGAGAAATTTCAAAGTAGAAACCAACTGCTAAGAACCCAGAGTCCAGAGGGCATGTGCTTTGTCTCTGGGATGTGAGTAATTTGCCCATCAGAAGCAAATGTCTGAAGACATTGTTATGAACAAGTTCTATAATCAAACTGCAACTTGCACTCTAAGCATGTGATGTAAGACTTTTAGTCTTTCCAGTTTATTCCAGGTTTCAAACCTGAAGTTCCAAACACCAATTTCAGAGAAAGAGCAGACTGACAAACATGCCAATGTTCTTCATTCTTATTCACAACATCCACTCAACCAACCTCTCTCCACTAGTTGAAAAGGTTGAATGTAACACCATTGTTCCTTGGTCTTCAGCAAACTAATGCTAAGAACCCAAGGTATGTCAACTTGGCACTTCCCAAGTCCATGCCGCATCTAGCTATCAAAAACATCATATGAACACATCCACAACTGTGTACATAACTCCCTGCAGTACATAACAGAACTTTTGGCAAATAGCATTAACTGCAGTGTGCACATTCTGTAGCAGTTCAACATTGGAAAACTTTGTTATGAAGCCATCTTGTGAAGGGAGAGTAACTGGTACACTTCTGTACAGGAACTTGTCTGCAGAATGTTGAAACTTGTCCCAATAGATCACTTACCTTCTTGATGATAGGCGCCCATGCCTCCTCATCTTGGCTCCTTTTCTGCAAGACAATCTTCAGTTAATCCTGGTGACAAGGATGCAGAGGTCTACTAGGTTAAAAAACAAACATGGAATATTGAACAATGTAACTTGTCGGACATTTCTTCTAGATAGATTTACCAAGGTCCCCAAGAACTCCATGAAGATTAGGTGAGTCAGTTTGTCTTAGTTTTACTGTGGAGTCTGAATCCTACAGACAGACAAGTGCCATCAGGTCATGTCACATATTTGGGGGCATGATTGTGTCAAGCGATCAGATACCTTTGGGGCTGAGTTGGACTGTTTGTCATTCCTGCATCTTTCTTTAGAGAGACAGCTTTTTGCCTCTTTGTCTTTCCTGTGTCTTTCTTTGGAGAGAGAATCTTTTGCCTCTTTGTCTTTCCTGCATCTTTCTTCAGAGAGACAACCTTTTGCTTCTCTGTCTTTCCTGCATCTTTCTTTGGAGAGACAACCCTTTGCCTCTCTGACTTTCCTGCATCTTTCTTTGGAGAGACAACCTTTTGCCTCTCTGTCTTTCCTGCATCTTTCTTTGGAGAGATAACCTTTTGCCTCTCTGTCTTTCCTGCATCTTCCTTTCGAGAGACAACGTTTTGCCTCTCTGTCTTTCCTGCAACTTTCTTTGGAGAGACAACCTTTTGCCTCTCTGTCTTTCCTGCAACTTTCTTTGGAGAGACAACCTTTTGCCTCTCTGTCTTTCCTGTAACTTTCTTTGGAGAGACAACCTTTTGCCTCTCTGTCTTTCCTGCAACTTTCTTTGGAGAGACAACCTTTTGCCTCCCTGTCTTTCCTGCATCTTTCTTTGGAGAGACCACCTTTTGCTTCTTTAGTGGAGATTCCAGACCATTTGACTGAGAAGCTTGTTGCCTTGTCTTTGCCAGTGTTAGCTGCTCTTCTACAACCAGTGTCATTTCAACTTCTGCCCACTCAAGTTCTTCTTCATCACCATCATCATATTGAACCTATCACAGACCGATCCCAATTCACTTAGCCAATACAAAATATATAATATATACAAAATATAGCCCTGACAACATATACACTTAGTAGAAACACAACCCCACAAGGAAATGCTGAATTGATGTGGGGGAATAGATCCTAAAAGGAATTATTAAGAGTAAACAATGCTCTATGATGGCCATAGCTTGGTGTGAATTCTATGGTAATCACACCATGTAGAGTCAGCCACTTATCATTCAGTTGATATTATGATCACACCTAGAGGCTTCACTACTGTTTAGAGAATATCAAAGACAAACACCAAAACTTGTATATTTATAAATCTACTTGAGATTAGCAGATTTGTTTTCCATCATGAGGAGATGTGATTATGGCATTTCAGTAATCAAGCTCAGTCAAAGTGTAAAACAGCCATCATCTTACAAGCCTGGCCTCTTTCTTTCATACTCCCTTTTTCCTTTCCAACTGGAGTCCATTTAGAAACTTGGGCTCTGGGCTGCTGCACACTACCAGGGACCATGAACTTTTTTTTTCCTCTTCTTATATTCTCATATGGTTTCCAATAGTTCATAATTATTTATGTCAATGTCAAATTTACGTTGACAAGTCAAACTATCTGGGAAAAACAAGACCAAATAGCTCTCACCTTGTAAAAATTTGCCTTAGGATCAAATCCAATCACTTCTCCACCAAAGTATTTATTTCCAAACTTCTTCTTTGTGCGTCTTCCAATCAATGATGCTCCTGCTTTAGCTCCCACTTTTGCACCTGCTTTTGCACCTGCTTTAGCTCCTGCTTTAGCTCCTGCTTTAGCTCCTGCTTCAGCTCCTGCTTTGGCTCCCACCTTAGCCCCTGCTTTTGCTCCTGAAATTAGCCTTGAATTTGATTCATCTTGGTCTGTTGTTAAACTGCTCCTCCGGGTTGAAGGCCTGCTTTCAGACGAACTATCCCCACCATCTTTTATCTCAATCTTCCTCTTCCTTCCCACCATTTTCTTGAATTGTGGCTTAATGGACTCTGCTTTCTTGGGTCTACCAACCCTTCTCAGCCCTGCTTTCTCACTCTTTGGAGTCCAAGGTGAACCTGCTGCCTTCTTTGCAGTTGAGACTGTTTCAGATACTTCTCCTACACCCTGCTTATCACTGACAGATGTTTGCCCCTTCTTCAAGGAAAGAGTCTTTGACCTGCTTGGCTTCTGAGCACTGACTTCCTTGCTTTTTGCCTTTCTTGCCTTTGGAATTTGTGTTGGCTTCTTCAGTGTCTTGGACTTAGCTGGTGACTTAGCTGTACCCACTTTCGGTGGTCTTCCTCGTGGCCTTTTAGCTGGCCTGAGGGAGCAACCACAAGACTTGTCTAGTTAGAGTCCTGGCCAGTATAACTTAGCGAAGGCCTAAAAGGCAGCATTGTCAGTAGAGCAAACAACACTTGGAACAGAAGAACCCTGAGTAGGACTACAAATACTAATATTGTTTCATACAATCAGTGGAATAAATCTTGCAAATCAAGCCTTGTACCATGACAGGCTACCCTAATGGTCACTGAGGCTCTTCGGCAAAATAACATAAACAATTGATCTAGAACTTTGATTGCAAATGGGCTGTGACTCGTGAGTACTACCCTTTTTAAGCATCTAGTGTAGAAGGAAAGTGAAGGCAACAGAATATTCCAAGCTTACCGCATTTAAGTATCATGAACACTTCATGAACTTGACTAGAATGCAGAGTCCATAACATAAGCAGTATCAGGATGCAGGTAAACCCACCTATTCTCCTTGCCAGTAGTTACATTTATGGGAGGAGGTCTCTTTTTCGAAGCAGCTGGAAGAGAGTCAGTCACTGGTACAAGTATTCGCTCAAGCTCTTTCCAATCCAACTCTTCTTCATCAGCATCTTCATAGACAATCTGGATGGTCACCAGAAAAAATAAGAAGATCTGCAACAAGCTTTGGCAGATTTCCAAAATCACATCCAGCCTAAGACATTTCCTGGAGCTGTCAACAATTCTGAATGTAAGCACCTTGCAAAAAACTGTCACACTGTTTCTGGCACAAACTTGCACAGCCAAGTAAGATACCCTCTGGGTTTCCACCATGGCGAACAAAGAATCACAACAATGTGATCATCTTCACCACAGAAAATGACTGATCCAGGACAGAATCACAAGTGGAAGTTTGAGTCATCAGTAAGGCTTTTGCAACAAGAACTCCACACAGCATTTAGATCTTCAGCGCAGACATAATCACATTGGCCACATATAAGGGGGAACTGAGTACCTTATACCACCTTGTGTGAGGATCATAGGCCACAATGCGACCAGTGAACTTCTTTCGTGAGAACTTTTTGACAACTGACCGACCTATCAAAGTGTCACCATCTCCATAGCTCACTTCTGTCAGGCCACCCTGCAGATTTTGAAGATCATCATGATTTCATGGTCAATTACTCATTCATAGACTAAAAATTGTACATAAACCCAAGCAGTCAATAATCAAGCAAACTGATTATGAAACCACCTTGACAATTTTCAATTGATCGCCAAAAACCTAACCTGGCTTGCCTCTTGTGCACTGTCACCATTTCCATGATTTCCTGCAAACTCCAGAACTTGGCTGATCAGTTCACATGCATGAAGCATAAAATTGACATCCAAAATCTCTACTAGTTTGAAAAGAATCGACAATTGCCAACTCAAGATGATCTGCAAGGCTGTTAACAGATCTAGGTACATATTATCAGAACCCAACCAAAAGATTTAACCACTTTTAGTGATCCTTCCAAGGCGGTTTAAAATCATACCAGTATGATTGTAATTTACTGTTGTAATTGTGGTGTGCTGTGAATGTTCAACCAAAACCACTGGCTCCCCTGTTGCAGCAACTGTTGACAAGGTCCCTGCAGGAGTTGTCGATGAGAACATATGCTGGTGTGCCATATCCAAAACTTCCTCCAACTCCCCCTGCAGGACATTTTACGAACTTGCTGCAGTGAGAGAGGTCTTTATAAGTCTAGAGTCTAGAAAATTGCTACGGGACAGAGAGGGGACCGAGCTGACACAGAAAACGTTTCATCAGATGTCCTTCCCCTACTTGCAATAGCCTGCGTATCTCTTGTCTTCACCACAAACCAAATCCATTGGAACAGAGAGAGGATTAGAGTGTGCCTGCCCATAGGAAAAACCATACTTGACCTGGGAGATATGGCAACCGCAATGAAACTCTAAGATTATCCTTACCAAGTGCAGTTTCCTTTCCTCGTCTTCCTCCAAACAGGCAGGTTACAGCAGTAACCGGAAGAAACAAGAAACCACAAGACTGACATTCTCTCCACTCGTCAATAAACACGACTTTTTCTGAGGAACATCACAACATAAGAAGCTCCTGCATGCTTCTCTGACTGACCAGCATTTGGACAACGGACTCACAGTTTCCCAAACCTGGAGGTACTAGTAGCCCTAAACACAGGAGCAACAAGAAACCACAAGCATACTTTAAGTCCAGAAGCTCCAGACCTGTGCTAGGTCCCCACTACAACACTACAAACGACAAAAACTAAAAACTAGATCGTTCTTGAAGAAAATAGCCGAGCGTCTTGAAATTTTCTTTTTCCGGCTCCTCGATAACATTGAGTCAACGAATTTCACGAGGCACCGAAGAAGAAGGACCCAAAGAAACTTCCGATATTAGGGGGAGAGCCATAGGCACCATCAGTTTCTGTACTAGTCTGGAACACTGTGTAAACGCTCAGTTCAGGTCGTGGGGATAAAACAAGACAGAGAGAGAGGGAGACAGAGAAACACAGCCCGCACCTGCTCCTCTTCTTCGATCTGCATCACAGAAAACTCCTCCATAATCGCAAGGGCTTTCAAGTGCCGCCAATTACGACGTGCATGTTACGAGTTACGACCTCGCAGAAGCGTAAACCGTGGGTCGACGAAAGGGGTCGGGGATTGAGGGTTTACAAAATTTGCAACAAAGATCGACGCCAAGAAACGCAAACCGAAAGGCAAAAAAACAAAAGCTACTAGCCTACACGTCCGAAGCGGGACCCATGCAAACCCCGAAAAACAATTACCGAGATGACCCCGACGCCGCCCCCCCCCCCCGCCCCCAAAATGCTCACACTAAGCAAACTAAGTAGCCTAAAGCAAAAGCGTTTGTAGACAAAACCATTCCAGAAAGTCCTCAGCGAGTCTCGTGCACAGAAACACACAGACACGCCTGTTCTTTCTCTGTTTCTCTTGTGTTCCGCTCGGCGTCCGCTGGTTGTCCGCCCGCATGCCTGTGCAGCACAGACACCACGCGTCGTCTGCATTGAGCGGAGTTATGTTCATAAGCAGCTTGTGCTCATCCGGTCCGAGCACGGGGCTTGGAATCTGCACCCTGGCCGGTACACATAAGAACCTATAGAAGTAATTAGGGGTCGGGACTGGCGGGGGGCAGTGTTTGAACTTTAACAATCTTAATCTTTATTACCGGGTATGTCAAACTGCAGATCTGTAGAGGACGTTTCACCTGATTTTGTGTACTAATTTCATTTTAGAGTTTGTGCATGCAATCAATATGTCTCAGTTAGGTTTTTTTTTCTTCTCGCCCCTCACGTGTAGGGTAGAGAGGCCCATCACCAAACACAGGGCAGTTACCGAGCATCCACCTAGTGCAGCAGCCCGCCTATGTTAGAACAAAACAATTTTTATGGGCGTTCGCCCTTTAGCCTATCATCAAACGCTTGGTTGAAAATAATTTTGTTCTAAGTTTTTCATATTGCAGACTGCCCATCAAGTTTTAATGTTTGATATTAGGGGATTTGGTGGTCATATTTGTAAATATTTTGAATAAAATTACAAGGGACCTATTTGGTGATGGTTGATTAACTGAAATTCATTATGGAAAGGGGGAAACATAAGGTACTTTCAATGTTTGGTTATAGGGAAAAATTGGGCCAATTTTTCAAAGGCCCATGTGACGCATTCTTAAGCTCTTTAACAGACTCAAATATGAATCTGCACGTTCCTTCGCTTGTAGCACTTTGAGGGTAAAGGGGCATGTTGAAGCTCCAGGATGGGATTAAGAAGATTGACAAGCACTTACTCAGTCACACGAACCTGCACAAAACCAACAACAAGTTGGTTAATGCATAATTGGAACATTTTTGGTGCTAGGACGAACCACTAGCAAACTCGGACTCACAAGACTCACCACGGCTTGGACTTGGGGGAAGCCACCACCTTCCCCCTTATAGTATACTATGTGCCTTTTCACAAAGCCCACATCCAAATGGCATTTTGTCCCGGGATTCCCAAATGGGAAGTTCAAAATTCCCAAAGTTGGGATTCCTGTGACTTTAAAACCCCATAACTTTACTTGCAAACCTCTGATTGAGGTCTGAACCAAAGTTGTAGCCCTCATCAAGAGCTTTTCAACAGTATGTTGCATGCCACCTACACGCAAGGAAATCGAATCGATTCCCAACTTTTAATGGTCGAGAATCAAATTGCCAATTTGACTCCCGGCCCTTCTTTTGGCAATAATTTATGTTTCAAACTCCAAATAGGCCATGCAAGCCCATTTTGAAACATTTACGTTTCAATAGTTTTCCAATGATATAAAAAACTTTTCAATCCATTGCATTTTGGCCCTTGCAATTGCTCTCTGAACATTCGAAAGTCCACTGGGTCTCCAACTCCCAAGGTGGAAGCTCCGTTGGGTGTGAGGGTTCATTCCCTCACACTTTCTTTCATTCCCGGGCTTTCCTCTTTTGGCCCGCAACCTTGCAAACCTTGCTTTGGTCGTGAGCCCAAGGCTAGGGTTGCAACACCATGCTCGGTGTGGAAATAAAAGCTCGGTAATAAGCAATTGGATTGAATAATATAACGAGAAGAAGTTTGGTGGTGGGGTTTGTAAGTCATGTTAAATAGCACACAACTAACCATAGACAAGGATTGAGGTTTACAAGAATCCAATGGAAAATCAAATCCTACACATTAATTGGGGAAACCTTTCTAATTTCCCCCTAATTTTATGCACGTCCCATTCCCACCAAAAACTAAAAGCACCAAACTCACAAAGCAATGCAGTAAATTTGCATATATAATTCATTCTAACAAAGATACAAGCAAAACTCTTTCAATACATCAAAGTTTCAAATTTGTGAAAGACCTAACTTCAAGTCATTGATCAAGGTTTTGAAAGCATATGGTCCGAACCAGTAGAAACCAAGCAACATAGAAGGAGTAGAAAGCTTTAAATCAAAAATACAAGTCCTAACAAATCAACAAGAACAAATTATGCAACTCAAAGTAGCCAAAGAAGAGCTTCAACAGCTAAATCAAGAAACTACACACACTAGTTAGCCAAAGCGGAATTACAAGAGGTTGATTATCAACAATCAAATCCTAATGTTGTCAAAGAAAAAAAACAAAACCAAGATTCAAGGGTGGATGCAAAGGGGCATCTAAAAAAGGATGCAATAGATGAACTTTACAATCAAAAGTTCAAAAAGTTTTTATACTATGACTAGATACAAAGTTCTATAATTCCTAGGTACAATATAAGTAGCCATAAGAAAGGTAGATTTCTTCAAGCTCCAAGAAGTCGTAGTTTGTTATACACACCTATTGCCTGCATAAAAACAACTTATCAAAATTTAGTATGCTTAGACTTTGAAAAGTTCTATGCATTGATCACAAGTTCCAAACAACTAAAGGCATATGCATTTCACATTTACCTTGATCTTTCACATTTTCTTTAGAGTTGGTCAAAATACAAAAAATTCAAGTACGTCTTGTAAGGCAAACCAAACACCCCCATCTTGTTGGGGGTTGGGGTTCGGGGGCTCTATCATGATGTTGTTGAATTTGCCTCATAGGAGGTGAAGTAAATTGGATGACTAGCCCAACCAAAATAAGGAAAATGTCCCACCATCTTCTGGATCACAAGAACCAACAACAAAACAATGAAAAGTGAATAGATCTAATCCTATCAACACTAAAGACAAATGGAGCAATAAGGCATTAGAAAAGGCATGGATGTAGTTGAGAAAGGGACAACTTCATTAAGGAATGCAAGTAGGCACTGGAACATAGCATTACCTTGTTGTCTAATTATTTGTATGGAAAAACAAGATTTAGAAAAACAAGACCAACAAGTGTGCTAACAACAAAAAAAAATTAGGCTATGGTTTCTTGGGTTTTGGTTATGTAAGATGTTGGGTTGTTAATAAGCCCGCAACAATTGAAGATGAAAGTGGCAAAACTAACCTAAACAAGGCCAACACCTTTACAAAGAGGAGTACCAAGGACCTCTTCGTGGTATTGGTTTAAGCATAAACATCTTAAATTTAGCATTCATCAAGCTAAAAGATTAGATATCAAAAAGAACGCAAGAGTAGACAATCCAATCATCTTTATGCCAAAACTTGCAATCCATGTACAACAAACACAACTATGCTCCAAATCATATCTAAAATTTTAATGAAACAAACATCTAAGTAAGAAGATAGTCAAGAACCAAGGTTTTAACAAAACAAGGTTCTCTACAAATGTATAACACCATTCCCAAGTCCAAAGAATGGTTAACTATGTTATTAACGTAGCAAGGACAACATTGCCAACGTTTTACATTTTCAAAGGAAAGAAGATACAAAATGACTATACATTTAACTTTACAAACCAAGGACTTGTATGGTTATGTAGTCAAAAGCATGGATGACTGCATTTCTTTTCAAAGAATTCCTTTCTTTTTTCTAAAGGTCAATATACTAAGTGGAATCCCTCTAAGAAATAGGCATATTCACATCTTCAATGGCCATGGATCCCATGTCACCTTTAAAGCAATTGAACAAGCACAAATAATCAAGTTGGATATGGTTACCTTACCTTCACATACATCCCATGCATTGCAACCTTTGGATGTAGCTTGCTTCAAACCTTTCAAAACTACTTTCAAAGAAGAAAAAGCCACAACAATGATCAATAGGAACTACATTGAATTAAATTAGATAGTTTTTGCAGGATGGGTGGACAAAGCATTAATCCAAGCATTCTAAAGAAAAAATATCATCTCAAGGTTCAAAAGTACAAGGATTTGGCCACTAGACCCATAAAACCATGCATGAAAGAACAAGGCTTAATAGCTTATATACAATAGTGAATTAGGTTGGAGAAGAACAAGATGATGATTGATTATCAATCAAATCAAGAGGAGGATGGGGAAATGGAATGGGCAAAATAAAATGTTGTAGAAAAGTTAATCAACATAGCTTCAACTACAGAACCTACAACTCATGAATGCCTAATAGTGTGGCTCAAGAACAACCTAGGTATTTGTGGACATGCTTATAATTTCTACAATCACTAACCTTGAATCTATCTCTATAATAAAAAAATTTGGTTGAAACCTACGAAGAGTCTTCAACAAATGTGGGAATAAAATGTTAAATCCTAGAAATTCAAGAAACATTAGTAGGCAGCAACTTGTTGTCATTACCTCATCTCTTTGCAAGAAGGACTAGTGGAAGAGAACCATTAGTTGATTATTCACATAATCATGTTGTGACTTCAAAAGAATGCTTGATCATTATGTAGTGAAAGGCAATGGATAGAGAGGTGGTAGAACATATTAAAAAAACAAAAAGGAAGGAGAAGCAAGACAAGCATGCTAAAAAGGCAACAACAACAATGATTATAGCAAAATAAGTAGTTGAAAGGGAACTTATAAGAAAACAACAAGTTATTTTCATTGCAACTTGGTCATTTGCAATGATCAAAGGAGTAAGAAATAAATTTCATCCCAATTCCAAAGAGGAAATGTGAACTCACCCTCTTGGATATAGGGGTGTGAACTTGGGTTAGACAACAAATTTTCAAAAATAGGCCTGACAATGAACTAAGGTTCAAATGCAAATGAGGAGGGGAGTTGCAACATCTTCGTAACAAACTAATGAAATAAACAACTAAAAGGAATAAAAGGGAGGAGCAAGGTTTAATGTTCAATGAATTAGAACAAGATAATAAAACGAAGGGGATAAGCTTAAAACTGATGTAATAATAATAATAGCTAAGGCAAGAAGGTTGAATAAAAGCTACAGGAATAGTAGTTTAGTGGCTTGACGACCAATAGGAACTCCACAATTCCAAGTTCAAAAGCATCAATTAAAAATCACTAAAAACTTAAGGAGGTTCAATCCACCAAAAAAAGGATAAAAAACAACGGGTTCAATTAACATCATCTCAATTTTTTTCTCATCAATATTCTTTTATAATGAAATTTTTTAACTTAGTAATCTTCAAAATTGATTACTTTTGATGCAATTGTTGTTCAAGTTCAAAGATCATTTATTGAAACCAAAACCCAAATAAAATTATTTGAATTTTTATTTTGAAATCTTCAACATTCATATTAGTCATTTAAGAAACATTCCCATGATTAACATGGCATTAAAGTGACACCACAAAAATAAATTTAGCAAAGTTATAATTTTGAAAGAATTTGAGTGGTCATTTAACATGATTTTTGGTTCATTTGATTGTGACTACACCCATCCATCTTTTGATCCCAAAAGTAATCAAGGTCTAGTTCATTCATATGGTTTGTTTGAGTTTTTAAATGCATTATGACCAACCTCTCTACCCTAATGCCAATGGCTTCAAGCATTACCAAAATAAAGGCCTATCACTACATGGTTTCTTTTAAGGATTTTGTGATGTAACCAAAGTGGCAGTCATTCAAAAAATAATTTACAAATTTTGTTACATACTATATATGAAAGTAGAAGAAAAATAAATCCTTTAATATCTTTGGCTACCTATTAGGACTTATCATAAAAATCTAACCATTTGAAAATAATAATAATAATTTGGTGAATTTGAGTCATTTTTTCCATGAAGAACCCTTTTGTGTAGGTCAAAATTGTATTTTTCAAGTTGAAATTTGGTGAAAATTCACTAGTACAATAAACATTGTGGCATCATGGAGCAAATCCAAGGCAAGCTTGATTCACACCATGTAGGCGTGGGCTTGAAAGTAATGATGGTCACACATAAGCCACTAGGTTGCATGATATTGACCTTGCATAGAACCCTTTTCCAAAAATGCCCATGGCCATGGGTGTTGTTACATGACATAAAAATTGATGGATTTTGTTACTTTTTTTTTTTTCAATTTTTAAAATTTTAAATCATTTTTTTCATGATTGACTATGGTATTATCATATGAAGAATGAAATTATTGAGATTGTTAGCTTGCAACAATTATAATGGTTTTGAATAGTCACCTTGATTTCTTTCACAAAAATTCATTTCATTATTTTAAAGATTACTTAATCACAAAACTGACCATTGGGTAAAATACTAAAATTGGGATTTTAATTTTTTTCTCAAAAAATTAATTTCAACACACATCTATTGATCTTCAATTGTGTGTACATCATTTGATTTTTTGAAATTTCTAAGAATTGGTTGGGTATAGGGGTTTGATAGTTTTGGAATGTAATTCTCTATGTTGGGTTTTTTTTTAAAAAATCAATTGGGCAGATGAAACAATTATAAAATAACCTATAAACAATTACACCTTCCTAATTATAAAAAACTTCATGGGTGGTTATTTTAAAATTACACTACAAATTACACATGTTGAAGAACTCAAAGGTTCATTACAACCATTTTTTTTTCAATGAACCCACAATTCAAATATATATATATATATAAATTGCTTCAAATGTTGAAAGGATTACAAATGTTTTTAAAAAGTTGTACATTGCAATTCTTTTCAAAAAAGAACACCACAAAGATCTAAGAATTTTTTATGCACAATCTCATCTTCAAACTCAACATCAAACTTGTGGACCACAAAGTCCACACTTGTATCTAGGAGATGTGATGAAAGATGATGAAAATCCACTAAGATCCTTGGTGGACAACAAAATTCATAACCTTATCAAGGTTTCATTTTCTATAGATGGCATCCACAAAGACATAATAAGGCATACCAAACAACAATGTGAAACCCTAAACCCTTACCTATAGTCTTCTCATGGAAAGCAATTCAACATCTTTGGTGGACAAAATCCAAAATTGTGTCAAGGTTGAATTTTCTATTCATGATAACCAAAATGACTTCACATAATAACAACATGAAATGGCACCTTGGATAATTCATGAAAATCGACCACAAAAACCACTTGAACACCAAAATCCACAATAGTGTCAAGGCAAAATTTTCAACCCTTGAAAAAGCCATCAAAAAATTACAAAATGCATGCCATCAAGAAATATAAATGATAACCTAGACTAATGCAAAATCGTAGCACTTCTCAATGTTTGCATAACATAATTTTTTTATGTAACTTGCCATACTATTACAAAAACATGGTTTGCATTAGTAGCATCATAATTAGATCATTATAGAATCAAATCCATTTATCTAAAATGGTTAATTATGTTTGATTTCACTAATGTGACTAAAATCAATCATCTAGATATGACTAATTGTGATTGTAATGTTACTTTTGATGATGTGACAATATTATTAAAAAAATTGAACTGAATTATTAAAATAAATGAAAGTAAACTATGAATATCATATTTTCATTTGTTGTGAATGAAGAAAAAAAAATTAATATTAAAAAATGACATGTGAAAAATTTGGAAGACAAAATAAAATTTTGGACATATTGTGTTTGTGACATGATCATCATTATCTACTATGGGTTTGCCAAGCCCATGAAAAAAAATTCAACAATGGTATCATGAGTCTTATGTGACTTTAAATTCATCCATAGTTTAATTTGGTAATATATATATATATATATAGTACCATATTTACACAACAATATACTAGTAATGTTGCCACATCAACTAGTAATTTCAATCATTTAAATCATTTTGGATAATCATTTTAGTTAAAAACATATACAAATTTTCTATTACAAACATTACAACAAAAGGTTCCCCTATATGCCAAGTGATTTCAATGGATTTTGAGTGAATTCATTAGTCTAATGATCAAAGACTAACGAATTGCACGCACATTTTGTAGTAATGACACGACTAGGTTGATCTTATTTAAGACTATTTATCCATTACGTTTGATTTTTTGAGGAATTGTTTTATAATTGTAACATGCAATTAAATTAGGACTATTAAAAAAATGAACTACACATTGATCAATTTTTTTGCAATTAGCATATAGCTTTTATACGTGCAATTACACCATGTATGTGTATTCCCACCATTCATAAGGTACAAGCTTTGTAATTGGTTTTCCCTTTGAAGTCTATTCATGCAACTAGTTGGCCATTACATTGCCACTATTGTTTTACTAATTGCTCATTATTGTACCACTATTATGCCACAACTATGCCATTAGTTGTTACATATGTGCCACTAATAAAATATTACCAATTCATTATCCATATAAAACTTTGTAGACCTCAAATTGGATCCCAATGTTACATTAAAAATATTTTAAATATTTATATTGGAGGTACATCAAGGTATTCAAGTTTATACGCCTTAATTTTTTCTAAGCTACATGAACAAGTGCAAAATTGATAATAGTTGACTCTTTTGCAAATAGTTTTTTGGCACCCACAAAAGTTGCATCTTATGGCATATTTAATATATAATATTTAGAAATAATTAATAAATATTATATATTAATTTATGGCCTAATTTAACTAATTACTATGAACTAAAAACTAGATTAAATAATTAGCTTTTAATATAAATCAATCAATGTAATTCAAAAAAATTGTGAAAATAAAGGTAATGTGTATATTCTATTAAACATTTAATAAAGGTGTACATGTTCATATGTCTTTATATACCTCAATGTTTTCTACTCATGTTTATTATTTAATATTTCATAATGAATTATTTGTTAATAATTTATTAATTATATATACCAAACCCTTAACCATAAAACAAATTACACAAGAAAACCTAAAAAAAACCTTTGGCATTGATAAAAAGATGGTAACCTTCAAGCCATGAAAAAGAAAGATGGCAAACGGTCTTCAATTAGATGAGAAGACTATGCCATTCATCAAATGAGGATACTAAAGCTTTGAAAAAAAAAAAAAACAACCAAGAAAACTATGTAATATACTTAGTTAATATGAATTGATTGATTAAATTGCACAATTCTTGACAATTCCAAGAAGTAATTATTAATGGTTGATTAGGTTAGTTACTATGGTAATTAGGAAACCATCAAATTAAAAGACGATAGCCCAAAAAAAAACCTTAAAACCAAAGCTGCCATGTTCTCCTTTTTTTTAATTTGAGAAAAACTGACACTCATTTACTTTTTTTAAAATGCCCAAATGGGAATCCAAGGTTCTCACTTACATTTTTTAAATGTATGAATTGAAACAAAAAGTTTTGACTCACATTTACAAAATGTTAAACCTTCAAGAGCAAGACCTTTGGTTCTTAATTACAATTTTTTAAATGCATGAATTGAAACAAAAAGTTTTGACTCACATTTACAAAATGCTAAACCTTCAAGAGCAAGACCTTTGGTTCTTAGTTACAATTTTTTAAATGTTAAACCTTCAAAAGCAAGACCTTTGGTTCTTAACTAAAATTAAACATTGTGTGCAAGTAAAATGCTAGAACCCTATCTGAAACTAATTGTGTTTGCCCAATATAGGTTTGGTAAAACCTAAAATCATACATGCATGTCTACTATCTTAAAGTAGTAATAATTTTTTATAAAATAATAGACAACAACAATACAAACAAATTAATCAACCAAAAATTAATTACATTATGATTTTTGTTAATAAATCTTCATCAAAACCTTATGAAGTTTTTAAAATAACATCAAATTAATTAAAAACATTTATATCTCAAAATAAATTTTATATTAAAATTTTAATTTATTTTAAAATTGATGTGTTTTATTTTAATCAATTATTGCATTATCTTTCAAATCAATTTTCTAAGAATCTCATTTCAATAAGATTTAAAGGAATTGAAACTAATTATTTATATGTTTATAAAAAAATCATTTAAAAAATTAATCATATGAAATTTTTTTTACATTTCATAATGATATGAAAGATTGTGATACAAAAAGGCAGGTGGCAACCCAAAAGAATAAAATGATATAGGAGCACGATTAAATTAGTTACCCAACATTCATATTTGTTGAAAAGAAACGTAACAAGTAAAGGGGTA
>Ga0116230_10002934_pt1 | contig 16484 bp, 14 predicted proteins | sample S1TSphfallax_3_FD_88678 | JGI IMG/M metagenome (GOLD analysis project Ga0116230, IMG submission 88678) | Host-associated microbial communities from peat moss isolated from Minnesota, USA - S1T2_Fd - Sphagnum fallax MG | ecosystem: Host-associated > Plants > Peat moss > Unclassified | place...
CCCGTGAAGCCGGCTCCGGCGAAAGCACCCGTGTCGAAGGCACCGGCGAAGGCGGTCGCCGCGCGGCCGAAGCCGGCACCCGCGGCCAAGAAGGCGACCACAAAAGCGGCCGGTGCGAAAAAGGCGCCGCCGAAGACGGCAGCGGCGAAACGCGCTCCCGCGAAGCGAGCCGTACCGGCCAAGAAAGCCGCACCGAAGAAGCCCGCGGCGAAAAAAGCGCCCGCGAAGAAAGCCGCGCCGGCCAAGCCCGCCAAGAAGGCCGCGCCCGCGCGCGGGGGCGGCAAGAAACCGGCCACGGTCAAGAAGACCGCAATCAAAAAATCGCCGGCTGCCCGTGGGAGCGCCAAAAAGACCGCGACCAAAAAAGCCGGCGCCAAGAAACCGGTGAAGCGCCGCTAGCGCTTCGCCACACGGAGGACAGGTTGAACCGAGGGATGATCGGAGCGCTCGCACTCGCGCTCTTGTTTGCAGCGTGCTCGAAAGTCGGCGATACCGGCACCGCGACCGGCGGAGCGTCGGGCTGGGGGCAGCCGGGCAATTTACGGATCGCCATCCAGACGGATCCTGAAACGCTCAACCCGCTCCTTTCCGCAAATACCACGGAAGGAATGCTGAACCGCCTGACGTTCGACGTGCTGGTTTCGGTCAAGCCCGACGGCAAAACGCTCGTCCCGATGCTTGCTGCAGACGTACCGAGTACTGCGAACGGCGGCATCTCGAAAGACGGCCTGACGATCACCTACAAGTTGCGCAGCGGCGTGAAGTGGCACGACGGCGTGCCGTTCACGAGCAAGGACGTCAAGTTCAGCTGGCAAGCCGTGATGAACCCCAGCGATAATGTGAACTCGCACGTCGGCTATGAAGACGTCGCAAGCGTCGACACGCCGGACGAAACGACGGTCGTCTTCCACCTCAAGCGCAAGTTCGCTCCCTTCGTCGAGACGGTGTTCTCGGAGAGCGACAACCCGATCTGCATCGTGCCCGAGCACATCCTCGGCAAGTATGCAAACGTGAACCAGATCCCGTTCAATCAGACACCGATCGGAACCGGGCCGTACAAGGTCGCGCGCTGGATCCATTCGGACCACATCGAGCTCGTCGCGAACCCCGACTACTTCCTGGGGGCGCCGAAACTCAAGACGATCAACGTGCGCATCGTGCCGGACGAAAACACCGAAGTCAACCTGCTCCGAACGCACGAGATCGATTGGATGTTCGAGCCGTCGCCGACGCTCTACGCGACGCTCAAGACGATCCCCGATCTCGCGATCCACTTCGAGGATTCGCCGCAGACGCTCAACCTCTACATCAACAACTCACGGAGCACGTTCAAGGATCTGCGCGTCCGTCAGGCGCTCGCGTACCTGATCGACAACAAGGCGCTCGTCGACAAGCTCACCGGCGGATCCGCGACCGTCGGCGGCGCCGATCAGCCGCCGTCCTCGTGGGCGTACGAGCCGAACATCACACGGTATGCGCCGAGTGTGGCCAAAGCGCGCGCGCTGCTCGCCCAGGCGGGCTACACCGCGGGGCCCGGCGGGATCTTGCAAAAAGGCGGCCAGCCATTTTCGATCCAGATCTCAACGAACCAAGCGAATGCGACCCGGCGCCTTGCGGAGGCGAGCATTCAATCGATGCTGCGCGCGGGCGGCATCGATCTGCAGATCAAGAATTATCCCGGCAGCATCTGGTTTGCCACCTACGGCCAGGGCGGGATCGAGTCCAACGGAAAATACGATTTGGCGGTGACGGGCTGGATCGCCGGCCTCGATCCAGACGACCACTCGCTCTTCAGCTGCAATCAAATTCCGCCGGCCGGCACGGATTTCACGCGCTACTGTTCCAAGGCGATGGACGCCGCGCAAGCGGCTTCACTCGCGACCTACGATCAAGCGGAGCGCAAGAAAGCCTATTCCACGATCCAGAAATTGATCGCCACGGATCTGCCGGAGATCGTGATCTGGTACACGCGGTTCCCGCAAGCCACGAGTCCCAATTTCAAGGGCTTCGATCCCAATCCGATCAACGAGGCATGGAACGCCTATCAGTGGGAGATCTGACCACCCGTGCATGAGCAGCCGCCGGCCTCCACGCTCGCGCGAATTCCCGAACTCAAGTGGCTGCAGCAAGTCATCCTCGAGCGTGCCCTCACGCGCGGCGATTACCTCCTCTCGGGCGGCGCGCGCAGCGATTACTACATCGATAAATTCAAGCTGTTCTCCGACCCGCACATCCTGCGCCGCATCGCCCGGCTCTTCGCGCCGATCGTGGCGGAGTGCAGCCCCGACCTGATCGGCGGCACGGAACTTGGCGGCGTCATCCTTGCGACCGCGGTCTCGCAGATGACCGGGCTGCCGATGATCATCGTGCGCAAAGCGCCCAAAGAGTACGGCGCCTTCGCCGATGAGTACGTCGAGGGCGGCTTCTCGCCCAATCAAAAAGTGTTGCTCTTGGAAGATATCGTAACGAGCGGCCGCGAGGTGCTGGCCTCAAAAGCACGGCTGGAAGAGCTCAACCTCAAAGTCGAGATCCACGCCGTCATCAACCGCGGCCTCGCCCCCGTGAAATCGCTCATCCAGTTCTCGCTCCCCCGCAGCGGCCCAAAAACCGAAAACTAACGCCGATCTCCGCGGGAAGTCTGATGTGCGTCAGGCCTGCTAGGCTGCGGGGACGCGCTCTCCGATCGGAATCACGCTGTGATCGTCGGCGACGATGATGTCGCCGGTGAAGAGGCCGCGGGCGCTGACGTCGAGGTCGCGGGCCTGCGAGAATTCGCCGTAGTGCGTGAGGCAGAGCGCCGCCGCGCCGGCGGCGCGCGCCATTTCAGCGGCTTCGAGGGCCGAGCAATGACCGCGCATCCCGTGCTCCACGTCGCCGGCCAGCAGGGTCGCCTCGCAGACGAAGAGATCGGTACCGCGCGCGAGATCGCTGACCCGATGATCCGGCGCGGTATCGGCGCTGTAGGTGATGCTCTGACCGCCCACGGCATAGCGCATCGCAAAGGTCGGGATGTAGTGCAGCGTGTGCGCGAAGGTCATCGTCGCGGCACCCAAGCGCAGCGGTTTCGCCGGATTGTAGGTACGCAAATCGAATACCTCGGCGAGGAAATCACCCGCACCCTCGTCGGCGAACGCGCCGACGAGGTGGTAGAGCATCCGTTCGCCGTCGGGCGGTAAGTAGAGCGGCAGCTTCACGTCGCGCCGCATCCGGCCGTAGCGCAGCGCATAGCGCAGCGGGATGATATCGATGAAATGATCCGCGTGCATGTGGCTGATCACGACCGCGTCCAGCCGGTCGTAGTCCACGTGATCGCGCAAATTTGCAAACGCTCCCGTACCCATGTCGAGCAGCACGTTGCGCTCGCCATCCTGGATCAGATAGGAGCTGCACGCACGGTCCGGCCGCGGTATCGATGAACTCGAACCGATAACGGTCAGGCTCAAACCGGACGTTATAGCGATTTCAGAACCTCTGCGGCATGGCCCGCAACGCTGACCTTCGGCCACACCTTCGCGATCTTGCCGTCCACCCCGACGAGGAAGGTGGCGCGTTGCACCCCCATACTCTTCTTCCCGTACATATTCTTCTCGACGATGACCCCAAACGCATCACACATTTTGGAGTCAACGTCGGCGAGCAGCGGGAACGGCAGCTCGTACTTGGCCTTGAACTTGGCCTGGGCGGCGACGGAATCTCGGCTCACGCCGACGATCTGCGCGCCCTTCTTCGTGAATTTCGCGTAGTCGTCGCGGAACTGCATCGCTTCGTTCGTGCAGCCCGGCGTATCGGCGCGCGGGTAGAAATAGATCACGAGCGGGCGTCCCAAGGATGCGAGTTCGACCGTGTGGCCTTGATCGTCGGCAAGTGAGACCGCCGGGAGCGCCGCGCCGGATTCGAGCATGGGTTAGACTTCCTCCAGTGAGATGGCCGCGAGCGGCGCATCGGGTGAGCTCGCGGCAGCCGGTTCGGCTGCCGTCGTTTCAGCCGCCACCGGCTCGAATGCGGGCTTCGGCGGCGTACGGAATTGGGAGAGCGGAACGACGAAGAGAAGCCGGTCGAAGGGCTCCATTTCGTCGAAGGCGTTGATATGCACGAAGGCGCCCTTGCGCCAAACGCCGAGCGGGATGCAGTGGTTCGCGGGCGGCGGCATCGGAACTTCGCCTTGTTGGCGCTCGCCGATATTGTACTCGTCGTCGCCGAACGCAATTCGTCCCCGTGAACCCGGGAAGCGCGAGAGGCCCGCGAACACGGGCGCCGAGAGCGCCGCGGTCGAGTAGGTCGTCGTGAAATCGAACTGCCGCGCGATCGAGCGCGCGAACGTATCATCTTGGACCCGCATGACGACCGGTAAGTGCGCGTTTCGCGCGCGCGCGCCCAGCGCGACCTCGAGGTTTGCCGTATCGGAGTCCGTCATCGTGATCACGGCGCGCGCGTACGTCAAATTGCACAGATCGAGCGTCGTGTCCGAGGTCGCATCGCCGGTCAGCAGCTCCAGGACCCGGTTGCGGGAGAACTCGATCACGCCGGGTGAGGGAGCGGGGTCGATCACGACGATCTTTTTCTCCTGTGCGAGCAAGAAGTCGATCACCCGCGATCCGACGTTGCCGGTACCGCAGACCACGAAGTGGCCGCGCGTCCGGATTTGGCGCAAGCCCTGCATCGCGACCCACTGCGCCCGCGTGAGCGCCGTCGTCATGACGGCGACGAAGATCCCCGAGAGCGCAACCCCCGCAAACATCAGGCCGTTCGAAAACAGCTTCGCGAGCGGTCCCGCATCGAGCGGCGTGATGTCGCCGTAGCCGACGGTCGTCACGGTCGTGTTGACGAAATATAGCGCGGTCACCCAATCTTTCTTGAGTGCGTACGCGAAGTAGACGACCGCGAGGACGTAGAGGATCCCGGCACCGATCGCGATGCGCTGAATGATCGGATCGAGCCGGCGCAGCGAGCGTCCGAGGCCCGCCAGTTGCGCGAGCACCACCCGGCGACTCGACTCGCGCTCGAAGCGCGCCTCGGCGGCGGTCGCGGGTGCCGAGGCTTCCAGCGCTCCGAGCCGGCCGAACACCACGACCTCTTCTTCGGCGCCGATGATCCGATCGGTCGCGAAGACGTCCTTGCCGCCGAGGCCGATGATACGAGATTTCAAGCGCGTCTGCGCGTCGGCGACGGTCAGGCCGGCGACGCCGAAGTCGGCCCCGCGCCGACGCGAGAAACCGGCGACCACACCGTCGACGTTATCCGGGAATTCGACGGCATAAAAGCAGGCGGCGTCGAGCGCACAGGCAGCGTAGGTAGCCGCCGAATGCGACGCGAGCGAAAGCACCGAGCAGTTGGGGAGATTCTGCTCGATCTTGCGACCCAGGGTTCGGTTGAACTGCCGGATGACGAGCCGGATATTCGGGTTGAGGTCGCGCGCCTTCAGCGCTACTTGCAGGTTGAGCCGGTCGTCTTCATCGAGAACCATGATCGAGGTGGCATGCACGACGCCGGCCGCGCGCAACGCATCGTAGTCGTTGGGCGCGAACGCGACGAAGCTCGCACCGAGCCGTTCGAGCCGCGAGGCGATCGCGTGGTCGTGCGACCACAGCACCGCAACGCGATGGCCCTGCGTCCCGCACAGTTCCTCGCACACGCGTAGCGCGAGCGCATTTCCCCCGACGATGATGATGAGAGGTTCACCACTCATGGAAGCCCCTTCTCCGCAAGGTCCCCATCCGCTTGCGACGCGCCTCGCGGAACGCTATCGGGAGCTCGGCCGCGCCGGACCGATCCTCGAGGTCGGCACCGGCTCGGGGCGCAACACCCGGTACTTGAACGGGTTGGGACTCACCGTCACCTCGACAGGCGACGATGTCCCCTATACGCAGATCGAGGCGGCGCGGGCGGGATTCGACGCGGCCATCTCCACGCATGCCTACCTGCACGGCGCCGTGGCGAAGTTACGGCTGGGTCTGGGCGAACTGCGGCGCGTCCTCGCGCCCGGTTCTCCCGTGGCGCTCGTCTTCGGCTCGATCAACGACGCACGCTTCGGCTTCGGCATCCCCTTCGACGATCAGACCTTTGCCCCGGGCGATGGCGCCGAGGCGGGAATCCCCCACGCCTACTTCGATCGCGCCGGCCTGGAAGAGTTCCTCCGCGCCAGCTTCCGGATCGAGCGTCTCGAGGAGGTCGACGTCGATGACATCGTCGGCCGCTGGGCCCACGGCGACGACGATATCGCCGGCTATCGCCACTGGTTCGTGGAGGCGATCCGGACGTAGCCCGCCGGCGACGTCTACGGTTCGGCCTCGCGACCGGATACGTCGGCGACTTCGCCAACCCGCCCGTTGAAAAGCGCTCCGGCATCGATCGCATAATTTACCCACAGCACCTCGCTCCGCTGCGCCTTTGTCGAATGGATCGTGCGCATCGGAAGGACGATTTTCGTCCACTTCGGCGATGGATACAGCGCATCGAGAATCGGACTATCGTAGTTACTGAATGCGACTTTACCGGCCAGGTCATTCAGGGTCAGGGCGAGGTCCCGATGATCCGCGTCCGACATCTCGTTTGCATACATCTTCCGGTCGATCCGCGTGTCGTGAACGTAGGGCGGATCGCAGTAGAAGAGGGTTTCCGGCGAATCGTAAATCGCAATGACTTCTTGCGCGCTCCGATTCTCGATCTGGACCCGCAACAGGCGAGCCGCAATTTCCGGCAGAGCATCCGCCGAACCGAGCCACCGGCTCACCGCAGCCGCCATGCCCGCTCGGCTATTTCCGATACAATTCGCCCATCGGCCGGGCGTTGCACCTTGTGCCATGCCGGTACGGACTTGGCGCGCTCGCACGTAAAAGCGTCGAGCGCGCTCGACGGCCTCGAGGGTCGGCGAGACGTCGAGCGCATTCAGATATTCCTCACGTGAAAACGGCGTCAGTGCAATCCGCTCGATCAGGTTGTCGCGATCATCTCGCAGCACCCGAAAGAAATTGCACACCTCACCATCGATGTCGTTATATACCTCGACCGGTGAGGGCGTGCGACTTAGGAGCACCGCTCCCGATCCTGCGAACGGCTCACAGTAGGTGTGACACTCCGCCAGCAGCGGCAACAGCCATCTCAAATGCGAGAACTTGCCGCCATACCAACCAAATGGCAACATATAGGTAACCGCGCGCGGCTTTGCAAGGGTTGATGGGCGTCGGCGTGCCTTATTCATCCGATCGGTCGAGCCGAGCGTGCTGAGGCGCTGGAATTTGCGGACGATCCGTCAGCGCGATGGACAGACCGCGACGTTCATATCACGCGCCTAGTAGCGCGCGAGGCCGGGCTCGATCTCCACCGCGTAGGCATCGATGCCGCCGGCAAGATTTTTCGCGTTCGGAAAGCCGTTGGCATTGAGAAAGCGCGTGACGCGTTCGCTCCGGCCGCCGTGGTGGCACATGACGATGAGTTCTTGGTCCTGCGGCAACTCATCGAGGTGCTGCGGGACGTCGCCCATCGGGATGGCTTTGGCCCACGGGAGCGAGACCGTGACGAGTTCGTCCGGTTCGCGAACGTCGAGCAGCACGAACGATTCACCGGCATCGCGTTTTGCTTTGAGGTCGCGGACGCTGATTTCGGGCGTCACTTGGTTTGCAAGAGTCCGGCGAGCGGGCTCGAGGCGTTGGCGTAGCGTTTCTTTTCCATTCGTCCCGCCAGGAATGCGTAGCGGCCGGCTTCGGTTGCAAGCCGCATCGCGTGTGCCATGCCGACCGGATCGTTCGCCGCGGCGATCCCCGTGTTCATCAGCAGGCCGTCGACTCCGAGCTCCATCGCGATCGCGGCATCGCTGGCCGTGCCGACGCCCGCATCGACGATCACCGGCACGGTCGCGCGTTCTTTGATGATGGCGATCGAATAGGGATTGCAAACGCCGAGGCCGCTGCCGATCGGCGCGGCCAGCGGCATGACCGCGGCGCAACCGACGTCTTCGAGCGCTTTGCACGCGATCGGATCGTCGACGATGTACGGCAGCACCGTGAAGCCGTCTTTCACCAGCACGTCGGCGGCCGCGATCGTCTCGCGCGTATCGGGGTAGAGCGTTTGCGGATCGCCGATCACTTCGAGTTTGATGAGGTCGGTCCCGAGCGCCTCGCGCGCGAGTTGCGCGGTGAGGATCGCGTCCTTGGCGGTGAAGCAGCCGGCCGTGTTCGGCAAGATCGTGAACTTCGCGCGGTCGATGTAATCGATGAGCGTCTTGCCGGTCGGATCGTCCAGGTGGATGCGCCGCATCGCGACCGTGACGACCTCGGCGCCGCTCGCCGCGTGCGCGGCCTGCATGATCTCGAGCGACGGATACTTGCCCGTCCCCACGAACAGGCGCGAAGCGAAGCGATGCGTGCCGATGACCAGCGGAGTGTCCATCATCCGCATATTCGACCCCGTTCTCGTATCATCCTAAGCAGCCGACTAGCCGCCGGCGACGGCGACGATGATCTCGATGCGGTCGCCGGGGGCGAGCGGCGCAGCGTCGACGCGGGCGCGCGGGACGACGGCGTCGTTGCAGGCGACGGCCATGCCGTCGCGGCGCACGCCGAGCGCGTCGAGGAGGGCGCCGAGCGTGCTGCCCGGTGCGACCTCGCGCGCCTCGCCGTTGACCTGGATCGTCATCAGCAGCCGGTGTAGACCGGACCCTCGCCGCCCTGCGGCGGCACCCAGGTGATGATCTGGTAGGGATCCATGATGTCGCAGGTCTTGCAATGCACGCAGTTCGAGAAATTGATCTGCAGCCGGCCGTCGACTTCCCCGTTTCCATTCGCGGTGAAATGCGGTTCGTAGACTTTCGCCGGACAGAAATACTGACACGGGTTGCCGTACTCGGCGGTGCAGCGATCGGCGCAGATGTTGGTGTCGGCGACGTGCAGATGCGCGGGCTGGTCTTCGTCGTGCATCGTGCCGCTATTGAATACGTCGGTGAGTTTGTCGAACGTGAGCACGTTGTCGATCTCGACGCGCCGGTCGCGCGCGAGCGGCCTCGCCTCGGCGAGCTTCTTCATCCGCTCGTGACCGTAGTGGCCGCTGAGCTTATCGAAGATCCCGAAACCGCGGCCGCCCGTATACATCGAGACCGCCGCGTTGATCATCCCGCCGAAGAGCCCGTTCTTGAAGCCGGCGTGAAAGTTGCGCGCCGCGTGGAGTTCTTTGAACGCCCACGACGCGCGGAATTTCCGGTCGTAGCTCGCGAGGCCCACGGCGGAGGTGTCGTCGTTTGCGAGCGCATCGAAGATCGCTTCCGCCGCGAGCATCCCGGACTTGATCGCGAGGTGAATGCCCTTGAGCCGCATCCCGTTGAGGAAGCCGCCGGTATCGCCGACGAGCACCAGGCCGTCGGCATACAGCTGCGGCATCGCGTGCAGGCCGCCTTCGGGGATCGCCTTCGCGCCGTACTTGATGAGCGTGCCGCCCGCGAGCAGCGGTTTGATCGCCGGCAGCGTCTTCATCTTCTGGAAGAGATTGTGCGGATCGGTGGTCGGGTCGCCGTAATCGAGTCCGGTGACGAGGCCGATGTCGATGATGTCGTCGTTCATCATGTAGACCCAGCCGCCGCCGAACGTGTCGGCCGGCAGCGGCGCGCCGAGCGTGTGGATCACGCTGCCCGCGGCGAGCCGGCCGGCCGGGACCTTCCACAATTCTTTCACGCCGACCGCATAGACTTGCGGGTCGCGGTCGCGATCGAGGCCGAGTCGCGCGACCGCGGTCTTGGCGAGCGTGCCGCGCGGGCCTTCGCCGAGCACGACGACCTTCGCGAAGAGGTCCGGGCCCGGCTCGTAGTTCGCTTTGGGTGCGCCGTCGTGGCCGATGCCTTTGTCGCCGACGCGCACGCCGATGACGCGCTCCCCATCCCACAACAGCTCTTGGCCGGGGAACGCTGCGAACACATCGGCACCGAGGGCTTCGGCTTTTTCGCCGAGCCACTTCGTGAGCCGGTTGAGCGAGCCGATGTACTTGCCGTGATTGTTGAGCACGGGCGGCACGAACGGCGCGGCGATCTTCCCGGTCGCGGTGAGATACCACATGGCGTCGCTCGTGACCGGGGCGTCGAGGCCGCCCGTGATGTCTTCACCGGGGAAGAGTTCGTGGAGCGATTTGGGATCGACGACGGCGCCGGAGAACCCATGGTTTCCGATCTCGCCGCCCTTCTCGATCACCATGACGGAGATGTCGCGGCCCTCCGCCGCGGCGAGCTGGCGCAGACGAATCGCGCCGGCGAGGCTCGCGGGGCCGCCGCCGACGAAGAGGACGTCTACTTCGAGGGTATCGCGTTCTGGCATATCGCCGGTCCGTTCGCCTTCGACCCGCTCATTCCAGCCGGGAGAGGGCGGTCGTCACGGCGACGCGATGGACGGCGATCCGCTCCTGCCACGGTCGCGTGCCGGGCGACTCGACCGTCAGGACCGCGGCGGCGGCGCGCAGGGCAAAATACACCGAGAGCGGCCAGCCCGCGAAGTACACGCTCTCGGCGCGCGCGCCCATCACGACGCTGCCCCGCTCGATCGTCTGCACGGCGCGCGCCTCGGGCGGGCTGCCCAGGTCGAAGGCCGGATCGCTGAGATCCTGGACGGGCAAGCCCGCATCGTCGAAGCCCCGCACGATCGGGGCGGCGAAGCGCGGCAGCGCGCCGTCCGGGAGCGGCTCGTAGACGTACGCTCCGGTCGCGACGGGATCTTCGTGCAGGTCGATGTGCAGCGCGAAACGGCGATCGCGGTTGGCGGTGATGAGGGCACGGGCTTCCGGCGATGTACCGCCGCGTCCGAAGGTACGGTTGAGATCGGTGCCGTCGGCGCTCGTCCGCGTCCCGGCGGCAAAGCCTTCGGGATTGAGGCAGGGCCAGATCCGGTAACCGAACCGCTCGTCGAGCAGCCGCGACCGGACCAGGTCGTAGAGCGCCCAGGGCGCCGCCGGCTCATCCCCGTGGATGCCGGCCGAAAGGGATACGGTGTGAGGCCGCTCACTCACCACTTCCACGAGAAGGAGCGTTCTTGGTTTACCGACACAGGCAACCTCGCGAACATGCATGCCGGGCCGCCGCAACGACCGCCAGGCGGCGGCCAATTCGGTCGACGGATCGGGCTCACTCATTTCGAGCGAGGAGAGGGTGTCGGGCGCACGGCAGGTAACGACTCCCAGACCGAAAGTCTGTCTTTCGCGAGGTTTTGATGTTCGAACGGCGTTTGTCTACGTTCTCCTTTTGGCGTTTCGCCGCGACGGCGCTGTTCGCCGCGGGCGTGTTTTCGCTGAACGCAGCACCGACCGCTGCCGAGCCCACCAAAATACTCGCGCACGAGCGTGGCAGCGTGCAATATCTGCCCGTCGGGAGCTCCGCCCCGAAAACGATCTACACGCGCCTGCCGGTGCCGGACGACGCGACGGCCATCACCGGCCCCAAATCGCTTGCAACGCTGACCCTGCCCGACTCCTCCGAAATCGACATCGGCGAACGCACCAACATCGTCATCGGCAAGTTCAACGACACCGGAACGGGCCGGGCGAACCAGATCACGCTGAATAACGGCGCGCTTCACTTCATCATTCGGCACCCGGTGGGGACGGACGCGAACTATAAGTTTCAAACGCCGACCTCGCAGATCGCGATCCGCGGTACCGAAGGCTTCATCATCCAGAACGCGGGCGGCACGTCGCTGACGATCACTTCGGGGACGGCCTCGATCACCGCCGTTTCATCGGGCGTGACGGTGGCGGTTCCGGCCGGAACGACCGGCGTCGTTTCCGCATCCGGCGCGGCGACGGTGTCAACCACCACGAGCACGCTGTCGGTCAGCTCGATCAGCGGTACGTCCAGCGCGAGCTCCAGTGCCGCGGCGACCGGCGCCGCGAGCAGCGCCGCGTCGACGACCACGGCCGCTGCCGCAGGCGCCGCCGGGGCCACCGCCGTGGGCGTCGCAGCTGCGAATAGCGGCGGCAACCCGACACCGACCCCGACGCCGGCCCCCTCGCCGTCGGCGATCGCGATCGCAACACCGTCCCCGACACCGACACCGACACCGGTTCCAAGCCCCAGCCCGACCATCGCCCCGAGCCCGACACCGACACCGTCGCCAATTCCCTCGCCGACGGCCGGGCCGTTCCAGATCGGCGGTGGTTCGTTCCCCGCCATCTCGTACGATGTCTACGCGTCATATCCGCATAGTTTCAGCACGCAAGAGATCACCCAAGCCAACTGCTCGACCAGCGCGACGATCTCGGTGACGGGACCCGTCACGATCAACACGACGACGCTCCCCTGCACCGGCGGCGCGATCAGCTCGTCGTTCAGCGGGCTCTTCACCACCTACGGCTCGGCGGTTTTCACGATTTCCGGCTCGGGTCAGACGGTGACCCACACCGAAGACATCTTCGGGCCGATCGCGGCATCGATCGCGGCCGCCGGCGGTTCCTCGGCGGCCACGATCTCGGGGAGCGATACCACGATCACGGTCGGGTCGGTGAACGTGACCACCGTTCCGCAAACGCTGGCGATCACGATCAATCAGCCCGGTCCGACGACCATCCCCGTCACCTTCAGCTCGTCCCTGAACTGCTCGAACGTCTCGACGGCAACCAACGCGAACACGTTCATCGGCATCGGCAGCGCCGGCAACTTCTCCTCGACGGCGTCTTCGTACTCGATCGTCGTCGCCGCCGCGCCGGCCTACACGACGCCGCCAACGACGGCGCCACCGTATGCGTGCTTGCTGACGATCGAGGGGATGAACGCCACGAGTTCCACGGCGACGGGATCCTCGCTCCCGTCGGCCTCCGAGGTGCAATTGCAGATCTCCGTCACCTCCGTGGGCGTGAACGTCGACTCGACCCGGCGCCGGCTCGAAACCTCACCCGGCCAACGCAAGATCCCGACGAAGTAAGCGACGGCGTCGACAGCAAGATCGGGAGAGTGCGCTACGAGAGCGGACGGTTCCCGATCGAGGCGTCCAGGATCTCGATCGGGTGGGCGGCTGCGAGCCGTTCGCCGCGCGCGCGCGCGACGGCCTGCATCTGCAGGGTACAGCCGGGGTTGGCGCTCGCAACGATCTCCGGGCGCACGCGTAGGACGTTGTCGACTTTGCGTTCGCCGATCTCGCGCGACGATTCGGGCTGGAAGAGATTGTAGGTTCCGGCGCTGCCGCAACACTGATCGCCATCCGGAATCTCGACCAGTTCGAGGCCCGGGATCGCGCGGAGAAGCGCTCGCGGTTGCGCGCGGATCCGCTGCGCATGCGCGAGATGACACGCATCGTGGTAGGCGACGCGCACCGCGAGCGGATGCCGGACGGCTCGCGGTTCGAGGTCGGCCAAGAGTTCGTTCACGTCGCGGACGCGGTCGGCGAACGCTTGCGCGCGGTCGCGCCAGGCCGGATCGTCCGCGAACAGCTCGCCGTACTGCTTGAGCGTGGAGCCGCAGCCGGCGGCATTGATCACGATCGTGTCGAGCGGACTCGCCTCGAAGCGTTCGATCAGTGCGCGTGCGAAGCGCTTTGCTTCTTCGGCACGGCCCGAATGTAGCGAGAGCGCACCGCAGCAGCCCTGGCCCGGCGGGATCTCGACCTCGCAGCCCTCCGCCGCCAAGACGCGAACCGTGGCGGCGTTGACGTTCGGGAAGAACGTCCGCTGGACGCAGCCCGCGACGAGGCCGACGCGCAGGCGCGCGATACCGCCCGCGGCAGGCGTGCGCTCGGGAAGCCGCGCGCCGAGTTCTGCAAACGAGACGTCGGGCGCGAGCGCATCGAGCTGCGCGATCCGCTGCGGCAGCAGTTTCAAGAGACCGCTCTTGCGGATCAGCGCTTGCAGGCCGCTGATCCGCACGAGCGTGAGCGGGTACGCAAGCGCCCGCAGCCGATCCGGGTACGGAAAGAGCGCGAAGATCAGCGCGCGGAACGCGCGATCGAAGGCGCTGCGCGGCGCCGCCTCTTCCATCTTCGCGCGCGTCGACTCGATGAGCAGATCGTAGCGCACGCCCGACGGGCACGCGGTCACGCACGCCATGCAGCCCAGACACGCATCGATGTGGCCCGTCACGACGGTATCGAGCGGGATCGCTCCTTCGGCAAGGCCTTTCATCAGATCGATCCGGCCGCGCGGCGAGTCCATCTCTTCGCCCCACGACACATACGTCGGACACGCCGGCAGACAGAAGCCGCAATGGACGCAGTCGGAGAGCAGCGACTCGTAACTGCGCTCGTGCGTGTCCATTACAGTCCTCCGACGAAGCGGCCGGGGTTGCATAGCCGCTGGGGATCGAAGCGAGCTTTGAGCCGCTCCATAATTGCAAACGATGGCGGCGGTGCGCCCCAGGCGTCGAGGCCGGACCGCGCGGCGATCGGCACGCGATCGACGATCACCGTGTTCAGGCCGGCCCGCCACGTAGCGATCAGATCCGCGTCGATGCGATCGGCACCGGCGACGGCGGCACCGATCAGCGGATACCACACGCGCGGCAGCTGCGCGAGATCCGCGTCGCTCGCGAACCGCTGAGCGAGGCGAACCGGTGCTGCACCGAGCCGCACGACGGTCGCCGCCCGGCGCACGTCGTGTTCGCGTTCTTCGCACGCGCGAATCGCGACGTCGTCGAGGGATTCCGCAGCGAGCCCGTGCGCGCGCGCGATCGCGACGATCGCTTCGACTTGGTCGTCGACCCCACGCGCGAAACCGCCGAAGCGCACGATCACCTCGTACTCCCGGCCGCTCGCGTAGGCGGCAACGGAGTCCGGGACCAGTGCCGCCTCGACCGTTGCTTGCGCGAGCGCGTACGCCTCGCTCGCGGTCGCGCGGACGCGCACGGCGGCCGTGCATTCATCGGCGGGGTGGACGCGGAACGTCGCCGAGGCGATCGCGCCGAGCGTGCCGAGCGCGCCGACCATGATCTTCGGAAGATCGAAACCCGCCACGTTCTTGACGACCTTGCCGCCGCCGCGCGCCGGGGTGCCGTCGGGGCGCACCACACCGATGCCGACGATGTTGTCCTTGATCGCGCCGTAGCGCGCGCGCCGCCGGCCGAACGCATTGGTCGCGATCGCGCCGCCGACCGTCGCGTGCTCGGGATCGGCCACGTCGAGCGCGAGCACCTGGCGATGCGGGTCGAGCGTCCGCTGCAGCGCGGCGATCGTCATGCCGGCCTCGACCGTGATCGTCTGATCCTCGGGCGCGTAATCGAGCACGCGCGCGCACGACGTCGTGCAGATCGCGGTATCGATCGGCGCCGGCGCGTTCCCGAGTTCGAGCTGCGTGCCGCCGCCGACGATGGCGAAGGTCTTGCGCGCGGAAGCGAGCTCGCGAATCGCCGCTGCGAGCGCATCCGTATCCGGCGGCGTGATGAACGCGCGCGGAACGACGCCCGCGATGGCAAACGGCCGGCTCATCCGCGATCCGCCGTGCCGGCGAGTTCCGTTGCGTGCGGCGTATACACGCCCGGGCGATCGCCGCACAGCCGCGGCGTCGGAAACACCTTGGTGGGATTGAAGACGCGCGCGCCGTCGAAGGCGCAGCGCACGTAGTTCATCGTCTCCAAGTCGTCGTCGTTGAAGAGCTCGCCGAGGTAGAGCGCTTTGTCCTGGCCGACGCCGTGTTCGCCCGTGATCGAACCGCCGTAGCGGATGCACACGCGCAAGATCTCGCCGCCGACGTGTTCGGCTTTCGCTTCTTCGCCGGGGATGCGTCCGTCGTAGAGCACGAGCGGATGCAGGTTGCCGTCGCCGGCGTGAAAGACGTTCGCGACGCGCAGCCCGGACGCGGCGCCCAAGCGTGCGATCTCGCGCAGCACCGGCGCGATCTCCTTGCGCGGGATCACGCCGTCTTGCACGTAGTAGTTCGGCGAGATGCGGCCCATCGCAGCGAACGCGCTCTTGCGGCCTTTCCACATCAGCGCGCGTTCGGCGTCGTCTTTCGGTGCCCGGATCTCGAGCGCGCCGCTCGCGCGCAGCAAGGCGATCGCCGCATCCGCGGTATGCTCGACGTCGCCGCGCACGCCGTCGACGTCCATCAAGAGCGCGGCGCCGACGTCGAGCGGCCAATCGACGCCGGTCGATGCGACGATCGCCTCGATCGCGAGCTGATCCATCATCTCGATCGCCGCGGGGACGATCCCCGCCGCGATGATCGCCGAGACGGCCGCGCCCGCTTCGTCGGTCGAGGGGAAGGTCGCGAAGACCGTGCGCGTCGCCTGCGGCAGGCGCAGAATTTTTATCGTGATCTCGGTGACGATCCCGAGCATCCCTTCGCTGCCGACGAGTACGCCCATCAAGTCGTAGCCGAGCGTCTCCGGCTCGCCCCCCTCGGCGCCGATCGCGACGATCTCACCGTCCGCGGTCACGAGCGTCGCCCCGACGACGTGGTTGACGGTGAAGCCGTACTTGAGGCAATGCGCGCCGCCGGAATTTTCCGCGACGTTGCCGCCGATCGAACACACGCTCTGCGACGAGGGATCGGGGGCGTAATAATACCCGTCGGGTGCGAGCCGGCGCGAGATCGCA
>Ga0116230_10002935_pt1 | contig 16482 bp, 15 predicted proteins | sample S1TSphfallax_3_FD_88678 | JGI IMG/M metagenome (GOLD analysis project Ga0116230, IMG submission 88678) | Host-associated microbial communities from peat moss isolated from Minnesota, USA - S1T2_Fd - Sphagnum fallax MG | ecosystem: Host-associated > Plants > Peat moss > Unclassified | place...
ATCCTGATGGATCCTGATGGATTCTGATGGATTCTGATGGATTCTGATGGATCCTGATGGATTCTGATGGATCCTGATGGATCCTGATGGATCCTGATGGATTCTGATGGATTTTGATGGATCCTGATGGATCCTGATGGATCCTGATGGATCCTGATGGATCCTGATGGATTCTGATGGATCCCGATGGATCCCGATGGATCCCGATGGATCCTTTTAGATCCTACTGGATCCTGGATGTCGGGATCCTAATGGATCCTGCGGATCCTGATGGATCTTATTGTATGCTAGGATCCACTAGGATCCGCTTTTTCCTCCTTGGTAGGAACTGATCCCTGAAATTCCGGAATTGTGTTGGAAGTGATAAACGGAATTCCGGGAATTAGATGGAATTGGTTCCGTAGGCGGAACTGGTTCCACAATGTTCAACATCGCGGAATAGAATGTATTCTCATCTTTTGAAGGTGACAAATGTCGTGCCGACAAGTTCATACGTAACAACACGGTATTTTGAAACTTATCTGCTTGGTGCTCTGATCTGCCGCCATTATATCAATTTCGATACACTTTTATCGGATCCTTCACAAGCGACACAAAAATCCGCCGTCCAGAAAACAAAGGCAAATGCACAAGCACTTGGCCACGGTTTTGCCTTTGCATGGCTGTTAACGTCGGATGACGACATCTTCCGGCGCTAATCGTATGAAAATTCTCCATCTGGATTTTGTTCAAGTCGTCTTGGGGCCGGTCATGGTTGACCGGCTCTCCTTCTCCCACCTTTTTTTCCTTTGTTCGGTTGTCAACTTCTTTTTCTGATTATTGATTTTTTGTTTTGGTTCCGTCTCCCTTTTAAACTTCACTGGTTGCCATCTTTTCTTCTTAATAAAGATTTAAGTAACATCTAACGTTACTAACACCAAACATTATTTGTCATAACTTGAATTGAAGACAAAGGCAATTTAGCATGTTGCATTCTCACTGTCATTTAATTATTGCCCATTCCGTCTTCAAAATTGAGCCGACGTTATAAACGGCGGTTCAAGTTACGATTCCTTTTTGAGAATGTAACAATGGCCACGAGCACACAACTTGGGTGATGATGTCGATCCATTTAGATTATAATCGTCAGTCCAAAAGTGGCATTCATCGAAAGTTGGTGTTATACAGAGAGTTTGAAAAGCATCGGAAAATGTCAAAAGTCTATTTAAAATGCAAATAAATGTGGAAACCTCGGATATAAATCCGAGAGTTATGTATACTTCAAAAAGTAAAAAGCAACTAACGTTCGTTGCAACAACTCGCTTGATCCGCGACTGATTTTAATTTCAAAATCACCTACTATTGCTTGCTAAGTTCCATTTTGAGAACTATTGCTGGACTTACGCTGATATACAGAGCAACTGTGTACTATTCCCAGTGACGATCATTTTCTGTCCATCTCTGTTTGAACTGTACCATCCATAAGGGGTGGCCCAGAAGTTCTGACTCGATTTGTGTAATGAATTTTTTTATGTTAAAATACGCACTTGAAAATTAATCTTTATGGTAGAAAGATGCAGTAAAACACGCTCTACAAAATGGCCTATGATTGACCGTCTCTAACTCATATAGTAAGAAAGCTATATGATTAGAAATATACTTCACAAAAAATACAAATTAACCATGAACCTGATCTATATGTTGGTACTTTCAATAAAAGTCCCATAACTTGAACAAAACAAAAGATGTTTTGATCAGATTTGGTTTGTTTCGATCAGAGTTGATTGTTCTTCTCTGTCTAACTGCAGCATTAAAAGTTCGATTGGATTTTCTATTTCTCGCTAAGAGTCACTGCGCGAGAAGGACGACCGATATTGCGCAATCAACGATCCCAAATTTCTATTACTACCTTCGGTTAGCTTTAAGTGAATAGACTTCGAAAAGAAAAGTTTGAACAAAATTCATTAAGCTGATCCGAAGAAAGTTCACACCAAGATAAATTCTTATGGATATTTGCTATAAATTTTCAAAGTATAGTTTTCTCAGATCAGCTCAATGAATTTCGTTGATTTTTTTTCCTGAAACCTATTCACCTATAGCTAGCTGAAGGTAGCAGTAGAAGTTTGGGATCATGAATCTAAGTGATTCGAACATGACTCTGATGCAATCGATTATCTGGGCTATAGTAAATGTTATTGGGAAGCTGTGTGAAAATTGAGCAAGTAATGGAGGATTCCCAGTTGATCATGTTCGTTAATCCACTAGCAGATAAATTTTCCGAGAAAGAGGCTGAAAAGTCTCAGAGTGGTATACAAATTGGTTGAGGAACTTCTAAGCAGTTTTTTGCTGAAACTTCGTCGGGAAGATTCTCATATGTCGCCGAAGAAACATTCAGAAAAGCTAAAAACTTGGTTTCACGCCCAAAACAACAAGTTCTACACGATTATAGGTACCTCAAATAAATCCAAGGATGTAATTGCGCACCCCTCTGTGAAATCGGGCGTGGCTCTCGTGCAGTGACTCCTAAGCATAGTATCGAAAACTGAGTTTGTCAATTTCTGATGTACTTTTGAAACTTGGTTCTCGAGCACACCATCTTTTCTAAAAACGATTTTCTATATATCACGAGAAAGAGCACATTTGAAAGCATCGAATTCAATTGAGTTGTCGACCTGTCCACGTAACGGTCCACCTTTGCGGGCGAATTTGAACTATACAGTTGCCAAAAAAAAACATTACCATCCTGTAGAGCATTGTCGACAGTTGTGTGGAGTGTATTTTTTATCTATGGAAAGACATCTATTCTCGGCAAATACATGTTATGAAAGAGATATTGCAGTAACATAGTGAAGACTGATTATATGACAACTTTTTGTCGGTCTGATTTTTGATATACGGAAGCATGTATTTTGGAATGTTAACCATAGAATGCACAACTTACTTGCATATGTTTCCTGTCCGTATGAAAAAATCTAAGCTTCATTGGGTGCCGAAGAAGTTATTGACATTCATAAATATACGCATTTGTCAAGGTTAGGGGTGGCATATTTACTTTACTTTACCTAAAGTAAATTAAGTAAAGTAAATAAAATATTTACTATTTACTTTTGTAAAGTAAAGGTAAAGTGTCATCCCTAGTCAAGGTGATTCCGTCACGAAAATGCCTTTCAACTCTTATTTCGTCCTCACTGAAATATTTTCGATTTTAACAATATGCACTCTAACGCTAGCTTTTTGTGCTCTATCAGAATAACCGATTAGTTGTTTTATTATGACTTCTTTCTATTTGAGCGAGCGTGACGGAATCACCAAATGATGGCTCGAGTACTTTTAGTTGAATTTAGAGACATCGTTTTTTTTCTCAAATTATCGTTCAGAACGGCTGTTTAAATGCACGGAATAGATTTGGAAACCTCGTTGGATGTTTTTAAAGTTGGCTAACGATAGCTGTCTGGCACTACCGGCTGTCATTTTCCATAGATATACTGTTTTCATTGTGATAAATGATATTACCAATTCTACTGTCGCGATGTTAATACAGCTTCGCAATCCGAGATGGATTTGCCAATCACAATCGCACCATTTTCTCGTTCCTTTCCAATCATCTTTCTTTCTTAATGAACATCGTTGATAGATATACATACATATATTTACATATATACACATGAATATATTTGATTGGACGATTGCAACATTCAATATTCCATAGACTGTAAGTATAGGGTCTAGAAACGGGAATTGTCGGTAACCTGGCACAAACGACCATTTTTTTGGCACAAACGACCATTTTTTAGGCACAAACGACCAATTTTTTGGCACAAATGACCACGTAAGTATGTTACAAACAGGGCTGCCAACCGTACCCCATTTTGGGGTACAATACCCCATTTCACCATTTCGTACCCCAGAAAATGTTGTACCCCTGGGGTACATATTTTGTACCCCATTTTGATTTTTGAGTTTTTCCTGTCACAAACTGATATTTTTGTGAACGTAAACTGTTTTTCAGTAGAAGTTGTGTAATTTTTGAAGGAAAATTATTGTGAAGAGTGCTGTTAATAAGTTGATTAATTAGTATTAACACGCTTTATATTCACTTAGTTTTACTTGGTTATTTTTACTTCCGAATCAAAACAAAGTTCGATGTGCTACTTTGTTTCTCTCTTTGTTTTACTATTTTTTCTATCATAGTTGACTGATACATGCTATCTATACAGTTAATTTATATTTAAAATTTTCACTAAACAGATGATAATATTAATTTTTCATTCAGAATTCGCTAAAAAATATAAAATACAAACATTAAAGAGTCTTATCTAGAAACAATAGCAATAGTTGGAGAGTATAGTAATTCTAGTATGAAAAAAAAATGAAGATTTGCAGAACTTTTACCTGATAGTGGATGCTTTTTGTGTTCTGTAGTTTGTGCCGAACTTTCTTTTTGTGGTTCTGGATCGTTTGTCGAACCGAGAAAAAACATTTGGCAAAACGTACAAAAACCAAAAAGGATTTGCTACCGGATAAAAGTTCTACAAAGCTCCATTTTTTTCTATTAGTAAAACCTCAAACACAGCTAACAAAGTAAAAAACTTTATCAACAAAGTTGAAATAATATTGTAATTGCAAAATAAAATGAATGAAGGATCCAAAAACTGCAATGCTTTCTCAGAAATATAAAATTAATTCATATCTTCAATTTTCTTCTACACTGAAAAAAATGGCATTATACTGAACCTAAAAATAGTTTCATGAGCTCTACGAAACCTAAAAATGGTTTCGCACTGCGCAACGAATTCCAAGCCCTTTTAAGATTTTCGTAGATAAATACGAAACCCTTGAAAAAGCTTCCTAGATGCTTGACAAGTCTTCATGATGGTTTCGCATGAAAGTACAAAACCTAAAAAGGGTTTCAAATTCGTTGCAAAGTGTGAAACCATTTTTTTTCAGTGAAGCTGTGAATCAGATTCTCGATTACCTAGGAAGGAAAGTATTTGATGAACTAACTCGTCAAATAAGCAATTCAGTTAGACTAAATCGATGAGAATACGCGTTAAAGTGAGCGCTTTTTACGATTTCAAAAAATTTTCTTTTAATAAAAAAAGGAGCTTATAAAAACGATAACGCTCGCAAACTTGATTTTATCTAAAAAACAAGATTACATTTTTATCGTGTAGAGCGCACATTTTAACGAGTTTCTGCGCGTTACAGGTAGCCCTTGTCTACGTATATAGTGATAAATATTTAACCAAAACTGAAGGTGGAAAAAAATGTATTGTTTCTACAGTAGATGTATTTTTAAAGCTATGATCTAATTGGAAAAGTAGTTTTTATGAAAAAAAAACTATTAATATAGCTAATTTTTTATAAAGAAATGTTGGATACAGTATTATCTTCTCGGAAAGAAATTACTCCCAGCAGTTTTCTCAGTTAATCAATCTATTTTGCAGGAAAAACTACGTACCTCAACAACGTACCTCATTTTAACAGAAATTGTACCCCAACTGTACCCCATTCGAAACTTTGAAAACCCCATTTGGACATTCAGAGTTGGCAGCCCTGGTTACAAAATAGCTAGGTAACTATGGCACAAATGCCCACGTAAGTATGATACAAAAAAATAGGAAGGTAACTATGGCACAAATGACCAGGTAACTATAATGAAAAAGGATGATTATGTAACTACGGTATCAATGAACAGGTGACTACGATATCAATGAACAGGTGACTACGATAAAAAATGAACATATTGCTCTAATACTGCTGATTTATATTAATGATGCATAAATAAATATTTTAAAAATGACACATATATGATATTATTTAAATAAGATAATATTAATTTATTTCTGTCAAAGGTGGCGCTAAATTAAATATTTTTTAATATGTATTTTGTAAAAATATCTACATTGTTATTTTATATTGAATAAATATAAATCATAACGTAACGCCAATTTGATTCTTGATATGGAAGACGAAGATGAAAATAATATTAACAACAAAAAAACGAAACGTTCGTATACAGAGAATCTTATTAAAACTTAAAAAGAAGATATTGATCTATTTTTATATAGCATGTGCTTCTTCATTATCAGCAAATACTAATAATATATATATGAAAAGAACAACGATATGTCCAAACGTCTTCTATGACAATTCAGAAAAGCAATGGCAAGAATTAGAAACTTCAAAAAGTATGCATGTGTAATTCGATAATTTTAAAATTGTTGCAGTTATATTACTGTAAAATATTTTTATTAAATCTGTCAGTTTAATTAGCTTGTTATAGTACATATAAATAATATAATTTAAAATAAATTGTAAAGTATAATGATAGATAGATGTAGTCTCACATTAAAAATTTTGAAAATTACAGTTTAATGTTAACGAAGTAATTTATGTAAATGCATATACATTTCTTAAAATTGAGTTTTGTTTTTAAATAATATAAATTCAAAGTGAATTATGTATAAAGATAATAAACAAATTAGAAAGAAATTATCAGAAAATGAATATCACAAGTTTTTATAATCTGAAATAATTGATATTATTTTAATGCTATTGAAATATTGGCGAATCTGAATTATCAACATATTTGCCAATAGTTTGATCTTCTTAATATTGTCAGTGGCTTTACGACAAACCATACATTGTATATGTAGTGGTATAAAGCCTACGTGTTGTTAGTTATTTTAATGAGTAAATTATTTGAAATGACTATGATAAATATTAGATTAATATCGTCATATGAATAGAAATAGTATGAAAACAAATACGACTTAATAAAAGATAATATTAATGATGTTAGTTGTTTCAAAATATAAACGTCGATTTATATGTTGCTTCTAGCTTATTTACCGACAATGATTGAAATAAGTATATGTTAAACATACGTCAAATTGGCGAAAAGCATAGAAATTTATAAATAAAATAAACATACTTTTATGCATAGCTGTTTGTTTAATATGATGTATATTAATTATTATATGATAGAAAAAACGAAGAGTAATCGAAGTGTTTATATTTTTTATCTACTAATAATTAATTAAATTATAAAAGTTTTACGAATTTTTATTTTTTATCTACTAATAATTAATTAAATTATAAAAGTTTTACGAATTTTTATTTTAATCGTATAAGTTTTTCATTGACTAGCAGTTATAGAAACTATAGCTCACAATGTGGAACAGGACAGAAAACGACTTTTTATAGATTGCGAGCCAATCGATTCAACTAATATGTATGTATGATTTCAGAGTAAATTGAAATCGACAATGAAAATAATTTTGGCGATGAATGTGCATATTAGGTTATGTTTTATTATGAGAGTGAGATTATTTTAAAATTGAAATTTTTATATGTTATAAAAATACTTATAGCTATTTCTATAGATTATCCTTTAGTACATCATATAAGTAAATAATTTGTCGAAACCTATAAGGAGAATATTTTATCACTTAATAAAAGATTTGAATCGAGTTTTATTTTAAAATTGATTAATAACAAATATATTTTTCTTCTAGATGTTCAAAATAATACGTTCCAGGTAAAAAATACTGGAAATCTGAAAAATAGATTTATTATTAAAAATAAGCAGGTAGTTGATACAAACAATTGTTCAACAACTCAGTTCACAACAAAAAGAGGTAGTAATAAAGTTGCAGCATGGCGTGCTCAACGAAATGCAAGAGAAATTGAAGCATCACGGTTAATACGGTTGGATAGAGAAAGTAATGCAAGAACCGTACAAAGAAGAAAACGTAGCCGATTAACATCAACAACAGAACATTGTATCTCTTTTGAAGATAATACTGATAATAGTAAAAATGAAACAAGTAATAAAGAAATGAACGAAATCTTGGAAAAAAATGTAGGCAAATTAAATACTCAATCAAAAGAAGAAAATAAATTACGAAAAGTTCGAAGCTTAGAAGAAACAGAAGGACAACATAAAACAGTATTGTATGATAAAATGCTTTATAAACTTACTAATTGGTGTAATCGAAAGTTACTAGTAGGACTTATAATTTTTCAGTTTATTAAAATAAAAAGTACGAAAATAATGATTGTATTTATATATATAGGTAAATGAAAAAACGACTAGTATTGAATTTGATTATGAAAAAAAACTTGAAAATAGCATGCACCGAGTTCGAAGTTTGATTGAAAGAAGAGCACAATTTGAGAATAATTCGAATTACGAAACATTTACTGTATCAATTGAACGATGCAATCGAAATTTAGTAAAAAGTGAAGATAGCCGATTAGTAACCGTAGAAAAACAGAGTGAACCAAAGATGAGTAAGAGTTTAAATAAAAATCAAATAGGAACTCGTGAAAAATGTATGCAACGTTTAGAAGTCAACAATGAATATGAATCAATTAGATCGGTTAAGCGATCGCAATGCGAAACTGAAAATGAAGAAATATCTGTAAAATTACATAAAATAAATCATGATCAATCGTAAGAAATATAAAAATATATTCTAGTTTAATTTATATAAATCATTCGACAATAGTCGTAAAATGAAAATATCAACACCTTCTGAACAAATATGGCCAAAAATAGCCACAATTAATATAAAACATCAATGTCTTAATGAATTTAAAAAAGCTCTATCCAACAATGTAGTAGACCGAACTGTATGCGTGATATGTGCATGTCTTCATTATAAATTAGAAGGTATAGAAATCAATATTGGCAAAATTCCGAATCAGCATTTATTACATCCACTTAATGAAATGCCTTCTTGCGTTATTCAATTGAATATTGATATTGATTCAAAGAGTGAATGTTTTAAAATGTCAGGTTAGTTTGTAACATTAAATCCATTAAATGAAAAATAAGTTTATTTATTATACGACGAAATAGAACAAGTTCGGAATTCTCTTATACATGCGAAAGATAGCAGCGTAATTATTAACAGAATGTTACTTTGCCGAAAGGCGATTAATTTAGAAACAGGATCCGGAACAATATATAACAAATGTTATAAATCTTTAACATTGAATAAAATACCAGCTTTTGCATTAAATAATTTAATGTGGATTGGTGATGTACCTCAAGCACTACAAGAACTTACGTTATCAGAACAAAAATTGATCGCCTTAGTAAACGTTCTTTATATATGCATAATAGAGTATATCTCTATACTTTATAGTATCGTCATTCAAGTTGTGTCATTAAATTATTTTCTATTACACATGATCCTTCTTTAGCACAAAGTGCATTAAAAGGCAATGTTATAACATTTCCTCAAAATATATCAGACATTGCAACATCTCTTCCATTATCATCAGATGAATTGCCGCAATTCATTAAAATCATCTTTGTGGGAAGATCATTACCAAAGAAAGATCAACTACGTTCAATTCTTACTGTACGTCGAGAAATAATTCGAAAAGCTCTTATATGGTTATGTAAAAGTAATATCTTATATAAATATATACATATTGATCATTTGTTAATTGATGCATTACCGACAAATGACGTACCTGATTGCTTATGGAATACTTTATCATTAGTTGATGAATCTGAACGTGAAAATGTTGAACGTTCCGGTTATATTAATAATTATATTGATTCAAGTGATTTATCTGAAAATGAAATAATTTCATTAAATAGAAGTGCATTAATAGATACAGATCGTACTGCTGTATCATCTTTCGATATTACACGACATTTAATAAGACGAATAAATACTACGAATAAAGTTATAACTAATGATGATAATATATATTTTATACCACATGGTAAACATCCAGTAAATGAATATATTAATGCAGCATTTTTACCAGGTTTGAAAATGTTAACTATCATTACATATAAATATATTTATATAACGTAAGTTTTTTTTAAAGGTTTATATCCAACTTTATTTCCTTATGGTATGGGTGGAGTCGAAAATGAATGCCGTCAGGTGCCTGTCGCCTATGCAAAACATATTCGATATTTTTTGTCTTATCACGATTATCGTTTTGAAAAGAACACTTTATTTATGTTTGTAACGTTTAATATATTACAACGACGGACAGCATGTTCAAAAGCACGTATACTTGTATCAAGACCCTATTTTACTTCACAATCCACACAAATCAATCAATTAACATCAGCTGAAATTAAAACAGCTTTAAATCAAATGGAATCTAATTCGTACAATAATCAATCAAATCCACGTCTAGCTACTTTAATAAAGCAATTAAAAACTGTTTCTGGAAGTGTTATGGGATCGAATCAATCAAGATCAAATTTATCGTATTGAACTTCATTCGCAAATATTTTTTTCAGGTCTTCCAAATATTTTTATTACTATTAATCCGTGTGATTTGCATCATCCACTTGCAATGAAATTTGCTGGTGTAGATCTTAACATTGATGATTTATTACTAAATCAAATGCCAAAATCGCACGAACGTGCTGCAATTGTAGCTCATCATCCTGTTGCTATTGCACGATTTTTTAATAAACTTATTTCAACACTATTATCTACTTTAGTTGGTTATAATATTAATAAACATGAATCACATCCAGATGGTGGTGTACTAGGTAAAATCGATGCTTATTATGGTAAAGTTGAAGAATCTGGTCGAGGTGCATTACATCTTCATATGCTGCTTTGGCTTGCTGATAATAAACATCCACATGAATTACGAGCTTCAATAACAAATGAGGTTTGTGAAATTAGATATAAGAATTAGTAATTATATATTAGAATCTCTGTTTTAAAAACTGAAAACATGAACTTTCCTATATTTTTGAAATCCGATTTTATAAAAATTTTTGATATTGTGTATGATATAAGTTATTTATATGAGAATATGAGTAATTGTGATTTTAATATCGTTTAGATTTTCCGAGAAAATCTAATCAGATATCTAGAAGATATTATTAAAGAAGATTTAAGTTGTTTCGAAAACGAAAACATACTATCAGATTCATCAACAGTTGAAAAACAAAATCATACCTTACCATCAATATGCTCACCTATACCGTGCCCAAATGATGTAAATTTTGATCGAGAAAAACGAGCAGCTATTTATATTTTGGCTTCACAAAATCAGATTCATCATCATACAAGTACCTGTTATAAATATCATAAAGGATCAAATACAGATAATATGTGTTGTCGTCTACGATATCCTAAAGAATTACATGATACCACAACAATTAATACACAAACTGGAGAAATTCTAATAAGACGTGCTCATCCAATGATGAACAATTTTAATGAATGGTTTTTATTTGCTTGTAGGTTCGTGTCTCCAACGTAATGCAGCTAGTCTTGATATAGCTAATATTTTAATATATATTAAGATGTAATATGGATATCAAATTTATCTGGTCTGGTGCTGATACAAAAGCCGTTGTCTATTATATCACTGATTATATCACTAAAAAAAAATTATCTTTTCATGATACAAATTCATTAATTTATCAAGCAGTAGAAAATTTCGAGAAAAACAAAAACAATATTAATTATACAGATGCATTAGATAAATAACGTCGACTCATACTAAGATGTTTTAATACATTAGCATCTCAACAAGAAATCTCAGCTGCTCAAGTAGCATCGTATTTAATGGGATGGCCTGACCACTATACATCACGTACATTTGTAAATATTTATCTAATTGGTATCGAACGTTATCTAGAACAATCACTTTCAAAGGCAAATAAAAAAATAGGAAAAAATCCTTTGATTTATACCATTTCTTATCAACTAATGATATTTTTTAAATGATAGTTTAAAGAAGAAATAAATTATACTGATAATAAAACATCTGTAATGAATGATATATCATCGGATATCCTTGAATCAATAAATGAAATAGATGAAATAGATGATGATCAACATGAATCATTCGAATTAGAAACTGGCATTGATGATGAACATCTAGTACTTTGCAATAAACGAATAGATTATGAATTACGACCAAATGAACTAAGTCATATTTGTCTATATGAATTTTATTCTGATTATCGAAAAGCAAAAATAACATCATCTGATAAAGCTTTATTTGAATTTGATTCTACATCAACATTACTACCACGACGTGGTCGACCTCCAAATGATCGATGGTTATTTCAACAAGAACATCCACAATATTCTTCACATCTATTAATACGTCGTTCTTTCCGTGTTGTTCCTGTTTTAATCGGTCCAAGCATCCCTCGTCGTGAACGTGAAGACACTAAAGAACGTTACGCACGAGCTATTTTAACATTATTCTATCCATGGAGAAGTGTATTGGATATTTGTGATATAGATCAGTTATGGAGTGATGCATTGAAAATACGAGAATCAACTTTTACAGCAATATCTAACAAAGTCATAAATAATATACAACTTTTACATGATTGTAAAAGAGACCGAGATCAAGATCTCTTTCAATTAGTAAATCAACCGTTACCTTCTCAACCTATTAAAGGTTCAAGCCTATACAGCGATGCAAATGTCGATGATGCTGAGGAAGTTCTTGCATTGTTAGATGAAACAACAGGTTTACATCCAAGTTTATTAAATGAAGATTCAATAGAATCTAGTGGAGCTCGTGAACGAATGAAACGTGAATATCTCAACTCAACATTAGCAAATATTATTCAATCAGAACGTTTTTCTCACATTAATAATAACATTGCATTTTCAGACTCAATATTTAATAATAGTGTAATTCCGACAACTGAAACTAATCAAAATAATGCCTTAACATATGAAGCAAATCGACAAGATATTGAACAAATTCGTATTTGGCAATATAATCTGAAAATGCAAAAGGAGGAAATGAGACGAATGTTGTTATATGGTTCAAAAGAACAAACAGGCAAAGAAGGTATATTAGATCTTTATTATTTTTTGAATATATTTACGTAAGTAATAAATATGATACAATTTAAGAAATAATTAATAACCAACAATTCTGTGATCCATCTGTTCATGTATTCGATGGTACTCATACCGATTGCACGAAATCAATCATAATAGAACCACAACATACTGTCATTGAATCATCACCCAATTTTGTAGAAATTTTCAATCTTAATTATGAGCAAGCAAAAATTTTTAAAAGTGTTACAAGTCATATTGAAAGTACTATACTTTATCAAACTAGTAAAGATGTAAATCGTACAAAGCCTGAACAATTACTTATGTATATTGGTGTGTATATAATATTGATAACGTATACTTCTTTATATGATACATATATATTTACATTTATGCCATACTAGGCGGAGCAGGTGGTTGCGGTAAATCTAGAGTAACTGAAGCTATATCTGCGTTTATGTCTCATCATAATCGAACACATACATTACGAAGTCTTGCACCTTCATCAGCAGCTGCTGTAGGTATCGATGGTTTAACAATACAATCCATGCTGCATGAAGGACGTAATAAAACTTTTAATAATTGCACTTTAACACAAACAGATATATCAGCTATAGAAACTGAATGGCGAAATATTGACTATTGTTTAATAGATGAAATTTCAATGGTTGGTTGTTACATGTTAGTTCGACTTCATAGAATAACCACAATAGGAAAACATACTGAACCAACAATTCCATTTGGTGGTATTAATATGATACTTCTTGGTGATTTTCTACAGTATCCACCAGTGCTTGATCGACCACTCTATTCAAATATATTATCACAGACTGATACTTTAACTAATACGTTAAATACTATTAACCAAACTCACAGACGACGTAATACAACTGAACGTGATATACAATGCAAAGTTGGACGTGCACTTTGGCTGCAAGTAAATAAAGTATTCTTTTTGACTGAACAAATGCGTAACAAAGATCCATTATTTATGGCGATGCAAGCAAGGTTAAGAAACGGAGAATGTACTGATGTGAGTTATATGAGATCTATTTACATATACATTTTCATATATATTCTAAGGATGATTACAATATGTTATGTAAACGTGTTGTTTCATTTGATAATGATGTTAAATCATTAAGAGAATCACCATGGAATTTAGCACCAATGCTAATATAGTATTTAGAAATGAAGTCAGAACAAATATCAATAACTATTGTGTGTTTGATGAAACTATGAAGTATAATCAATTACCAACAGTTGTTGTTGCAAATGATCGAGTCCGAAATCATGATATTGACAATATTGATCTTCGACGTTTTTTACTTTCATTACCTGATAATAAGACAGAAGGTTTACCAGGATATTTACCAATTGTAATGAATATGCCAGTTCTTATAACACATAATATTGCTACAGAACTACATATTTCAAATGGTTCAATTGGTCGACTAGTGCGTTTAGTATATGATAATGATGATAAAGACTCAAATAATAATAATATTAAAAATACTAAATTTCCAATTAATACGAAATATATTCAAAAACCATTATATGCTTTAGTAGAATTACCACAATGTAAACTTTCTTCACCTTTAGTAGATCTACAATCTACCGTAATACCTATTCTGCCTGAACAAAAAACAATTAAAATCGATCTAAAATCATTTATCACTCCAACGCAAAAAAGACTACTAAATAATAAAACTAGCATAACTATTTGTCGAACTCAACTACCTATTGTACCTGCTTATGCTATGACTACATATAAATGTCAAGGTAAAACTTTGGCATGTGGTGTTATCGATTTAGTTCCTCCACCATACGCAAAATCTGATCTTGCGAACGTTTATGTACCAATATCACGTTTTACATCTCGTGATACAATGGCAGTTTTGCGTCATTTTCCTCGAACAATTTTGAATCAAAAACCACATCCTGATATGATTATTGAACTGGAACGTTTAAAAAATTTATCTAACAGTAATTAATAGAATTAAATTTAATTTAAAATATATTTAGATATTGTTTTATTTATAAACGTCAGATGTAAAGTTAAGTGTATTTTACATTTAAATGAATTTAACTATTGTCCATCAGTAGAGTCGATTGAAGGGAATATATATATATAATTGAATAATTTGCGTTGTTCTAATTTATAAAAATGAATACCGAAATAAATTTCATCACTATTTTATGATAAAATAATATGCAGAACAAAATTCTTTGGTAAGAATTATCGATATATTCCACACATAATATAAATAATACTAAAATTCGAATTTTGAATTTCATTATTAGTCATTATTTGGTTATTGCGTGAAATAGATTTTTATATTACTATATATAAATAAGATCTTTTCTATGTTTCTCCATAAATTTAACTTTTAATCTTATTCTTATATTTCAAAATTGTATATTAATTTGATTGAACCTATTATATGTAATATCTTTTTTTTAACCTCATATTTAAATGATAATGACTAAATTGGTAGTATTTTTTTTTTCAAGTTTAAGTGTTCGATATTTTTCTAATTATATAACGACTAGTGCAAACTTTCAAGCACACTAAATAGCAACTAAGAAATAGTAATCTTTATTAATATACTAAGATAAAAATATTAATTATGTATATTATATTTCATCTGCGTAAAATCATATAAAATACTTTTTTCTTAATATACGTGTTTTTGTTGAAACTAGAGATGAAACAAGAAAGATAGAATTATTTCAATGTATATTAAATTATTTATTTATATATTTATTAAGGCCAGTTGTAGATGAAAATTTACAGTTATTAATATGTTTTCCTTTTCGTAAAGCACGTTTCTGTTGTCGATGAAGATTACGTTGTGATTGAAATCCAATCCTAGGTAATTTTAGATAATCATCTGTAATTCGTATTGGACGAATAATAGGCAAAGGTCCTCTATAACGCTTTGGACAATAATACCATTCCCATTGTTCAGTATATACGATAGAATTCAAACATTTTGAATTAATTTTTTCTGGCTGTGAAAGATTAATATAGTTCGAATTAAAAAAATTGTTTCCAAACAGATCACAGGAAACAGGTTGTTGGTTATTTAATTGATTTGAGTTTAATATGTTTATCGATGATTTTGATGGTTTAGGTATTATTGGAAGTTGATTAAAATCTAATTTCTATACAAAAAACGATAATTATTGTAGGATAATATCTGTATGTAAAGTACCTTTTTAGATGCTATTCTTAAATCCATTGGATAATTATTATCGCTTATGTGATCTGACTCATTGAATACCATTTTATCAATTTCATCTGTCATCACATGTTCATTATCTTCCGTAGTGGTATTACTAACAATGCGACATAAAACCGATTGTTCATTATCAAAATCAATCATTGACGGCACATGTAAGAAATGGGTCGAACTGACACGAATCAACATACTAACGTAAAAAGAGAAATTAAGATTTTTACAATGAATAATTAAATGTTGTATATGAATATTGCGCGTACTTTAACTATCAATTTTTGAAAATTAATTCAATATATTCGTTTAAATTAATTCTGTTATAATTAATTTTCTATATCTGTTTCTGAATTCTTATATTGAACCAATTCCTATTCATTCTTTTTTTCCTTCTCTGTCATATTCGTCTTATTACCTAAACAAAATAGTTCAATTTCAAATGA
>Ga0116230_10002936_pt1 | contig 16481 bp, 7 predicted proteins | sample S1TSphfallax_3_FD_88678 | JGI IMG/M metagenome (GOLD analysis project Ga0116230, IMG submission 88678) | Host-associated microbial communities from peat moss isolated from Minnesota, USA - S1T2_Fd - Sphagnum fallax MG | ecosystem: Host-associated > Plants > Peat moss > Unclassified | place: USA...
CATGGAGAGTTAGTATGTGTGAGATAGCAGATGCATGAGAAGATTTTGTGTGCAAGATTGTCTTGCAAGAATAGCAGACTACGGAGAGTTTTTGTGTGTGGGATGGATTTGCGAGAATAGCAGCTGCATATAGAGTTTTTGTGTGTGAGATGGTCAAGCTGAATGAAGAGTTTTTGTGAGCAAGATCCTCTTGCAAGAATTGCAGCTGCACAGAGAGGTTTTTCTGTGTGAGATTCTTGGACAAGAATTTGTAAGACATGAGTCTCAGTTGTTGTCTATTCATATCATGGAAGTGGCAGTGCTTGGTAGCTCAGTGCAAATTGAGTACAGTGCAAGAAGCAAAGCATCAATGTATTCCATCACTATGGAAGCACTAGCTTGCTTATGAAGAACCTTGGGCATTTGTTAGGACTCTCTACTTGAGTTTTGAGCACAGTGCAAAAACCCAGCATTAATGCATTTGGACCATAGATATGGAAGTGCTAGTGTACTTCTGAAGAATCTTAGGCATTTGTTTGAGCTCTCTACTTGTCCAAGAGCTTTTCAAGTTCCATTTTCCAGAGGAAAATCACCACCCAGGGGGGAAAAAGAAAGAGTGAATTTTCCTCTGCAGTTCTAGAACTCAGTACTCATCAATTGTCTTCCTCACTGCTAATCCTGGGTCTGACTACAAATCTTGATTGTTCTGCAAGTCTGCATAGTAAGTCTTAGAGGAGCAAGAGAAGCTCTCACTCTCAACAGTGCCTCTCACTTTGTGCTGCATATTTGAGCACATGTTGGTTCACTACCTTTCTTCCCCTCTTAGAGTGCAGGCATGATTGCTCTAAAATCTTTGATTTGTTCACCTGGGATGCTCTCACCAAGGGAGGGGGATCTGGTTTTCTTAAAGTTTTGTAGAAGATCTTGAGCAGATTTTTTGACTTGAATCATCCTGCTTAAATTGCCAAACTTTTTGTTGCAGGAGATTTGCCTCCATGATTCCTTGCTTGCAGTGAGCAGAGCTAATCACATTACACCACCTTTTATGTGTCAATAATCTTCTTCTTCTTCTTCTTATCATAATCCTAATGGAGTTACATGCTGTCTGCCAAGAGCCACAAGGTCTAAGGCATCAAACAATTGTAGAAATTATGTCTTCAATATCAAATGTGAAGTTTGCACAATGCATATGATGGGATATTGTTGTGGGTAATGCTGTATATCTATTAGAAAGTTCCTATTAGTAACTGGCCACACCTGTCTGCACCAATATTGTAGATTATTTCATCTTGAGCACCAAGGAGATCATTCTTGAACTTGATACCTGAGAAACCCAATATCTGATTTTTTTGCACAACAGAGTTTGGAATGTATGAGGAGAATGCACATGATTTTGGGTCCTTCAGATCACGTCTGTCACCTTTGAGAATTCCTCCAGTCCAAACTTCAAAAATGAAGTATTAAGATTCGTTCTGTAAGTTCTACATCAAGAAACCCAGCTTGGTTTTGACATGAATTTTTAAATTAATGCCTAAACCTTAGGGTGGTCCAATTCTGTCCACTTTTCAGTGTATTTTCATCTTTTCCTGGCATTTACAGGTTAATGCTGGGTAAGGGTTGGGTGGGCTTCAGGTCATGAATCGGTGGAGAGAAAAATCTTGCATTGATTTTGTTTTGAGCTAGAAGTGATACCAAATTGTCTACGTGTGGAATTAGAAATGGTATGCACAATGGTATTGACAGAACTCAACATGACTGGTCCTTAATGAGTTGATATTCAGGAGACAATAAGGTTGGCAGTGGCATAAATTTATCGCTTTTCAAGTTAAGTCCTGCTCTTAATGTTCATGAGATTTGCGAGAAGTCTGAAACTTGTAAAGTGAGAATTCATAATGGGGATTCATGTTCAGAAGAATTCATGTTAAGTGTCTAGGGAGTATAACAAAGAGAGACAGAGAGGAGGTTAAACCATGGTCATCAGCCAAGCCCATTTTAATCTTCTCTTCTTCCCACAAACAAAAAATGTGATGCTCCCAAGTCCAAACAGAAATTGAGCAAGAGCATTTTGCACATGTATAGACACTCACTCTGCTTTTGGTAGTGCAGTTGCAAGATACAGACTTGCAGTTTCTAGGTGGACATCATTTCTCATAGTCTTTTGTTTGCAGTAACAAAACAAATATTCATGTCTTCTGTCTTGTCACAAACCTTTGCAGTACTACAGGTCTTCGATCTTGTTTGAGGCCTTTGACAGTATTACAAATACATTTTCTGGGTCTTGTTACAGGCCAATTGCACAACAAATACATGTCTTTTCTCTCAATTGCAGAGCTGAATTTCATATTCAATGAATTTTGATAACATCAATGACAATCCATGCTGCACTACAACAAATAAATGTCTTCTGCACGTTCAATGAATTTCTATAACATCAATGGGGATCCATGCTGCACTATTACAAATACATGTCTTTCTCTCACAGAGCTGAATTTTGTATTCAATGAATTTCTGTAACATTGATGGGAATCCATGTTGCAGCTCTGCAAGCAACTAGGATTTTCCCCCACCTGACAGGTCTCAAAGCTTTTCTGAGCCCATTTACTAGGCCGTTTTCTAGATTGTGGAAACTACTTTACAGTCCAAGCTCAGAATTAACATCAGAGATGAAGATCTATCAATTAGCTCAGAGATCAAGTGCAGTAGTACTAGAGGGAAGGATCAAAACAAATCTTCAGACAAAAAAGTGAATCTCACAAATCTACAAACAAAAAAGCTCTATGAGATTGACTCATGCTGCTGCAATTCAGAAGTTTAAAGCTCAGAGACAAAAAAAACTCCTGAGTCCTGCAATTAATTGTGTGCAATCAAAGCTTCAAATGCTTGATCAAAGAATTATAGATCAGTGCAGGAATCATGATGTTGTGATCATGATCAGTTAAGTAATGAAGTTCTTGTGGTCATGATGATCAGTATTGCAGGAATGAAGTCATGATTGTGATGACTCAGCTCATGTGGTTGCTGCTATGGACTTAGAGCTGGGGAACGTTGGAGCTTTTGAACTGGCTCCAGGTTCGACTTCCTGCTCTATTGACGAGCTTTTGAATCCTTCTCCTAGAGAATGCTCGGACCTCGCTGATGGTTTCCAGTCTGGGTTTCCATGAGTTGCTTCTGGTGAGCATCGGCGTTGCCTTCTTGGAGCTGCTGCTGGGGGGTCCATTCATCAGGTACATGCTTCTGAGATCGGGTGTGGAGTAACTTATGATGGGAGTTTCCTTCTCGTAATCGCCAGCAGCTCGCAGTAGCGTCACCTGAGCAAAGCCAGGCATCTGATGCTGCGGCGGCGGCTGCTGCTGCTGCTGCTGCTGTCGCTTGCTCTGAACTAGGTTGATTTCAAAAGGCTGCAACGGATCCAGCTTCACAGCGCCATGAGCACCTGAAGCTCCCGGGGCTCTTCTAGCGATCACCTTGTCATGGTGGCCCATGAGATCATCCGCGAGTTTTGGTTCAAGCTGCAGCTCTTGTTCTTGTTCTTGGAGCTTGCTGATGGGAAGGACATAATATAACCGACCTGCTTCCAGTTGCAAGTCTTTTGGTAGTACGGCTTTCTGTGTCAAGGCGGTGATGAGAGCCTTGGAGTGGCATACAAAGTGATCAGGGTGAAGTTTTATGAGCTCCGCCACTGTTACCGATCTCTTAAACGCTTGTATTCCTCCGTCTGGTGTTACCACTTTCACGGGAGGAAGCCCCCACTGATCATCCTGTACTTGATGCACTGCATTCGCTCCCAGACACATGAGGTTTCCCATACTCTACAAATATAATACGTCGGATTGCAGGCAAACCCCTCCGACCTGGAGATTTTGCACCCTGGCAACCAGCTTCTTCCCACAATATGAATTCGTTCTCCCGACTGCTAGCCTCAAGCAGCTTGCAGCAGCTGGTTGGCAAAACTTTGTTCGCGGCCTGAAGAAGCTTCTCTCTGAGAATTTAAGCTTTTCTTCTTCTTCTTCTTCTTCTTCTTCTGCTGGCGTCCTTCGCCCTAACAAAGACGAACTCGCGGAACTCTGAAATTCCCTTTCGACGAAAAACCTGAACCCTTGGCCGAATCCTCCTCCAAAACACACACAGCTACCTTAAAACTTTGATCACCAGCTCCCGGCCGAATCTTCGAGCCTTCAACCCAACGAAATTCAGAGGACGCAGGGATCAATTACGGATCTCTGGAAGCTTGCACCATCGAAAGCTGTACTAGAGGAAGCCAAAGAAAAAAGAAAACATCACAGCAGGCACATGAAGAGTTTGCTACAGAATGGTAGCTGTAAGTGGCTAGGATCTCGCAAGATGTATGATTGTGACAGACAAGACTCGGAGGGTGCGAGACGGCCAGCGGCTTATGAAGGTTGCAGAGACAGGTTCATCCTAGAGTCTAAGAATTAGACCACAACAATAGTTGCAACTATTGCCCACGAGTAGCTTGGACATAGCCGTCTCTTTGACTTGAAGGAGGGAGAGAGAGAGAGAGAGAGAGAGAGAGAGAGAGAAAGGGGGGCGGAGGGTCTGACCACCGACCTCACGCCTAAACATCAACAACACAACACACAAAGTTGCTGGCTGCTCGACATCGTCATCACCCGGCCGACCTCAACTTTCCCAGAAGTCGAAACTGTTTGCGTAAATTGGGGAGCAGATCAATTGGGCCAACACACACACACAAACATACACAGACGAGCATCAGGACCGACTTCGTATTCCACTCCATTTGACTTGACTGGCGCGCTGACGAAGGTTGTAGAAAGGAGAAGAAGTAGCAACGAAGAAAGGAAGGAAGGAAGGAAGGAAGCAGCAAAGCAAGGGAGGGAGAAAGGAAGGAAAGACCTGATGGATGAAAAAACAAAGAGCAACATGACTTTGGGTCTCTCTCTTTGGGTCCCACAAAACTATGTTTTGACCATTTTGTATAGGAGAAGGTCCTGCTATGTGAGCCTTCCAGATTTCAGGTCCCCAAGGCCGGTAGGTCAAGGGAGGTTCAAAAATTCTGAAGGCTGCTCGCATAGCAGAACTTTCCACTATCTAAAGACTCGCCATTTTTTTCCTTGTTTTCGAAATTAAAAAACTGGAACTTTCGATACTCGAAAGGCCCACCCAGTACAGCTTGAATTGGGCCTTTCGAAAAGTTCCAGTAAAAATGAGATGAGCCAAAGGTAAGTCAGGAAAAACTCAAATGGGTAAGATTCAGGCCAGGGAGCGATCTGAAAATACAAAGGAAAAAAAAAATGAAGGATCTTTACATACATACATACAGGGAAAAACAAAAATCGATGAATCTTTATATTAGGGCAAAAGACTAAACATAAGCAACGAATTAAATTAAGGAGAATTTTAAATTCACACCTTTTTTGGTTAAATTCACACCCTTTATTCGCACGTTTCTTCGCGCGTCCGATTATATGCAGATTAAATTTGAGTGTGTCTGCCTCACCCCCCTGATGTCTAGATGAAAAGTTATTAATAAAATTATAATATATTTGGAAAAAATTGTATAATATAAATTTCTAAGTCAAATGAACATAGGGGGGCGGGAGGCAGACACACTCAAATTTAATCTGCATATAATCGGACCCGCGAAGAAAGGGTGTGAATTTAACCAAAAAAGGTGTGAATTAAAAACTTTCCTAAATTAAATGCAACATTGATCTTGATGGAATTGCACTCAATGATGCATTGCATCTATACCTTTAACAGCACTCCTGGCGGCCAGGTGACTGCCACCTACAACCTTTTGGATGGGTCAAAAAAAAGCTAGAGCCTTCCTTTTTCCCTTGCAGAAAAGTATGGCGATTTCTTTTTTATCCATTTCTTGTGTAGTTTCTGTTTCTTTCTAATATTTAAAGAAGAAAATTAAAAAAGAAGTAGGTCCTTAGATCAGTCCACAAGCTGCTTACTGTGCTACCCTGGACAGCATCTTCCAGATTTTGTAAGCTACCATGCAATATTGCGTCAATATAGCCTAACTAACCATAAAGTACACATAACCAAATATTGACCACATTGAACAAGCACCCACCAGCACACCATGAAGGATGAATGATAAGTGATCAGAAAACGAGTTTTCTGTTGGGTTTCAGTTCTTTAACTAACCAGGGTGGTTAGCTCAGTTGCTTTTTTTTAACTACTTACCTACTAAAAACAACCCACAAGAAGGTTTTTATTAGGTAAGTAGTAAAAACTGCCCTTCCCTGTGTCTAAAGCATCTACTTACCTAGTACTTAAAACTATTTTCTTACCTATTTACCTATACATGAGACCTATTTCTTACAGGATTGGTTACCAAGGTGAAACCATATATGAACTCGGTTGGTTGAGGTTCATCCTGAGTAATAACAGGCATCCAGTGGATGGTGCGATGGTGGGTGGCCCAAAATATTGCCCCTTGCTTATGCACATTTGACTATTGCATGTATTCTTCATGTCCTTATTATTCTGTTTCTTGGGAAAATGTTCATCAATTTCGAAGGATCTGATTTTGTCTCCAATTTTTACCAAAGAACTTTTGACTTTGTATGTTCCAGTGTTTTACTGGTAGGTGTCAACCAATGTTGACCGGTTAAGATAACAATCACTTATTGGTAACCTTATTGGTAACCCCGTCGGTTATTGAATTTTTGATAACCAAGTAGAAAACCTACACGCTGATTATTAAATAGTCACATTTTAATAACCTACTCCAATTCTTGAAGTTTCATGCAGTTAGGTTATCAATCCTAAAACCTTACACACGTTTATGATACAAAAGAAAAGAAAAGAAAAAAATTGGAAAAAACTTATACCCTGCCTGACCTAAGCCATATAACTAGTGGGTTTCAAGGTGGGTATTTGAGAATTGACCCTTATGCATAACCGGTAGTTTATTACCAAAAATATACCAAAAAATAGGATTACTTTGACAGTGAAATTCAAATTCTGATAGGTCTAAATTTTCAAAAACAACTTTTATTCCCCAACCTGGCCAGTTATTTAAAAAAACCAATAACTGCCCCAACACGGGTATCAACTTTTGAACATACCAAACTGGTGATGGTATTGGGAGTTTTTTAATTTCCCATATGTGCCAGGTATTGGTATTATTGGGTACTTTTTTTTTTTAAACTTTCATATGTGATGATATAAACCTAGTATGGGTCCAAGGTAGGTATATTCCTGGTATTATTACCTCAAGTCATACATGACTCATATCTTTTTCAATCAAGGGGTGTGTCGTACTCCGCCCTTGCCATTTACATTAAAAAGTATCTCAAGGCAGAAGAAGAATTATGAAAACTCAAATATTTCACCATGAAAAAATATAATCTTCAAATGATCCTCTAAAAGAAATCAAAATCCTTCAAGATATTATAACTCTTTATAACTAATTCTCAAGTTTCAACACAAGCCAAAAATATCATCTTTCAATAATCCTCATATGAAACTAGACCTATTACCTAGGGGCCAAAATCCATTAAGCTACTATATACTCTATGATGAATCTAAACACAATATCCTTGCCTGCCAAGGCAAGGCCAAAAAAGTACTCATATTAGTACTATATATCCAGGTTGCACCTTATGTATTGGTACAATGTTGGTTTTTACGAATGTTGTTCCAGCAATGTATGGATACCTGCTTGGGTGGGTAAGAATTGTCAATTTTGAATTTCGATTAGTAAGAATTGGATTCAAATCAAGATTGATTAAAACCAAAACCAGAACCAAGATACCCTTTTAAAAAATATTAGGGACCGGAACTGGGAGAGGGTTTAGGGATGAGTAGTAACTAAGGAACCCTCATCAGAACCTTCACCCAGGTCTCTTGGACTCAAGAATGATACATGTTTCACAAAATTTGCTGTGTGTGAACCAAGGCCTTGCTCTTATGGCAATGTGAAGATTAATTTCTTTCTGTGGAAGGATGGAAGAAGAGGAGAAGAAGAACATGACTCTTTGTGAGCCCTCTAGTTTTGACAATTTTGCCATTTTGATGGGATGTACTTTCTTTGGAAAATGCTACATAGTTTCAAGGATTTGATTCTGACTGAAAGTTTCACCTAAGATTTTTCTTCTTTATTATAGTAAGTACTAATGTTGATTTGATATTTACTATATGTTGGGTGGGTATTGACTGGTGTATAAGAGAACCTCTTATCCTTGTTTTAACACTTTATATTTTTTTGGAGGTTCTTTAGGTGCAAGTTTGAGCCTGGTTTTTTCAACCTTTCAGTTTTAATTTTAGCATTTTTTTAAAAACTCAAGGGCTAACAAGCCCAGTTTAAAACCAGGTTCAATTCTAAGTAAACATTCCTAAAGTCAGAGAGAGTGTATAGCAGTGTTGGGCAGATATCTTGATCGGATATTGCCCAGGATATCACTTTTGAAATTTTTTGAATATCAAATTTTTTGATATTCAAAGTGATATCTTTATCTCTGAGTCTCAAAATAATGATATCTGGTCATATAATACTCGGACAGAGTTGTTTTTTGAAAATATGATAGTCAGGGCAAATATTAAATCTCTTCCCAAATATGGATATGAGAGGGGTTTAGGTTTAAGGTGTAGATTGTAGACCTGTAGGTTGTTAGAAGGATCAAAACAAAACTATGGGCGCCAGTGTGGGCCATTACACACGGAAAAAAAAAAGCTATGGGACTCTGGTGTAAGCCGTTACAAGGAAAAAAATTGTTGTGGGTGCCACCATTAGACCTAAAATAAACAAAAATCTTAAATCTAAAATAAAATGGGGCTCGAACTCAGCTCGGGCCCCACCCACTTTTTTCTTATCCCGCTTCTTCTCTTCACATTAATTTCATTTCTTCTTCACACTACTATCCTCTTTGCGTTGTTTTTTTCTCTCTCTTCACATTGCTTGGTTCTCCTTTTCGTGCTGCTGAGAGTTCCTCTTCATATTGGTCTATTCTCCTTTTCATAGGCTCTCCTCCTTGCACTGTTTGGCTCTCCTCTTTGTGTCATTCTACTCTCCTCTTTGCATTGTTAGGCTTTCTTCTTAACATCGCTCTGCTTTCCTCTTCATGTTGCTCTGTTCTCCTCATCATGCTGCTCTGCTCTCCTTTTCGTGTTGTTCAACTTTCCTTTTGACATTGCTCGGTTTTTTTTCACATTGCTCGGCTCTCCTTCGTGATGCTGCTTTTTTCTTTGGGTTGCAACTCTCCTTTTCGCGCTACTTGGCTCTCCTCTTCACACTGAAAAAAAATATTTTATCTTGTTATTCATAATGTTAGGTTATCGGACAAATATTAATGATGACGGATATTCAATCATACTGAAATCCAACATTAAACTTTTATATTTTTTATGATATCCTTAGAAGATATTACAAATTGATTTTTAAAATAAAGATAATAATAACCAAAACCAACAGATAACAAATAGGTGGATAACTGAAATCGGAGGATCTAAAAAACATGTCATATCTGCCCAAAATTGGTGTATAGATGTAACTTAAAGGATGACCTTGAGGGGGCTTCACAAGTTTGAGCAATTGTGAAAATGAGAAGGATAAAAACCTTGAAAGCATCGAAAGGTCCCTTACCTTACATAAAACATTGCAGAAAAAAAAACCATTCACTCGTTCTATTAGCTTGGAGAGGAAACCCAATGATTAACTCTAAAAACTCATGCCCAAGCAAGTTCATTGAATTAAGCCCTCTCCAACTCAAAAGGATTTTTTTCAAAATGCGATATGTATAAAGTTTTACAACTAATCAAAACCAATGATTATACAAATACAAAGCTTAACAACTAATGAAACTAATAACTTTAAATATAAAGTTCAATCCACTTGTTGACTTTTCAAAACAAACTCAACTTGCTTGCCCAAAAAAATCTAACCTTATGTTCAAGAATATTATTTCACAATTTTAATTTCAAATCCAAACCTGGCAAAAAGCTAGTTTGATGGCGTAATTCTTGTGTTAGTGCCCACAAAATGTGCTAGCTTGACTCTGGGTCACAAGAACTAACCCTAAACCTTCAAATTTAACATTGCAAACAAAGGACCCTCAAAATATTAGTATTGGATTTTGAACATACAAACTGAAATGATCTTTTCTGCATTTTTTTTGAAAATTTCATACTAACCTAATGTAAGTATAGAATTTTAATTATAATTTTATACTAGCATGGTACTAATATAGGATAATTTCAAATTTACATACCCTAGTCATGATATTTGAGTCCAAAGTTTTTTTTTTTGTCTAATATGAAATAGGTATACACCCAATATTGAGATTCTTATATAGCCTTGGTATGAAGCTAATATTACCTTAGGTCCCTACCATGCAAATATTGGTCGTACCAATTTAATCATTTTTTTCATACTTTGAACAATAGTAATCTATATACCAAGGTTCCATCATAGTACCCTCCCAAGTCCCAACATTGGGATTGCCTTTTAAACATAGTAGCCTTGTTATGGTATTAAAAAATTTGTCATGGTATTGGTTCCTTTTCAATACTCTCATACAAGCTTGGTCCTAGTATTGGGTCCAAGATTGATTTTTGTTTAATACAAATTAGGTATAAACCTAATATTGAAATTGATATAAAGCAAATATATACTTCCTATTACCCCAAGTGCTAATCAAGCTGGCATTGGTATAAGGTTGGTGTTATGTGAGGGAACACCAGCCTTTGGTAGGGTCCTTGGTACTAGTGTTGATACTCACTTTGTCAAGTTATTTGCCTTTTTGTTCAGGATATTATGAACATGTATAATTGCTGCATAGGGACAGAATCATGCTTGAAACTTGTGTGATTTTCAATATATTGTACATAACACATTCAAAGGTTGTCCCATGAAAATTCAGAAATCATTTATGTGTTGTGCCCCGAGTTGTCCAATGTAATGTAAAGTGAGGTATCAACATACTATATTGAATCCAAAAATTTGATTAATTATATTTTTTAATTTTAATTTTAATTAATTTTTTATGTAAAAAACTTTATTGCTAGTTTAGTGTTTGTTCTTTCTTTTTTTTCATCACTTTCCTTCCATTTCTTTTTTATTCAATTTTTTCATTTCAGCAAGTAGGATCACCAGGGATCGTAGAAAAGAAAAAAGTCTGACCAACCATGGTTATTTTCACCCATGGGCTAACAAACTTTGCACCCATCTTTTATTTCAAAAGTATCTCCTAAAAATGATTTATCAAAAATATTAAAATTTGACCAATCAAAAAAAAATTGGACCATGGGCTTAACAAACTTTCCACCCAGCTTTTATTTGGAAAATATTTCCTAATTTTATTTTATTTTTTAAAATTTGACCAATCATAATTATTTTGGACCATGGGCTACCAGATTTTGTGCCTACCTTTAAAAACAAATTATTTTAAAATCTTGAGAAAAAATATGGTAAGAAAATCCAACCAATCTCTGCCTTCTTGGCCCATAGGCTAATGAACTTTGCGCCCACCTTCAAAAAAATATTGTTAAAAATTTCTGAGAAAAAAATCATGAGGAAAAATCTACAGACCAATTGAGGTTTTTCAGGCTCATGGTCTAAGAAATGTCTAATCCACCTCTAAGTAAAATTTAAGTTTGAACCATCAAAATCCACCCAACAATGAAACATTATCTATAGTGCATTTAATGTTGATTTTTCATTTATTTACATTTCCTTGATCCCTTGGTCCTTCAACCTTGTGTAAAATGAACTTGAACACCAAAATGGCTTTCCTTTGAATCATAAATTTTTCATATTGATGATCATGGGATTTTAAGCTCTAATCTAAAGCGTTCCTAAGATTTAAACCTTGAAAACTTGATTTAGTTTTAAGGAGGCGTTACACTAGCATGAGGGATCTGACCATGAAAAGGTTGAGAGCCCTCAAAACACATCCAAAGGTCATCTCATAAAAAAATTTAAATCATTTATATGTGAACCCTTGTTGTGAAGTGTAAAGTAAAGTGATAAAAGACTTTGTTAAGGTACTTTAACATATTATAAAAATAGGCAAAAAGGAGTAGCATTTTATTTCATGTATTATTTTTTAACTTATGTTCTATCTAATCTTTTTAAACTATTGGTTTAAGGTTTCTCCTTTCTTTTTCTTCATCACTTTCTTTTCAATTTTTCTTTCCTCACTTTTTTCATTTCCATTGAGGGCTTCTTGCACAGGGAGTTTCAAAGAGCATAGGCCATACAAAGGCATGAATAGGGCATTCAAAGGGCAATGGACATGCAAAGGCCATTCATAATGGCCCTTCTTTGCATGCACTCTTAGGCCTCTTTTGTATACCCTTTGAATTTGAAGGCACTGTCTTCTTGTATTTTGGCTCTCTATAATGTCACCCCTCTCAACCATGAAATAAAGTATACCCAAAGTGCAATTAATGTTGATCTTTCATTCATTCACATTTCCATACTCCCTTAGGCTTTCAACCTTTCTGTGTAGTGAACTTGTACCTTTTAAAATCTCTTTTCCTCGACTCACAAATTCTCAATTCCAATGCTCATGGCCTTTCAGGTTCTAATGTAAAGGGGGCCTTATGACAAAGTACATATTGTGTGCAAAAGCAAACACCAAAAAACAATAGAGGATTTTTCCATGGTTTTCAAGGTAGGTGCTGATTCACTCAGTGCCAATGGGACAATCAAAATCTGGAAAACTGACACATCCATAACTGTTATTCATACCTGGACTTGTTAGTTTGTTCTTCAAAACTGGCAAAAAAAACAAAAAATAAAATAATGAAAAATAACACTGGCAACTCCATATCTGTCCTAGGAAGAATAATGTAGAGCTTTGTTGATAAGAAAATTCTTGTAAGCCTTTTATCCATATTCTTCTTTTTAATTTTTTTCTTTAGAATTAAATCTTTGTAGTTGGTAGAAGCCTTTTTTTCTAATTGGCAAAGTCTAGCCAAAAAGTGAAATTCAAAATTTAAAAATCAAGTGATTTTGGAGTTTTCCAAACACTAGAAGCTAGAAAAACAAATTAGTAGAAATGGCAAGTTTTTTACTTGTTTTTTTACTGTATAGTCAAAATAGAGGAAGATGATTAAGGATTTTTATTTCATATTTGGTTTATAGCCAAATTTGGCTAAATCTTACCAGAGATGATCATCACTTTTGTTACATCTTCCTATGGATGATAGCCACTTTGGCTACAAACAAAATTTCTTTTAAAAAAATGACTGGTCCGTAGAACTTGGCCGCCTACCTGATGATTCAACTGCCAAAGGGTGATCTACTTGTACATTCCCATGTGTTGGAAATTTGAATCAACAGGAGAAATAAAGTCTGGTGAAAAAGCCAACATGATTTCCATGTTGAATGGAGAGTGTTCCATGTCTGAGGAAGGATGCTTGATGAGATTGGGATCAAGAAGTGGGCCATGGTTCTAGCCTCTAGGGTCATGTAATGGACAAACCTTAAGAAATTCTAGTGGTTTTTATTTCCTACCATAGTTTGTGACTGACCTATGGTTTAGTTTATGGCACATTTGTAAAATTGACAATTGTAATGAACCCTTTTGGAGTAATTAAAACCATTTTGAGGGTAGGCATGTTTGGTCCCCAAGCAAGTGAGCCTTTTGCAATTGTAGGCATTTTGAGGAACTTTTGATTGACTATGATGGTTTTCCCCCAACCACCAAATGAGACATTCATTATTCTAACAATTGCAAATCTAGAGCTCCATGCTTATTTCAAGAGAGTAGTTATCAATTTGCAATTATTTAGGGTTATACATATGTGTAAAAATATAATTTCATTAAAAAGTAGCACCTCAAAACATGTTGAACAACTAGTAGGAAATGCAAACTCATATCAATAACTTTTTCCTTTTTAAAAGAACCTTCAATCCCGGTTTTGATATTCCAAAAAGTTATGGTAGGTTCTTGGGGTGCAATGTGTTTGAGATCCACTCTTCAAATTTTTAACTTGTGGCGCCAATTTTGACAATTTTTTAAAATTTAGGATCCTTTGAACTTAGTTTGAAAACAAGGGTCTAGTACCATGTGCAATTAACATTTCCCAAGATTAGAAATTTTATAAGTATGAAGCTTAACAACAAGTTAAAACTAAAAGTATCAAGTTTTTCAACAAATTAAAATCAATCATTTATTTATAAAGTTTAGTCAACTTGTTGGTTTTTCCAAAAAAATCAATGTGCTTACATTAAGAACTTAGCTTATTTTCATAAATAATTTTCCAAGGTTTTGGTTCATTAAACTTTAAACTTGAACCTTGAACTTCAAACTGATAGAACTTGTGAACACTAATGCAAACTAGTGTTGGGTGGGTAGATCAATGGAGCTTTGATATATAGACTAATAGTGGTCTTATATCAAAGAACCAACCGTACATGAAGTGATAACAAGCATTAAAGGATTTTATGTTAGCTTCATACGAAAACTATACAAATATCAAAATCAAATATTTGGTAAAATTGCAAGTTCCTTGATTTGAAATGTTGAACTCAAAAGCTCATATTTAAATTCCTATGACTTGGACCTAGAGCAATATCCTTTGGTGGAAATAGCACAAAAACTAAACCATGGAACTATCCTTTTGCTAGAGTTAAAACTAAACCCAAAACCTTGGAAAAAAATGTTGAACATAGGTTCAAGTTCTTTAAATAAACAAATTGGATTGGATTTTTTTAACAGTTGCCAAATACATTAGCCTTGATATGTAATTGATTTGTGTTATAATTAATTGTAAATCTCCATACCTACACAATCCCTAATTTTAATTTCATTGTAAAACTTTATACCTATAAATGCAGTGTTTTCTTTTTTTGTGGTGAAATTTCATAAACTTGCAAAAACAAAAAAGGGGCCAACAAAAGGCCTTTATAATTTTAAGGTTGTTATTTTTATTTTTTCCCCGGATTTTGACCATCATGCAAACCAAAAGGTTGCTCTAATGATGGATGGCTTGGATCCCTTGTTGTTCAAAAGCGATGGCCACGATTCTTTAATTGCCACTTTGCTTACTGAACGCAAAACCCATTAGCATTTTATTCAAGCTTCCAATGTCCTTCACCACCTCTATTGCTACAAACTAAGGTTCCATCACCATTAGAAGTGACAATGGAGCAATACTTATTGCCATGATCATGGTTTCCATCCTTTTGTTTTGTTTCTCCACCTTCAATCCCATTGTAAGTTGTAGCGCCAAGTTCCAAGTTCAAAACCGCTCACACCAATTTTCAAAACAACATTCAATTTAACATTTAAACCTCAAGGACACAACCTACAAGTAAGTGTTTCTAAGTCTTGATTCTCTAAACATCATTGTAATGCAATTGTGATTTGTTGTGGTTTGGCATTCTCATTATTCAACAACTCTCTACATTATTGTTCAATGATTCTTTGCATTATGTTTTTGATGGATTGTAGACTCTAATAGCGCTACAACAATATGTGAGGAGCTATGATTGTATGAGCAAGCTCAAACTTGTGAGTGATTAGGTCAAGGCTTCGAACATTGTTTGAATAACAAGCCACTTCAATAGGTTGCGTTCATTTATGACTCTTTGAGACCTCAAATTGCATTATACACTTGTGAGTTTCAAACCCTATTTAATATAAGCCTTAAAAACATGTTTTTGCCAAACATAATGCAAGATTTTCAATGTGATTTGAACAACATGCTTTTGAATGAAGGTCTTGATGGTTTTGAAGTGCACCTCGACTCATTTGATTTTATTTTAGTGTGACTTGAGCAACATGTTTTTGAATGGAGGTGTTGAGAGTTTAATGGTTTTTCCACAATCTTCTTATTATTGTTTGATTGCCATAACATCATGTCTCCTCGTAAACCTCATGCAAATTTCAAGTATAGATTTATTTTTTTTGGATATGTGTTTGTTTCTAGTTTTGTGCCTCTTGTGGTTGATCATGTTATAGGGGTGGTTGTTGTTAGCAGTTGTGATTAGCCAATTATTATTTGTACCTCACTAAGCAAATCAACCATCACCACACCTAGTGCATCCATTGTAATTAGCCCTTTTGAATTTTGAAAGAATTGTGGATGGAAGCACATCTAATAATCTTACTCCTACTATTGTTCATTCTTTTACAAATTTGGGTGGTCTATTAATGGTTGACATTGCTAACAAGGTTGTATGTTTTGGGGTCGATGATGTAAAAAAATTTCAAGGCTTGAAGATAGGTGTTAATGTTTAGTTCATGAACAAGCATGACCCTTTCATTGTTGGCATTCATTGTATGGCATTCATTGTATGGCACATCATGTTGAGAATTCAAGCTCAACTAGTTAGGTTTCATTAGTTACTGGAATAGGAAAGTAACTAGGTTACTTTCACAAGGTTGAATTACTTTCTTTATTTATTTTAGTTTGGTTATTTGTGGTTTGGTCTTATAGTTAAATACCTTGGTGTTGATGGTTTGTTTCTCTTTTCTTCATTACACAAGTTTGTGTATTTCATGTGACAAGAACCTTGAGGAGTTTTTGATGTTATGTTTTGTGTTGTGAGCATC
>Ga0116230_10002937_pt1 | contig 16480 bp, 8 predicted proteins | sample S1TSphfallax_3_FD_88678 | JGI IMG/M metagenome (GOLD analysis project Ga0116230, IMG submission 88678) | Host-associated microbial communities from peat moss isolated from Minnesota, USA - S1T2_Fd - Sphagnum fallax MG | ecosystem: Host-associated > Plants > Peat moss > Unclassified | place: USA...
GGAGATAAGCTCAGATTACTGCAGCGACAACCAGATTGTATACGTGAGGGGGTCCAAAACCGGTGACAAACTGTTCAAAGACCCTGTACCCAGATCAGCCAAAATGGTGGAGAAATCGATCCACAACAAAGCTGCCAAAACAACTGTGCTAAGGGAGGAGGTCACAATAGGGGACGAAGTTGCTTCATCAAAGGTTGGAGAGGTGAAATCAGGAGGAAATAAGAAGTGGAAAGTGGACCCTAGAGTTGATCATCGCAGATATTTTGTGGAATTGGAGAAACCAGAACCTGGGATAACCAAAGTTGAGATTCCAAAAGCAGATTTCAATGACAAAAAGAAAATTGTGGTTACCCTGTAACCAAAAGAAGAGGGAAGATTGAAAGAACAAGCCCAATGGCATATAGAAGCATCTAACAGAGTCAGACTCTTTGGAATCCTACAACTAATCCCTTTACTTGATTTGTGAATACCACAGTCAAGGAAATATTGTACTAATGTCTACTTATTTTGACAGAACCCACTTCTGTACATAAATTCTGCTACAACTATGTGTATCTTCATCACATAGTTCCTTATTGGTAATGTACGGCTAGCTGCCAAGCAACAATTTATACCACTAAAATTCCAGAATCTATTTGAGGTATGGCTTAGAGGTCAGAAACTTTCAAGGTTCACTCCGTCCATATGAGCTGCTAACCTTTTTCTCACTAAATGCAACAATGCAAAATAACTCTAAATCTCTCATATGAAAACCTAAACCTTGCATGATCTTGGATTCAAATGTTCTAAACGTGTTTTTGAACAACAGATGCTAGGTTCACTTATAACCACTCAAGAAGACAGACTTTGATGCAAGAACATATTATAGATTTTTCTCTTCAAGCTTTCCCCACTCTTGACCTTGTTTCTCTCATTCTGCCCAACCTAAGGACACCCTTTGAGGTTTCTGGCAGTTGTTCTACAACATAGATTCAAGGTGCTGCAACAAAAAAATTCCCCCTTCCTAGATGCATTTTGACTTGTATATGCCACTCAATTCTACAGCTTGGACCCATGTTTTCTTCATCATCCCTTAGCATCAACCCCTCATCTCTATTCTTACTTTGAATTACACTACTACTATGTTAACTCATTGGCACAATGAAATTCATCAACAACCAGCCCAATAATCTGAACAAGAAGAAAAATACCAAAAAGAACTTGGCACCTTACTCCTCCATTCTCCCTCTTATATTACCTTCCACCATCAATTACGCAAACCTTTCTTCAATGCAGTCGTTCCCTCCACCATCCATCGCTTGGCGCAACTCCTATTCTCCATAACACACAAACAAACAAAGTTGCCTACGCATACATTCCTTGTAATAGTGATGGACATATTCTTGTCGCAAACATGCAAAAAGTTGATGACTAATGAAAACAATAAAATAGGTCCACCTTGAACACTTAAGTGTTATAGTTGTAGCTCAATTGCACTAATGAACAACTAAAAGATTTAACCCATATGTTTTGTCTTCAAATCCCATGTTACAAACTATATAAAAAAGACTTGTTTTTTTATGTTCTTAGAAAATACATGTGCCATTTTGGGATAAGTTTAAAAAGTTTAATCCAAAAGCAAAAAAAATAAAAATAAAAAATTCATTGTTATTCTTTAGTGCACTTAGTATTGTGTTTTCCTACTTACTTTTCTACCTAGGTAGGTAGGTAGGTAGGTCCTAGGTAAATACATAGGTATGTAGGTTTTTAAACCTATTAACCTACCTACCTAGCTACTAAAATAAATATTTATATTTATATTTTCCAAAATACAATTAATATGCCATGTGGAATTTTTTTTATCATGCCACATGTAACAATATTAGACCACCATTAACAATCATAATGGACGATGGAGATCAATATTTCAAAAAACAAAATGTCCAAAAATCTTCATAATGCCACATGCTAGATTTTAATAGATGGATGACAATTAATGACATCAACATGACATCACGGGTGTAATTATAATGAAATTGAATAGTAGTTTAAGATGAATTGTTTTGATTGAGCTACAATTGAATTGCAATTAGTTGCACCATATATACAATGAATTGCAACTTTGCAACTCATGCAACTTGTCCATTAGCACTCACAACATATAAATATAATGAAGTCTTTTTTGCATCTCATAAATTGAATTGCAAGGCCAACTACAAAACACCCTTTTTTTCATAGTGATTCAATTTAAGGGCTATGTGCATTTGGAGCATCCATGACTTTCCAGCCTATGGGCTATTTACGGGATGTGTTACCAAAGGTTTTATAGGATGCCCACCTTGTGGCCCAACTACAAAATCACAATATTCATATTGGTGGGCTTGAAGTCTTTCAATGGGGAAATGGAAAATAGGGTGGTGCATGTGTGAGTAACTACATTAGACACCATGAAATGGGGCAAGGAATGGGAAGTGTGGTTACAAGGTCCATGGAATGGATCTAGTTCAAAACATGATCATTTACACAAACATGGCATCAAGTGACATTCCATCATGTTTAAACTCCCATATTGGGAAGTAAGTCTATTTCAACCAAACCATCGAATCATAATTAGTTTTGTGCTATTTACTTGCTTACATTAACATGACACAATAATTAGTAAAGTAGGTTAAGGTTTGATTTATAAAAAACATTAATTTCATTTAATTGTTTGTTGGTTAGGGTTTGCTCATTCACAACACACTAGACGTGATGCACTGTGAAAAAAACATTTGTGAAATTGTATGAAAACCCTATATGGGACAAAAGATATAATAGTAGTTTGGGAAGACTTGAAGGAATGAAATGTCTAGCCACATTTGTGGCTATAAGCTGGTGTTGTGGATTGTGGTTTCATTAAATTGACAACATCATATGTGTTGATAAATGAGAAAAAGGAAATGTTTATTTAAATTATTGAGACTTTGAAGACACCTACACATTATGTCTTTTCACTCAAGAAGATAATCAAGGACCAATATTTAAAAGGCATGAAATCACATGACTACCACATTATGATGTAGGAATCTTGCCTTTATGCATGTGGCATCTTATGACTAAGGAATGTAGTGTTACAACCTTAGCTTTGGGCTCGCGACCAAAACAAGGGCTTGTGAAGGTGTGAGCCAAGAGTGAAGCATGGGAGTCACATTTCATGTTCCTAGGACTGTGGGAGAGTGTGAAGGAATGAACCTCCACATTCCCAAGTGAGCTCCCACTTTGGAAGTTAGAGTCTCGATGGACTCTTGAATCTTCAGAGAGTAATTGCAGGGGTCAAAACTCATTCGATTGAAGAGTTATTTATATCATTGGAAAGCTCTTGGAACTTAAATGTTTAAAATGGGCTCGCATGACCCATTTGGGTACTTAAAACACAAGTTATGGCCAAAAGAAGGGCTAGGAGTCAAATTGTAAATTTGACTTCCGACCACTAAAGTCGGGAATTGCCCCTATTTCCTTGTGTGTAGGTGGTGTGCCACATACTGTTCCCAACAAGGGGTACACGTTTGCTTTAGACCTCACTTCAATTGGAGGTTTGAACACAAAGTTATGTGGCCTCCAAAGTTGCAGGAATCCCAATTTTGGGAATTTCAGGACTCCCACTTAGGAGTCCTAGGACAAAATGACATTTGGGTGCTTGGCCCCATGGCCAAGCACAAAGAATACTATAAGGGGGAAGGTCGTGGCTTCCCCCAAGTCTAGGCCATGGTGAGTCTTGTGAATTCGTGTTTGCCCATGGTTCATTCGTGCACCAAAGGTGTTCTAGTTACACACTAACTAACTTGTTGTTTGGTTTGTGAGGTCTGTGTAAATAATTGATTGGCTTGTCAATATTCCTAGTCCCCATTTCAAAGCTCCAACACGCCCTTCTACCTTCGAAGTGTTGTGGGCCAAGGAATGCGCCCCAATTCCTTCTCCTTCCGTTGTCGTCACCTTTGGACTCGCAGTTGAGTCCATCAAGGAGCTTGGGGGTGCGTCATGCAGGATGGGAATTATTTGCTTGTGTTGGGTTTTCAAAAGGCCGTGTGCCAAGGTTGTGGATTTGACAGTGATGGGGAACTTGAAAAAGGAATGGCAACCACCTTAGCCTTGTTAGAACGAGAATTCGTTCCTTCATTTTTTGATGTCATGACACATTTGTTAATTCATTTAGTTAAAGAGCTAGAATTATGCTGTTCAGTCCAAACTTGGTGGATGTATCCTATTGAAAGGTATTTGAAAACCTTGAAAAGATATGTGGGAAATAGAGCAAAACTTGAAGGAAATATGACAAAAAGATACGCAATAAAGGAAGCGGTCGACTTTTGCACTAAATATCTTGTGGATTTTACAGCCACAAGATGTAGGGTGTGGGATGACAAAGAAGACCCCTCCATGTTTGATGAGGTGTTGGAAGGTGGTGGCCATCCATGAATTATGATTGTATACCTTCAAAACATGGCCCATTCTTTTGTGCTTCAAAATGTGGGACTAATGGTTACATGGCATGAGTAATGTATTCTTTGCTTTTAATCATCTTAATAATGAAGTTGCATAATTTTTTAAAGAATATGTGTTAGATAGGTCACACCATTCAATTTATCAAGAATTGTTGTTATTGTTGTAGGTTACAACCACTTGTTGCACTACTACAAAATGTGGGTGTAGTTCAATAGTCCCTGTTCACTAGACTAGTGAATTCACTGCTTCTTCACTAGTCCCCATTCACTACATCCAATGAAATCATTCAAAATCCAATGAAATCATTTGGTTTACAAGGACACTTTTTGTTGTAGTGTTGTTTCACAATTTTGTATTGGGAATATGAATCTTTAGAAATTTTGAAGAGTTGTAAGGTTAACTAAGTGTTATATGTAGGAAGTATTCTACAACAATTAAAATTTGGGATAAAAAAAGGATAATATTTTTTCTACTTCAAGGTTGGTCTTGGGCAAGGAATCTTGTGTTCCCAAATGACCTTGCTCCATTGCCCCCCTTTGCAACATGGAAAAGGGCTTGCATTATAGTGGCTTTCAATGATGAGGACACAATTGACAAAGACATAATGCATATGTCCATGCTTCCAACATTGGAAGCCATGTCATATTGAACCATGTATGTTTATGGCAACCACATTTGTGTTGTAAATGTGGAAGAACATCTAACAACAAGTGATTATGGTGTAATGGTAACTTTTGAACAAGAATGCATATTGGGTCCAAATGATCAAAAACCAATTCTTACAAAATTGGAATATGTTGGTTGGGTTGAAGAGATACTATAACTAAATTATGGGGTGTTCAACATAGTTGTCTTGTTGTGCAACTGGGTGAAAACAAACTACGTTAGGAGTAGCGCAACAATTAAATGAGATGAATATGGTTTCACACTTGTGAATTTTTCATCCCTTATTCCCATTTTAGACTAGTCATTTGCTTTCCCCCTACATATAGAGGAAGTTTTTTTTTCTAGTGACCCAAAAAAAAAGGTGGAAGGTAGTACTATAGAAAGATCCCTCAACGCGGATGAGCTCAAAGAAGCCAAAATTGATGTCAAAACGTCAATTTTTATACAATTCTTGTTACATTTGTCTGTGTGATACCATTTTAATGGTATGTGAGTCATGGAAAGTTGTGCTTATTGAATAATATGGATATTGAAAAATCTAAAATGAATTAAACAAAATTCCAATATCAAAGTTTTGTTTGAATAATAGATGTTTAATAATTTCATTCAATCACATTGCTTTCATAAAAGGAATTTTAATTTTCATAATACAATTTATTTCATCCTCAAAAAAATTATAGTAATAGGATACTATTAGACACATCTAAAAAACACTAAAATTTTCATATCTTTTTTATTTCGTGTTTATAAAAAATTAAGGTTTAAAAAACGTTCATGAGTTTATTTCGACATGTAAATGTGATGCAATGTATATGTTGTTAAAACAAAATTTGTAGCTTATAATTAAAAAAATCAAACTTGAAAGTGCTAACATGTTTTGGTATGATTTGAAATTATGACAAATTTTCAAGATGAAACACAAAATTTGGAAAATTTTGTGCACTTTCAAAAATTTCTATTTCTCCAAATTTGATTATAAAATAAAATAAAATATTGGGGCAACTATAAATACAATATATAAAAAGTTTCAAAACATTTCATTTGAAAATTCCTCTTTAGGAAAACATGTGTTTTGGGAAAAAGGACCCCAAAAAGGACAATGGTCGTAAATGCAAAGTAAACACATTGGCTTGTGATATGTCATTTGGACCCCCCTTGTGGGAAATGGATAACTGAAACTGTTCAAATTGACCCTATGGAATTTGATATGTTTCAACTTGATAACATTAATATTTACACATGTTTACAAGTTCATGTTTCTATTGAAGAGTCCATTCAACTTGCCACAACTATAGGCAATTCTACTATCGCATCATTAGATTTAATTTTTGTTGTTCATGAAGGGGAAGATGATGGAGTAAATAATGCAGAGGAATATGCAACAAGTTGTGATAGTGATGGTTAATTAATTATAACATAAAGGATGGTCGATTATTGTTGGACCATCCTTGCCATTTAATTTAATTTGGAGCTAGACATTTATATGTTCAATTTATGAAATTTGGACATTGGTGCATAAGTAATCAAAGTTCAAAAAACCATTTTAGTCTAAAATTTCAGTTTTAATCTTCCATTTTCTCACTTTTCATATGCATTTTGTTATTTTTCCATTGTTTCTTTTTATTTCTATTTTACTACAAATGATCAAAAACATAAATCGAATGTTTGATAATTCAATGGTCTTTTCATTTTTTCCAACAATTTGTTATTTAAAAACTTAAATAATCTTTTTTCAATTTTTATATTACCAGCTCATTAAAAAGTTGCATTATAATCACATTTAGTCAACCTATAATGATTAATTTCAATCATCATAGTCATCTTAGTCAAATTAAATGAATCCACGTACGTGCCACACATGCCACATGTGTACCCAATTGTTTGATGTGACTAAGGTGATAGTTTGTTTTAGTCACAACATACATACTTACTTTTCATGTTAGTCAAATCAGACATTATTAATCAAACTAGACATATTACATTGCGATAAATAACTATGTAGTCATTTTAGTCACAATATCAGTACCAAAAAAACCCATGTTTTATAGTAGTGACAACAAATATGGCTATGGTATCAAAGCTTTTCTAGAAATCAAAATGTTCTTCTTTCATACTTCATCAAAACTCAATGTTTTACAATGATTACCTACTCCTCTTCTTCAAAGATATTCATAAAGAAAATAGTCTTATGTTCTATTCAAATTCAAATAGTGATAAAAATTATGTAATTTATCTAATAATTCTTTAAATAGTAACTAGGTAAGTACAAATATATTAATTAATTATTACCATGAATAACTACTCCCTTAACAATAGGAAACAAATACATTCTTATAGCCATAGTTTATGCTACCAAGCGGGTGGAAGCAAGAGCATTGAGAATTAATATTGTAGCAATAATAACAAATATTTTTGTATGATGTGAATCATATCGACACAACCATGTGCGGTAGTCTCAATTTTAAAGAATTGCATTAGGGATATTCAGGTGTGGTAAGGCTATTGAGGGTTTTTAACAACTTCATGTTAAAATAAGGAATGATGAGTGCGCATGGTTGTGTGGGGGGTTGATTTCTTTTTTTTCGAAATTCGACATTGGATGAATAAGGTGTAAGGTTAATTCTTTTCTTCAATAAAAAACTAGTAATCATAGTCTTAGAACCTCAATTGTGTGATTAGAAGGTTGAGGTTAGAAGCAAACATTAAAATTCGTAATGTTTAGCAAAACATTAGTCGTGTTTTGGTATTTAATGGGTAGTCATGTAAGCAAGGATGTTTGAGATTCGTGAAGCATTTAAAGGGGTGTCAATGAAAGGTCTAATGGAAATAAAACAATATTTGAACATTATAAACATAAAATTAACAACATAATGATTAAAATAAATAGTGTGATAGGGTGGCAATGGCAACATGGATTTCATGATGAATGAAACTTTTATTCAAGTTATGGATAAGTTCAACAAGGAGCTATAATTACATGTTGAGTCCTTGGCTATGCCATAGTGATAATTCATAACTGTAAGAAATCTAAGATGTGTCAAACAGTGTGAATTAAGTAATCCACCTTACTATTAAGAGGCAGTCGATGAATCAAACCACATAACCAACGATAGTGTCTAACGCCAAGAATTGAAAACCATGCAAAGATGGAGGTGTCTTCAATTTTGTAAAAACTTTCACACACAATTTAAGGTTCATCACCAAACCAAGGTCAACTTGCAACAAAATCACCAAGGTACAAGAGTTCAGACAAATGTGATAATACCAAGTTTGCGGGTGGTTCAACTTCGAGATGAGGGCACACCTTTCACAGTTTTGGGATCTTCATCACAAGGATGTTACATCGATGTCAAATCTAGGGATGATTCTAAAAGCAGTTCTTCATTCACTTGTGTAGTTTAAGGCATGTAAGAAGTGGTCATGCACGATGCCATGAATTCAAGGAAAGGAAAAAAAATCAAAATCAAAATCAATTTGATGATGAATGTGTGGAAAACTTGGTACATCAAGATGCATGGTTGTAATTTATAGGTCAAGGAAAAAGGACATGCATAAAGTAATAGTCTAGAACCAGGGTAAAATAAAACCTTTAAACTAATGGGAAAAAAAGGTTTAATTGTAAGGGAGGAAAGTGAGAAGAAACGAAAAGGATGTTTTTCCTTCTCCTTTCAAATACCACCAAACATTAGAACTTTTCAAAAACTACCAAACATTGCAACCCACCAAACATTGGAACCTTCCATAGGCCATGAAGTTGGGGTTTTCTTTCACCTCCTTCCTTCCTTTTATTTGAACGGCAAATTTGGATCATTTGGGGCTCTATTTTTCGGACATAACATTCGATTTGAATCTTGGGAAAACTTGTTCTTACAACTTTCCTTAAGAGGAGAAGAATGATTAGTCTTAGTAGATGGTGGAAAAAAAGAATAATAAATTAAATGATAATGATACTTTTGAAAGAATAGAAGTGAGTAAGGATAGTTTTGGGAGCTTGAAATCTTAAAGAAATTTCACAAAACCTCTCAAGTTTTGTAGCACAATGTTTTACTAATTTGGGTGCAGAACTTGGAATTTGGTAGGTAGATGTGCCTTGTAGTTAACTTTCGAATGAATTAAGGCAAGTTAAATTTGGATAACTTATGTGATAGGAACTATATTTTAAGTGATTAGAGGTCTGTTACCAAGTTGAATTTTTTACCTTTGTGAAAACTTCTGGGGTTTTATAGCACAACATTTTATTAATTTGGGTGCAAACCTTGGAATTTAGTAAGCAAATGCGCCTTGGAGCTAACTTTCTAATGAACTAAGGCAAATTAGATTTCGATAACATATGTGATAGGAGCAATATTTTAAATGATTAGAGGTCTATTACCAAGTTGAGCATGGTGTCGAGTCCTTAAAAGTTGGTTTAAGTGGGTGACAATTTAACATAAAATTCTAGGATTTTGAATATTTGAACTTACAAAATATATCTATCAATTTTAAATCATAAATGATGCATAGGAGGCAAACTATTTGGTTTCAATTATAAACGCAACTTAACATTTATAGATACATTTTGCATTTTTTCTTCACCGATAACATATGTACTTCCAAGTATAATCACTTCATAGAACCGAGAGTAGAAGGATATAAAGTTGCTTCACATATGAATGCATATTAACTAGGTTTGGATGTCCTTTGACTATAGTCACATATCGGGGAGTTCATTTCATTAATGATGTCATTAAGTATTTGAGAAATCATGTTCTGTTGAAACACATGACTTCTACAACCTATTATTTTCAAGGGAATGGGTAGGTTGAATCTATTAACAAAGTACTTGGGACACTCTTAACCAAGTTAGTTAGTGAGAATATAATAAATTGGGATGAACATTTGTCAAACAATGTTATTTTCAAACAAAATTGTATACAAAGTAACAATAGGGTATACACCATATTAATTAGTGTATGGATTACATCCTTTGATGCCTACGGAATACATAGTGCTAGTTATTGGTGGAAATCAAACAAATAATACTTTAGCAAGAGTTTTAACTGCAAAATTTTAGAATTGGATAAATTGTAGGAGGCTAGGATGTAAGCTTTAAAAACTACTGGTATTTAGCAATGGAATATAACATTATGGAGTCAACAAAAGAATCCAGAAAAATAGTTCAATTTTAGTGATTATGTTCTATCATTTCTAAAGGCAAATAAGTCACACCTAAGGGAGTATACTAATAAATGGTTTGGACCATACATAATATAGTATGTGTTGCCAAATAACAGTATGTTATTAGTGACATTGGGAGTTGGAGACTAATCCTATGTTGGTTAATGTGAATAAACTCAAGCCATATAAATACATGGAATCTAAAGTTTGGAAACAAAAATAACAAATGCCAGTGTATTGGGAAGAAAGTGCATGTGGACTTCAAGAGGATGATTTTGCCACAAAGGTGGAAAATGTATACAATGTAACACAGAAACCACATATGCAAGGTAATGAAAGAACAAATGGAAGATCCTCAGGTCAATAAATTATTGATTTTGAAATTATAGATGATGAACAAAACCTTAAGTAATAATTATAGAAGTGAGGGCAATGGGATACACAAAATTTGAAGTTGGTATATAAAGGGAATTAGCTGAATCAATAGACATATTCACTTAATCATCAAATGTATTTGCACAATCATCAAATTTGTTGGTATAGTTAGTATAAATATTGGTACAATTAGCGTATGTATTGTAATAATTAATAAATGAATTGACATTGTTAGTAGGTGAATTAACACAATTAGCAGGTACAAGGTGAACAAGGTGGAGTCATTACAATTAATGTGGGAAGATTAAGGATGTGGAATAATTAGGAGATGAAATTTGAGGTGTTCATTCATAATGATGATGTGAAGTGCTTCCACATGGGTATACAAAGGACAAAAAAAGTGGTTGTGATGGACCGTAATAATTTTGAGGACGAGGCATTAATTAAAAGATGGTGGGTAAGCCAAAAAATGAATGAGATGAGTGGGAAGCTTAAGGATGAAAATAAACGAAGTAACCATTGAAAGTTGTTTTCATTTGTTACTATAAGTTGTGAACGTTTTTGAAGTTTTGGAGTTCACATAAGCTTGAATGTGGAGAGTGCAATTAAAAATTTGCATAAAAAAAGCGAAGGAGAAGGAAGCACAAAAGAGTGAACACAAATGGAAACATGAGGAAGAAACAAAACTATTGAGAAACAAAGAAGCAGAAGAACCAAGCGTGATGGAGTGTTGAATATTCAATCGTTGGCTATAAGGTCACTACCACATTCACCATCATCTTTAGAATGTGAATAAGGAAAAATGTATAATGAGAAGATGCAATTTGTGCAACTGATAATATATGATATACATAGAACTGGAACATTTGTAGTTGAGTTTTTGCATAAACGCAAAAGAAGTTGGAGTGCAAGTGAGCAAGCAGGACTAGGAGCTACATTAGTGAATCCGGTGTTCATTGAAGAATCAAAGGAAGAAAAAACATGGAGTAGTAATTTGTGGAGGCATAAGAAGCATAGAAGGATGTAGTGGAGGAGGACGTTGTTGAGGCAGGAGTGCAGCCATCCATAAAAGTGTAGATGTAAACAGAATTACAACCACGAGCGATGTAGATCGATATGAATGTGCCAGGGGCTATAGAAATGAGAAGACACATAACCATCATGGACAAAGCCACACTTATAGATAAAAGTATTTTCATTTTAGATCCTAATTAATTTATGTGGATATAGATGAAATAGAACTAAGATAAACATTTTGAGAGGATGGAGAATTATAAGGACATTAATGAAGAGGAAGAATGGGCTTCTGAAGTAGGACTTGTTATTTATTTTTTTATGAACTCGGAAACATCAATGCTAGATATCATGTTGGAATTTATAAACACATTTGTTATCGAGGGCATAGATCATATCTACTTTGGGTATTAGGACAAGGTGTATGTCATTAGCAAACAACTGATTGTGGATGTCTTTGGAGTCTATGCATAAGGGTATATGGGAGACTCGAAAGGGCAGGTCAATAAGTTAGTAGCATTACATGCATTATAGAATAATAAAACTACACCCACAAATTATGTAGCAAATTAGTGGAATGCAAGCACTATGGGTTTGCCATACTCTATTATATATCCTACAATCAAATCTATGATTTATCAAAAAGAGAAGGTGATGTATTTTAACAATAAGAATACCATCACATTGATGAGAGCAAAAAAAGGGAAGAAGGTGGAATGAGGCGTAGATTATATACAATAGTTTATGTAGTGAGCTAGATTAGTGGTATAAGTATGTCAAGGAAAATAAGGGGGATAAGAAGGACACCTATCAATCTGCCTTGATATTGGCAAAAAAAATTAAATATATATTTGTTCACCATTAGGAAAATCCACAAAAACCACATGCCAAGGTCAAGAGAACTAAAGAGGAGATGCAAACAACATTAGAATATAGAAGGAAGGTTGCAACGAAATTTCCAAGAAATGGTCTTAAAAGGAAGAACAAAGTTGAGGAAGGTGGATCTTCAAGATCAAGAGTTAAGAAGGAACATGAGAGCACATAAGCATAAGCAAAAAAAATGATGAGGGGGAGAGTGGCACCATCTATAATGCCAACATTAGTACATGTAGTGCCAATAGTGGTATAGGCAGGTAGGCAAACTTTAGAGGTACCGCATATGACATCTCCATAGGAGAGACAATTGAGGGAACAAAAAGAAAAAGTTAAGAGGGAGCATGACTCAAGGTTTCCAAAGAGTGAAGAACATTTGTAGATGGATGGGGATGCATATGAAGACTAAATTAACACCACTAGAAGTCCATAACATTTCTAGCATTTACAACATCATTTGCAACAACACCACAACAACAACAACAACAACATATACAAGAAGGCCTAAAGGCTATTGGATTACAAACAAAGAGAATGGAAACACAACCTCCTTTAGTAATGTTTGGACCACAAGAATTACAAGTACCAGTTAGTAGACCAAGATTTGCAGAGGGATAACCATTTGAGTTTGGGCTAGGGAATAAATTAGTATAGGAGATGGGATCTTCTACATAAGGATTAAAAAATCCTACGAAATAGACAAATACACTAAGTCTATGGAAGAAGTAGTTGTAGAGGTAATGTAAATAGATAAGGTAACTAAATTGTTTTAAACCATGGCAATTGTGAATATGAATATGGGGAATTTGAATTTGGAGGTGTGTAGTTTAAAGAATTGATTAGCCACAAAGGAGAAGGAGAAGGCAGTCTTGTAGTTGGAATTGGACAAGGATAAGGACTTCCAAAAGGAGTACAAACATAACACAGAAATTTTGAGGAAGAACAAGAAAGAGAATGAATAGAAGATCAAAGCGCTCATTCAAAAATTGCAAGATGAGAATAAAAAGCTCAAGGCTCTAATGAAATCATAGGCTGAAGAATTATAGGAGTTGAAAAAGACAACTGAAGCCTAAGAAGTTATAGGAAGAAAATGGGTACAAACACCACTCCCATTACAAACAACAACTGGAGGCTTTGGGTAGTTAAGTGGAAGCACTAACTTAGGAGAAGAAGGAGAAGGAGAATGTTTTGATAGATTTGGAATTGATGAATTTTAAAAATGCTTCTCTGCTTAATTTTAAAGAACTAAAAAAAACACAATATAGGTAGAAAAAAAAAACTTGGTGGAGGATTATAAAGAGTATCAAAGGAATTTGTAACAATTGTAAGCACATTTGGAGAATGCAAATGAGTAGAGGAAGAGTCTAGACCCAATTAATGTAAAAAAAAGATTGGAGGACTATGAACACATGTTGTAGCACTACATTCTAATGAGGACAAAAAACAAGATGAAGGATTCTGATGCAAAGTTTAAGGAATGGTGGGAAGTTGCATAGGAGTACTTTGCAAAGGAGTTGTAGAAGAATCTAGCTCACAAAAGAGATGATGAGGGGAACTTGAAGTACAAATGGGAGATATATCAAAGAAATTTTTTAGATTTTATTTATGGAAGTCCAACAAGTATCGAGGCATTAGGTCAAGATGAGGAGACTAAAACAGGGCCTAACGAGATAGTTTCGAAAGAGGAAGTGCAAACTTAGGAACCATAGGACTTCAAAGGAGGGGGTAAAGATGAGAAAGAACCACAAATAGTTTAAAAATAAGAACATGTGGAGACTATTCCAACAACATAGGTAGAACTATCAAAGATATAGTTGCTAGAAGTAGAACCACAAATTGAGTTAGTGGAGGAGGAAGTCAAAACTGCAAATCCAAAGGTGGGTGTAGAACCACTAGTTGCTATGCAAGTTGAGATTACAGAGATTATAGTGGAAAAGCCAAAAGTCTAGAAGGTTGCACAATACTTTCATTTAATTTTTTTGTCATTTCACAAGGATTTTAGGGACAAAATCTAGAGTATAAAGGGGGTAATGTTAAGGGGGTAGGTTGATTACATTATTTTGGATGAAGGCATTTAGGATAAGGATTGTTCATTGAACATTGTAGGTTTGAATTTTGAATTCTTGTTTAGTTTTGAATCATGTTGATGTGACTTGGGGATTGCCCAAAGATGGGAGTTTTGGGAAAACGATTTCATTTTTAGACGCATAGTTTTGGAGTAAGGAAAAATATGTCTAGGTACTTTGTAATGGAAAACCATAGATTCTATTTTTGATATACACAAATTTTATCTTGTTGTTTTGATTTCATTTCAATTGAACATGGAATTTTGTTGTATTTTGATGGAAGTTTTTAGTAAATTGGAGAAGTACAAACTTTTGCAATGATTTCATATTCATATTGTTGTGTGAATCTTTTGTAGTATGAAAAATATAAAGAAATGGATTGTAATTTTGTTCTAGATTTTTTCTACATTATATTTTCAAGTGTAGATTATAGTTATATGAAATAACCATGAATTTGGTGTTTTAATGAACTGTAATGGCATGTGTGTTTAAAATCAAGGTAGGAACTACGAATGTGTGCATATTATAGTGCAAATATCTTGATATAGTAACGTGGAATAGTTATGTAGGAATTAAATCCACATCTACTAGTGTTTTTTAAAAAGGCCTTGAGGTATACTTCTTTTTGTGAAAAGTTATCGGTTAATAGTAAACCCAAGGCTATTTGCTGCCATATGCGTGTTTGCTAGCAAATGGTTTACTACATGTTTACCTTTCTGGTGGGGGCATGCCAACCCATATTCGATAGCAAACTACTAGTCATTTTTTTCATGTGCTTGGGTTTATAGTGATGCAACCAAAAATCAACCAAATTTTGGTATTTTGATATTCTAGGATCATGTAGGATTCACTATAGAAACATTTATTGCATAACTAAAAGATCCATTTTAACCCTCACCATGCTAACCACCATCTGTATCTAATTTAATATGATGAATATTTATCTTCCTTATGGATGTCATTTAAATGCTAGAACCATCATGCCACAAGCCATTTGATTTTACTTTTTATACCCTAAAATTGATTAGCTAAAAACATGGTGATAAATGATAAACTTATTGAGATTGTTTTACATTTTATGCTATAATTTGAATTTGATTAGGTCAATGTAGTAAAATTCAAACCAACTTTAAATGAAGACATGAACTTGATAAACCTCACTTGTGAAACCAAGAAAAAAAAATTCAAAATCAAAATATTCATCCTTGTAAAACAAAATAAAAATAATAATTAATCTCAAAAAATTGTTGTGTTAAGTTAGGTATAGTAAGAAAATGTCTAAAAGTAAACCATTTTCCTAAATAAAGAACAAGAAATTTTTTTTAAAAAAATATTTCTTTTGCATTAAAGTTTTTCTTTGGCATTTTGATGTTGAAGACTTCATGCAAAATGAGTAGGTAAGGGTTAAGGCACACATATATTTGCAATTGAAAATTTTCAAAAATCAAAGAATTGGTTAACTAATTAATGGTTTTAAAAAACCAAAGAACTAGTTTTCAAACATTAAATAACTGGTTTTGAACTTCAACCATTGGTTCTCAAAAAATCGAAAAACTTGTTTTGACCTTCTAACGATGGATCTCAAAAATTAAAAAAACTAGTTTTGACCTTTGATTGATTATTCTCAAAAATCAAAGAAGATCACCACAAAATTGGCAACCAAAAAATCACCAATCCTATGACAACCAAAAAGTTTCAATTGTCAACCTTGCAATGATCGACTAGAAGAGAAAAAGACACTTGTACAAAGAGATTTAAAGGGAATGTAGGATTACAACTTCCACACTGCAAAGCCACAGACAGAGCGACACCAACCGCAGCCACAAAAACACACATACAACACATACAGAGATTATATCGTGTGATAACAA
>Ga0116230_10002938_pt1 | contig 16479 bp, 11 predicted proteins | sample S1TSphfallax_3_FD_88678 | JGI IMG/M metagenome (GOLD analysis project Ga0116230, IMG submission 88678) | Host-associated microbial communities from peat moss isolated from Minnesota, USA - S1T2_Fd - Sphagnum fallax MG | ecosystem: Host-associated > Plants > Peat moss > Unclassified | place...
AAAATCAAAGCATTTTATTCATCCTCAAGAACAAATATGCACAAACACAACAACAACAAAAAGAAAAAAAACTTTGATTTGTTTAATGAAATATAGAATTCAACTACCTAATGTTACACATACACAAGCATTGAATGTTATAAGTCTTTTTTTTGAATTGATATGTTTCTTAAGCAATATGTTACTATGATTTTTTGGTGATGATATGTTTCGAAAGTGGATTTGTTGTTGGCAATCTATCACATTTCATGGTCCATATCTTTTGTTCAAATGTTTTTGGATGTTTTACAATTGTATGTTTTTAGAAAGTTGTGTTATTTTGAATTCATGTTTCAAGAGGTTTTTCATGTTAGCTATGCTTGGTGTTTAGGGTGCATATGTTTCTTGATATGTTGATTTGACATGGGGTTGCTAGGTGCAAATATTGCTAGAGGGGTGTTTTATTATCACAAGATGGTTTTACATGTTATTTTGAGGCATTTGTCTAGTTGGTTTGTCCAACACCTCCATGCTTTGAGAACAAACCAAAAAAATTAAAAGTTGAATCTTCCTACTAACCATGTTTTGTTTTGTAGGAGTGCGGGGCCATTCTAGAATTTGAATATTTCTAGGTGAAAGTTCTTAAGGCATTGTGGCAAAAGTTCATTATACCAACGAAAGGGTATAGGATGCCTTACCAAGGTTTTTTTTTCCAAATTCTTCAAGTAGGTGCATTGGCTATGATCTTCAACATTAATTAACAATAAATGGCAACTATCCTAAAGGACTAGATCTTTTTTGGGAATCTTGCTTAATTCTAATGACCTATAGTAACACACTATCAAAATATAGCAACTTCTAGCTTTTTTTCCCTCTAGATATGGCTTTTTTTTTTAATTCCCAAAATTCCCTTTGTTAGATTCACCAATCCTTTTTTTTTTTATCACCAAATGGCAAAGATTCTCCACAAACAAAATGATGTGCCTTATTGACCTAGATGTAATTACTTAATCGACAATGACACTGTCATTGTCCCAAAAGAAAATTCAATGTGAATGGAGTTGTTGAAAAAGGTGTAGAGTGTCTAGTATTGCACTATGGCAATGGTAGTCCCTCCTAAACCACCCAAGGCCCCATGAATGCAAGGGGGGGAACAAAAATGTGTCCCTGCTACGCCACCAAATGAGCCACCTTGACCCCCAAGGAAAATAGCCTAAAAGCAAAAGAACCCACCAAAAGCTCTATTAAAAAATGACTAGAAACAACAACCATTTCAAGGTTTTTAGGTTTGGTTGTTTGTAACATATAATGTTTCTAAGGCATACCAAGCAAACCAATTATAAACAAGAATTTTTCAATTTTTTGACCCAACCTTCCTATGATAATATGCTTTGAACATTTTTTTCTCTTCAAAATAAAGATTTTTGTGCACATAAATATGTTATGTATATGGGTTCACAAAGGTCTCTATGAGATGTTTCAAGGGCATCTAGTCACTCCTACATGTCTCCACGTGTCATGTTTCTGTTCACATTCCATTTTTTAGGTTGAGGTGCATGTTTCCTTCCCATGTCCCACTATAAATTTCTTGAAATCACGATTCAAGGTATGTTTCTGCTATGAATCAACTTATAACTTGTTGAAACTCATCCTTAAGCAATGTGTGCATGTTTTGGAAGTAGTTTTAGAGTCTAGGTTTTAAGTCATGTTTAAGTGCAAGACCTTTGTTTCGACTATTTTGACAATCATGTTACAAATTTTTTCAAAGGCAAATTGTGTCTAAATTTTTGCATGTTTCAAATTTTATACGTTGAGTAACCATTATATTATAATAATGGCATATTATTGAAACACGATTGGAATGTGGTGGCTCCGAATCCTATTTCTTGGAACTTGACCTTGTAATAATGAGTGCAACATGGTCCAATAAGTTTTCATGCCGTATTTATGGCAATGGTTGCAATGGCCTAATCAATCTTGTTATAGACATTCTGTGAGGACGTAGTGTCATGTTTTGTTGTTCCATAAGGAGGAGGTGATGGAATCACTACATCCCAACACTAGTTGTAGATAAACATGGGACTCAAAGTCCTCCATGTGCTTTGAAATGAACAAGCAGATATTGTAGGGTTTTGAAGTTGTTGTTCAACTCCCACCTCTAGGCCTCTTCACACATAAGGACTTGACATGGATTGCAAATAACAAGTTGTTTGGACAAGGATTGAAGTGGGACCTTGAAATCGCGTACATTCCATCAAAGCGAATTCAAGATTTTATCAATGGAGAGGAACAAATAATCAAGTTGAATTGCAAGTTCACATGAAGGCAACTATGGAAAAACAACCAAGGAGAATTTTCTTTCCCTCATTAGGATAGTTTTCTTGAAAACTCAAGGTTGCATGTAATGTAAATTATCTTCACCTTCTCTTTTGTGCTCTTTGTACTTGTGTAGTTTTGTAACTATGGACCCAAATACCATTATCACAAAGTTTTTGTAGTCACAAAAGATATGGCCTTCAAAAAGGCACCACTGGACAAGAGAAGGAAAAAAATATCAAAGGGCAAAATAAAAATTCCAATTATGAATAAAAATAGTGGGCACTCCCAAAAAAAAGGTTATTGATGCACATTCATGATCAAAACATTTTATCTTCTGCCTACTATAACAAAAATTTGTTGTTTTGATAAAAGATAGATTAATGTTGTGGAAAATGTGTGCCATGACAATCAATTGCAAGGAAATAAGGCAACTTTGCACCGCATGTTTCTAGCACCTTGAAAGAATTCGTCATGGACAACCTTCAATTAAGGTTGTTTGTTTCGCAAGTCATGGTGAAACATAGGAATAATATTCAACAAGTTTTTGAGTCCAGTGGTTGCTTTACACAAAACATGTTTATAAGCAAACAAGACATAAGAAACATAGTAGTAAAGGTTGCATGATAAACATATAATAAACATGAAAACGATGTTGTAACTATTCGCATGTGGGTTTGAGAAAACCCAAACCTCATGTTCTACTATCAAGAAATTGGTGTGCAAGTATGGGGAAAGTTAAATGACCATAATATGCCTTTCACTATGGTATCTAGTCTTCGTGGTAAGCTTAAATGATGATGCATTATGGCCATCAAAGTGGGATCACCATAAATACTACTTTCAGAACAAACAAAAATAAGGTAAACATTTTATCGAATTCAATTAAAACAACCCAAATGAACCTATATTATTTAAATTACATAGTTTTATTGTGTACAATTTCCATTGTACACAATGATGGTCTTCAAGGAATGGTACAACGGATGTCCTATGGCATATGTTATCACCTCACGAAGTAAGCAAATTGACCTTTTGCAATGGATGCATGCGATAAATTGGAAAATGCTAGAAGGAAAGTCAAGATGGTGGCCAAACGTGTTCATTTTTTATGATGCCGATGCAGAGATTAATAACCTAAAATAAGATTATTTCTCGTATTAACTATTTGAAATGTTGATTGAGGTTTTTTCATTATAAACTATTATTTTTAAAGCCTTTTCAAACTAGAGTTTAACTATGCTTAATTGCATCAAAACCCTATGTTTTGAAAGGCTATCTTACTTAAAATGCATGTTGTGAATATATTTCAACAATGTTTCGAATGGTTTAATTAATGTTATAAGTTTTCTACATCTTACAAGTCATGTTTCAGAGGCAATGTTATAGGTTAACTAGTTATAGTTCCTATTGTAGAATCATGGTTCAAGTTTTCTAATTATAGGTTTCTACTTTGACATTCACAAAGCCTTGTTTTTATTAAACCCCAAGTTTCGATGAAGTGAATGCATCATGTGTATGTTTTGTTGGTGGTGGATGTTGGCTATGTTTCAATGCCTAAGTTTCAATGTTCTTGTGTTTTGACATTGGCCATTGTAGCTTGGGTGACCTTATTTTCTTGAATATATTCATGCATGTTTTGAATGTGGACTTTTTACAAGTTATTTTTCAGGAGGCTGGGTGATGAAGTAAATTGACTTTGGTTGGTTCTCTTTCTTCCATCTTTCCATGTGCAGAAAGGTATGGCCAAAAACAATTTTTTTTTTGTGCCTTTGGCATGTTAGAAAAGTGTGGTAGAAAAAAACATGCATCAATTTAAGGGATGTCCCTTTACAAACTAAGGTTTGAAACACATGGGGTGCATGATGTATGATGCAATTTAGTCGAAGGGGAAATGCGTGAAGGAGTTTGCAACAGAATAGTTGTTGGAACTTTCCCATAACATACCACGTGTGCAACCATTATGGTTGTATGTGGTTTCCTAGCGGTTCCCTAAATGCAAAATGTGGGTGATGGGCAATTGTAATTTGCCATATACGGGGCATGATGCAAAGATAGCAATCAAAAGCTATCATGGCAACCTGAAAGCAACGTTAAAAACTAGGGTTTTATTCCTAACAAAAAGCACGAGTGATTTATTTTGAATGTTTGTTTTTGCACTGAAGAGATCCCTAATGCTTCAATTACCCTCCCAACGAAGGTTGGGTGATGTGCTATGGTGAAATTAATGTCACATGTAGATGTCATTTACAAAATTCACAACCTCGAGTTGGAATGGGCTTGTTGTGAGTGCCTCCACTTGCAAAAGGGTTTTATCTACAAACATTAGATAAAAGTCCTCCTCTTGCACCTTGATTTAACGAAAGGGAAAATAACAAGATATTGTTGTTCGTTGAAGAGAATTGCATAAGGTGGGCGCAACATGGTGTTGTGTCATGCCCCAACATACCCACCATGCTTATTTTGGTTTTAGCCCAATCTATGGATGTATGATCCCCACAAAGGACTATGGATTTGGAAAAAGACATGTGACCTCATGTTTAACATGTTATCAAATGTATTTAGAATAGGCTATTAATGGAACACTTATTTGTAAACTTGATGCAAGTTAATGGTCAACAATAGACATTAACAACTATCCAGGCTTGTCCACCCCACACAGTTAATGAAATTCAAAGGAATTGAAGACAGACATGGGATGGGGTTGAAATGAATTCAAGACTTTTTCAATTGAAGAGATGGAATTGATAAGCTCAAGTCAAAAAGGATATTAAATATGGATGGTGTTGTTTAACTTGCCATTGCATTTCAAATTTGTGTTCCCCTTGGATTTTGTGTTTCAATTTTAAGGTTTACCTACCCTATCCATGTTTCAACATGCATTGGATTTTGTGGTCACATTTTGATGGTTTAGCGTGTCTTTGTTTTTAGGTTTTGCACTCAATTTCAAATTTTACACTTAATTTTGAGGTGTAGTTTTGAGTCTTCAATTGTAATTTTGAGCTTTGAATTGATATACAAGGTCTATGTTACTTATTTTGAATTTTGAGTTCCTAGGTTCCAATTTCATTTCAAGTCCATATCTTAAGTTTCATGTTTCATATTTCTTGTGTTTATGTTTCACATTCCAAAGTTTAATTTTTTAGGTATCAAGTTCTTGGGTTTCAAGTTTCTTCATTTCAAAGTTGGTTCCTTGGTTTTGAGTTTCTTTGTTTTGAGGTTGTGGGTGTCTTAATTTTAAATTCCTGAATTCTTTGGTTTCAAGTTCCTAGGTTCCTTTTGTTTCGAGTTCTTGGGTTATCTTGCAGTTCTTTAGTTTCGAATTCCTAGGTTTGGAATTCTTGGGTTCCTTTGTTTCAAGTTCCTAGGTTTGGAGTTCTTGGGTCCAAGTTCTACGCATGTGAGAGTGTTGGATGAAATTAATGAATAATTTCCATCCATCATGGGAGCTTGATTATTTTAGTTTTTGACTTTTGTGCGGGAGTAGAAATTTTGAATTTGTGTAAGAGTTTTGAATGGCATTGTCAAGTGGCATGGGGATGATGCAAAGGGAGTTGAATTGCATAAGCCATGTCATTTGGGAAACGATTACATGGATTGTTGTCATGCCCATATGCATGGCTTCATGCATGACGACCGGTTACGGCCATGCCCATCATGTCTTTTACGGTTAATGTATGTTTGTAGGGTTAATATACGTTCTTAGGTGACTATATGCTATTAGGTGCTTAGGGTTTCAAATTGTTGGCAGTTGTATAAAAGGCCAAGCCCTTCCCTTTTCCTTTAAATTTTTATAGATATCCTTTTTCAGGGATATCTTCCTCCATAGTCAAAGAGTTTCTTCCATATTCAGATAGGATTTTTAAATGCTCACGACGGCCATTACATGGCCACCGTTTACATACATTTCATGTTCTTTCCTTCTTTGCAAATTAATTTTAGAAAAACTCTTTTCTATTGCTTAATGTTGAAAGCGACAATTTTTTTTAAACTTTGAGTTCTTGAGTTTCTTCTCCTTGTGTTGCTGTTGATGTTGTTGCTGGTGGTGTTGTTGTTAGTGTTGTTGTTGCGGGTGTTGCTGGTGTTGCTACTACTAGTGTTACTGCAGCTGTTGTCGGAGGGAGCTTGTGCTATTACACTTCTACCAACCAACAGAGTCGGGATCGGGGGAGTGACGCATCCTGGATAAGTTCTTTCTTTCTCTTGTGCAAAAACACACTCTCTTTGTCACGTAGAGGCTTCTGCCTCGAAGACCTTTGCAATTGGGTGCAGCATGACGTAAGCATTTCAAAAAAAAAAATTACAGTTCAACATCGCAAACTGTAGTGTGGTGTCCATCGCATTGGCATTTGCCATTGTTGCAGAGCTTACATCACATCACTGCTGTAATTACCGACCGTTGCATGGCTACGACGTCGTTGAACGTCACATCACTGGTCGATGCGGTCAACGTTCGTTTGACATCATAGTCAATGTTTAGCTGACGTCACAATCAACGATTGGCTGACTTTCATCAAACATCCATCTGATTTTCATTTGACTTTCATTGGACATTCGTTTGTTTTTTATCGAACGTTCGCCGATTTTTTGTTGGACTTCCATATCATGGAAATCCCATTCCTTCTTATGACAATTCCGTTCCATTCAACGGCAATTTTGTTCCGCCCGATGGCAATTCAATTATGTCTAATGGCAGTCATGTTCCGTCATATGGCAGTTCCATTCGGTTCGACAATAGTTTCGTTTCGTCTAACAGTAGCGTCATTCCATTCAATGTCCACGTTGTCTGACATTCATCACCATCCATTTGTTTGGTTCCATCCATCCATTGACATCCGTTCAAAGACGTCCATTCACTGTTCATCCCCGTCGACGCACCGTAATCCTTAAACCATACGTTGTGTTAGAACTTTGTAGCTAGTGTTCTATATTGTTAGAAAATTTTGGGGCATGGGACAACACCATGTTCTCGAATGATGAGAACAATACCGCTTAGCCAAAGCCCAAGTATTAGTTATGAAATAATACATAATTGTTTGAGCCGATTTCTTTGACCTCATGATCTTCACGATGGTACCATCAAGTGTCTACAGTGCCACCGTCATCCAATATAACTCCTACTAGGAATTTAAGTTTAAATTACATTACATCAACGTTACATCAAAGTCCATTTGGAGGGGTTAATCAGTGGGGTACGCCTGTTGTTGCACTTGATTCACACTAGCGCCGTATATTCTGTTGCAAGCCGTGACCTCGAAACCAACATACACCATGGAGGCCAACAATTCTTCTTGAAGAATTGAAAAAATTAGCGGAAGGGCTAGTACCATTTCTTTGAAGGAATTCAAGGCAACTTTCTCAATTGTGGTTTGTGAATTGGAGCTCAAGTACGACATTAATTACACTGAGGCATTTGCATTCAAACAACTGGCCCATTATGTGCACTATGAGGCATTAGATGTTTACAAGCAACATTCTCTGAGGATTTTGGGCATCACTCATATCCCTAATCCAATTTAATCCACAGCCGTCGCCACCGCCTTTTAAGTTGCATTACAAGCTGCCATTACACATCATGGGAATGTGCCCAATAATCCAGATTCGGTACCTACTTCAGTAAGCCTTTCTCCTTAACAACTCATTGTTGCTACCACAAACATTCCTCCCACCAACGATGCAACAACTTTTGCTGATCCAATGGGGGAATTCTTGAGAGTTCTTGAACTAGAATTTTCGATTAAAAGTTCTAAATTTTTTTTGCAACTTACCATTTTTTTTCGACAGAAAGAGGAAACCCTCAAGATGCTTTATAAGAGGTTTTTCAAGCTTAAAGAAGATACTCAGAGCATCACAAACCTAGAAGTTGCCCATCGGTATCTTCATTTGTTGGAAGGTACTCCGACATTCCATGCGCAGGTTTTGCAACGGGTTTTTGCAGAATGGAGACTCGTACATTTTGCTAAATGTGTACAACATTTCTGAAAAGCTAGAACTGGCTCATGTACACTATGAGGCCAGTACTATGAGGCCTCCATCACATTCAAGGCCTTAACCTCCACCAGCTATGCCAACTAGATCATCACATTCTTTAAAGGTTAAAGTGGTGCACTCGGCTGCACCCATCTTACCTTTTTGTAACTACTATGGCAATCCTACACACAAAGCTAGTGAGTGCAACATCCCTTCCGAGGATCTTTTTTGTGATTATTGTGGGAAAGAAGGACATCAAAAAATTGTTTGTTTTGCCAAGTTCCCAGAACGAAAGCAACTCTGATTACCACGGCAAAATCTGTTAGCATCTTCCAATGCCCCTCAACCAAAAGCCAAGGCACTTCAACCTTCAACTTAAGCTTTCCCCACCAAGGGTAATTCCAATAAGAATGCTAAGAAGAAGGAGCACAATGCTGACAAGAAGGAGGTGCTTCAAGCCCATGCCATTCAAGTTCAAACTTTATAGAATGAACTCGAATAATTAAGGGCCCAACTTGTTAATCTAAAAGGTAAGTCTTCACAACCAGTTAGTCATGCCTAACCTATACAAGGTCTAGGATCACGAGAGGGACCTCCTAGGTCGTTCTATGGCCTTTCACACGATGCCATGGTTGGGGAATATGTTCTTTCTAATGCACACAATTTAAGTCTCGCACTAGAATTTGCTACTTATTTTTGCCCTTTTTACTTTGAGGCACAATAGGCTAATGTGACACCTAGAGTTTTTGCCATTAGGCAGGTAATTCAGACTAATGGACTCGCATCTGATTCAAGTCTTATTACCAGGGTTAGAGGAGCTCGAGTGGTCATGCCATAATTTTTCCGTCCTCTTAACACAGAAAAGGAATGCACCTTGTTGGCAAGGGGGGAGGAAATTATTACACCACAAGTTGTTAAGGCATCAAATTCTCGTGTCCTAGGAATACATGTATATCAAGAAAACACACAATTTTCCATTAATCAACTTATGGAATGCCAACTTCAAATTCGTGAAGTGGCACAAAAGCTTGTGAGTACACCATTGTTTAGTTTTCAAAATTTAAAACTAAGCACCAGGGACATAATTGCAATACTAAAGAATACCCTTAACACTACATTAGGTTCTCTACCAATCTTGAATCCACATGCTACAGGGGTCCCATCCAACTCCTTGGAGAGACATTCGATTGACTCACCTGTTACAAATGGTGTTCGTAATTTGGTCACTAGTTCTAGCCTGGTTAAACTATTGGGCTTTCCTACCTTTGATTCTACATTCACATATCAAAAGGGAGTTAAGAACACTTCACTTGTGGATTTATTATTCAACAAAAGCATTATGGATAACCATTCTCTCCACAAAATCTCTCACTCATTTCCCAAGGTGGTGGCTAATGAGAGAACTTCCATCGCCACTAAAGTTGCCATTGTTGACAATACTAAGTTAGTAATCCAGGTGGGAGGATATACACCCAAAGTGGTGCTTTTTGATACAGGTGCCCAACAAGTGATTCTTGGAGTTCAATTTGCCAAGAAGATGGGCATGTTTGACTCCAAACTATGGAAATCTATGTGGTAAATTTGCACCGCTAGTGGGAGCATAGAGGAGGTACTTGGGGAGAGCTCAGATTTGATTGCACTTAACTTCAATGAAGGTACAAATTAGGAGCTTTGCTTACATGTTAAATGTTTAATCACCAATGCCACTAATTACAATGTGTTCATTGGGCAAGAGGCCCTATTTCCACCAAGTTTCACAATTGACAACTAGTTCGAGCATGTGTACTACTAAGTGAATTGGGAGACTGATGGCCACCACTTGGGATACATACCCCTTGATTTACATGGGAACCATAGTCCTATGGCTCACCATTGTATGCTCAAGGAAACACACACCATTTCCTACATCCAACAAGCTAGCCACGAATGGATAGAGGGAGATGAGGAGGAAACAACTTACACCCAAGCTACTAAAAGCTTGAAGGTGGTTCCTATTGACATTCAACATGGATTAGAGGTTTTACAAAGGTTCAAAGCAACTCGCGAGCCCTTGGTCAAAAGTTTGTCTAATTTTGAAAACATGGAGAGCTATGGCAAACCGATTAAGCTAGTACTTCGTCAACTAATCACTTGAACACTGCCTAAGGAGGGGATTACATTATTAGAGCTCTTTAGTGGTATTGGTACAGGTCTCGAAGCCTTACTACAGTCAAGGATGGTGGTTTGGAGGTATTTTTATGTAGACATTGATCTAATTGCAAGGCAAGTGGTGGCATTGAGAATGATGGAGCTCATAGCCAGATTTCCACAACAGTTTGTAACCAATGTATGGAAGGTCAATTTCACGTTCTTGCCCTCTGACATACAATTAATTCAAAAGAAGCATATGGAATTACTTGGCCCCGTGGACCTCATCATTTCAGGTTGGGAGTGTCAAGGATTTTCAGCGACTAGATTTAAAGAAGGCTTGAGTGACACAAGATCCGGTCTTTTTACAGACATGGTATGATTGATCACATGGGCCCAATTCATTTATCCTACACTTGGTTATGTAATTGAAAACATTCCTTCTCAGCTTGACCAAAGGGAGAAAGTCCAGGAACACTACACAATAATCAAACATTACCTAGGAGAGCCGCTCCTACTTGATGCGGCATAATGCAGTTCCTATGCACACCGACTATGCAACTAGTGAACTAACCTTGTGCCACTCTTAGTTTTGCAGTTGGCTCTGAGATACACCATCAAAGACCCCAACCTACATGTTTCTCACATATTGGATGATTAGAGCTCATGCCAACCAGTTATAAGGCAAAAGGAACCTTCTTGGTTCCTTGTGAACACAATAGGAAAACCAAGAGGTGTTTGGCCCACTTTTTTCTCCTTCCCAGGAGCACACGCCTTTCAAGGAGATGGACCAGGCTTGTTGTATCGTCATGCTTTCAGCCACTTGGGATGAACCAAGCCCAGAAGAAAGAGAAAGGGCTATGGGGTTCCAAATTGACATTATTAGTCGCACCAAGGTGACTAGATTGGAGTGTAACGCCCTATTGGGGAGAGGCATGGACCTGAACTTCCTTACATGGTTGTTGGTAACCTATGTACTTCTTCAAATGTACACAACACCAGCACTGATTCAATCAGCTTGCAATTTTGGCGATGCGGCTACATGGCACCCCGACCAACTATAGTTGCCTATTTTCAGCACTCTACACTTCACTCTTAGTGTTGGGGGGGAGGAGGTACCATGTAATTTGACTCAAGTTGTTTCTGATACACCTAGAGGTATATCAGCTTGTGGAGAAACAATTACAACCTTCTATGAATATGCTTAGTTGGATAGTGGAGAACCCAATACACTAGGTTCTTTAAACACACTTTCTAACTCCATTCCATGTGTTCCAACTACCCTTTCGTTATGGGGAACCAACTCACCAAGAAGAGAGAAACCAGGTCACAGACTTGCTAATTAAGTATGAAAATGTGTTCGCATTCTCAATGAAAAACTTAAGAAGGTGTAAGACCATGCAATTATCTATAGACCTTACAGATGAGACACCCATTTATCAAAGGAAGCATAGGTTGAGCAAACACGAATGGGAATTAGTAAATGAAAGATGCAAAGAGCTCCATGATGTTGGTCTCATTCAACCATCATGTTTTGATTTTGTAATCACTACAATAATGCCAGCAAAGAAAAATTCAATTGGATTATGGACTGAAAAAAGGATGTATGGGGATTATAGGCCTTTGAACCTAGTTACACCTCAAGATAGGTACCCCATGCCCATCCTTGAAGAATTGTTTAAGAGCATTGGAGACTTAAACATTTTCATAATTGTGGATATGAGAGAAGGCTTTAACTAGATTGTGCTCGCTGCGAAGGATCGCAAGAAAATGGCATTTCATGGAAGCAACAAGTTTTGGGAATGGCTTGTGATGCCTTTTGGATTGAAAAATGCACATGTTTTCTTTCAACGAGTCATGGACCAAGTTCTTAAAGGGGCAAATTTCCTGAAGTGCTACATAGATGATGTCCTAGTGCATAACAAAAGACTCCTGCAACACTTGGCTCATCTTGAGGAGTTATTCAAGAGGTTACACGAAGTCAATATGAAGATCCATCCTAAAAAATGTGACTTTGTTATCACCTTAGTAATTTACCTTGGACACAGAATCTTGCCAAATGGTATTATGGCTCATTGGGCCAAAATAGTAGCCATTTTGGAGATGCCTAATCCTACTGATGTTCACACTTTGAAGAGCTTCATCAGACTATGTAATTATTACAGGATTTATGTTCAAGACTTTAGTACTATTGCTCATCCTCTTTATGCATTATTAAAGAAGGATGTTGCTTAGACATGGAATGAAGAGGCTCATGAAGCTTTCAACACAATCAAGGAAAAGCTTTTAAAGTTCCCCATTTTGAAGAGACCTAATTTCAACAACCTCTTCATTCTACACACTGGCTGGAATTTCTTGGTATTAGTGTTATTCTTAGCCAACTTGATGAGGAAGGCAAAGAATATGTTATCGCCTATGCATCCCAAAACAATAACAAAGTTGAAAGCAACTACTCTTCATATGAAGGGGGGGCGTTTTATTGTTATATGGGCCTTCATACATTTCAGGCCCTATCTTCATGGCACCAACTTCACTTTGTATATCAACCACCAACCTATCAAATGGTTGATGACCAACGATAAGCTTACTGGTAAGTTAGCTTGTTGGGCGCTTATACTTCAAAAGTATGAATTCAAGGTTATTCACCAACCTGGTATTACACATCAGAATGCGGATACCATGTCACGGAAACCTTTCATTACCCCTGAAGATTTCTCAAAAGCCAGGCAAAACTTCGACCAGATTCCAATAGCACATGTATTTTATGCATCTAGTTATCTTGCACTACTGCAATGTAACTTGGTTGAGTAGCCCATTGTGGATATATGGGAGGACTTGGACACTTCGAGGTTTCTTCAACATGGGAAATACCCTCCCCAAGTTACATCAAGTGAACATGATTGCATACAACACTGGTCCAAATGTTATTCATGGAGGGACAATCACTTCGTCCAAGGCGATAGAGTGGTTCCTCCACCACATTCACCACATGGTTTTATTCAGAAGGTACATTCGGAGCTTGGACACTTTGGAGTCAATTGTATTTATAGCCTTCTCGCTCCTCATTACCATTGGAGAGGTATGTATGCTCAAATTCGAAACATCATTGCTAGGTGTGAACAATATGATAGAGTGACAACTTCTTTCTCCTCTCAACAGCTCATGCTTTCTCCAGTCCCTATTTAGGGCATGTTTTATTGCTAGTCATGTGATTTAGTTAAAGAGTTACCACAGACCTCTAGGGGTAATGTCTACATCATGATTGAACATTTTTCAAAGTGGGTTGAGTTTGTTGCGCTGCCAAACAAGTCATCACACAGCACTAGCCAGGTTTTTTTATAACATGTCCTAAGTAGGTTTGGGGGTTATGTTGAGTGCCTTACTAATCAATGAACAAAATTTAGGTACTTTTGACTAGTTTTAGTCTTTTTGTTTAGTAGAATTTATTATGGATTTACATCTTTATGACACCATACATCATGACACTACACATCATGATAGCTATCGTGGCCATATGCATGGCCTCGTGCATGACGACCAGTTACGGGCATGCCCATCATGCCTTTAGGGTTAATGTACGTTCTTAAGTGACTATATGATATTAGGTGTTCATGGTTTTAGCTTGTTGGCGGTTGTATAAAAGGCCAAGCCCTTCCCTTCTCTTTTTAGTTTTTTTATAATTCCTTTGTCAAAGAGATCTTCCTCCATAATCAGAAAGTTTCTTCCATACTTAAATAAGATTTCTAGATGCTCATAGTAGCCATTACATGGCCATTGTTTACATACATTACATGTTATTTCCTTCTTTGCAAATTATTACATGAGAATTTCATCTCGGCCTCCTATTGTGCATTATATAATATCTACGTGCATTCCTTTTAGTTGATTAGTTTCTACCTTTGATTGGTTTTAGTCTTTTTGTTTAGTAAGGTTTACTATGGATTTACACCCTTACAACACCATACGTCACGACACTACACGTCATGACATTGCATCATTGTTAGAAGCATAAGAAAAAACAAATTTGGATTAAAAAAAAAATTACACACCAACTAAGAATCCATCAAAGCCCTTATCGCATGTGACTAAGCAATGAATGAAGGTGATGCTAGCATTAAGCATTCTTGGAGATTGCTAGACAACCATGGTTGGATTATCAACCAACTTATTCTTAATGAACGTGATTTCCCAAAAGCATGATGGTGGACACCCTCACTGATTAATAAGTCCCGTGCTCATTGTTCACCCTCTACATGTTCAAAACATTAGTGGCAACCATCTAGTAATAACAATGTATTGAAAATAATAAAATGTTAGAGCTCCAATAATCAGTGAAACATCCGAAGGAAAGTTGATTAGTAGCTCCAACTTTCCATTTTATCCTAGTAATAGGTTGTAGACCATTCATAACAACAAGAAATATAAGTTTTTCTCATGATTCCTACTTCAAGTATTGCTTTCAAACCAGTAGCTTTGAAAGAATCCGTAACAAGTACAACAAAACTAGCTATGGTTGATGCATAGTTTAGGGTTGATGCTTGAGTTGAAATTGATTGATGAGCCATAGTTTTAGTTATCATTATCCATTATAGAGTGGATCGCTATTCCATGCATCTTTCATCTATGTTACCCTAGGGTTTTGGCCTAAACTTTTCTATTAGGAAACATAAAAAACTGCATTATTATTTTGGGCAAATATATAAAGTTTTCCAAAGTTTTGGTCTTTTTCTTATCATTGCTATTGCTTGCTATACATGGTATGGGACCATGTTAATAAATGTGCATGTTTTTAGATTCATGATCCTTTACAAACATTCAAATTAATTAAAAATTATGTTTTGTTGACAAAGTTAATGGCTTGTCCTAGGATTCATGTTCAAATCACATGGTTTGTTAATTTCGAAGCAAATGTTCATCACTTGTAGGTCTTTGGGTCAGTGGACATAAATTAAATGCATTTCAATTCATTTTATGTTTCAATGTTGATTTAATGACCGATGTGCGATAATTTAATCAACAAGTTTTGTAAGCTAATTTGTTGCAAGTTTCACTACCCATGTTTCCCTAGTCATAAGTTTTAATATGTATCTTTCAATAGTGTCCAACTAAATTGGTCATTTTTTTTTCAATCCATATATTTCATGGAGCAAATTCACATGTTTTAAGTTTTCATGTTTTAGTCTTGAAATTTACTCAATTTGTGTTTTTTTTTTCGTTTTACAAGTTTAACCTACACAATGTATTATATGTATTTTTAAAACTTAGTCGATGTTTCAATGAATTCAACTTCCATTTGTGTTTGTTGGGATGGAGCATGTTTCAATTTATTTGTTTCCATGTTATATTGTTATATGTTTATTCTTTGTGAGCATGTTTTGTGATGTTTTAGTTAATGTGTGTAAATAACACGTTTCTTCTAGGTGAACATGTTTCATCATGTTTTGGTTAAGGTGTGAAGTTTTGATTGGGGTATAAACATTGCTCGCTCACATTGCGAAATTGAAGATGGGAGAGAAAGCCTTAACAATACATACATACAATTTTTTTTTTATCTTCTTGACAACTCTGGTGGCATTCCTCCACTAAGTGTAACCATTCTTTTGGTGTGTATTTTCTTTACGAAAGCAATCTTGTCTATCTTAACATTCTTGACGATCATGCCAAGTTCTTCATTAACAAGTTGCAATGACATTATGAAATCTTCTTTTGCTCTTCCAACTAACAACAATTGTAAGGATTGTGAGGCTTTCCAAAAATATCACATTCATCAACAATGTAATGAAGATAGTGCTCTCAAAGGTATGTAGAAAGATATATCTTTCAAGCTTGGCCTATTGCACATTTCAAAAGTTATTCCACATGAACCCTACAAGACATTGTAGAACTTCACCTTCTCGCTTTCTCACAAAAGAAAAACAAGCTATTCCAAACCCTAACCAAAACATGAATGAACCTTGTTCGTCACTTCAAATGCTCCTTGACACATGGCCCAATCAAAGAGAAGTCTAGCCTATTAAATGAAGTAATGATGGTACTAATTACTTAATTATTCCTTTATGAGATTTGACAATCTCAGTTGCCATCAAA
>Ga0116230_10002939_pt1 | contig 16474 bp, 10 predicted proteins | sample S1TSphfallax_3_FD_88678 | JGI IMG/M metagenome (GOLD analysis project Ga0116230, IMG submission 88678) | Host-associated microbial communities from peat moss isolated from Minnesota, USA - S1T2_Fd - Sphagnum fallax MG | ecosystem: Host-associated > Plants > Peat moss > Unclassified | place...
GTTAGTTAGTTGACTGATGGTAGCACAAATCCCAAGTTTATAATTGGGTTTTGCATCATGGCATTTCCCTAATCCTCATCTGCTGCTTTTGGTCTTTTGGTGCAGGATTTAGTGGAGAAGAAAAGGGATGGTGGTGGAACTGTGGGTGGTGAGTTGGGGTCTGGACCAGTGTTGTATGTGTAAGTGTCAATAGCCATAGCCATATATACGGCGTGTAAATCCAGTGTAAGTGTAAATCATTTACACTTACATGTCCAAATTTTTTACACTTACGCAAGGCCCGTGAAAATATTTGTCACATACACTTTTACACTGCACAAAACATTTTAGTGTAAATACTAAAATTATTTGTAAAGTCACGCTGTCTTTGGGCCTCCTTTCACCCCAAATCTTTCCTTCAGGGGTATCCGTAAAATAAAGAAATTTATTAGATCTGGGAATGAAATGTTGAAAATCAGCATTAATGCACAAGGTTCAAGACTAATTATAATGGCTTTACAAGTAGGAGCAGTAATGGAGACGCTAAGAAAAAGGAGAGACAGGGTGAAAACTCAGTTCACCACAAAAACTGAGGTCCCCCCCCACCCCTTGAATGCTGATGTTTTTTATTTTTTGGAATCTCCTCAAGTAAAAATCACATTTTTAATATTGTTATGTATTTACATTGTTTTTATAGGGCCGCCTAAAATCATACATATATATATACATGTACATTATTTTATCAGACTGCTTAAAACTATATAAATAAATTTACAGGGTTTTACATTTACACTTACATGGAGTGTAAGTCCCAAACCATTTACATGCACAACACTGGTCTGGACTGCACCGACTGGGGTGGGTGGTTTTTGTTGCTGACAAAGAGGAGAAAGCGATACCTGCATGCTACCTATTGCAGTTTCTTTGGAGGGATTCTGGGTCTCTTTGGAGACATCTGATAAAACAATTGGAGGGATTCTGGAGCGCTTGAAGTGCAATTTGAAGAATATTCCACAACTTCCGTGTACAGTAAAGCCCTGCACACAAGGGGGAGCTGAACCTGGGCCCCAATGCAGTAAAGTCGGGTCCCCCAGAGCTTTACAAGCATTGACTTTGTTTCTGGCACAATTTTGTCAAAAAGCGACCTGAAGAATCTGGGAGCAACCTCCCCAAAGGAAATTTTTTAAGACGTCTTTGCCATATTGAGATTTTTAAAATACTGACATCACTAGCGTGATCACTTAAAGATCAACAAGTGTTGTTAAAAAAACATTGTTCAAGTAGCAATGAACCTGAAGGGTGCACCCCCAAAAACACAATGTTGCTAGCCATTTAGTGGTTTCATTTCAGAATGATCACAACCATTTGATTCACGAAATGCTTTGCAGATAATGGTTGAAGAATGCCAAGGTTATAGACCTAACAAGGAAGATGTAAATTTAACCAAGAATGGTTGGCCACTAGAGGCTAGGACAACGATGGCTTGCAAATTGAGAATTGTATGGCTTGTTCTAAAATCCAAACATGTCAGTTGCGCAAGTGAGCAACAATGAACTTGCAATCGTGCAATAATGAACATTGGAGTTCACAAATCATACCTTCCAACTTGTAGTTTGTAAATTGTTTGCACATTGTTATTCATTCAAAGTTCAAGTGCATTTTGCTATCTGTAATGCATTTGTAAATTACAATTCACAAGATTTAAAAACCTAGACTTAGAAGCTCCATCATGAACTATGATTCTTTTTAATCCAAATTTTGTAGATGTAATTTTGATTAGGAATTGAAACTTGTTGATTTAAGTAGACATTGTGCTTGAACATCTATTCAAAGTTTTAAATGAATCATGGACCTACGAGTTGTTACATCTTCAAGTGTGCCATGCTTTAAGTGTTCAAGGTTTGTGAATTGTCACTGAAACACATGATCACAAATTCACAATATAGGTTCATGATTGTTTTTCATTATTTGCACTTTTTTTATGATTTTAGAATTTGTAATGCATAATTAGTTTGGAGAAAAACTTATGTGTAATCAATTTCTTGTTATTTGTATTTTGCAAATCAATCAAAGATACAAAAATATGGGGGCAATTGACCTTAATATGTGGGCAATCAAATTTTGATGGGGAAGTTGTAAAACATCATCAAAATCTAGATCATGATTCTGTAAAACATTTCCTAGTTTTTTTTCAAGTGAAACTTGGTTATACATTTTTTTTGTTATTTTTTTGGTTGTTTTTGTATGAAACTTTTTTTGGTCAAGTTTTTCAAGTGAATTTATCTGCCATGTCCCCTAGAAAACTTCCATCAAACTTCAAGTAAGGACTTGTTTGGTTCCAAGTCTTCCACATTGCCTTCAAAACCTATTGCTAATGAATCACCTTTGCTTGAAGCTTTGAATGACCTCCATGTACATTTTGATTTAAATTTGTTGATTCATTAAACGACATTGTAATTAATGCAAATATTATAAATTTGGAGTGAGAACCTAATTTGTTGAAACTTATTATGAAGAAGCAAAAATACAAACTTGGTTGAAAACTTCAAGATATTCAACTAGCTTGATTATTATCGGTAAAATCTATCATCAGTGGGGATGGTTTGGTGAATTCAATAAAGTGCATAGTTGTTCAAAAGTTTGAAGGTGGAGAAATTTTTTTCATTCCCCAAACTTGAAACATTTAGGGAGGAAGAAAGCCATGTTTGCTATGTCAAGGGTGAATGTTGGGGAATTCTACAAGAATAAAAAATGTGCACATGTAAAAAACTAGGTTTTATTCATTTAAATCCTTCCTAATTTTGTTATGTAATTTGTTGTTAATCATTTTATACTTGTTTCATCGTAGACCCATGACAAATTTTGAAAATATGAAGTCTCAATTTTCGTTTTGAATTGCTTAAGGTTAAGCAAATTTTCCCAAAGAAACATTAATGTGATCATGTAGGGTGCAATATGGTTGAAGCTTTCCATTCCATTGTCATGCAAGTTATGAAGCTTGCATTGGATAAGTCCAATGTGTTTGTTTTATCTTGTCACAATGAAGTTACTTCAATTGAGAACTAGTCATGTTTTTCAATCCATGCATATATACCATTCAAAATTGAACAAAAGTCCCTATGTTGATATCTCTATAACATCTAGTGGATGGTTCTAATGTAACCAACTTGACTACAATGATTATGCAAACAATTTTCATCGATTGAAGTAGAACAAACATTGATTTCATTTCAACAAAACTAATGTTTTTTGGTATTAATGGGGTTAATTTATTTTAGGGTTGCTGCATAGGTGTTATTATGCAACTTTAATATCTATTTGTTCCATTCATCACTAGTGTTCATTGCATGGTGCACCAAAAAATCTAGTTGTACAAACCCATTTAATTTTGCTTATGGTCAATCATCTTGAGACAATCATGTAATCATTGTATACATTTCTAGCTCTCCAAAAAGGCATTTAGAATTAATTAAGTTAAGGGAAATCATGGAAACAAAAGGCTTGAAGCTTCTAAAGAACATCAAGACGCACTAGATTTCTATGTTAAACCCATTCAAATAAGTGTTACAAGAATACCGTCCATTGTTGTTGAAGACACCATTTGACAACATTATAATCAAAGTTATTGCTTCCAACTTGGAACATCTAATGTTGAGATTCTCTTGAGCCTTGCTTGCATTGTCCCCCTTTCAAACATTGTGAAGAATTTGATAAAGGTTGCAAACACATGTCTTTGTCATTGACTTGGTGCAAATAATCAACTTGTTGACCCATGTAAAAAATTTACATGAAATGTTCTTTGATCCCTTTACTAGTTTCAAATCAAACTCATTTGTATCTTTCTAATCTTGTGGAAGGTAAATATGAGATAATTTTGATTGGATCCAAATTACAAATTTGAATAATGGTGTTGATCATTTAGCATTTGAATGCCAAAGAAATAACATATGGGCACAAGCTTGAAATTTTAACATGGGGGTGAAATGTTATGTGATTATGGGCATTTTTAAATCGTTGTGCCAAGTGTCAAACTCTAATGTTTAAAGGTGGCTTTAAAATTAGTGGTTGAGTTACATTTTTTCCACAATTTGAATTGTATGAAGCATTTAGTATCGTGTATTCTCATTTTTGGTTATTTGAAAGATGTGATGAATCATTCAACACCCATTTGAATGTTTTGAAAGCCTTTTTTTGTACCCAAAAAAAATAAAGGTTGTTGAACATGTGGTTCTTGAGGTTTTGTGTGCACCTACCCTACATGTGTAAAAATTCATGTTTAAGGTGAAAGCACCTTACGATGGTCAAATATAGTTGTCACAAATACTATTTTTTGAAACTATGTGACTTTGAACTTCTACTAAGTTAATATTAAAAGGGTTTTTTGCAATGGTAGTTGGAATAAGGTAGTTCAAAACCCAAAGAACAAGATTGTCAAAAAAATCCCATTTTGAAATCAATATTAAATGATTAAAAACTATATTAGTGAAAAAATTATAATCATCACAACATATTGCAAAGTGCAAATATACTTTTTAAACCATCCAAATGATAACCAAACTTGATGGAGTATTCAATCATATGTTACATATGAATTCACTACCCCATTTCAATTCTATATGAAGAGTTCCACTCATGTGGTTTCATGAAAAACATTTGGATAAAGTTTTTCATTCAAACAAACGTAAATGTGTGAATACATAAAAGTTTGTTGAAAAAACACTATCATTTGAAAGGTAACAATTTGTTTTGTTGGGGGCTTTATGTCAAAATTGTTTTTTATGTGTTTCTCAAAACGTTAGATGGAATGAAAGAAAATCTACCTTCAAAAAAATACAAAATGTACCCAAAAAAAAGTCCATTTTCTTGTTGAAAATGCACCACCATAGCATGCTTTCACCCTTCAAAATTACAATGAAAAATAATGCCCAAAATTGCCTTACCCGCCCCCCTAACATTATTAACCCCCTAACCAAAATGTGCAAGATCATTTCTAATTATACCATCCTATTTCACAACATCTCCAAATATGTGAAACTAATATAAATTGCCATGAGTTAAATGTTGGGTTTAGTGGAAAATGTATTTAATAACTTAAATTTCATTAAAATTTAAAATCAAAATTGATTAATTGACAACTAAGTTGGCTTTGTGTCCTCACATGTTTGGGCAATCATTTATTGCAATGCACAATTTTCATTATGATGAAGTTGTGAGGGTTTGACAATCAAAGAAACATCAATATCCTTTGAATGCTTACAAGTTGTTTAATGCCAAACAAGCTTTGTGTTGTTTTTTCGTTATCCACATTATGATTCCATTGTTTTTGGTTGTTTATTGGTTTCCTAACTTGTTACTATTATATGTTAACATGGAACATAATTTTAAAAAAGTTATTGACCTTTCGTTTTCATGATCTTGATTGGTTTAATGACCATTCCATTCAAAGTTCCTAGATTTGTTTTCTTTCCTTTTGAAGAACAATATTAACTTACGAGCTTGCAAGAAACATCATGTTGCATTGGGTAGAGTTTTTGATGAATAGGGTTGATCCCTTCATAATGTGATTTGACGAAAATTTGAAACTCTTTAACAAAGTGCTCTGTAGGCAAGTTTTCATTGTTAACCAAGTTTTCATTGTTGGTTAACTGTTTCTTGCCAATTTTGAATGCAACCCTAAATACTAATCACCAAAGTTTTGTATTGCCACCCCTAATATGTCACCAATAATATTCATAAAAATAAAAATAAAAATCATCAAATTTGCACCTATTATAGGTGGTCAATTGTTAGGATGGAAAGATTTTGACATCTATTTTGTGTCAACTTAACATCCTTTAAATTCTCCTTTTTACTTCCCAATACCTTTATACATTTTTCAAATCTATGGTGTGTTTATAAACAAGGTGTGATATACACAATGGCCCTACCATTAATTTAATATCAACAATTGATATTGTATGATAAATTGGTCATAGTTAAGGAAAAATTAAAAATTAAAATATTTCAATGTACATAATCATGTTGTTGTAATAAAAAAATTGTCATGATTTTTTTTATAAAATTTAACATCAGATTAGTTGTGAGGAACCCAAAAGGGATCTCACATTAAATGATGACAAGGTATAGGAACCTATCTGAACATTTAAGAAAATTGTTACCAAACCTAAACCAATAGGGAAATGTTGTAACATGGTTATCAATTTTTTTAAAATCTAATGACTTAAATTTTTCTCAAAAAAAAAATGATAAAAAAATTCCATTTTTATATTTATTTTTCACATTTGTGCAAAATTTCAAACCAAAGAAAAAAGGGACTTGTCATGACATGTGCATTTGAATGTTTTCAATCACATAGTCACATTTTCAAAAAATCACATGTATTTTTTATGGGTACCATAACCATTGTTGGAGAAAGTAGTTTCATATTTAGTTTTGTGAGTTCTGGATTGGTGACAAAGTCACTTGGGGTTGGGCGCACATTTGAGGAGGTGGCACAGAGAACAAACTGTCAAAAGATGAATGTGAATATTTTTACAATCAAATTAGGATGAATCATCTCACCTAGTTTCTAGGGGGCAAAATCCCTTGAAGCTGCTATACTCTATAATGATTCTCTACACACTATCCCTGCCTTACAAGGCAGGGCCAATAAAGCTTTGCAGGGTTTTGATGATCTTTGCCTTCTTCAATGACCAGCTCCAGTCTGTTATTGTTTTTGTTCATCAGCAGCTTTGCAGGACAAGCTGGGTTTCTTTAATCAACCTCACTGCTTTGGGGGCGTTCCTCCTGCGTAGAGCAGCTGGGGTTCTTTACATTTCTCCCTTTTTGCTCCAGTACAGAAGAAGCAAATTGGTTTTTTTTTGGTTGAGTTTCGTACCTTGCATGCTCTTTCGGCCGTCGTACAAACTTGCCCAACACTTCTTAACCTTGTCCTTCATTTCTAGATCTCTCCCCGATCTCTCACGTTCAAACCAAGGTGCAAACTCGTCTGGCAATGGCGATTGAGAAGAACTTGAATTCCAATGAGACCAATGGGAAGACAGTAAAGCGTCTGGCAATCCTCAGCATTGATGGAGGTGGGGTTCGCGGTATTATCCCTGCCAAAATTCTCCAAAAGCTTGAAGAATATCTAAAGGTAAAATTTTTTGGCGCCCATCCAGCTCAGAAAAGTAGATTTTTCACCCATCCCACACATTCAAAAAACTGGCAATTCCAGTATGTTGCGTCTGCTCTGACCTCAGGATTCTCATCCCTGTGACATCGATCCTACTTCACAGAGCTCCATTTAGCTGCACAAGTATTGCCAAGTCCATGAAAATAATTAAACTCTAGCATTCATCAGAGTATTTTCACGTCATCTGTGCCAGGCAGTAGCATGCATGTTTCTAGCAGGATAATGGTTCCAGGTGATAGAGCTAGCAGACAAGCAGTTTTGGGTTCCAATTCCATGGTTTGCATGCAATTTAGCTATATTGCATGGTGAAGCGAATATACTAGTCGACTTTGTTGTGCGTAGTGGAGGTCAATGTTGTCTCCACTTGGTGGGACAAACATTGCGTGGTCACTTATTGCTTGGTATTATGTACTTCAGCCACTAGGTACCTCCAGTCAGAACTAAAATTTATGAGGCCTGCAATGGTGGGATGAAACACTCGAATGAAGTGATGATGCTTGTTGGCAGCCGGTGTTCAATTTCATTCTAGTTTTGTTTCATAACTTAGTGCGAAGCTTGAATTCTTGAGGAAACTGACAGGGGTCTACTACATCGGGTTGTTGGCATGGTTGGGAATAGGTCGCGGAAGAGGATGAAGACAAGAACGCTGTCTACGCTAAAGACAAGAACGCTGGAGAGTCAAACAAAACAACACATCATCTATGGGAGTACTTTGATATCATTGCAGGGACCAGCTCTGGAGGTCTCATCACAGCCATGATCACCATCCCAGTAGACATTGTCAAAGATCAGCCAGCTCGTACTCACAATGCCACGGAAGTCGTAGCGTTCTTTGACAAGTATGCCGAAACGATCTTCCCAGAAAGATTTACGTAAAGCATCTCACAGACCCGCCTCTGATCATTTATCGTCAGCAAGCATCAAGCTTGACCTTCAAGCTCACGATTTTAATACTGCTTTCTAAGAGCGTCGTGACAAATTTTGTGCATTGAAAAGTGGACAACTAGGTTCCCTGGTTGTCTAGCATGCGTAACTTATAAGGGGTTTCCCAGTCCTTGCAAGAAATTGAACACCAAATTGCAACTCTGATTACATGTCTACTAGAAGATCATGTCCATGTCCACAAGTATGCACTGCCCTAGCAGGCGGTGAAGGTCAGAAACTTTAAGCTGTGCAATGTGCCTGGCAACAACAGCTGATCCTTCACTCAATTTCTCACTAATTTACAGCGCAGAATTCTCAACTGTGCGAATTGAGGGTATGTCATTGCAGGGATAAGCCCTGGTTTCGTTGGCTTCGGGACGGAATTGTATCAGTTTTCCGTAATGTATATGACGCCGGACCACTGGAGGAACTGCTGCATGAGACGTTTGGTGAAGCGCTTCTGTCTAGAGCTCTCACCTCTGTCATCATGCCAGCTTTTGACACCGACAAGCAGGATCCAGTCTTCTTCTCTGACCTAAAGGTACCATTTCTCCTTCTCACGCTAAGCAGGTAGCCTGCTCCTATTAAGACCCTGGTCCAAGTCCCAGATGCTTCAAGTTGCTGTCAAGAGGATCTTGGGGCTGTAAGATGTAATCATGTAGTGATGAAGATGATACATACTGGGTCCCTTATGTCACAGAATCTTCTCCTATAACATCTAACCTATGTGTGCAAAGTGACGAATCCTGAATGTTTAGAAGTTTGTTCGGACTACCAGAGAGAGTTTTCAGGTGTTGATGTGATCTTATGATGATGGATCTTGGGTTCTGATCGTGCTGCAGGAAGTCGATAAAGAAAACCCACTTTATAATGTATATGTGAAGGATGCGTGTCGGGCTACAACAGCAGTTCCCATACTCTTTCCTCCTGCACGCTTCGAAGAACAATCTGGCAGGTCAGAAAAGTTCAACGTGATTGACGGAGGAATAGCTGTCAACGATCCGGTTGGTTTCTCTTCATCCCATTTTCTTCAATTTTTACTACCTATGAATATTCGTCATTCTCAAAAGCTTCTCCTCTCATATATAAATGCATTGATTTTAAGAATCTGAGATATTCAGCTTGGCCCTGGGCTTTGTGTATCAGTAGATTTTTCTCTGGTGCCCTCATGGATCTGGACCCCATGTTGATCAGGATTTCTGTTCAGCGTTGCAATTTGTTTATCTGGTTTCTCTATACCATCATTATCATCTTCTGCAACAACGACATGGTAGAGCTCATCGGTATTCTTGGATAATGTGTTTCCAGACCTTAGTGGCAGTCATACAAGCAATCATGCAAGAGCAACGGGCAATCGCGGAAGACGAAAATGAAATCGTGAACCAGCGATCACGGGATTGTGAGGTTCGTATTTCAACCTTCGTTGAGCAAAGACTTCCTCTTGGCTTTTTGGGACTTGAATGTCTTCAAATGGGGTCTATGACAATTGCACAGCTTCATTAAATCCATTTTGTGCTAACCGAGATTTGATATCCTGGTTATGTGTCTTTGTTTTCCTCAGGACTGCGGGGATGTTTTGGTCCTATCTCTGGGATCAGGGCAGCATCCAATGCGCCTCATTGCAAACCGACATTGGAATTCTTTACGGTGGCTGCTAAATCGTTGGGGATCACCCTTGCTTAGCAGCTTTCTTTCTGCGAATGAATATATGGTAGAATACTATACCTCCAGGATATCCGACGTTCATAAACGTCATCCCCATTACCTTCGAATCCAGGTACCGCTCCTTTAGTGAATATACGTTTGTGGATCCCTTTATATTGTGCTTACTCAGTCTTGGGATTAGCTTGGCTAAGCTGCGTTTGCCGTTGAGCTGTGTTGCACAGTGCGATCTGTTGGAATCTGAAGTCCTGGCAATAGATGACGCGCGAGAAGAAAACTTGAATCGGCTGGAGGCGGCAGCAGATGCACTCGTCCAACCGCATGCTCCTGGGAACCCTGAGGTCAAAACCCGTTACGGAGAAAAACTTTCTAGGTAGCTTGAACATTAACACATCTGAAATTTTTTTGGAACATTTCTGAGCTCCACACAAGTATTTTGGGAACTTTGTCAGCCAATAGGTTAAGCCGGTACTAGTCTATGAGAATTAAATGGTGTGTCTCAGGCAACATGCATAATTCAGAAATGAGTGTGACATGGGGTCTACAATAAAAATCTTTGGATTTTAAAGCAAGCAGCAGCCTGTTGCCTTCCCCAATCGTACTAATTTTGTTGGAATTTGTCCATGTCAACCTTCAAGTAGCCGGTTTGCTTTATGTGAAAAAACACCCCACCGTTCCACTTGCTGGCAGACATGAGGTCAGTTTTTTCTTTCTCTCTTGATGTTGAGTAAATATCAACCTTGTGCGGATGCTGGCGGACAGTTTTGCTAGGTTGTTGGTTCAAGAACGGCGCAAACTGCAAGAAAGTACAGTCCCATCTGGTGAGGGAGAAAGCAAATTTGGCCGAACACGTAGAAGAAGGCCGCTTGATGAAAACAGAGCAGGCTGAAACCTCGAGGGGTGGCGCAGCGCCATCAACTGCCGGAGCAGTACAAACGGCGGTCAATGGGCGTTGTCTGAGGATGAGAACGGCGGTTCGTGGGTGTTGCTCGAAGATGGGAGCGCTAGCTACACTGGGCGTTCTGTGTTTTGCCACTGGTTTTATGGCTTTAATTCACTGGTTTTATGGCTTCTAAATTTGTGAAGACGGCACCCCGCATCTGAAGTTTGGAGTGTTTGCTTACCATCGCAAGAGGAGGATGGAGCTTTTGAGCTAAGTTTTAGAGGACGCTGTTTATGGAGCGGATGGGGGCATTGCTATTTGAAGGGTTGCAAATTCTCTGGTGAGCAGGGAAATCTCAGTGTGTTTTTTTTAATTTTTTTTTTTGAAGGTGTTGAAAGAAAACTCTTGGAAAAGATAATGATGGAGGAAACATGTGGGCATTGTAATCAGATTCTTAGCTAGGTGTAGTTGTCGGTTTGAACTTCTCTTCTGTTCACACTTGTTTAATGCTGCACATATGTGTCAACAGAAGTAGAATAGGATCAGCAATAGCTCAGGGGTCGCTCCAAGGAATTGATGAAAGGCTCAAGGGGTTTCTGGATCGATTTTTATGGCATAAAGTTGTGATCCTTTCTGTCATTGTTTATGTTGTCTTTGTTCTGAGGCTGGGGAGAGAGAGAGTACCCTCATAAGTGGGAGCTCCGGAGTGAGACCTTGTTCTGGGAAGTTGTTTCCAAGGTCAAACAGTTCAGTGATACCAGAAGTCCGTCTTAGCTCTGTTTTCTGCCGAAGCCAATTATCTGCCTTACATTCTTATTTCAAGTACGAGGCTATGGTTTTTCTACTGTGGATTGTGTTTTATCTTGTGATGTTGAGAAGTGTTGTTTTGTGGACATATGGGGACAAGTTTATGGGAGCTGGGGAGTGTGTATGATCATGACTAAGGTTGCCATAAAAAGGATCTGTGCTGCTCAAGAGAGTGAAATCTGAGAGATCTGATCTTTGGAGGCCCATAGGTTAGCAATTTAGTCTTGTTTTTCAAAAATAGAAGCTTTGTGGTTCTCATGTTTGCTAACATGTATTTCTTTGGTTTATGGAATTCTTATATTTGGACTCCCAATGTTGTTTGTGCACTGGAAATCTTTTGTACTCGCATTTGGGGCTGTTGAAAAATATTCCATATTTGGTGACCTTGGAGGAAATTAAAAATCTACAGAGGACGCAACACCACCAGAACATGCTCCAAACTTGCAAGACTAAAATGGAATCTAAAAGAAGGAAAAAGTTGCTGCAGACGTTGCCAACTTCCAAGGCAGAAATATGAAAGGAGAATAGAAGGAAAAGGTTTAGGCCATGATTTTGATCTTCATATGTTGCAATTCTCTCCATTCATAGTCTCATTTTTCAGCTAGTGTGCCCCAGCCCTTGTGTGTTGGCCCAAGTGCGATCATCTTCCACACTCTGGGGGATAGAACTTTTCAAAAAAACCCCTTTCCAAGGGTCTAATTAGGCTTTTTTCTGGGTCAATTTTGTGAGGTAAGTGGATTTGCAATCATCAACAAAAGGACTTAGCCAAATTTGGCTACAGGTCACGGAGAAAAGTAATTTTTTTCAAATCGTATTGTATATTGGCAACATGCTGTACATGTGGTCTAAACATGGTGATATCAACTGTTTTTTCCTTAAAATATGGCAAATTTGTACAAGTCTCAATTGTATTTTTATGTCACCAAGTGATGAAATTTCACTACCAAAACAAACAATGTGGCTCTAATGGACACCACCCTTCATAAAACCCATATGTGAAAATCTATTTGTTAAGGAAGGTTGTTTGTTTGTTTTGTTTCTCATGCTGACATCTCCCAAACCCCACCCCTACCCCCTTCACAGCCCACACACTTGGTATTGTTGGAAAGCCCTTGATGAATATGGGTGCATCAAGGTTGCTTTGTAATGTTTAGACCCATGATGCAAAAGTTATTTAATGTTGAATAACTTTGTCAAAGAAAATTCAACAAAATCAAAATAAGATTGTGGGGGCACATTCTTATATTCATTGACAATACTAAGTTCCTCATTTGTGAGATAAAGAAAATATATTAAGTGTATCACAATGCATTAATACTATATAATCATAAAGCAATATAGAAACCTAATGGAAATTACCTTGTATTCTTCACTTGCAATGTTCACACCTTGACAACATCCATGGTACTATCAACATATACCTTTTTCATGTACATGTGATGTAACTCATTGTGCAATATATCTTGTAATGTATTCATGGTTTTATGTGTTAACTAAAGAGATATTTACATTTCAATTATAGTTACATTGGTGTGAAACATTTTGAATATGACTATTAGGCATTTTAAAGTTATTTTATTTATCTAATATATGTTTCTGGGACAAAGATTGAAGGAAGAAAAGCCACAACATGGGATGATGTAACAAGCTTACAATTTTGAGTACTTGGATGTTTGTAAATACAATTTGTAACTTTTGTTAGACCTTTCCATTGATGCTATTGGAAACTTTCACATGTACAAATTGAATTCCAGATGATAAGATAATAGAAGGAACATTGTTATACAATATTTAGCTATGGGTGACCCATATTTCTTTTATCAAGTTTGATCAACCTATCACATGCCCTATTACGAGTATATGCAATTGTTGTATGGATGCAACACCTCGTTTGAACTAGCATTGTTGAGGGGTGAACAAAGCCAAACATTCAAATAGGAACTTAATGATGAGTTTGAAAAACTCTTTTCAAATTAAAAGGGTTTGATTAGGGAGGTGGACTAAGGATTCACAAGTTCTTAGACTTGTGGACATGGGACTTGAAGCCCAACCCAACACCATAAAATCCAATCAACTCAACATATCTCAAGTTCCAACTACAAAAGTTCAATAGCTAGGACAATAACTACTATCAACTAGCTACTTATTTATATACCATGAAATGCTAATGGATAAATCGCACTAATTGTAAAATTGCAATTCACTATATATACGATGCAATTCATTGCAACTCAATGGTAGAGCTCTATCAAAACAATTCATTTTTAACTACTATGCAACTCCCTTATATTTACACCCATGATATCATATTGATGTTATTAATTGTCATCCATCCATTAAAAAGTTGGCACTATGAAAAAATTTAGACTTTTTTTTTTTTCAAAATATTGACTTCCATCATCCATTATGATTGTTAATCATGGTTCGAAATTGTGACACATGGCATAATAAAAAAAATGCCACATGGCATAAAAATTATATTTTAAAAAAATAAAGAAATATTAATAACTAAGTAGGTCGTACATAACCATTAGTAGGTAGGTAGGTAGGTTGGTAGATCTTAGGACCTTATACATACATATGTACTTACTTAGCACCTAGTTACTTACCTAAATAATTAAATAGGTAGGAAAGCACAAGATTAAACGAATTAAAGATTAACCATGAAATTTTTATTTTTTTAATTTTATGTTTTACTTTTAAGGTTAAGTTTTTGAATTCATCCCAAAGTGGCACATGTATTTTAATGTGAAAGCTAAGAAAACATGCGTTCTTTCTTCAAAGATAAAAATTTTGGGTTAAATATTTAAATTGTTATTTAGTTACAAATTGAGTTGTAATTATAAAAAGATTTTCCCACATGTTTTGTGCTTGCTTTTCATTATGTAAGTTATACAATTAAATTACTAATTATATGATAATTAAATATGCAAATAAATATTTAATAATTAATTATTTGAAATAGTGATTTGAATTATTATTTTTTTCAGATAATTAGTTATCAAAATGGTTTATTTGATTTTATGAAAAATAATTATCTGAAACATAAATTTTGAATAAAATATATGATAATTCATTATTTGGATTAATTATTTGAATCAATTAACCAACAATCTAATTATCTAAATTGATTAGTCTACTTCAAATAATTATAATTAGTTAGATCATGAATTAAGTAATTAATATCAAATAATTAATTATTTTATTTAATAATATTTTGTAATTAATGAATCTAATTTATTTATTAGTTATTCCAAATATTTAAAGATTCAGATAATTTATTATCAGTTTAATTAGTTATTTCATAATAATTAGTTAAATTAAATATTAACTAATAACTAATAACTAATAAATTATTGGAAAATTAATTCATTACTAAATACTAAATATTAAATGTGAATTTGGGTAGAAATCATGAAGGTATAAATAGGCATATCCATATGTACATTAAATTGAATTTTAAGTATAATATACACTTTTTTTTTATTATCACATTTAATATATATGTATCCAATTAATTAATTAATTGAGGAATTTATTTAATTAATGAGTTGGTAGTTATTGATGAATTAATAATTATTCTAGATAATTGATTTAATTTATTATGAAATATCTTCGACTTGGATAAATATTTATCTAATTATGATTTATTTATTTATTTATTTATTTTTCAATTAATGTAAATTAATTACATGAATTACACTTATTCATTCATATTAATAGTCAATTATTTAATATATTTGATAAGTTCATAATAATTAAGTATGTTAAACATATTTACTATTTAATAATCAAATTACTGAAACAATGATTTTTTATAAAAAATTACATATAAATATGTATCTTTACTAAGTTATAAGTAGTTACATTATAATCATATAACATAGTTGAATAATAGTACTTTAGTAACAGCACATTGGTGACCCTACTAATTATGTCAATGTGAATTGTAATAAAAAACTAGTTGCAAATGTATCACATAATCGGTGGTGGAAATGTGGACACATGGCATGATCACATGTATGTATATTGTACACTAATTGCAACATAATTGTTGCATTAGTTGAACATTTACAACAATTTTTAAATAGTTGTCACATGTAATTACAACGTAACTTGTGAAAAAGTTAAATATGGTTGATTACATATGTATGTATGATGTGTATAAATTACCATATAGAAGATCCATTTTCAACTCACTTGCAACTATAATACAACTAATTAATTTTTTTACGTGATGATTTATTTATTAATACCCTATATTTCCAAAAGGATAGTTGCACAATAGTTATATATAAGTTGTTTTTTGAGTTTTAGTGGCAAGGTAATTTGGTTTCCATAGACACAATTTCTCATAGTGAATTTGTATTTTACATGTCATAATTTTTTAATAGGGATTCAATTTGATATTACTAACTTGAGTATGCACACGATGTATGTATTTGTTATCCATAATTCGCATAATTTACAAAATTAAAAGATATAAGGACTTCTAAAGTGAAACATATGAACTTGCAACCTCAACAAGTTTCATATATGGATTTTTAAATGGTGGATTGATATGATAATTGTTAGGGACACAATTTTAATTAAATAATATATTAGTAAAATCAAGTTTTAAGGATTTTGTAACATATCAATTGTAGGTTAATCTTATTGGACTTTTGTTCAAGTTTTTTGTTAGTGTTAAAAATATGAATCTTTTCAAAAGTCCATATCATTATGGAAAAATGTTCATTTTATGTTGGGTTTGTGCATATTTGTATCAAACACAATTTATCTTTAGAAAGATATAAGTATAAATGAAAAATAAATTTTTGAAAGTAATGGATTGTCAATGTATTATTAGTAAATCCTTCTAGGGCTCAAAAAAAATACAAAGGAATATGGAATTTGGGTGATGTTTTCATGGGTCACTTTGTGAACCATTATAATTTGCACTTGCCTTAAAATATACCAAACCAAATGGTGCCACTTAATCTTGTGGTTACAATATTGTTAATGTTATCATGTGGCATTTTGCAATTGTGTTGGGGGAGAGGCAA